>JACLAD010004096.1_pt1 | contig 39951 bp, 29 predicted proteins | sample 8027901 | NCBI WGS metagenome assembly JACLAD01 (sample SAMN15725071, study PRJNA655200) | protist metagenome | isolation source: fluorescence activated cell sorting (FACS) single amplified genomes of... | place: Spain: Blaines Bay Microbial Observatory, Mediterranean Sea | collected 2016-07-05 | reverse complement strand
TGGCGCCAACGGGATGGCCGCAGCCGATCAGGCCGCCGCTGGGGTTCACCGGGATCCGGCCGTCACGCTCGATGTCGCCGGCCTCGATGGCCTTCCAGCTGTCCCCGGGCGGGGTGATGCCGAAGTGGTCGATGGCCATGTACTCCGACATGGAGAAGCAGTCGTGGGTCTCGATCCCGTCGAGGTTGGTGGCCTCGGTGACCCCGGCCCGGTCGAAGGCATCCCGGATGGTGTCGGCAACGTGGGAGAGGACGTAGGGGCCGTCCTCGCGTTGGGTCTTGGCGGCCAGCGGCAGGCCGACGGTCCGGTGGCCCCAGCCGAGGATCCGGACGGCGGTACCGCGACGGAGGACCTCGGGATGGTCCCTGACCCATCCGTCGGAGGCCATCACCACCCCGGCGCCACCGTCGGTGACCTGGCTGCAGTCGGTGCGGCGGGTGCGGCCGTCGACCACGGGGTTGTGCTCGTCGTCGTCGCTGAAGGACTTCTCGTCGAAGGTCCAGCCACGGGTCTGGGCCAGCGGGTTGGCCTTGGCGTTGCGGTGGTTCAGCTCGGCGATGGCGCGGAGGTGGGCATCGTCCAGGCCGTAGCGACGGTCGTACTCGTCGGCCAGCGCGGAGAACATCCACGGCCAGACGAAGGTGGCGTCCTCGCCCTCGTGGCCGACCCACGCAGCGGCACCGAGGTACGAGGCGGCGGTGTCGCCGGGCACGGTCTTCTCGATCTCGGCACCGACGACGAGGGCGCAGCCGTACCGGCCGGCCTCGAGGTCGGCCATCGCGGAGAGGGTGGCGATGCTGCCCGACGCGCAGGCGGCTTCGTGGCGGGACGCCGGGACACCCCACAGCTCGGGCACGACGGTGGCGGGCATGGCGCCGAGGTGTCCCTGCCCGGTGAACAGCTGGCCGAAGGCGTTGCCGACGTGGATGACCTCCATGTCGGCGGCGCGGGTGCCGGCGTCGGCCAGGGTGCCCTCCACCAACTCCTGCACCAGGTCGTGGACGCCCTTGCCCTCACGCCCGAAGTTGCGTGCGAAGTCGGTCTGGTACCCGCCGAGGATCCAGATGCCGGTGTCGCTGCCCATGTCGTCCCCATCCGTGCGTTCGATGGCTGGACGCAGAAGTGGACCACACGGTGGGCTCGTGCGCGATGGACAGCCAGGTGGAGAGGGGATCGCACCCGCCCCTGCCGGTCGTGCGGCCTCACCCGCCGGACAGGCGCCCGATCGCACACGTGCCCCGTCCGGTCCCGCCGACCCCAGCGGGCCCATGCGCCGGCCTCGTCGCCGTCCGGCCCCGTTCCCTCCGAACGGGGCGTCGCGTCGAGTGACGTCCCGTCAGTCGTGCAGGGCAAGCTCGAGACCGACCGCCTGATCGCCCGGCAACGTCGTCCGGCGGACGCCGTGGCCGAACGTGGCAGCGGTCAGGGTGTTGGTACCGACGTGGTGGCGCAGCTCGAGCACCGGGACGGCCGGCAGGTCGCCGACACGCAGCCACGAGTCACCGCCGTCGGTCGACAGGAAGACGCCGACGTCGGTTGCCACCATCGGGTCGCCGTCGACCAGGATGACGTCGTTGATCGGTGCGCCGGGCAGGTCGCCGGAGACGTTGGTGAACGTGTCGCCACCGTCGGTCGTGCTGAACAGCTGCGCACCCTCCTCGCCCTGGCGGAAGCCCGAGTAGGCCACCCACGCGGTCTTGCCCGTCGGGTCGGCGGGATCGGTGGTGATGGAGGTGATCCAGGTCCGCTCGGGCAGGCCCAGGTCGCCGTCGTTGTCGGTCGTGGTCGTGGCGTCGCCGTCGTCCACGAGGGTCCAGCCGTCACCGTTGGCCTGCATCGCGCCACGGCTGACCGGCGGCAGGGTCGAGGCGGAGTGGGTGACCCACAGCCGTCCCTCGTCGGTACCGACCCAGACGGTGTCGCCGTCGGGGTGGGTGGCGATCGTCGTCACGACACCACGCAGGCGGTAGCCGGTGTTGGGGTCGGTCTGTTCGGGCTGTGACGACAGGTCACCCGAGATCGTGGTGAACGCCGTGCCCTCGTTGGTCGAGCGGTGCAGCTGGGCACCAGCCGTGTAGATCGTGTCGGGGTCGGTGGGGTCGAACTGGATGTCGGCCAGCCAGCCGTAGCGGTCGCTGGGCATCCGCATGCCGCCGACCAGCAGGGGTGCGCCGGCCTTCGCGCGACCGCAGCCGCCGTACTGCGAGCAGTAGTACGTCGTCGTCGGGTCACCCGGGTCGACGCGGGTCACGATGCCGTCACCGCAGAAGCCGTACTTCATCCATGCCGCGCTGCCGGCCTCGACGTCGCCGACGTGGTGCATGCACAGGTTGTCCTGCAGCCCCGAGACGACGTACTGGGCGGTCTGCTCGTCGACATCGACGGAGTAGTGCTGCGTCCAGCCCTGCGAGACGCCGGTCACCCAGGTCCCGGCGGCACCGTTGGCAGCCGAGCGGTAGACGCCGCCGTCGTTGCCGAGGTAGACCAGCCCGGGCACGTCGGGTGACCACACCATGGCGTGTTGGTCGGAGTGCACGATGGCCTGGTTGGCGCCGGTGACGACCAGCGCGGTGGTGTTGGACTGGGGGAGGAAGGTGCTGCCGCCGTCGAGGGACTCGATGACCTCCAGCCCCGCTGCGTACAGGTGGTCGGCGTTGCGGGGGTCGACGAAGATCCGTGCGAACCACCAGCCGTAGGAGGAGTTGTTGGCGGCCAGCCCGAACGGCTCGCTGCGGGTGAACGAGCGGCCGCCGTCGTCGGAGCTGAACCACGCCCCGTGGGTGCCGTCGAGGGTGTTGGCGATCATCGCGTAGACGCGGCTGGGGTCGGAGGGGGCGAACGCCACGCCGATGCGGCCGGTCTCCTCACCGGGGGTGTACAGCCGATCCTCGAGGTCGTTGCGCGTCCGGTCGCCCTCGCCCAGGGCGATGTCGGTGACGTGGGTCCACGTGGTGCCGCCGTCCTCGGTCAGCCACACCGACGAACCGGGGCCGGCGTAGACGCGCTTCTCGGGGGTGCGGTGGTGGTCCCACATGGCCACGAGGATCCGGTCGGAGTCCGACGGGTCGACGGCCACGTCGACCGCGCCGGTGGTCTCGCGGTTCGGCAGGACGGTGTCGGCCTGCGGGAAGATCAGCTCCCACGTCTGGCCGGCGTCGGGGGAGCGGTACAGGCCGCGCTCGCCGCCGGGCACGAACAGGTCACCAGCGGCGGCGGCGTACACCGTGTCGCCGTCGCTCGGGTCCACGACGATGCGGCCGAACGCGCCGGACTCGGGCAGTCCCGACAGCTGCCAGCTGGCGCCGTCGTCGCGGGAGACGTACAGACCGGTGCCGCCGTAGACGACCGAGCCGCCGCCGGGGTTGGCCTCACCCGTGCCGACGTAGAGGGTCCCGTCGGGGCCGGCGGCCATGGCGCCGAGAGCCTGGGTCAGCTCGGGGTCCCACCGCGGGGAGTAGGTGCTGCCGGCGTCGGCGGAGTGCCACACGCCACCGGATGCCGTGGCCACCCACACCTCGTCGGGGCGGCCGGGGACCAGCGCGAGGTCCACGACACGGCCGCCGATCTCGGTCGGGCCGAGCAGGTCCCACTCCAGGCCGGCCACCGCCGGGTCGATCGCACGGGTGCGCTCGGCGATCGCGGCGGACTCCGCCAGGGTGCCGGCGTAGTCGATGCTGGCGCCCTCCACGCCGCGCTGGGAGTCGAACCACTCACCCGGCGCCTGGAGTGGCGGCAGGTCCAGCCGTGGATCGGCGAGCGGGGCTGCCTGGCCACGGGGGAGGAGGGTCGTGACGACCAGCCCGAGCACCAGCAGCGCGATGGCGGCCAGCGCGGTCAGGGGACGACGAGGGGAGAGGAGGCTCTGCATGGCCGTGGGGTTCGCCGCGGACCGCCCGAACTCCTGCCGCAACGGCCCGAACTCCTGCCCCGCAGGCCCCGATCGTGCCGATCATCGCCCCACGGCGACGCAGACCCCGATCGCGCCGACCGGGAGGCGGGGCGGGCGAACCCCTCAGGCGCGGTCGGGCCAGCGGGCGATCAGGCTGCCCACGCCGTCGACGACCTGATGGGTGACGCGTTCGGCCGGGCCGGCCAGGCCGACGGCGACGGTCAGCGCGGGGACGCCGCGTGCTGCGGTCGCCTCGGCGTCGGCCACGAGCTCGGGTTCGAGCACCCCTGCACGCACGCCCGCGACCACGGCATGGTCGTGGGCGGCAGCACGCTGCTCGCCGACCGAGGGGCGAGGCGGCTTGGGCCCATGACCCGCCGACAGGTCGCCGGCGACCACGAGCGCGTCGACGCCGTCCACCCCAGCGAGCCACGCAACGGCCTCGGCCACCCCGGCTCCCGAGGCCGGCACGCCGACCGCGATGACCGACCGCACCGCCTCCAGCCGGCCGACGGCACAGGCCAGGACCGCGAGGTCGGCGCCCGGATGGGCCTCGACCACCGGCAGGTCCCTCGGTGCTCCGTCGACCCGAGTCGTGGCCTCCGGGAGGCCGAGCCCACCCAGGTGCACGACACCGTCCGGCGGGTACAGGCCCACGGCACCGTCGTCGGCAGCGGGGTCCGCAGCCATCACGACCGCCACACCGGCCACATCGGCCAGGACGCGTTCGACCTCGTCACGCATGGCGTGGATCGAGGCATCGCCACCGGTCCGGACCGACGGCAGCACGAGAGCGGTGGACGGGATGGCGACGACGAGCACGGTCACGACGGTAGCCGAGGTCCCGGAAGGAGTGGACACGGGTGATGTCGAACGTGGAACCGAACCCGATTCACGAAAGGTCGACCGATGCGAACCATCCGACTGCTCCTTGCCGCTGCCCTGCTCTCGGCGATGATCGCCGTCCCGGCGTCCGCCGACGTCGAACCCGCGGTGGCCCAGGCCATCTCGGGCTCCGTCCTGGTGCCCAACCCGACCAAGGCCGCGCAGCCGGTGACCCGACACACCCGCTCCGCCATGTTCGTCGGCCCCGAGGCGCAGGGCGTCGTCAGCTGGTTCTTCGAGGTCGACCCCGCGACCGTCGGGGGCACCTTCGAGCTGACCTCCAGCGTCGACGCCGACCTCGACATCATCTTCTACTCCGACCCGGGCGGGCTGAACGCAACCCCGACGGCCTCCGGCGAGTTCGTGGGCACCGGCGTCGACGGTGAGGCCGGCATCATCCCCCTCGGCTCGACCCACGCCACCATCTACCCGGCGTCGGGCGCCAACGTGCCCTTCGACTACGCCGGCTTCGAGGCACAGCAGGTCCTGCTCAGCGGCGACCTCGACGTCGAGATCCGCTCCGGCCAGCGCCTCGTCTTCGTCAACGACACCCTCCAGTACGGCTTCGTCCGCGGCGAGAAGTTCTCCTCCGGTGACGGCCCGGCCTCCGGCATGCCCACCGGCGCCACCTTCACCTACGACGGGGCCACCGCCCTGTTCGACACGACCACGATCCCCTACGTGACCCACATGGGGTCCGGGACCATCACCGTCACCACCGGCTGAACGACCCCGACAGCCGGACGGCCGACCACACGTGGTCGGCCGTCCGTCGTCCGGGGGAGACGGGTCAGGCCTCGGCCTCGGCCTCGGCGGTAGCGGTGGCGCGTTCGATCAACGATGCCGCCTCCTCCTCGGTCACCTTCAGCGCGATGGCCAGCTCACCCGCGAGCTTCGCGGTGGCCGACCGGAGGTGGTCCTTGTCGCGCATCGCCAGCGGCTTGTCGCGGTCCTCCCGGAGCGCCTGCAGGCTGCGGACGATCTTGGCCAGCGCCTCGGCGTCACCGTCGAGCAGCCGCTTCTGGTTGCGTCGTCGCCGGGCGGAGTGCCCGGGGTCCTTCAGGGGGTCCTCGGCGAGCAGCTCGAGGATCGCCTCGGCATCCTCCTCGCTGATCGGGTCGCGCACGCCGACCGCCTCCACCTCCGTGGTGGGGATGAGGATGCGCATGTCGCCCACCTCGATCGTGACGTACTCCACGGGGCCGTCAGGGGTGTCGCGCATCTGCACAGCCACGACACGGCCGGGACCGTGGATCGAGTGGACGACATCGTCGCCGGGTTCGAGTGCCATACCTTCCCAACCTACGGCGCGTCCCGCGGTTCGCTCTGCTGGCTGCGCCGAAAACGGGTCGGGCTGGCAGGATGCGGGCCATGCTGCTGCGACTCGGCGCCACCACCCTCGACCTGCACCGACGCATGGCCGTGATGGCGATCGTCAACCGGACGCCCGACTCGTTCTACGACCGCGGGGCCACCTACGCGCTGGAGGCCTCCGTCGACCACGCCCTGGCACAGGTCGAGGAGGGCGCGGACCTCGTCGATGTGGGCGGCGTCAAGGCCGGTCCGGGCGAGGACGTCGACACCGCCGCCGAGCTGGACCGCATCGTCCCCTTCGTCGAGGCGTTCCGGCGGCGCAGCGACGCCCCGCTGTCGATCGACACCTTCCGGGCCGAGGTCGCCGACGCGGCCCTGTCGGCCGGGGCGGACCTGATCAACGACACCTCCGGCCTGTCGGACCCCGACCTCGCCGGGGTCGTCGCCGACCACGACGCCGCGCTCGTGGTCATGCACTCCGGCGGCGACATCCGCCAGCGGCCGATGCGCAACCACTACCACCCCGACGTGACGACCGTGGTCCGCGACGAGCTGGCGCGGCTGCTCGACCAAGCCATTGCCGCAGGGGTGGACCGCGACCGGATCGTCGTCGACCCCGGCCACGACTTCCGCAAGAACACCCTCCACTCCCTCGAGGTCACACGGAACCTGCCGGTCCTGGCCGAGCTGGGCCGACCGGTGCTGGTCGCGCTGTCCAACAAGGACTTCATCGGCGAGTCGCTGGACCTGCCGCTGGCCGAACGGGTCGACGCCTCCATCGGGGCGGCGGTCGTCAGCATGACGCTCGGCGCACGGATGGTGCGGGTCCACGAGACACAGCGAACCGTCCGCGCCGTGCGCATGGCCGAGGTTGTCCTCGGCTGGCGCGACCCGGTGCGGACCGTCCGCGGACTCGCGTAGGGGAGGACTCGTTGACCGACCGCACCCCGGGGTCGTTGTGGGAACGCGCAGCCCAGCACGCCGACCGGACCGCGATCGTCGACGGCGGACAGGCCCACGACTACGCCGACCTGCTGGACGCGTCCAGCCGCGTCGCCCACTCCCTGCTGGACGGCAGCCCCGACCTCGACGGCCAGCGGGTGGCCTTCATGGTCACCCCCTCGTTCGAGCACGTGGCCGTGCAGTGGGGCATCTGGCGTGCCGGTGGCACGGCCGTTCCGCTGTGCCTGTCCCATCCGCCCGCCGAGCTCGCCTACGTGCTCGACGACGCGGCCCCGACCGTCGTGGTCGGCGACGCTGCACACGCCGGCCCGCTCGGCCCCCTCGTCGAGGACCGGGGCCTCCAGTGGCTCCCGGTCGACGACGCGCTGCAGGGTGCAGCCGGCCCGCTGCCGACCGTGCCGCTGGACCGTCCCGCGCTGATGATCTACACCAGCGGCACGACCGGCCGGCCGAAGGGTGTGGTCAGCACCCACGGCAACCTGAAGGCGCAGATCGGTTCGTTGGTCGAGGCGTGGGCGTTCTCGTCCACCGACCGAACCGTGCTCGACCTGCCGCTGCACCACCTCCACGGGATCCTCAACGTGGTGTGCTGCAGCCTGTGGGTCGGGGCCACCGTGGAGATGCACGCGCGGTTCGACGCCGCCGCGACGTGGGACCGCCTGGCCAGCGGCGACCTCACGCTGTACATGGCCGTGCCCACGATCTACCGGCGGCTGATCGATCACTGGACCGCCGCAGGACCAGCCGAACGCGACCGTCTGACCACCGGGGTCCGCGGCCTGCGGCTGATGGTCTCGGGGTCCGCCGCGCTCCCCGTGCCGACGATGCAGCGCTGGGAGGAGATCAGCGGCCACACGCTGCTCGAGCGGTACGGCATGTCCGAGCTCGGCATGGCCCTGTCGAACCCGCTGCACGGCGAACGGGTGGCGGGAAGCGTCGGATTCCCCATGCCGGGGGTGGAGGTGCGCCTCGTCGACGAGGTCGGCGTCGAGGTCGAGGGGCATCTGCCCGGGGAGATCCAGGTGCGCGGCGACACCGTGTTCCTGGAGTACTGGCGTCGGCCCGAGGCCACGGCGGCGTCCTTCACCGAGGACGGCTGGTTCATGACCGGCGACATCGCCACCCGTCAGGACGGCCGCTATCGCATCCTCGGCCGGAGCTCGGTCGACATCCTCAAGACCGGCGGGGAGAAGGTGTCGGCCCTCGACGTCGAGAACGTCCTGCTCGGCCACCCCGGGGTCGCCGAGTGCGCCGTCGTCGGGCTGGCCGATCCGGACTGGGGACAGCGCATCGTTGCCGCCGTGGTCCCGGTCGAACCGGACCTGGACACCGATGCGCTGCGGGAGTGGTGCAGGGGACACCTCTCCCCGTTCAAGATCCCGAAGTCCATCCAGCTGGTCGACGCCCTGCCGCGCAACGCGATGGGCAAGGTCGTGAAGGCAACGGTCGCCGCCCAGCTCGAGTCGTGAGCCCCGTTCCGGGAAGAACCCTGCCTAGAAGGGGAAGGAGGAGATGCCCAGGTCCAGGGTCAAGCTGTCGGCCGGGGTCCCGATGAACGCGTAGATCTCCTCCACGTTGATGGTCCTGCAGTGCCCCATGGACAGGCTCGCGGTCTCCCTGGTGTCGGAGGCTTCGTAGCTGACGCCGTTGACGATCATGTCGTAGTCCGTCAGGTCGTCGAGGACCCCGTTGGTCCACGTCAGGGTCACGGTCACGGTCTTCTTGACGTTCTCCTCCACCCCGGCGAGGTCGACCAGGTAGCTGCCGCCCGAGACGGTCGTCACGTCGAGGAGGGGCAGCCCGATCGGGGTGTCGACGTCGACGGTGACCCCGTCGGCCGTCGTCACGACCGGCAGGTTGTTGGGGTTGGCGCAGGGGGCGTTCAGGACGGGGTCGGCCGTCGCAGGCAGGGCGACGGCCAGGAGGGCGAGGATGGACAGGGCAAGGGTGATGGAGCGCATGGACGGCCTGTTCGCCGCGGTCGGGCTGGTTTCCTCTTTCCACAGCAAGGATCGAGACAGTGATCGCCGCGGCCTCCCCCCGGCCCGTGTGCGCAGGTCGTAGGATCCGGCGACCATGCGGATCGACCCAGACGCCACCGTTGCCGAGGACGCCGAGATCGGCGAGGGCACGATGGTCTGGGGTTTCGCACAGGTCCGGGACGGGGCCCGCCTGGGCAAGGAGTGCATCGTCGGACGGGGGGCGTTCGTCGACACCGGGGTGGTGCTCGGCGATCGCTGCAAGGTGCAGAACAACGCGCTGCTGTACGCGCCGGCGATCCTGGAGGACGGGGTCTTCATCGGCCCGGCCGTGATCCTGACCAACGACCTGCGGCCGCGGTCGATCTCACCCGACGGCCAGCTCAAGCGAGGTTCGGACTGGGCGGCTGCCGGCGTCACCATCCGCCACGGCGCGGCCATCGGTGCCGGCGCCATCGTCGTCGCCGGCGTCACCGTGGGGCGCTGGGCCATGGCAGCTGCGGGCGCGACAGTGGCCAGGGACGTGCCCGACCACGCGCTGGTCGCGGGGGTCCCGGCGCGTCAGCTCGGCTGGGTCTGCGCCTGCGGCGGGCGGCTCGACGTCGACCCCGAGGACGGCCGCTGGACCTGCCGAGAGGACGGCACGGTGCATCGCCTGACCGACGGCACCATGGCTGCGGAGGGCTGATGGTGCTGCGAGCCGGCGTGATCGGGTTGGGGACCATGGGCCGCCACCACGTCCGGGTGCTGCGCACCATGGACGGGATCGACTTCGTCGGGGTGGCCGACCCGTCCGGGGACCCGCACGGTGCGGCCCAGGGCGGTCGGGTCTTCATCAGCGACGAACAGCTCATCGAGGCCGGGCTGGACATGGCGGTCCTGTCCGCCCCGACCGAACACCACGAGCAGGTCGCGATGCGGCTGGCCGAAGCCGGGATCCCCACGTTGGTGGAGAAGCCGTTGGCCCACACCCTCGACGCGGCCACCAGGATCACCGAGGCGTTCGAGTCCGCGGGGCTGGTCGGCGCCGTCGGCCACATCGAACGGTTCAACCCCGCGCTGCAGGCGATGCGGACCAAGCTGGAGGACGGGCTGCTGGGCGAGCTCTACCAGATCGCCACCCGCCGTCAGGGCCCGTTCCCCGTCCGCATCATGGATGTCGGCGTCATCCTCGACCTGGCCACCCACGACGTCGACCTGACGGCCTGGGTCGGTGGGTCGTCGGTGGCGGCCATCAGCGCACGGACCGCCCACAAGACCGGTCGGCCGCACGAGGACCTGGTCGCCGCCACCGGCGTGCTGGCCGACGGCACCGTCACCAACCACCTCGTCAACTGGTTGTCGCCCTACAAGGAGCGCGAGATCGCCGCGCTCGGCGAGGCCGGTGCACTGATCGCCGACACCGTGACCGCCGACCTGACCTTCCACGCCAACGGGTCGGAGGTCAACGAGTGGGAGGAGCTGACCCGTTTCCGGGGCGTCTCCGAAGGCGACGTGATCCGCTACTCGATCCCCAAGCCCGAACCGCTGATGACGGAGATGCTGGCCTTCCGCGACGCGGTGCTGGGCGAACCGGCCGACATCGTGACGATGCGGGACGGCCTTGCCGCCGTTCGGGTTGCCGAGGCGATGCGGCTGTCGGCCAGCGAAGGCGTCACCAGCTACCTGGAGGACGACGAACCGACCACCGCCTGATCATCCCGTGGACGAAGCCGCCCGCTGGCCCGGGTCGGTGTCAGGCGTCGGCGAGGACCTCGCGGACGTGGGTCAGGTGCGCGTCGGACAGGCCGTAGGCCTCGCCGAGCTGGATGCGATCCGCCGCGCCGCCGAACCGTTCGACGATGGCCTCGCCCAGCACGTCGGGGTCCGCCACGATCGCGAAGGCGTCCACGACCTCCTCGTCGATGATCTCGGGCATCCGGGCCCAGCCGTCGTTGCGGGACAGGCGATGCAGCTCCTCGCCCAGCTCGCCCCAGCCATGGGCCTCCAGCACCGGCCGGTATGCAGGGGTCGAGCCGTAGAAGCCGATCTGCTGCAGGACCGCTTGACGAGCCCCCGCCCGCTGCTCGTCGGTGTAGCCGGTGATCACGAAGGGCGGCAGCACCACCTCGACGTCGGCGCGGGTCCGACCGTCGACGCGCCCGACGCCCTCCTCCACCGCGGGCAGGGTCGTCTCGGTGAAGTAGGTGGCGGTGGTGAACCCGTGACAGATGATGCCGTCGGCGACCTCGCCGGCGACGCGGGTCATGCCCGGTCCGACGGCGGCCAGCCACACCTTCGGGGTGACCGGGTTCGGCGGCGGCGTGAACATCGGCGTCATGATCGAGTGGGTGTAGTACTCACCACGGAACGCCAGCTCCTCCCCGTCGTTCCAGCACGACCAGATGGCATGCAGCGTCTGGACGAACTCGCGCATCGCCGCGGCCGGCCGGTCCGGCCAGGTCTGGGAGAACCGCTTGGTGATGTGCGGCTTGATCTGGGACCCCAGGCCCAGCAGGAACGGCCGCTCGCCCAGCGCCTGCTGGATGTTGTGCGCCGACTGCGCGACCGTCATCGGGTTGCGGGCGAAGGCAACGGTGATCGCCGTGCCCAGCTGGATCCGTTCGGTTGCCACCGCCGCCACGGCGCAGGGCAGGAACGGGTCGTACTGGACCTCGGAGGTCAACCAGGCGTCGTAGCCGCGCAACTCGGCGGTGCGGACCACCTCGCCGATGTCGGTGAGCGGATGGCCGTAGGTGATGGTGTCGAGCTTCACGGCCGACACGCTAGAGGACCGACGAGACTGCAGGCATGTCCCGCACGTCGCCCCCACCGGCACCGCTGCTGTCGGCCGCCATCATCGTCCGCGACGAGGAGGCGGTCATCCAACGGTGCCTCGCCTCCCTGGAGGGCGTCGTCGACGAAGTGGTCGTGCTGGACACCGGGTCGATCGACCGGACCGTCGAGCTGGCCCGGGCGACCGGTGCCCGGGTCGTGGAGGGCGAGTGGTACGACGACTTCGGCAGGTCGCGCAACGAGGTGCTGGACCACTGCACGGGCCGTTGGGCGGTGGTCGTGGATGCCGACGAGGTGCTGTTCGTGCACGACGTTGCGGGCCTGCGACGGACCCTTCGGCGTTCCCGGGCAGACGCCCTGCAGGTCACCGTCGACAGCTACCGGGACGAGGTGGGCACGGTGGGCATGTCCCACCAGAGCCTGCGGGTCCTGCGGCGCCGCCGGATCCGCTACGAGGGTCGGCTGCACGAGGAGGTTCGTCCCAACCGGGCGGATGCGACCCTGCAGGTGGAGCGGACGTCGCTGGCCACGATCGGGCACTGGGGCTACATCCAGCGGATCGTCGACGAGCGCGGCAAGACCGAGCGCAACATCCGGATCTGCGAGGCAGCGATCGCCGACGGTGCCGGGCTGCGCGGCGTGGTCGACCTGGGCCGCACCCTCGCTGCCGCCGGACGGATGGAGGAGGCGATGGCGCGCTTCGAGGAGGCCCGCCACGCCGACGACGGGTTCGTCCGGCGGACGGCGCTGGCCCACGGCGCCGCCACGCTGGTGGCGCTGGACCGTGCGGCGGAGGCGTTGTCGTGGGTGGACGCGTTGCAGGACGCGTCGCGATTCCTCGGGGCTGTCGACGTGGTCCGGGCCGAGGTGCTGGTGGCGCTCGGACGGGTCGACGCGTTCGTGGCGGCCTACGAGTCGGCGCTGGCCGCGGCCGCGGGGAACGCCGGCGTCGTGCCGCATGACGACGGCGTGGGGGCGGCGGCCGAACGCGTCCGCGCCGACCTCGGGCTGGCGCTGCTCGAGGCCGGCCGGACCCGCGAGGGCGTGGCCCATCTGCTGGAGGCGGCAGGTGAGGGGGCGATGCGGATCTGGCCGCAGCTCGTCGCCGCGTACCACGAACTCGGCCAGCTCGACAGGGTCGTCGTGCTGCTGGACCTGGTCGGCGACGTCGACCACTGCCGGATGGTCCTGGCCGAGCTGGCCGCAGACCCCGGGCCCGGCGTGTCGGAGCTGCTGGAGGGGCTGGACGAGGCGTACCCGGGCAGCGCCATGACGGTGGCCTTCGCGCCGCTCGTGGCCGACCAGCTGCACCTCGAGCAGGCCGTCAAGTGGTCTGCCCGCGCTCGCGCCGCGGGGTTGTCGGCCCACTGCCCGCTGGCCAACCGGGTGTCGAGCGAGACGCTGGACGCCACCGATCGGCTGCTGAGCGCCGCGGTGCTGGTCGAGCTGTTCGACGACGACCGTGGTCGCCACGGGGTCGAGGCCGTCGCGGCCGCGGTCGAGCCGGCCCTGTTCGCCGGTTTGGTGGAGCTCGTGGGTCAGCTGGCCCCGGCGGCCCTGGAGCTGCTGGTGCTGTCAGCGGTCACCAACCCGGCGCGAGGGGTGGCCATGGCCAGGGCGCTGGGGTCGCACGGTGAGCGGGACGCCGCCCGCGAGATCCTGGCCCACGGGTTGACGCTGGGCCACGTCGACCCGGCCCTGCGGGACGAGGCCGAGGCGCTGCGGGCCGAGCTGGCCCCCTGACCCGCGTGTCAGGTTGTGGGCCGCCCGTCGTGATCGCCCGACAAGCGTCGGGGTGGGCTGGGTCAGCTGGCCGTCCGCGTGTCGGGTTGTGGGCCGTCCGTCGTGATCGCCCGACAAGCGTCGGGGTTGGGCTGGGTCAGCTGGCGGCGAAGAGGGTGGGGCCGGCCGAGGTGCGGGGTGCGGGGGTGGTGATGTCCAGCGACAGCAGCAGGGTCGGGGCCTCCATGCCGGGGAGGGGGAGGCGTCGCCCGCCGTTGGGGTCGTCGACGGGCAGCGTGCGGCCGACCGCGCGCAGGTGGTCGTCGAGGCGGGTGACCAGCACGTCGAGCTGGCCCGCGATCCAGCGGGCCTCCGACGGCTCCTGGCCGGCGACCGGCAGACCCGACGGCACCGACCCGTGGCGGGTGACGACTGACACGACGTGCCAGCCGGAACGCTGGGGCTGGTGGCTCACGGCCAGGCCCGTCGCGTCGGGGTGGTGCCTGGCGACGAGCCTGCCGATCATCTGCAGCAGCACCTCGGCCGCGTCGCCGTGGGCATCCATGCAGCGGCCCTCGGCGTCGGCCAGCGCGAGCGTCAGGTCGGTCGGCATGGCGGGGGCGGCTCGCATGGGTGCTCCGGTCGGATCGGGCACACGATCGTAACCGTCGTCGCATGCACCCTGCCGGGCCGACCGTCCATCCACGCCCGTCCGCTGATCAGTGCTCGTCGGGCCGCGGGGCGTCGGGGATCAGGGCGCGAACGTGACCTTGACCATCCCGTCCTCCCGAGCGGCGAACCTCGTGTAAGCGTCGGGGGCGTCGGCCAGCGGCAGGCCCGGATGGGTGACGACCTCCTCGACCGGCAACCGCAGGCGTCCCGCGGTGATGGCCGGCAGGACCTCCTCCAGCATCGCCCTGACCGGGGCACGGCCCGCCCGGATCGTCAGGTTGCGGTCGTAGGCGGTGACCGGCGAGATGCCGAACGCCTCGGCCGTCTGCACCGCGATGATCGACACGATGCCACCGGGGCGGACCATCGCGGCGGCCAGCTGTTGCGCGGACGGGGGCCCGGCGGCGTCGATCACGGCGTCCAGCCCCGCAGCGACGAGGCGGTCGTCGTCCGGTGCCCTCGTGCTGGCCCCGAGGCGATCGGCTGCCGCCCGGCGCGAGGGCACCGGGTCGACCGCAACGACGTCCACCGCGCCCATCGCGAGGCACGACGCCACCGCGCACAGCCCGACCGCGCCCAGGCCGATCACGCCGACGCGGGCGCCGTCGCCAACCTCGGCCCGGTGGGCGGCGTACCAGGCGGTCGGGGCGTTGTCGGTCAGCAGCACCGCAGCGTCGTCGCTGATGTCGCTCGGGCGGTGGACCAGCGTCCCGTCGGCCAGCGGCACCCGCAGCAGCTGCGCCTGCGCGCCGTGCAGCCCCTCGGCAGGCAGGCCCGGCGGACCCCACCCGAGCAGCTGGCCGTGCACGCACCGGGCGGTCAACCCCTCCCGGCACGGGCCACAGCGTCCGCACGAGGTGGTGAAGCAGGCGATGACGTCGTCCCCGGGTGCGACGGTGCGGACGTCGGCGCCCACGGCGACGACGCGGCCGACGGCCTCGTGCCCGCACACGACCCCGGCCGCAGCGGGTTCGGCACCGGTCCACGGGTGCAGGTCCGAACCGCACAGGCCCGCCCGGGTCACCGCGATCACCGCGTCGGTTGGCTCGACCACCCGCGGGTCGGGGACCTCTGCCACCTCGACCCGTTCGGGACCCTGGAACACCACTCCGCGCACCGTCGTTCCTCCTCCTCGTTTGCTCGACCGGTCAGCAGGAATCCGGCCGGTGGACCGCGAACAGTAGGCGCATGAGCTCTCGTCCCGTTCGTGTCCTCCTCGCTGGCCTCGCCATGTTGTCCCTGCTGGTGCTTCCGGCGCTGCCGTCGTCGGCTGCCACCGTGACCTCGGTCCACTACGTGCCGACCACACTGCCCGACGACACCACGGAGTACATCCGTGTGGAGGTCCGGCGCGACGACTCCTTCGACGCCACGGGCCAGGGCGTCAAGGCATCCATGTCGCCCTACAACACCCTGGGTGACCCGACAGGCACGGGCACGGTCGTGGGCAACGGGCTGATGGCCGAGGGCATCGCCGAGGCGGCGGTCGACGTGCTGGGCACCCGGGGATCGACCGGCTGCTGGGACTACGGCGGGTACAACGAGCAGAAGGCCGGCGTGGATGCCATCCGCTTCCTGGCCGGCGACATCCCCGACCGTGACGGCAACTTCCTGGACTGGAGCAACGGCCGGGTCGGCCTGACCGGCGTGTCCTACGACGGCACCACGGCCAACATGGTCGCCGGCGCCCCGCTCGACATGTGGACCGACGACCGCGGCTCGTCCATCGACGCCGACGGCACCACCCCGCTGAAGGCCATCGTGCCGATCGCCGCGATCAGCCACTGGTACGGCTACGCCTACTCGGGCGGCGCGCGCTTCTTCCTCAACTCCGAGTCCGCGACCGACGAGGGCTTCGACACCCCGCTGCTGTTCGACCACGGCTTCGGGGACACCGTCCACCTCGACGAGCCAGAGTCGATCACCGACCGCGCTGCGGAGTGCGACGCCATCGAGCACGAGATGCAGGCCTACAGCCGCAACCCCGACTACTCCGACTTCTGGGTCGAGCGGGACTTCACCACCCACGCCGAGGACTGGACGACCAACGCCCTGATCGTCCACGGCTGGAACGACTACAACGTCAAGCAGTACGAGGCGACCTACCTGTACGAGGCCCTCGCGCCGTACGCCGACGACCCGACCACCCCGGACGTGGTCGAGGGCAACGGGTTCGACCTCCGCCTGTGGATGACCCAGGCGCGCCACGCCAACGGCAGCGGCGACGGCTACACCACGCTCCGCGACAACTTCTGGCGGGCCCACCTGCTGGAGGGCAGCGCCGCGGACGCAGGGGCGACGGTCGTGGAGACCTTCCCCCACGTGCGCTCCCAGACCGAGACGACCTCCGGCAGCGGTGTGGTGGCGTTCTCCGAGACCTGGCCACCGGCCACCACCCAGACCACCTCGCTGTTCCTCAACCGCACCTACGAGCAGGACCTGAACTGCACCCCCGTGTGCATCCCCGGCCCCGGCACCGGCGAGGTGGGCGAGCTGTCCTACACCAACGCCTACGACGGGCCGCTGGCCGGACGTCCCGGCAGCTACGGCGCGACCTCCGGATGGCTGGACACGGGCACCTCGACGGAGGAGATCTCCCGCACCGACCCCTGGTCCAACGACGGCGAGAAGGCCGCCGTGCTCGGGGGGCAGGGCTACTACTCCCTGGCGTTCTCGACCCTGCCGCTGGCGCAGTCCGTGCGGATCGCCGGGTCGGCGGAGCTGGAGGGCTACTTCTCCCTCCTCGGTCCGATCACGGGCACCCACATCACCCCCATCCTGGTCGACATCGACGCCAACGACCGGTACAAGACCATCCAGCGCGGCTTCCTGAACGTGGACTACCGCGAGGGCCTCGAGTCCTCGGCCGGTGCGCCGAGTGGCATGTTCCGCGCCGACGTGGAGTTCCTGCCCGAGGACTACGTCGTCCCGGCGGGCCACCGGATCGGCATGATCCTGCAGTCCTCCAACACGGTCTGGGCGCTGCCCGGCAACCCCGCAGGGTTCACCAGCGTCCACCTCGGCGGCGAGGACTTCTCGGGATCGATGCTGCACCTGCCGCTGGTCGATGTGGCGTCGGACCAGCAGGTCTTCTCGGACTGGCCGAAGCCGTAATCCACAGGTCCGCCGCAGGACGTGCGGCGGACGTCACAGGGTCGTGACAGGGTGCAGACATGGCACGAGCACCACGACCCTCGATCGGCTCGGCCGGCCGCTCGTCGGCCGGCCCCCACCTCAGCGTCGTCCGCACCCTCCCCGTCGACGTCGACCGGGTGGTCGAGGCGGCCCTGGACATGGTCTCGTTCGACCTGGCGGGGGTGGCGATCAACGTCAAGCGGCACGGGATCAAACGAGTCTGGTTCACCCAGTGCTGGCGGCCGGACTGCCCGCTGCGCCACAACGCCGACGAGTCCTACGTCGAGGGGGCGGCGGTTGGCCCCGGCCATCTGTACCGCCGCAAGCGTGACCTCGAGCTGTGTCGCGGTGGCAGCCGGATCGTGCCGCTGGACCGCACGCGATACTGGGTCAGCGGGCGGGCCTACGACGGTGTCCCGTTCCCGAAGAGCCTCCCCGTCGGCACCCGGTACCTGGTCACCCTGAAGGTGCCGCAGGTCGTGGCCGAAGGGCAGCTGCCGGCCGAGCGGACCTACCACCGAGCCAAGACGGCCGGCCCGACGATAATCGCCCTGCCGGAGGACGACATCGTCTTCGTGCTGGGCCACGAGCTGCGGCACATCCAGCAGTTCCGCGACGGCCTGCCACGGTCGGAGGTCGACGCCGAGCTGGCCGGACGCGACCTGCTGTACCGGTGGGTCGATGCCGAGCGACCCGGCCTGTGGACCTGACCCCCGCCCGAGCCCCGGGCTACTCGAGCCCCGGCAGCCAGCGGCGGACATCGGCCTCGATGTCGAGGGTGGCATGCAGGCGGCAGAGGACGCCGACGATGCCGAGCCACACCCGGTGGGTGAACAGGTGCTCGGCCGGCATCGTCAGCTGCAGGGCGACCGCGAAGTCGGGGTTGCGGGGATCACCGAGCCGGCCGAACTGCCGCTGCAGCCACTCCGGTGAGAACGTGAAGGTGTCGTGGCGGCTGGGTTCGGAGAACGGCGCCAGGTAGTCGCGCAGCTTGACGGCGTCGACGTCGGACCCGGGCCGCACGAACCCCTCGGCCCGGAGCCCCGCGAGCGTCGCCTCGGCGTCCTCCTCCCGGAGGAGGGAGATGAGCCGGCCGAACGTGCGGGGCATGCCGTCGGGCATGGGCAGCGCCGACCCGAAGTCCAGCACACCGAGCCGCCCGGCCCCGGGGTCGTCGGGGTCGCGGTCCGGTCCCCCCGCCGGGAACCAGCGGAAGTTGCCGGGATGCGGGTCGGTGTGCAGCCAGCCGGCAAGCTCCGGCCCCGACAGGAGGAACCGCGTCCACGCCCGCCCGGCCGCGTCCCTCGTGCCCTGGTCCACCCCCGCGTGTCGGGTTTCGGGCCGCCCGTCGTCGTTGCCCGACACGCGGTGTCGTTCGGCCACGTCGGGGCCGTCTGCTTGTCGGGTTTCGGGCCGCCCGTCGCAAGAACCCGACACGGCCCCGGTGGCCAGCGCGGTGAACGGGATCCCGTCCAGCCAGTCCATGACCAGCACCCGGCGGGTGGCGAGGTGCACCGCCGGGATCGCCACACCGTCGTTGTCCGCATGGGCCGTCGCGAACGCCCGTTGCACATCGGCCTCGCGACGGTAGTCCAGCTCCTCCACCAGCCGCTCGCGCATCTCGGCGACCAGCGGCGGCAGCGCCATTCCCGGTGCCACCGTCGAGGCCAACCGCGTCATCACCGAGACGATCGCCAGGTCGACCTGCAGCGCCTCGGCGACGTCGGGGTACTGCACCTTGACTGCCACCACGCGGCCGTCGGGCAACGTGGCCCGGTGGACCTGCCCGATGGAGGCCGCCGCCACCGCTCGTTCCTCGAACGTGTCGAACCGGCGTCGCCAGCGGTCGCCCAGCTCGGCCGCCAGCACCGGCTCGACCAGCGCGAACGGCAGGGCAGGGTTGTCGGCGGGCAACGCCGCGAGGGCACGTGCCCAGGTCGCGTCGGGGTCAGCGGGGAACAGGGCGTCCACCGTCGACAGCAGCTGGCCGGCCTTCAGCGCCCCACCCTTCGCATCACCGAGGACCGATCGCATCCGGTCGGCCGCGCGCTGGCGCAGGTCCGCCTGGACGGTGTCGGCATCCGCCCCTCCGACCCGCCGGGACAGGCCCACCAACCTGTCGGCGATCGATCCGACGGGAAGCGCCGACAGCTGAACCGTCCGACGAACGGTCCGGGGCAGGTCGTCGCGGATCGACACCTACAGCGCGTCGATGCGGGGGTCCAGCCGCATCGTCAGGAGGTCAGCCACCAGGTTCATGGTGGCGACCAGCACGAACGCCGTGCCCACGGCCCCGAGGATCGTCGGCCCCTGCCGGGCGTTCATCGCGGCGATCAGCACCGACCCGAGCCCCTGTCGCCCCAGGATCGGCTCGACCAGCACGGCGGCGGTCAATAGGTTGCCGGTTTCGGCCGCGCCCAGGGTCACCATGGTCCCCATGGTGGGACGCATGGTGTGGATCCACCGCACTCGCCGATCGGACATGCCGCTGGCGAACGCGCGGCGGGCGAAGTCCGACCGTCGGGTGTCGCGGACCAACGGATAGCCGATCAGGGCGACCATGCCGCTCGGGACGGCTGCCAGGAACGCGGCGCCAGCCAGCAGTCCGAGCGCGTCGACCAGCCACGGCACGCCGATCTGGGCCAGGCTCGCCAGCACGAAGGACGGCACGGCGATCAGCAGCGCCACCCCGGCCTTGAACGCGACCGCTCGACGTCCGGACACGCCCGAGAGCACGCCGCTGAGGGCGGTCCCGACGGCAGTCTGCAGCACGACGGCGAGTCCCACCATGCGCAGCGTGGACGGCACGGACGCCCAGATCACTCCGCTGACCGTGGTACCGGACGCGGACAACCCGTTGGGCGAGAGGCGGTAGACCGGGCCGAGGTCGCCCGTCACGAGCCCGGCCAGGTAGCGGCCGAGCTGCACGGGATAGGGGTCGTCGAGCCGGAACGCCTCGCGCAGCTCCGACAGCAGCTCCTCGCCGGGGGAACGGAACCCGAAGAGCGCACGAACGGGGTCGCCGGGCAGCAGGTAGAACACCGCGTGCATCACCGTCAGGAACGCCAGCATGGAGACGACGGTCCAGACCAGCCGAGTGGCGAAGGACCTCGCGTTCACCTGTGTCCGCTCCCTCGAGCAGGCCATCGCTGGCCAGCGGAGCGGGCGCCGATCCGGCGGGGGGCACCCATCGACGGTGAGTCTAGGTTCGTTGCGGCCCCTGAGTTGCCACAACTTCTGGCGCGGTAGCTGACTTTACAAATACCCTTGATCTGTAAAGCGATGGTGTCTACGGTTGGGGTCCACGCACCAGGAGCCGAAGCCATGTCCGTACCCACCGCCTCGCTCGACCCGTCAGCAGACACGTCCCGGGACGCATCGACGTCCCCCAACGGCGGCGCCGTGGCCGCACCCCGTCCGCGTCCGGTCGGGCCGAGCATCGGGACGGGACCGGTCGACCGGGCTCGCGACGGTGCCCGGCACACCGCGCGACGTGTCCGTGCGACCGGTCGGTTCCTCGTCGAGGCCCCCGGTCAGGTCCTCGGCGTGGTCCGCGAGGCGACGCCGTCCTCGGTGGTGTCCTGGACGCGCGACATCGCGCTGCCGTACGAACACAGCCTCGCCGCACCACCCGTCGGCAGCGGCCTGCGTCCGGTTCCCGGCCACGCCGGGGATCCGGTGCTGGGGTGCATCCGCGACCTGACGGGCGACCGTGTCAGCTGGCTGATGGAGTCCAACGAGCGCTTCGGCCCGGTCTTCTGGCAACAGCTCGCCGGTCGCCGCGCGGTGTTCGTCATGGGCCCCGATGAGGCCGGACAGATCCTCGTCAACGCCAACAAGGACTTCTCCAACGACGGCTGGCAGGAGCTGATCGGCAAGTTCTTCGACCGCGGGTTGATGCTGCTGAGCTTCCAGGAGCACCTCGACCACCGTCGGATCATGCAGTCGGCCTTCACCCCGAAGCGGCTGCGCGGCTACCTGGAGGGAATGGATCGCCGCATCTCCACCGACCTCGACGCCTCGTGGCCGACCGAAGGGCCGACCACCCTCTACCAGCGCATGAAGGACCTGGCGATGCGGGTTGCCGCCGACGTGTTCCTCGGCGTCGAGCTGGACCGGCCCAGCCGCGACCACCTGCTCGCCGGGTTCCACGCCCAGCCACGGGCGGCCACGGAGTTCCTCCGCATGGACCTGCCGGGGACGCTGTGGGGGCGGGGACGCAACGGCTACGACGACGTCACGCGGTGGTTGCGCTCGCAGCTGGACGACAAGCGGGCCGGTGACGGGGACGACCTGTTCTCGGCCATGGTCCATGCACGCGACGACGACGGCTCGGCGTTCAGCGACGAGGAGATCGTGCGCCACATGAACTTCATGTGGTTCGCGGCCCACGACACCACCACGCTGGCCATGGCGATGATGGCCTGGGGCTTCGCCGCCCACCCCGAGTGGCAGGAGCGGGCGTACGCGGAGTCCTCCGCGCTCGGCGACGGGCCGCTGCGGCCCGAGGACCTCAAGTCCCTGACCGCCATCGAGCTGGTGATGAACGAGGTCATGCGGTTGTGGCCACCCGTCCCCGTGATGGTCCGCCAGGCCGTCCGGGACACGGCGTTGGGCGACTACTACATCCCGGAGGGCACGTGGATCGCGGTCATGAACCCGGCCACCCACCGACTGCCGGAGTACTGGACCGACCCCGACACCTTCGACCCGGGCCGCTTCGAGGAGGGCCGGGAGGAGCACAAGCAGCACAAGCACCTCTACTACCCCTTCGGCGCCGGCGCCCACAAGTGCATCGGGTTCGCCTTCGCCCAGCTGGAGACCAAGGCGATGTGGCACCGCCTGCTCCTGACCCGCCGGTTCGAGGTGGCACCGGGGTACCAGCCGACGATGGGCTGGAAGGCGCTGCCGGAGCCGACCGACGACCTGCCGGTGACCATCCACCCCCGCTAGACCCGACGATCGTGCCGGTACCCACGTAGAGGTGGGTCAGGCCCCGATCGCGCCCGTACCCACGTGCCGCCCGGGCCGCCCCGGGCCGTCCCGGGCCGCCGACGCAGGCCCCGATCGTGCCGAACGTCGCCCCTGGGCGACTCAGGCCCCGATCGCGCCGATCAGGGCGTGGAGGGTCGGGGTCAGCGGGGCGTCGAGGCGGACGTCGGCGAGGTGGTCGGCGCGGGAGGGACCACGGGTGAGGATCGACACGGCCTGCCCGGCCCGGTCGGCCTGCAGGACCAGGCGGTAGCCGCTCATCACCGCCAGCGAGGACCCGAGGACCAGGATGCCGTCGGCGTCCCGCAGCAGCGCCGAGGCGTGGTCGCGCCGTTCGCGGGGCATCGACTCGCCGAAGAACACCACGTCCGGCTTCAGCAGGCCGCCGCACACCAGGCAGTCGACGACGGTGAACGTCTCGAACAGCTGCGCGGCGACGTCGGCGTCGCCGTCGGGCTGGAACGGGGTCGACACCACATCGAGCAGGGCGTCGTACTGGGGGTTCGCCTCTGCCAGCCGCTCGGCCAGCTCGTCACGGGGGGAACGCGTACCGCAGCTGGTGCAGATCACCCGGTCGATCCGCCCGTGCAGGTCGACCACGTCCACGGTGCCGGCCTGCTGGTGCAGCCGGTCGACGTTCTGGGTGACCACCCCGGCGACCAGCCCGGCCTGCTGCAGCATGGTCACCGACCGGTGGCCGTCGTTGGGGTCGACCGTCCCGACGTGCCGGTATCCCGCCTGGCTCCGTGCCCAGTAGCGCCGCCGGGCCTCGGGGTCGTCCATGAACTCGCGATACGTGATCGGCACCGATGTCCGGGCCGACCGGCCGTCACCGCGATAGTCGGGGATCCCCGAGTCGGTCGAGATCCCCGCGCCCGTCAGCACGAGCGTCCGCCGGCCCCGCATGACCTCGGCCAGCTCGTCCACCGTCGAGCTGCGCAGCGGACCCTCGGCCACGGGGGCAGGCAGCTCCAGTCGGGGCACGGGGTCGGACGGCATCTCACCGGCAGGCTACCCACCTCCGGTCCCGCCCAAGGGTTTGCTGTCGGTGGCTGGGTGGCGTAGGAGAGGGGCGTGCACATGACCACAGTCACCAGCCCGATCGCCGCCACCGTCGCCCACCTGCTGGTGGAGGAGGGCCAGCCGGTCACCGCCGGCGCGACCCTCCTCTTCCTCGAGATCATGAAGATGGAGCAGCCCGTCGTCGCGTCGACGGACGGCATCGTGGATCGTCTCCACGTCGCCGCGGGCGACCCGGTGGAGGTCGGGCAGGCGTTGGTCACGCTGACGCCGACCTCGGCCGAACCACCACGGGAACCGCGGCCGACCGACACCCCCCAGGACGAACGGGCCGACCTCGCGGCCGTGCACCGTCGACAGGCCATGCTGCTCGACGACGCCCGGCCCGACGCGGTGGCCAAGCGCCACGCGCTGGGGTTCCGCACCGCCCGGGAGAACATCGAGGACCTGCTCGACGAGGGGTCCTTCACCGAGTACGGCGGCCTCGCGATCGCCGCACAGCGCAGCCGCCGCGACCTCGCCGAGCTGATCGCGCGCACGCCCGCTGACGGCCTGATCACCGGCATCGGCACCGTCAACGCCGACCTGTTCGACGTCGACACGAGCCAGGTGGCCGTGGCCGCCTACGACTACACCGTCCTCGCTGGGACCCAGGGCCAGGCAAACCACACCAAGAAGGACCGGCTCTTCGCGCTTGCCGAGCGACTCGGCCTGCCCGTCGTGGTCTTCGCCGAGGGTGGGGGCGGGCGTCCGGGCGACACCGACAACGTGGGCGGCTCCTGGTTGGACGCGGAGGCCTTCGCGTTGTTCGCCCGGCTGTCCGGACGTGTGCCGACCGTGGCGGTCGTCAACGGCCGCTGCTTCGCCGGCAACGCCGCCCTGGCCGGGTGCGCCGACCTGATCGTGGCGACGCGGTCCTCGAACCTGGGCATGGCCGGCCCGGCGATGATCGAGGGGGGCGGCCTCGGGGTCGTGGCACCGGAGGACATCGGCCCGATCGAGGTACAGGCTGCCAACGGGGTGGTCGACGTGGTGGTCGACGACGAGGCCGCGGCGGTCGCCGTCGCCAAGCGGTACCTCGGCTACACCCAGGGCACGGTGGAGGAGTGGCGCTGCGCCGACCAGTCGGCGCTCCGCGACGCCGTACCGGAGAACCGCAAGCGCGTCTACGACATGCGGCAGGTGCTGGCGACCCTGGCCGACACCGACAGCGTGCTCGAGCTCCGTGAGGGCCACGCGCCCGGCATGCTGACGGCCTTCGCGCGGATCGAGGGGCGGCCGGTCGGCGTCATCGCCAACGTGCCCACCCACCTCGGCGGGGCCATCGACGCCGAAGGCGCGGACGTTGCAGCCCGGCACCTGCAGCTGTGCGACGCGCACGGGTTGCCGGTCGTCGTGGTGTGCGACACCCCCGGCTTCATGGTCGGTCCCGAGGCCGAGGCCGACGCGGGCGTTCGACGGTTCAGCCGGCTGTTCGTCACCGGCGCCGCCCTGTCGGTGCCGATCGTCACGGTCATCACCCGCAAGGGCTACGGCCTGGGCGCGCAGGCGATGTTCGGTGGTCACCTTAAGGTGCCGGTCATGACGCTGGGCTGGCCGACCGCCGAGCTCGGGCCCATGGGCCTGGAGGGGGCGGTGCGCCTGGGGTTCCGCCGGGAGCTGGAGGCCATCGAGGACGCCGAGCAACGTGCGGCACGCGAGGCGGAGCTGATCGATCTCGCCCACACCAACGCCGAGGGGCTCAACATCGCCACGTTCGCGGAGATCGACGACGTCATCGACCCGGCCGACACCCGCGCTCGCATCATCGCCGCCCTCCGGGCCTGCGGCCCGATCCCACGCGGGGGCAGGTTCGTCGACCCGCGCTGACCGGCCCGACGTCGAACCGGCCCCCGTCGAACCTGACCGGGCAGGAACCCGGCCCCCCGACGTCGAACCGGGGGACATGAGGACTCGCGCGCTCGCACTGCTCCTGCTCGTCGTCGGGCTGGTGGCCACCGTCCCCGGCACCGCCATGGCCCATCCGGCCTCGGACTGGTGGGACGGGACCTACGACATCGCCAGCGACGTGGAGGCCATCACCGACGTCGCCGACGTCGACATCACCCGGCAGAGCGACAACGTCGACTTCGTCGCGAGCCTGCCGGTCGCCGCCACCTCCGACATGCAGTTCCAGCGTCGCGACGGCCGCCAGGTCTGGAACGGGGAGGTCATCGACGACACCAAGGACATCGTCGTCATGGGCGGCACCGCGGTACCGGGCCTGTCGATCATCGACGTGACCGACCCGACCACGCCGGCGCTGCTGGCGACATCGACGTGCGGCGGGTTCCACTCCGACGCGGGTGTGTGGGAGAACTACGCCATCCAGGTGTGGGACGGCTCCGCGCGTGCCTGTCAGGACGGCGACCCCGCCGATCCCGACAACCTCGACGAGGCCCCAGGCGACAGGGGTGTCCGGGTCTTCGACATCACCGACCCCGCCCGCCCCCGACTGGTCGCCTTCTTCGGCCGCGACCACGGCATCCCCTCCGGCGTGCACAACCTGACCATCAACGGCCCCGAGGGGCTGGTCTACCTGAACATGGCCGAGTTCAACTCCGTCGACCCGCCCTGGGGGTTCGTCGACCTCAAGAAGCTCGACGAGCTCCGCGCCGCCGGCCAGGTCGGCATGCCCGGCCAGCCCGACTTCCCCGAGGCCATCACCATCAAGTCGACCCGCGACTGGTCGCCGACGGCCATGGACGGCTGCCACGACTCCGGCATCGCCCCGACCCGCCAGCTGTACGCGTGCGCGGGCATCACCTCGTCCTACATCTGGGACCTGTCGGACCCGCGGACCCCGACCGAGGTCGCCGTCATCCCCAACCCCGGCATCAGCATCCACCACGGCTCGCGGTTCACCCCCGACGAGCGCACCCTGGTCCTCGGTGACGAAACCGCCGGGGCCGCGGCCGGCACGCCCGAGGCCGTCTGCACGGGGGGCAAGGACGCCGCCAACCCCGTCGGCGCGACGTGGTTCTACAACGTCGACGTCCCCCAGCTGCCCGTGGTGACCGGCACGTTCTCGCCGACCGACACCGACGGCGAGTTCTGCACCAGCCACTTCTACGGCTTCGTCCGCGACACCAACCTGATGGTCGGTGGCTGGTACGACGCCGGCATCGAGATCGCCGACTACACCCCCGTCGTGGACGGCGTGACCGGCACCCCCACCTCCCACGCGTTCTTCGAGCCCGCCGAGTCCGGCTTCTTCTCCGCCTACGCCTGGCACGGCTACGTGTACGGCTCGTCCTTCGAGTACGGCGCGACCGGCAAGGACACCAACGCGCCGGGCCGTGGCCTGTGGATCATCGAGGTCGAGGGCATCGAGGACGTCGAGCCGCTGGCCGTCGACGAGGGCAACTCGTGGGGGCGCTGGGGCAGTCCGGTCCACGACTCCGTTCCCCTCGGCGAGCAGGTCATCGTGTCCACCGACGGGTCGGTCCTGCCGCTGGACGGCCACACCGAGCTGCCCACCGATGCGCTGGCCCTCGGCGCGGTGGCCCTCGGTGCAACCGCGCTGCTGCCCTCGCGTCGCCGACGCCCCTGATCGATCCTCCCCGAGCACGGATGGACGTCGGCCGACCGCAGTAGTATCCGTCCCACGACTCGTCCTCCTTCCGGTCGCCGAGGCGCGCTGTTCATTCGGTTCGTCGAGGCAAGGAGGAGGCGGCGTGACGGATTCACCCGAGGGCTCGGCCCTGCGGGCGGCGAGGGTCCAGGCGGCGCTGCAGGCGCCGGCACCACCCGAGGACGTCGCGCTGGTCGGGGTCATGCCCCGCCTGGTGCCCCTCACCACCGGCCGCATCACCCTCGGGGAGGCCATCGTGCAAGCCGACACGCCACGGGGCCGTCGGGTCCTGATCGAGATGACCGACGTGGTCTACGAGGGGGAGCGGCTGTCGGGCCGCCTGGTCGGTCCCAGCGCCATCGACTGGCTGCTGGAGGGACCCGACGGATCGGCCCACATCGACGTGCAGTTCACGATCCGCACCCACGACGACGCCCTGGTCTTCGTGCGCTACTACGGCCGTACCGACCACTCCCTGGGGGTGGGGACCAAACCGTTGTACGCCGCCCCGATCTTCGAGACCGGTGACCCGCGCTACCGGTGGCTCAACACCATCCTGAGCGTCGGACGTGCCGTCGTCGATGCCGGCACGATCCACTACGACATCTACGAGGTCGTGTAGGGCCGTTCCGCCAGCGTGGTGCGGAGCTCGTGGCGCAGGATCTTCCCTGCGCTGGACCGGGGGATCGTGGCGACCACGTGGATCCGGCGTGGCACCGCCGCCGCCGGCAGGCGTTCCGCGGCGAACGCGAGCAGATCGTCCACCACGGCGTCGACGCGCGCTGCGCCCGGGTCGCCGGCGGCGACGGGAATCACGGCGAGGTGGATGCAGTCGCCCGGGCCCGAGGGGTGGGGTCCGGCGAACGCGGCGACGTCGGCCACCGCGGCATGGGCCGACAGCACCTGCTCGACGCGGTTGGGGTGGACGCGTTGCCCCTCCACGGTCAGCAGGTGCGCCTCCCGCCCGGACACGAACAGGTAGCCGTCGGCGTCGAGGTGGCCGACGTCGCCAACGGTGAAGAGCCCCGGTTCGAGGTGCGCGGCTGCCGTTCGGTCGGGATCGCCGTGGTAGCTGAACGCCGCACCCGACCGGTTGCGGAAGTACAGGACGCCTTCCTGCCCGGTCTCGACCTCCTGCCCGTCGGCATCGACCACCCGGCACTCGAGGAACGGCAGGACGCGACCCACGGTCCCCGGGACGCGGGCCCACTCCGCGGATGACGCCAACGCGAACAGCCCGCCCTCGGTGGCCCCGTAGTACTCGGTGACGACCGGACCGAACCACTCGATCATCCGCCGCTTCACGTCCGGCGGGCACGGCGCGCCGCCGTGCAGCACCACACGCAGTGAGCGGCCGGAGAAGCCGTCGCGGACCCGGTCGGGCAGCGCCAGCAGGTCGATGAAGTCCTTGGGCAGCAGCAGCAGGTTCGTGACCTGACGCCGATCGATCTCGCGGAGCACGGCGGCCGGGTCGGGCGCCCGGTGGATGACCAGTGTCTGGCCGAACAGCAGCGGGAAGGTCGCCAGGACGAACTGCCCGGAGTGGTAGGACGGGCCCACGATCATGGCCGTGCCGTCAGGGGGGAAGCCGACCCCGCCGCAGACGGCCGCGGCGGTCGCGGCCAGGGACTCCACGGGCTGCCCGGCGCCACCCAGTCCGGCCGAGAGGACCCCCTTCGCCGCGCCGGTGGTCCCCGAGGTGTAGAACATCGGGCCGCCCGCAACCTGCCCGTCGGGCTCGACCGCGGGGACCTGCGCCAGCGCGTGCTCGGCCGACCGTTCCTGCTCGATCGGTGCGTCGAGGTCGAGGACGGCCTCGACGGTGTCGACGTGGGTGACGGCCAGCATGGCGATGTCGACCGTCGCGAACTCCACGACGAGGACGCGAGCGCCGGAGTGGCGGAGGATGTGGGCGACGCCCTCGACGTCCAGCTCCCAGCTGACGGGGACGACGACCACGCCGGTGTGGAGGCAGGCGAGGAACACCTCCCACGATTCCCTGCGGTTGCCGGCCATGACCGCGACGCGGTCGCCCGGGCCGATGCCGAGGCCGCGCAGGACCCAGATCCAGCGGTTGCAGCGATCGTTGAGGACCGACCACGTGGTGACGCCGCGGGCGTCGACCAACGCGGTGCCTCGTGGGTTGGCAGCGACATGGCCGAGCAGTGTCGTGACCATCAGGGGGCCGTTCCCTTCTCCCTGTCGGGAGCGCGCAGGAGGCCGCGTGCGGCGGTGGCGCAGTCTACGTTCGCGGGCGGACCGCTGGAAGGGGCAACTCGTCCCGCCCGTTCGGGACGTCAGGCGGCGACGAAGCGCAGCTCGACGCCGTCACCGGTGAGCACGAGCTCCTCGCCGTCGCTGTCGAGGGACGTGATGCGCTGGAGGCCGTCGATGTAGGCGGACTCGGCCGCCATGGCGTCATCGGCGCACAGCATCCGTGTGGTGGTCGGCGCGTCGACGGTCATCTCGTCCCCGTCGATCGTCGCGGTGGCCGAGTACTGGTTGCAGGCGGAGGCGCCGACGACCTGCGTCCGGGTGATCTCCATCGTGATCTGCTCGCCGCCGGGGACGTCGATGGCCTCGCCATCGACCGTTCCCTCGAGGAGGACCCACTGGCCGATCGCCTGGCGGGCGTCGCCGACGAGGTCATCGGCACCGTCGGCGGTGGACCCTTCGGCTGGGACTGTTTCGTTGGCGGGGCTGTCCAGCCCGACATCGGAACGTGCGGCGTCCTCTGCACAGGAGGCCAGGCCGACGGCTGCCACCAGCAGCAGCGCCACGGTGGCGAGGTGCAGGGGAAGGGGGAGTCGACGAGTCATGGGGGCTCCTTCGGTGTCGGGGACTCGGTGGGTCCGACGCCGGGTGTGCCCTCAACGTTCCCGACTGCGCCGCGGTGACACGTCAGCCGCCCAGCTGCTCGGCAAGGGCGACCAGCTCGGCAGTGCCGCCCTCGACGGGGAAGCCGTGGCTGACCAGGGTCCGCTGGACGTCCAGCTCGGCCAGCTTGGCGACGCTGGTGATTGCGGTCGCCATGTCGGCGGAGAACTGCGACGCCGGCCCGGAGAGGTTGCCGCCCTCACCGACGAGGGCATCACCGGTGATCAGCAGCCGCGACGCGGGATCGTGCACGCTCAGGTGCCCTGCCGTGTGGCCCGGGGTCTCGATGATCGCCAGGTCGAAGACTGTGTCGCCGTCACCTACCGCGCTGATCTCCCGCGGGGCGGCCATGTTGGGGATGTCGGCGGCGCCACCGTAGAGGGCCGCCCCCGACGCCAGCCCGGCCACGGCCTCGAGGCTGCCCGCATGGTCGCCGTGCTGGTGGGTGAGGATCACGTGGCCCACGTCCCCCCAACCGACGCCGGCCTCGGCCAGCACGGCCTCGATCGCGCCCTCGCTCCCGGCGACGCCGGTGTCGACGATCGCGGCCTCGCCCCCGCGGACCAGCACGAAGGCGGCCACGAAGTCCAGGTCGACGGTGTAGGGGACGATCTGCCCCGCATCGGCCGAGGTGGCGTCGTCAGACGCGGTGGCCGGGTCCGCCGTGGGGGTCGAGTCAGCCGCGGTCGGGTCCGCCGCGGGGGTCGGGCCCGCTGTGGTTGCCTGGGGAACCGGCTGGTCGTCGCCGGAGCAGGCACCGGCGAACCCGACGACCACCACGCCCGCTGCGGTCCGCCCCAGGTCGGTGAGGAAGGTACGACGTGTTCGGCGCGGGTTCACGGCTGGCTCCGTTCGCGGACGACGGTCAATCGGGTCAGGTGGTGGGTGGGCGGCCCATGGTCAGGTCGGCGAGGAGGTCGCTGACCACTGGGTGGTTCAGCAGGCCGAAGTGGTCGGTACCGCCGACGTGGGTGACCGACGCGGACCGGGCCCACGGGCGGCCGTCCGCCCGGGCGGAGTCCCAGCGGACCAGCAGGTCGCCGAGGGCGTGCCCCATGGGGTGGGTGTGGTCGTGGGTGATCGTCGCGCCGATGTTGTGGATGGTGACGCCCTCCCACGGCTCGGTGTCGGATGCCGTGCGGCTGCGGCGGCCGTCGGGGTCCTGCTCGGCCCAGTCCGCGGCGCGCACGTACCCGTGGCGCAGGTCCTTGATCCCGGCGCTGCGTCGCTTGAGGATCGCCCCGAACGGGGCCATCTCGGGCACCGTGGCCAGCATCCATGCGCCGGCGTTGGCGACCTTCTCCAGCACCGCCCCCTCGTTGGGGGTACCGAGCAGCACGACGTTGCGGACCAGGTCGGTCCACCCCAGCCCGCTGGCCGCCCCGATGTCGGCCGCGCCGCGCAGCACGAGCCCGCCCATCGAGTGGCCGACCAGCAGCATCTCCTCCACCGGCACCGGCCAGCGATCGACCAGGCGGTCGAGCAGGTCGGCCATCTCCAGGGCGTTGTCGGAGATGTGCTTGCCCGTGTTGAACCGCACCAGGACCGGCGTGATGCCGGCCTGTGCGAGCAGCTCGGGGTAGGTCCCGCCGCGTTCGGCCGCACGGAACTGCCACGACTCCTCGTTCTCCACCAGGCCGTGCACGAAGACCGCCACCCGCCCCGTGGCCTCGGGGTAGGCCGCCGCCAGCCCCTCGCGGGACATGCGCACGTCCCGGCCGCCCACACGCGGGGCCATCTGGATGGCGAGCGGGTTGTGCTGCTCGTCCAGCAGGTCTCCCAGCACCCCGTTGAGGATCGCCACGGACGACCGCCAGCCGCGGCTGCGCTCCAGCATCGCCGGGTCCCGGGTGGTCGCCCCGGCCCGCACGACCGCTCGCAGCGCGGTCTTCGCACCCGCCCCCGCCATGCGCAACGTGCCGTAGACGGCGTCGGCGACCCCGTCGTGCACCGCCTTGATCGGCCGGGAACCCGGGACGACCCCGAAGGCCCGGTCGGCCACGGCCCGGTGGACCTCCCGGATGGTGTCCACGACCACGTCCTGCCAGACCTGCGGCAGCAGGTCGGCCAGCCCGTCCAGCGCGTCGTCTCCGGTCGTCGCCGGCAGGTTGGTCGTGGTCGGCTGCATGGTGGTCACCCCCCGAGTGTAGGAGCGTGGGTCAGACGTCGAACCCGCTCTGCGACTGCTGCTGCACCATCGGCTGCGGTGCAGGACCGGGCGGGGGCGTGTCCGCCGGGCGGACGCGTCGCACGTCGACGCTGACCTCCAGGCGCTGCGTGTCCCCGTCGGTGAAGATCACGCCCTTCAGCGGCGCGACATCACCGTAGTCACGGCCCCACGCCGTCGTGATGTAGCGGTCGCCCACGAACTGGTCGTTGGTCGGATCGATGTCGACCCAGCCGATGTCGGGCACGAACACCGACGCCCAGGCATGGGACACGTCGGCGCCCTGCAGCTTGGGCTTCCCCGGGGGCGGATCGGTCTCCAGGTAGCCCGAGACATAGCGGGCGGCCAGCCCCAGCGCGCGCAGCGACGCGATGGTCAGGTGCGCGAAGTCCTGGCAGACGCCCGTCCGACGCCGGAGCACGTCGTCGACGGGGGTGCCGACGGTCGTCGCTCCCGGATGGAACTCGAAGTCGCGGTGGATGCGCGAGGACAGCTCCTCCACCGCCTCCAGGACGGGGCGACCGGGACGGAAGGAGGGGAGGGCGTAGGCGGCCGCCGCAGCGGTCGAGGGCGCCTGCTCCGAGGCGAGCACGAACTCGGTGGCGGCCAGCACCGACGCCGGGTCCCCGCCTCCGGGTCCGCCGGCGAGCCGGTCTCGGACGGACTCCCACGGTTGGCTGGCCAGCAGCTGGTCGCCGATCGGCTGGCGGGTGACCTCGACGAGGCTGGACGCGGTCACCGACAGGCGGGTGTGGCCCGACGACAGCTCGAAGAAGTGGGTGCGGTTGCCGAACCAGTCCAACCGCTCGTCCAGCGTGCCGGGGGTCGGGGTGACGGTCAGCTCGGCGGTGTGGACGCGTTGGCCCGGCATCGAACGGGGCAGCAGGTGGGCCTCGCCGTAGCTGGCCGACACCTCCGACTCGTAGGTGTAGGTTGTCCGGTGGACGACGGCGAAGGTCATGTCCGTACCCCTCCGCTGGTGTCGGCGCGCATGGTCCGCTGCGGCGCGAGGTGGGTGAAGTGTGCCCGGCGGACCTCTTCGGCCGCCCGCGACATCAGGCCGTACAGGTGGCTGAGGAAATCGTCGAGCTCGCCGCGCACCTGATCGGACTGGTCGCTGGCGAGGTGGTCGGTGTCGGCGACCCGCAGGGCCGTCGACGCCTCGAGCACCGGACGTTCGGTGGCCGACACACGGCCCGCTCCGGGGTGGCCGGGCAACATCGTCAGGTCCTCGGCGAGCCGGTCGAACTGGTAGGTCAGCGAGCGGGGATTGTCGGGATCCACGAGCAGCAGGTCGAGCAGCGTCGAGACCCGCGCCGTCGACCGGTACCGACGGCGATACGTGATGATCGACTCGGCGACGCGCAGGACGGACTCGGCGACCAGTCCGTCTGCCGCTTCCTCCCGCACGTGGGTGGTGGTCGCGCGCAGCAGGGCGAGGATCTGCAGTCCCCGCTCGATCCGCCGTCCGGCGTCCATGAACCGCCAACCGGCATCGCGGATCATGTTCTCCGCGGCCAGCCCTTGGATGGACAGCAGGCCGTGCAGGACCCGTGCCATGTCGTCGAGGAGCAGCTCGCTGGGCTCGGCGGTCGGCATCCGGTCGGCTGGGTCGGTCCGCAGCAGGCGGCGCTGCAGGTCGACGACGACCAGCCACGTGTCGCCCGAGAGCTGGTCGCGCACGACGTCGACGCTGTCGAGCAGGTTGCGGATCGCGTGGGCGAGGGTGCCCGGACGCGCCTCGTTGCTCGCCAGGCTCGTCAGCTCGGCCTGGGGGCTGGCCAGCCGCCGCTCCGCGCCGGGGCCGACGAACCCGGGATAGGTCGTGGTGACCTGGGTGACGGCCTGGAGCAGCGCGGTGATGCAGGCCACGCCCGGTCCGCTGGTGGCTTCGTGGAACTCGGTCCGCCTGGCCTCGATCTCGCGCAGCAGGCGGGCGACACCCTCGGCCCGCTCGGCGTAGCGCCCCAGCCAGTACAGGTTCTCTGCCGCACGGGACGGCATCGTGGCGTCCGGGACGACCGGGTCGTCGGCACCACCGTCGCTCCAGAAGCCGGTGACGGGCTGGTGGGCGTCGCCGAGCACCCACGTGTCCTTGGACCACGCACCCTGGTGGTTGGCGATGATGATGCCGTCGTCGGGCGCCACACGGGTCAGGCCGCCGGGCATGACGGTGTAGGACGACCCGTCGGCCACGGCGAAGGTCCGCAGCACGGTGCGCCGGTCGACGATCCCGTCGGTGCCGATGGACGGCGAGCGGGCGGGCGAGGCGGGTTCCTGGGCGACCCAGCGGTGGGGCGCCGCGGCCACGCGTGCGCGCAGGGCCAGCACGCCGCGGTCGTCGAGGCCCGACCCGACGATGGTGTTGTCCCTGCCGGCCGTGCGGGCCGTCGGCTTGAACAGCCACTCGCGGGGGGACGCCATGACCTCGCGGCGGCCCTCCTCGTCTCCGAGCCACACCGTCTGGACCGACGGCAGCCGCAGCGACTGGCCCAGGAGGTGCTGGGCCAGTCCCGGGAGGAACGCCTGCAGCGCCGGGTTCTCCAGCACGCCGCTGCCGAGGGTGTTGACGACGGCGACGGTGCCGTTGCGGACGGCGTTGACCAGCCCGGGGACGCCGATGAGCGAGTCCGGCCGCAGCTCCAGGGGGTCGCACCACTCCTCGTCGATGCGGCGGACGATCACGTCGACGGGTTCGGGATGGCCGAGGCTGCGCAGCCACACGCGCCCGTCGCGGACCTGCAGGTCGCTGCCCTCCACCAACGACAGGCCGAGGCGGGCGGCCAGGAGGGCATGTTCGAACGCCGTCTCGTTGCGCGAGCCGGGGGACAGCAGGACGGTGCGGGGCAAGGTCACGTCGCCGGGGGCCACCTGCTGCAGCCCCCGTCGCAGCGCGCGGAAGTAGGGGGCCAGGCGCTGGACGTGGCTGGTGCGGTGCAGCTGTCCCATCACCCGGGAGGTCACGATCCGGTTCTGCAGCGCGTAGGCCGCACCCGACGGGGCCTGCGTGCGCTCGCCCAGGACGACCATGGCCCCGTCGGGCATGCGCGCGAGGTCGGCGGCGTAGGTGAACAGCTGCTGCGGGCCGTGCTGGTGCACGCCGTGCATGGCCCGCAGGAACCCCGGATGGTCGTGGACCAGCCGGGCGGGCAGCAGGCCCTTGGCGAGCAGGGTCCGGGGGCCGTACAGGTCGGCCAGCACCAGGTTCAGCAGCTCGGCGCGCTGGACGATGCCGGCTTCGATCCCCGCCCATTCCTCCCCGCTGATGATGAGGGGGAGGGGGTCGAGCTGCCACGCCAGCCGCTTGCCGGTGCCGGGGACGTGGTAGGTGACCCCGTCGTCCTCCAGCAGGCGGGCGACCTCACGACGAAGCCGACGCTGCTGCCGCAGGTCCATGGCCTCCACGGCCCGGTGCAGTCCGTCCCACCCCGGACGGATGGTGCCGTCGGGAGCCGTCATCTCGTTGGCGGCGTCCGTGGTGTCGGCGGGCTCGGCAGGCCCGTCGAGCACCGACGTCACGCGACCTCCGGGACCGCGTGGTCAGCAGTCAGGGCAGGCACCGCCGAGGGGTCACGCCTCGCGGGCGTGACCGGACGCGGGGCGAGGGCGGCGGAGGTCAAGGGTTCGAGGATACTCACCGCCGTCGCGGGCTCCCCAACGGTCGAGCTGCTCGATGTCGACGGGGCCCGGCGTGTGGCCGAGGACCTCGAAGCGGTTGACCCGTCGTGAGTCGGCTTCCAGCGGGTTGACGGGCATGCGGTCGTAGCCCATGCCGCCCTGGTGGACGACGTGGTACCGCGCGCCGCCGAGCGAGCGCCGGCTCCACCGGTCGATGACGTCGAACGTCAACGGCGAGTGGATCCCGATCGTCGGGTGCAGGCCCGACGGCGGCTGCCAGGCCTTGAAGCGAACGGCGCCGACGGAGGTCCCGGCTTCGGTGGTCGGGGTCAGCGGAACGGGGGCCCCGTTGCAGGTCACGATGTGACGTGTGGGGGTCAGCCCGCTCACCTTCACCTGGACGCGTTCGACGGAGGAGTCCACGAACCGGGCGGTGCCCTGTCCGGTGGCCTCCTCGCCCAGCACGTGCCACGGCTCGACGGCCTTGCGCAGCTCGATCTCGACGTCGTTGACGACGGCGGTACCGAGCCGCGGGAAGCGGAACTCCACGAACGGGTCCAGCCACGACGTCTGGAAGTCGTAGCCGTGGCCCTGCAGGTCGGCGACGACCTCGTGGGCGTCGGCCTGGGCGAACCAGGGCAGGAGGAACCGGTCGTGCAGCAGCCCGCCCCAACGGACCATGGGGCCCGCGTAGGGCTCCTTCCAGAACCGGCTGACCAACGAGCGGACGAGGAGCGCCTGCACCAGCGACATCTGTGCGTGCGGCGGCATCTCGAAGCCACGCAGCTCCAGCAGGCCGAGGCGGCCGCGCTCGCTGTCGGGGCTGAACAGCTTGTCGATGCAGAACTCGGCCCGGTGGGTGTTGCCCGTCAGGTCGGTCAGCAGGTGGCGCAGCGACCGGTCGACGACCCAAGCGGGCGGCTGGCCCCCGTGCAGCTCGGCCTGTCGACCCATCTCGGCGAAGGCGGTCTCCAGCTCGTAGAGCGTCTCGTCACGGCCCTCGTCGACGCGTGGCGCCTGCGAGGTCGGGCCGATGAACTTGCCGGAGAACAGGTACGACAACGACGGGTGGTGCTGCCAGTAGGTGACCATCGACTGCAGCAGGTCGGGGCGCCGCAGGAGCGGGGAGTCAGCCGGCGTCTCGGCACCGATGGTGATGTGGTTGCCACCACCCGAGCCGGTGTGGCTGCCGTCGAGGTCGAACTTCTCGGTCGCGAGGCGGGCGTGGTGGGCGTCCTCGTAGACCCCGTTGACGATCGTGGACAGGTCGTCCCAGTCCGCCGCAGGGTGAACGTTGACCTCGATGACGCCCGGGTCGGGGGCCACGACGAGGTTGCGCAGGCGCGGGTCGCTGGGCGGCGTGTAGCCCTCCAGCACGACCTGCACGCCCATGTCGGCGGCGGCGTCCTCGACGACCTCGAGGACGTCCTGGGTGTGCTCGAGGTGGGTCAGGGGTGGGAAGAACACGTGCAGCCGGCCGTCACGGACCTCCACGCACATGGCGCTGAAGGGGCCGTTCTGGATGGGGAGCATCCGGGCGTCGCGCCCGTCGGAGGGGCCCCGGTCGGATCCGTGCTCGTCGGACCGCCCCGATCCGGCGGATCGTGCCGGTGACCCCCCAGGGGTGGGTTCGGCCCCGATCGCGCCGTTGCCCCCCCGGCCGGCCGAGCCGTCGCCGGCGTCACCGTCGCCGGGCGTGGCACCCGGGGTCATCGGCTGGCCGTACTGCTGGGCGGTCAGGGGGTCCCCGGTCGGCCGCTGGAGGAACAGCTGGTCGAACGTCGAGCGCTCGGGCTGGACCTTCGGGTCGTGCCACGACAGGCCGGGGAGGGGCAGGCGCAGGCCCATCGGCGAGTCGCCGGGCATCAGCACGAGGCGGCCACGCCGGAACTCCCAGCGGGCGGTCGCCCAGCCCAGCCCGTCGTGGTGCAGCGGCACCGCGAAGCCGTTGGGGTTGAGGTCGCGCTTGTCGATGGCATCCAGCAGGCGACGCCGTTCGTCGGGGTCGATGAGCCGGTCGTCGTCGGGGTCGATGTCGACCTCCGGGGCCTCACCGACCGGCAGCGTGGACTCCTTCCACAGCCGGTACAGCTCGTCCTCCCACGCGGCGTGCACGTTGTCGTCGGGCACCCCGAAGGAGGCCGCGATACGGCGGGCCATCTCCTCGGCGTCCTTGGCCGTCGCGGTCGACGGATCCCACGGCGATCCCAGCAGCCCGGGGTCGCTCCACAGGGTCTGGCCATCGGTGCGCCAGTACAGGCCGGTCTGCCAGCGCGGCAGGGGTTCGCCCGGGTACCACTTGCCCTGGCCGTGGTGGATCAGGCCGCCGTCGGCGAACCGGGTGAACAGCCGCTGGGACAGGTCCCACGCCCGTTCGCGCTTGTGGAAGCCGTCCGCGGCGGTGTTCCACTCCTCCGCCTCCATGTCGTCGATGGACACGAAGGTCGGCTCGCCGCCCTGGGTCAGCCGGACATCGCCGGCCTTCAGGTCGGCGTCGACCTGCCGGCCGAGCGCATCGACGTCCTTCCACTGCTGGACGGTGTAGGGCTTGGTGACCCGTGGGTCCTCGTGGATGCGGGTGACCAGGTTGGCGTGGTCGAACTCCACCTCGGCCTCGTCGACAGCCCCCTCGACCGGCGCGGCCGAGCGCGGTTCGGGCGTGGCCGCCAGCGGGATGTGGCCCTCACCGGCGAACAGGCCGGACGTGGGGTCCATGCCCACCCAGCCGGCGCCCGGCAGGTAGACCTCGGTCCACGCGTGCAGGTCGGTGAAGTCCTTCTCGGGACCGCTGGGGCCGTCGAGGGACTTCACGTCGGCGGTCAGCTGCACCAGGTAGCCCGAGACGAACCGGGACGCCAGTCCCAGCCGACGCAGGATCTGCACCAGCAACCAGCCCGAGTCGCGGCAGGACCCGAGCGCCTTGTCCAGCGTCTCCTCGGGGTCCTGCACCCCCGGCTCCATGCGGGTGGTGTAGCCGATGTCGCTCTGCACTCGGCGGTTGAGCTCGACCAGGAAGTCGATGGTCCGCATGCCCTCGTTGCCGTCGCGCGTGGGCACGATGTCGCGAACGCGATCGTTCATCCACTCCGTCAGCAGCGGACCGGGTTCGTCGCCATCGAGGTAGACGGCCAGGTCACGCTTGAGCGACGGCTCGTAGGTGAAGGGGTAGGTCTCGGCGTACTCGTCGACGAAGAAGTCGAACGGGTTGATCGTCGTCATGTCGGCCACGAGGTCGACGACGAACTCGAGCTTCTCGGTCTTCTCGTGGAAGACCAGCCGGGCCATGTAGTTGCCGAACGGGTCCTGCTGCCAGTTGAGGAAGTTGTCCTCGGGCACGACCTTCAGCGAGTAGGACAGGATCGGTGTGCGGGTGTGCGCGGCGGGGCGCAGCCGGACCACGTGGGGACCGAGCCCGACGGGCCGGTCGTAGGTGTAGGTGGTGCGGTGGGTCAGGGCGACATGGATGGCCATGCGTGGGGCTCCTGGCGGTGTGGGAGGGGAGAGGAAGTGGGGGATCAGGTCGAGCTGGGCACGGCACGTGCTGCCGACTGGCGCTGGGTCTGCTGGCCGTTGCCGACGGACTGGGACTGGCTGGCCCCGGCGGGCGCGGCCGGGGTCGACTCGGTCATCGCGGGCTCGGGCTCCGGCACGGTCACCGGCGGTGGCGCGAACCAGGTGTCGGACGCCGTGGCATGCACGTGGCCGATGTCGGTCTGCAGGCGGTCCATGAAGTCGTGCAGCTCGCCGGGGGCCATGGCCTTCAGGTGCACGTCGAGGTCGGCCCGGTCCAGCCGGATCAGGGCATCGCCGACGGCGGTGATGACCGTGGCGGAGTTCGGCAGGAGGCGCAGGCCACGGTCGAGCTCGACCAGGCAGTGGGCGACCGAGCGGGGGAACTCCCGATCACAGAGCAGGAAGTTGAGGGCGCGGCTGCCGGAGACGCCGGCACGGGCGACACGACGGAACATCTGCATCGCCGAGAGGGACTTCAGCACCGACATCCAGGTGACATCGGCGTAGGTGGACCCGGCAGTGATCTGCTGCAGCAGCACGTGGGCCTGCACGTCCAGCACACGGGTGGTCATGTCGGCGCGCTCGAGGTGGCGGCCGACCTGCAGGAACCGGTAGCTCTCGTCGTGGCTCATCGTGCCGCTCAGCAGCCCGGTGACCGTCTGGCACTTGCGGATCAGGTCGTTGGCCCACTCGGTCCGGCTGCGTCGCGGAACCGCCTTGCCCTGCGTGTCACGGGCCCACAGGTGCAGGTGGTTGACCTGTTCCCAGCCGGAGCGGGGCAGCAGCGCACGGACCGATCGCAGGTTGGCGCGGGCGG
>JACLAD010009750.1_pt1 | contig 40023 bp, 27 predicted proteins | sample 8027901 | NCBI WGS metagenome assembly JACLAD01 (sample SAMN15725071, study PRJNA655200) | protist metagenome | isolation source: fluorescence activated cell sorting (FACS) single amplified genomes of... | place: Spain: Blaines Bay Microbial Observatory, Mediterranean Sea | collected 2016-07-05 | reverse complement strand
GCGATGATGCTTGAGGGGAAACGACAGGGGGCCGCAGCAATTCAGGAATATCAGCAATCAATCATTATGTTGCCTCAGCACAAAGTTTTTGTGCAAATGCTTGATTGCTGTCGCAAATTTCGTCTAGACAGTCACGCAGAACAGCTCAGTGAATGGTTTGAGAAGGTACAGCAAGCTGATCCTGAAGAAGAAATTCCTCCACTAGAGATCGCTTAATCTATGTGTTTCCGTTTGGTTAGGAGGCCTTCTGTTTCAACAGTACTTCGCGCTTAATCACTCCCTCCGTTGTAAAAACCTCAACCGTAAAACTCTTCTCCTCAGAATTCAGTGCGTAGGGTATCTTAAAGAGAAAATCATAAGATCCTCCTGCTAGAGTCATTGGGATCTTGTCGACATAAATGGCTTGTACAGGTTCGAAGGAACTGACTCTGAGATCCCAGCTTCCTTCAGGCTCAGCAACAATCGCTGAGCTTTCATTGAAAACAAGTACATTTTGGGTTTCAGACTCAGTGTACTTTGCAGCACGGCTTTGTCTCTCGCTTGAGAGTTTTCCGATTGATTCATGTTCAGCCGCACATCCCAAAAAAAAGCCAATCAGAGAGCACATCAACAATCTTTTCATGTCACCTCAGAGAGAAGGATTTATTCTTTGTAATTCAATCGTGCAGATCTCACCATTGATGTCCCACTTACTGCCGGGGTTGTCCTCAAGCAGTAGTTTCTCACAAAGGGTTTCGGTGCAAACAAAATCTTGGTAAGCATCAAGCGCTTTGCCAACAATATCTGAGGACTTGTACCTAACTAGGATACGGTCCATGACTGCGAGGTCTTGTTCCTTTCGCATATGCTGAACTTTGTTCACAAATTCTCTCGCAAGACCCTCTTTGATGAGGGATTCATTCAATTGAGTGTCAAGTGCGATAGTTACACTACCAGAAGACTCTACCAACAGACCTTCCCTCTGTGAACGTTGAATAAGGACATCTTCAAGTGTCAGCGTAACCTCTCCGTCAGTATGTTGTAAGGTGACACTTCCTCCATCCTGCAATCTGCGGATGTTTTCCAAGTCAAGAGTCTTGATTTGATCCGCAACCTCCTTCATCCGCTTGCCCAAACGCTTCCCTAAAACTCTAAAATTTGCCTGTGCGCTCAATCCCACTAGATCCTCCTCATTTTCGGTGAGGACTAATTCTTTGATGTTTAGTTCATCCAGCAGCAATGCATCCAGTTCATTCAAGATTCTCTGTGCCTCTGGATCACTTGTTATCAAAAATAATTTCTGAAGGGGTTGGCGAGTTTTCAACTGATGCTTGGAACGAAGAGCACGTCCCATGTTAACTGCGGCTAGTACAAGATCCATTCTTGTCTCCAACTCGGTATCCCTCGATTTGTCATCTACTGCTGGGAAGTAGTCCAGATGTACACTAATTGGGTCCCCTTCCCTTCGAAGGGATTCATAGATTCCTTCTGCAACATAAGGAACGAAGCTAGCGATAATTTTCGAAAGATCTCTCAGCACCAAAAACAGCGTAGCATAGGCAGACATCTTATCTTGACCCCTACCGTCTTTCCAAAAGCGACGTCGGCTACGTCTCAAATACCAGTTTGTGAGGAGGTCGATAAAATGAACAAATGGAGCAGAAGCTCTGTTCAACTCATAAAGATCCATTGCAGAGTGAACCTCAGCAATGAGTCCTTGCAAACGACTCATAATCCAACGATCCAACGGATTCGTTTTTTCTACAGCTAGATTTGCTTCTGTCGGTTCCCAACCATCTATTTCTGCATACGTTGAAAGGAAGGATAGCGAATTCCACAGAGGCAAGAGTACGGAGCGAGTTACTTCAACTAAGCCTTGCTCCGAAAAACGCAAAGACTCTCCTTGAACCGCAACAGAGTTGAGCATGTAGAGCCTGATGGCATCAGCCCCATACCGATCCAACATTTCAACTGGATCAGGATAATTTTTGAGGCGCTTGCTCATCTTCTTGCCATCTTCCGCTAAAATCAGCCCGTTTACGATACAGTTACGAAAAGCGGGAGCATCGAACAAGGCCGCGGCGTGAACCACTAGGGTATAGAACCAACCCCGTGTTTGATCTAGGCCCTCACAGATAAAATTTGCTGGGAAATTTTCTTCGAATAGTTCCTTGTTTTCAAAAGGATAGTGCTGTTGTGCGTAGGGCATTGCACCTGACTCAAACCAACAATCTAATACTTCAGGAATGCGTCGATAAGTTTTCCCATCCTTTTTGATCAATAAATCATCCAAAAAATGCTTGTGTAGGTCTGTAATTTTTTGACCAACAGCCTCTTCCAAATCAGAGACGTTTCCAAAACATAAAATATCCCCATCCTCACTCCTCCAAATGGGTAACGGTGTACCCCAATACCGGTTGCGGCTGATCGCCCAATCTCTCGCATTTTCTAACCATTTGCCGAAGCGTCCATCACGAATGTGTGTTGGTACCCAATGAACAGTTTGGTTGTGAGAAACCATTCGGTCTTTGATAGCCTCTACGTTGACAAACCATGTTGAGATAGCTTTGTAAATCAGTGGAGTGTCTGTTCTCCAGCAGAATGGATAGCTATGCTGAATCGTGTCCTGCCTAAATAGTGAGCCTTGTTCTTTCAACTCACGAATAATCGTTTTATCTGCCTCCTTAATATTCATTCCTGCGATAAAATCCATGTATGTGCAGAAATTTCCCTCTGTATCCACAGGATCAAAAACAGGGATGCCTTCACGCTGACAGATTCTTAAATCATCCTCACCAAAAGCAGGGGCTTGGTGCACGATTCCCGTACCGCTTTCATCACTGACATACTCATCCAATAAAACACGTCGTGCCTTAGAAAGATCGACTCTCCCATCGGCAAAACGGAATATTGGTTCATACGCCAGGCCCTCCAACTCCTTCCCAGCACACTTCTTAATAATTTGATAGCTGCCTTCTTCAAAGTATGCCGAAAGGCGCCCTTCACAGATCCAATACTTCTCTTCACTTCCGTGGGACTGCAAACAGACATAGTTCAAGTTCGGACCTGCACAGAGCGCAAGGTTGGAAGGCAAAGTCCATGGAGTCGTTGTCCAAGCGAGGATAAAGGTGTTTGGTTCGGATGTTAGGGCAAATTTAACCGTAACCGATGGATCTTGGGTGTCCTTGTAGTTCAAATTTGCTTCGAAGTTTGAAAGCGGGGTGGAGACTCTCCATGAATAGGGCATCACTTTGACACCCTCATAGATGAGTCCCTTCTTCCAGAGCTGGTCGAAGACCCACCAAACCGACTCCATGAATGTCAGATCCATGGTCTTGTAGTCATTGTCAAAGTCGATCCAACGAGCCATTCTTTCTACGGTTTCTCGCCATTCACTTGCATAGCGGAGCACAATCTTGCGGCATTCTTCGTTGAAGTTCCCGACTCCAAATTCCTCAATATCAGGACGTCCCTTCAAGCCCAAGGTTTGCTCAATCTCGTATTCAACGGGTAACCCATGGCAATCCCACCCAAATCGTCTTTCTACTCGATAGCCCTGCATGGTCTTGTAGCGTGGAATCACGTCCTTGATTGTTCCTGCTAACAAATGTCCATAATGTGGGAGACCAGTCGCAAACGGAGGTCCATCATAAAATATGAATTCGTTATCAGCCGGTCGTTCCTCTACCGATTTTTTGAAGATGTTTTCTTGTCGCCAAAATTCGAGAATTCGAGATTCCAGTTCAGGGAAATTGATTTTGTTAGAGACTGATTTCATCCGGAGTTAGCCACACGTGAGTTGAGCAAATATGAAAAACAAAAGATCTTATTTATTTGGAAAATCTTAACTTTTTGATTGCAATGAATTTGCTAAGATACTGGTAGACTCGGCACGACGCAAGCAAGGACATAAGCTTCAGGCTAGCCTGTAGTTGCATTTAAGACTTGATGATGCTTGAATCTTCTCTCGCAAGTGCTAAATTTATAATTTTTGTTGCAATCTCAATTTCTCGAGGAATTGCAGCGCAACACAACTACTCATTGGAACCTGTAATGGTGCAGAGTTCCATCGATTCCTGTCGAGGAGAGCTTTATGGAAACGATCCGCATTTTTGATACTACGCTTCGCGATGGCGAGCAATCCCCTGGTTGTTCCATGTCCGCGAAAGAAAAGCTACTACTGGCTCGGCAACTGGATCGGCTAGGAGTAGATGTGATTGAGGCTGGTTTCGCTGCATCGTCCCCTGGGGATTTCGAAAGCGTTAAGCAAATTGGACAACAAATTAGTCGAGCGAAGGTAGTTTCACTTTGCAGAGCCAGCATTTCAGATATTGAGCGGGCAGTTGATGCTCTGAAGGAATCTGAAAACTGGGGAATTCATACTTTCATCGCTTCCAGCCAACTGCACATGAAATATAAGCTGCAGATGGATGAGGATGAAGTGCTCAAGCGCTCGATTGAAGCCGTCGAGTTTGCACGCAAGCACACGGATTATGTCGAATTCAGTGCAGAAGATGCAACCAGAAGTGAACCAGAGTTCTTGGTCAAGCTTTTCTCTGCTGTAGTTCGAGCCGGTGCAACTACTCTCAATGTGCCTGACACTGTAGGTTATACCACACCTGATGAAATGTATGACTTAATCAATCTTCTGAAGAATGAGGTATATCAAGCAGATCAGGTGGTCTTCTCAGTTCATTGCCACAATGATTTGGGAATGGGTGTAGCTAACTCTCTGGCTGCCGTGAGAGCTGGAGCTCGACAGATCGAATGCACGATAAACGGTATCGGTGAGAGAGCTGGCAATGCTGCAATGGAAGAGATTGTGATGGCTATGAACACCCGTCAGCAGTACTTCGACTTCCAAACAAATATTGTCACTGAGCAACTTTACCCTACAAGTCGCCTTCTGACCCAGATCACCGGTGTAGCAGTTCAACCCAACAAGGCCATCGTTGGGGCAAATGCCTTTGCACACGAAGCTGGAATTCATCAACATGGTGTGTTGAAGAATGCTTTAACTTACGAGATTATGACTCCACAGTCAGTTGGTATAAGACAGAGTCAACTTGTTCTTGGAAAACATTCTGGCCGACATGCATTGAGTGAGCGAGTGAAATCGCTTGGTTTTGAACTTAATGATGTGGAATTGAATAATATCTTCAAGGAATTCAAACACCTTGCTGATGTCAAGCGACAGGTCTTCGACGAAGACATAGAGGCTCTGATTACCAACAATGTTCGCAAACAAAATAATCGCTTCGAACTACAGCATTTGACTGTCACCTCAGGAACGACTTCTGTGCCCACAGCAACGATAACAATGAGAGTGGGCAACGATATTGTTCGCAAAGCTGGCTTCGGTGATGGTCCTGTAGATGCTGCATTGAACACGATCAAGCAGATTACCGAACAAAATTGTACTCTAACTTCCTACGTCGTGAAAGCAATCACAGGAGGCACTGACGCCCAAGGGGAAGTTAGTGTAACTGTTGAACAAGAGGGACAGCAAGTTACAGGACGTGGAGCTCACACAGACATCATTCTGGCAAGTGCACTCGCCTTCGTTCATGCACTTAACCGACTGGAAGCAAGATCTTCTTCCATAAGTTTGATGACTCCCCTCCAACAAGAAGCTACTGCTGTCTAAGCGCTGATTGACAGACGGGTCTAGTAGGCCCGTCTTCCTTTCCCTAACGATTACTTTCCATCCCTCCCCGCAATTACCGTCAAGGTTCTGGAGCAAAACATTCATGAAAACTTATCGGGACGCCTCTAAGGAATTTGAGCCCAAATGGCGTCAACATTGGGATACTCAAAAGATTTTCAAGACCCCCAACCCAAACGAAGAGGGATTTGATAAGCAGAAGCCAAAATTTGTTGTCCTAGACATGTTTCCTTATCCTAGTGGCATTGGATTACACGTAGGACACCCACTTGGTTACATTGCTACTGACATTCTAAGCCGTTTTATGAGAATGCGTGGTTACAATGTCCTGTATTCAATGGGGTTTGATTCCTTTGGGCTTCCCGCCGAACAATATGCAATCCAGACCGGCCAGCATCCTAGAATCACAACGGACAACAATATTCGTAATATGCGGCAGCAACTAAAGATGCTGGGGCTGAGCCATGATCCAACAAGGCGATTCTCAACAACAGATCCAGATTACTTCAGGTGGACTCAATGGATCTTCCTTCAAATCTACCATTCCTACTACGATCCTACTGTAAGTTGGCAGGGGCCTGATGGTTACATCTCTCAAGGTAGAGCAAGACCTATTTCAGAACTCAAAGAAAAGCTACTAACTGGTGAGTGGCTACTTGATGGAGAAGGTATCCCCCGACCAGCAGTCTATTTTCCTGAGGGTCGACGGGTGAAAGAGGATGAACTGAGAAACGCTATCGACCAGGCAAGACTCGCTTACGTTGAGGAGTCACCCGTCAATTGGTGCCCTCAATTAGGTACCGTACTCTCGAACGAGGAAGTAACGAACGAGGGACGCAGTGAACGAGGAGATTACCCTGTTTATCGGAGACCACTTCGCCAATGGAACCTTCGAATCACCTGCTATGCGGATCGATTAATTCAAGATCTGGAAGATGTGAACTGGCCCAATGGCGTGACGGAGATGCAGAAGGCTTGGATCGGCAGAAGTCAAGGAGCCCGCATTGAATTTCCAGTTCAACTAAACCACGGAAAGCAGGCACGTATCCCCGTATTTACAACTAGACCAGACACACTTTTTGGAGTGACATATCTAGTGCTGGCACCAGAACATCCGCTGGTTCAGCAAGTAACTGCTACAGATCAAGAGTCGAGCGTACTAGCGTTTCAAAAGAAATCAGCAAGAATTACATCCATGTCTGCTGGCGAAGATCTGGAAAAGAACGGGGTTCCCACCGGCGGATTTGCAATTCATCCAGTCAGTGGGGACCAGCTTCCCATTTGGATCGGTGATTACGTTTTGATGGAATATGGGACAGGTGCTGTGATGGGAGTTCCTGGACACGACGAACGAGATTTCTTGTTCGCAAAAAAATATCAGTTACCCATCGTACCTGTAATTCAGCCTCCATTAAGCTGGCTCAAGTCAGAGACTCTTCAGGAAGAAGCAAGCGATTGGACTGAAGAACAACTACTAGATCTGTACCATCGTTCCCCAACAGAATTTCAAACTTCATATACTGGGCCAGGAACCTGTTTCCAATCAACTCATAAGAATTTGAGTATTGATGGATTGGATAATGAAACTGGGAAGCTGAAAGTCGGTGAGTGGCTCGCTGAGAAAGGATTAGGACGACCACAAGTGCAGTATAAATTACGCGACTGGCTCTTCAGTCGACAACGGTACTGGGGAGAGCCCTTCCCAGTCGTTTTTGATATCGAAAATGATCTGCCCTATCCGCTTGATGACAGTGAGTTGCCCGTTCAACTACCTGAACTAGATAATTTCGAACCTAAGGGCAGTGAAGATCCTGATTCGCTACCTGAGCCACCCTTGGGTCGCGTGAAAGATTGGGTAAACGTACATGGTGTAATCCTACCGAATCAATGTGTCCGTTTGGTCAGTAAAGAACATGCATCACAAGGTTTTCTTGAAGTTGAAGGTGAACGTCTACCCATTCAGGTTTTTCAGCGAGACATGAATTCAATGCCCAACTGGGCTGGTTCTTGTTGGTATTACTTACGTTACATGGACGCTCGTAACGATCATGCGATGGTAAACTCAGATATCGAACGCTATTGGACATTGGATGGAAGTTCTCCAGAACATAAACCAGCTGGCGCAATTGATCTGTATGTGGGAGGAACCGAACACGCTGTACTTCATCTTCTATACTCACGTTTCTGGCACAAGGTACTTTATGACCTGGGACATGTTTCAACTAAAGAACCCTTTCAACAATTATTCAATCAGGGAATGATCACAGCCGATGCTTACAAGGATAACAGAGGGGCCTATGTTGATATTCATGATGTTGAGGTAAAACACATCAATGGAGAGGCGAAGGCATTCCACAAACCGACTGGAAATGAGCTTAAAATTGATCCTGGAAAAATGGGGAAACGCTACAAAAACGGTATCCCTCCTGAGGAAATTTGTGATCTTTACACTACTGACACCTTCCGATGTTACGAGATGTACCTGGGGCCCCTTGATGCTGGCAAGCCTTGGAAGCAGGAATCGATTATTGGAATTCAACGTTTCTTGGCTGGAGTGTGGAATCTGATGGAGGTCACTCTCCCAGATGCAGAAGTCAGTATATCCACGGAACTTGAGCGAATGATGCACAAGACCATCCGCAAGGTAACCGAGGATGTTGGTCGTTTGCGAATGAACACTGCGATCGCAGCGCTGATTGAATGTAAAAACGAATTTGCCCGCCAAGAAAAACTACCAAAAAGTTATTTGAAGAATCTAGTCCTGTTGACCTCACCTTTCGCTCCCCATCTTGGGGAAGAAATGATGTCTATTCTCGAACCAGAAGAGCATTCAGACCAAAAGTCAGTTCTCCGTTACAGTTGGCCCAATTTCGATCCTGAGAAGTGCTTAGATGACACTATTGAAGTACCTTTGATGGTTAATGGAAAAAAGAGGGACGCTATGGTAGTAGCAGTAAATATTCATGAGGAGACTCTTAAAGAGATGGCGATGAGCAACGAAAAGGTACTATCTCATCTCAATGGCAATTCACCTAAGCGGGTGGTGGTTGTCATGCAACCCAATCGCAAGTTGGTGAACATTGTTGTCTGATCAGGCAACAACAAGTGAGGCTTCGGGGAAATGTTCTTCAAGGAAGCGTGTCAGTCTCTTGACTGAAATTGGCATTGAGGTCTTCAACTCTGGTGCGAATAGAGAGACTCGATACTCTTCTAATAGCCAGAAGAACTCATCTAGATTCTTGCGTTGATTCCAATTCAACTCCATTAACTTCAACTCTTGGTAGACCTCAAGCCAAGGCTGTAACTGCAGGCTTTTCTCTTCATCTTTAACAGGATTGTGATCCAGACGTTCTGCGCGAACTCTGATTCCTTTCAAGTATCTTTGAACATGAGCCCAACGCAAGTAAGGCAATTTTGCAACAAAATTGGTGGGTACTAGATTTTGTAAATGACCCTGCAAACAATTAAGATCATTCGTATTTTTACTGTACTGACGAATAGCGGCACGAGTCTTCTGTTCTGCCTGCAAAAGTAATCGCAACTGTTCAATGTAACGTGACAATAATTTTGGCAGCCGATGCTTCGCTAATTTGAGTTTCGCCTGAAACTCTTCTTCAGATTCCAGCCATTCAAATTCAAACAAGAAATCCAGCAGAGCTTGTTTGGATCCCTGCTCTAGTTGTCCTAAGGTTCCAAAAGGCCTGTATTCATCTCTTAGATCTTCCAATTTCCAAAGCTCTTGCTCCAGCCAAACTAACTCTGGCCCCACAGCCAAGGCCATCAACTTTTTCATCGCAGGTTGGGTTTTGCGCTGAGCTTCATCTCTAGTGTGAAATAAGGTTCTTAGGATACTACCATCTTCTTGAATCAGCAGACCCGGATATGCGTATAGTGGAATACCGTGATTCACCTCAAGTTCGATACGTTTAGGTAAACGCTCAAACGTCCAATTCTGAAGATTATCCAGTTCCCAAAATTTCAATGCGTCCTTCCAAGATCTTAAATCTTCCCTGAATTCTTTGTTATTCCCTCGTTCGCGGAGCTCATTTTTGCGCTTTGAAATTAGCTCTTCGAGATTCCGACCAGTTGAGACAATCTGCTGATTAGCATTTCTGACTTCCACTCTCATTTGGAGATGGGAAGGCAACTCTACATCCGCCCATTGAGAAGGTTTCAATTTAATCTGATAACGCCTTTCAATCAGTCGACATAAACTCACCAAGAAACTTTCATCACATGGTTTCAGTTCGGACGCTAACTTTGCTGAGGTTTCAGGAAGTGGCACAAAGCTCTTCCTGATAGACTTGGGCAAAGCCCTTAAGAAGAATTGGATTTTCTCAGCCCAAATTCCGGGAATCAACCACTCTAGGGCGTATTCATGTAGGTGCGGAATAGAAGCATCTTGTAACTGCAAAGTTACACCATCAGGTTCCTTTGTCGGTGCAAAAACATACCGTAAGGGCATCTTGAGATCACCGACTTCCCAAAAGTCTGGATATAGCTCACTAGAAGGAGGTTTCAGTGTTGAAGGTGTAATTTCACTCTCCTCAAGAAAGAGAAAATCTCCCTGACCTGATTTTCTTTTTGTTTTCAGAAGACGATTCAAATCATGGAAGGACGCAACATTTTGGATTTTTTCCTGGTAGAAAGCTTCTAGCATAGCATCTACCTCTTCTCGCAAATCTCGACGGAGCTTTGCCCCTTTACTCAAAACCAGTTCACGCAGTTCATTGTTGCGCTTGAAAAAAGGATAGTATTGACGCAACCCACCATCAATTAATGCTTCCCTTACGAAGATTGCGGTAGCTTCGGCTGGATTGACTCGACCGTAACTTACTCTACGTTTTTCAACGATTGTCAGGCCATACAAAGTCACTCTTTCCCAAGCCTGAACAATCCCTGTTTCAGGATCAAAATGTGCCTCTGAGTAATGCCGCTTACAAAGCTTACCTCCAATTTGCTCTAACCAATCAACCTTGATATTGGCGATCTTTCTTGAGTATAGACGTGAAGTCTCAACTTGCTCTCCAGCTAATATCCACTTTCCAGAGCGTTTATAGACCCCAGAACCTGGAAAAACCCAGAGTTCCTTGCCTCCAATAGAAGAATATTGCTGCTTGTCTTTCTGCCTAGCTATGCAATTGAGATAACCGGAGAGAAGTGCTCGATGGATGGCATCATAGTCGATTCCGACCTCAAAAATTGACTTGGGCTTAGTTTCCTCTTTGGTAGGACGATTTAATCTAAACTTCGGAACTTCCCTATCGTCCGACTCTTCGAGTTGTGCTTCGACAACTGGCAAGGCTTGCAAAGACCTTAGAGGATACTTTCCAGAATCCTTCAAAATAGAACTGAGTTGGTGATGGATATCTCTCCACTCTCGCATGCGCACAAATGAGAGAAAGTGCTGCCGGCAAAACTTCCGCATCTTGTTTTCGGTCTTAAGATCATTCCACTGCGCCTGATAAGCCCGCCAGATGCTTAACAGCGTAATGTAGTCTGACTCTCTGCTGACAAAACTACTGTGCATCTGGCGAGCTTTCTCTTTTTCTTCAGTTGGAAACTCTCTTGGATCCTGAATTGACAAGCCAGCTGCAATTACCAGCATTTCACTAAGGACGGACTCTTGATGGGCCTGCAGTAACATTCGGGCTGTTTGAGGTTCAATGGGAAGAGTCGCCATTTCTCTACCCAGTGGTTTAAGCTGCATGTTATCAGTGACGGCACCTAATTCACGAAGTAGTTTTTCACCCTCCCGAATTGCATGACTACCCGGTGGGTCAATGAAAGGAAATTCCCGGATATTCCCTAGTCGCAAATAGAGCATTTGCAAAATCACACCAGCAAGATTGGAACGTAAAATTTCTGGCTCTACGTATTCTCGCCGGTTCTGTAAAGACTCTTCTGAATAGAGCCGAATACATACACCTGGAGCAACTCGACCGGCTCGACCGGCTCGCTGAAGCGCAGAACTCTGTGCAATTGGCTCTACTGGGAGTCGCTGAACCAGATTTTTCGGACTGTATCGGCTAATACGTGCCAACCCAGAATCAATCACATAACGAATTCCAGGTATTGTCAGGGATGTTTCCGCAAGATTTGTTGAAATAATCACTTTGCGTTGGCTGGAGTTCTGAAAAATCCGATGTTGTTCTGCTTGGGTCAATCGTCCGTAAAGTGGAAGAATCAGAACCGTGGAATTATCCTGTCCAACTCTTTGACAAACCTCTCGAATCTCCCCTTCTCCTGCGAGAAAAGCTAAAACATCCCCATCATATGTTGTTTCTAGCAATTCCCTGATCGTATCCACCATGGCATCTTCAACTGTATAATCTCCTTGATTCTCAACTTCGGGATCAATCGGGCGATAATCTATTTCAACGGGATAACTTCTGCCTGAAACCTCAATAATTGGCGCGCCTGAGAACGCCTCTGCGAATCGTCCAGTATCAATACTAGCTGATGTTATAATGAGCTTTAGATTGCTGCGTTTCGGCTGTAACCTCCGAATGTAACCAAGTAGAAAATCAATATTGAGAGAGCGCTCGTGCGCTTCGTCGATGATCAATACCTCATAGTTTTCCAAAAACCGATCAGACTGTGTTTCGGCTAATAATGTCCCATCTGTTAAAAGCTGAATAAGTGTGTTTGGGCTAGTTTTATCAGAGAAGCGGATTTTGTAACCAACTTCTTCACCAAGGTTACATTGCAGCTCTCGAGCAATTTGCTGGGCAATGGAGATTGCAGCAACTCTACGAGGTTGAGTACAGCCAATCTTGCCAGTTATGCCATAGCCTGCTTCCAGGCACATCTTAGGCAATTGGGTGGTTTTACCTGATCCTGTCTCACCAGCTACAATTAAAACAGGGTACTTTTGGATTGCACCAATGATCTCCTCACGGTGATCAAGAATGGGGAGACTTGTGTTATATTCAGGAATTCTATGAAGACTCGCTCGTTTACTACGGAGTGCACTTGATCGTTCAATCCGGATCGCAAGTTTCAGAAGCTCATCCTCATTGAGTCTTTGCTGACGTTCTGCTCTCTTCAATTGTTCAAACTGTCGCCGAAATCGAAACTGATCTCGCAACATCACATCTTGTAATTGGGTTTCTAGTTCCGACAACATGGCTGCCTCAATGGACACACAAAAAAGATCAGAAGTGGAGATCTACATATTCTTGGCAATCAGCCTAGATGGTTTCATTGCTCGCAATAATGGAGAGATCGATTGGCTGGAGAAATTTAATTCAGATGACCCTAATGAGGATTATGGCTTTGGAGAATTTTTCAAGCGTATGGATTGCTTGATCATGGGCCGAAAGAGCTTTGAGAAGGTTCTCAGCTTTGAGAAGTGGCCTTATACAGGTAAACCTGTTCAGGTATTGAGTCGGACTTTGACATCTCTTCCAGTTACTGTATCTGGTTTGGCGGAACTCGCACCAAAACTGACTCCTCACGAGCTTTTGGATTATTGGAAGGGATTAGGATGGCAGCGTATTTACTTGGATGGAGGAGAAGCAGCAAGAACGTTTCTAGAGTACGGTTTGGTAAAACAACTTACTATAACACGGATTCCAATCATCTTGAGTACTGGCAAACCGCTCTTTGGAAATACGCTTCCAGAAATCTTCCTAATTCACCTGCAGACCAAGAGTTTTGCTTCAGGATTAGTACAATCGGATTATGAGGTAATCTGAACAATTTAAACCTTTCTGAATTAGAATAATGCCCTAAGCAAACAACTCCTCAAGCTCAGCCCATCGATCATAAAGTTGCTGAACTATGCCTTCTGCTGCAACTAACTGATCAGAAAGTTCCTGCAGTTTTGCCAAATCGTTTAGGTTCTCTGGAGCGTGTAACCGTGCTCCAATTTGGACCACCTCACTCTCTGCTTTTTGTATTTTTCCTTCAATTCTTTGCCATTCTTTTCTGTCTTCATAACTAATTTTTTTACCACCTTGTTGAATCTTTTTCTGAGTTTCAGTTCCTGTGGAGTCCCCTCTCTGGTGCAATTGCCACTGCGCATAATCCGCAAAAAAATCAACACTTCCATCATCCTGTAGACAAATTAGGTAGTCGCTGAGCCGATCCATCAAATACCTGTCATGGGTAATCAACAAAATCGCTCCAGGAAAATTCATTAGACTCTCTTCCAAAACTTCTAAAGTAGAGATGTCTAAATCATTTGTTGGTTCATCAAGTAGGAGAACATCTGCTGGCTGTAGCATCAGGTTGGCAATCAAAACACGGGCACGTTCACCACCCGAAAGTTGACTGAGGGGAAGAGTCAGCTTTTCTTTCGGAAAGAGGAACCGGCTTGCCCAAGCTGCCACGTGAATAGGACGTTCCTGATAGATGACTGTATCCCCAGCAGGTGATAGGGCCTGTTTGAGTGTCTGGTTCAGTGACAGTTGATCGCGATGTTGATCAAAGTGCACCACCTTAAGGTTTTCAGCCCAGCGAATTTTCCCCTGATCTGGTTGAAGTTCTTTCTTCATCAACTTCAGAAGGCTGCTTTTCCCACTACCGTTTTGACCAAGTACGCCCAAGCAAACGCCTGCTTGCAGTGTTAGACTCAATTTGGAAAAAAGTGGCTTCGATGGGTACCCAAAATTCACATCAAGTAACTCTATTAATTTTCGAGTTTTCCGATTAGACGCATCAAAGTTGACTCCTACCTGGCGGTTCTGAGAGTTGAGCATCCTTAATTGATCCAACTCTTTTCGTAGCACCTCCGCATTTTCAACACGGAAGCGAGCCTTCGTAGTTCTGGCTTTGGGGCCTCTTTTCAACCACTCGTCCTCGCGGCGCATTTTATTGGCCAGTGTGACTTGCTGGGCTTGCTGGTTCCGAATGAATTCCTCTTTCCTGTCCTGGAATATTTCGTATGGACCATCAATTCTTAGAAAGCCTGAGGGATAGCTCTTATTTAGTTCAATCGTTTGGTTCGTCGTCTGCTGTAGAAATTCTCTATCATGGCTCACCAAGACGAATGAGAAGGTTGCCTGCCTTAGCAGTTCTTCCAACCAAAGCACTCCCTCCAGATCAAGATGATTTGTTGGTTCATCCAACAGCAACATATCTGGCTGTTGGATTAATACTTGGCCCAGCGCAACCCGCTTTCGCCAACCACCAGATAGTTCTCCAACAGGGATTTGCGAATCAATGATACCAAGCGTTCTTAAAGTTTCTTGAACTCGGAAAGGTCGCTCTGAAGCACTGACATACTTGGGAATTTTCTCTTCCAAACATTCTTGAACCGTAGCTGAATCCGAGAAGACTTCCGTTTGCGCAAGATAGGTAATCTCACATTGTCGATTTCTAGAAAGAACTCCATCGTCTGGTTCTTCCATACCTGCAAGAATCTTCAAAAGCGTAGACTTACCCGAACCATTTGGACCGATTAGCCCAACCTTTTCATTTGTGTTAAAACCCAGACTCAATCCCTGAAAAAGGGGCAGTAATCCATATGACTTGGTCAAGCCTTGGACGCTAACTAGAATGCTCATTTTGAGGTGTTAGAAGAGGGGACTTGGTTACAAATTAAACCAAGAAAATTCAGAGGTATTGAGAAAAGAGCCCACTTCCCTTGTTCGTCCAGCGCAATTTTTTGCGCTTTCCAAGCAATGGGATATTAATTTTACCAAAACCCATATCCAAGGTGTAACTTACATTCAGTCCATTTTTGGATGTGCTAACATTCAAACCGTTCTTATGAGCTTTCTGGACTCTGTAAGAAAATCCCATAGCTTTCGATTATTCCTCGTCAATCTCTTCCTTGCCAAAGGTCAAAACCTTAGTGGCAAAGGCTACCGTTATTTCAAAATTTTCGTCATCAATTGTGGTCATTTCCACTAGTTCATCATCGATTTTTGCAATCAGTTCTTCTGTCTCAACTTCAGACAAAGCTTGCTCCATCACCACCAACCCATTGACTAAACCGTAAAGCGAGTAATGAATATCTACCCTTCCTACTGGACCTTTTTCAACTTGGTCACTAATGAAGATACCATAGATTTCCGAATGCGGCGTACACATATATCTGTGAAATTGAAATGCCATTTTTTTCAAAAATTTGGATCGTCAGTAATTTGTTCGAACAAGTCTTAGACCGAATCGATCCCGACTGCTCCGGGACTGTTGGCGAGCACTGCATCGGATGTGCTTCGGTTCGGCACCTGGAAGTAAATTCACAATACCACCTCCCCTTAACACATTACCTCTTCCTGTCTGGGAAAGTGGATTGAGCTCCGGCAGATCACGATAACTTTTTTCATATTTATCTGCTGTCCACTCCGCCACATTTCCACTGAAATCAAACAAACCAAAGCTGTTTGGTGTATAATTTCCCACAGCTTGGATTGGCACCTTGGAGTAAGCGGATTCTGTTTCGGAAATTTCATCTTTACCGTGCCCAAAGCGAACTTTTCTTCCCCCTTCACGGCAGGCGTATTCCCACTCAGCCTCTGTAATCAAGCGAAATTCTTCACCTGCGCTGATTTCATTCAACTTTTTAAGGAACCGATTAGCCTCTGAGAGAGTTACTTCCACAGGGTATCTTGATGAAGCATTTCGGCTGGCTGGTTTCCCCATGACTTCCTCCCAGGCTTGCTGAGTTACTTCTGTCGTACTGACCCAATAGGAGTCGAGCACAACATTTCGAACCCATTTTTCATCAGGATTTCCTTCTCCGAAGATATCACCCATCTCAAATTGTCCCCCTAGAATGAAGCGGTATTCCAGCCCGGTCACAGGATCCGTCCAATAGGGTTTCGAGGAAGGACCTTCTGACTTGGATGGCTTTTCTATCAGGGAAGTATGTGAAGAATCTGGATCAACAGAAGTTGTGGAACTTGTCTTTGAATTAGTCTTTGGCGATGTCTTAACTTCAAGTCCATTGTACGCGGCAGGGGCTAACTGGACACTACCAGCCTGAAGAGTTTCACCTTTCCAATTCTGCAACCGATAGGTTAGGTCTATCCCTCGGCCTGTAATCAGATAGTCACCACGGAGAAGAAATTTTGACTGAGCGGGACGACTGACTTCCTTGAGTTGGCTGGCAAGACAACTGCGAAAGACTGCGGCAAACTCTGTGATTTCCTCTGATCCACGGAGTACTGGAGGATAGACATACACCTTTTCAAGATTTTTCCATGGATCAGCCAATATCTGAACTGCAACTTCGATCGTCTGTGGATTTTGTTGAAGTTGCTTTATTCGATCATTAATAGATGTGACAGTTATTGTAAGTGGAGGTAGTTTTGCACCAAGATAGCGTGCAATCAGTCTTAGCAACTGTAGTTCTTCGAGAACAGGTAGAGCAGCTCTTAGGCTGGGGATCGCACGAATTGGATCGCTAATTGTTCCAATCTTCCAAGAATCGTCTAATTCCTTAGTTAGTTCGTCAATTTTGAGTTCGTAGAGTGGCAGAGAGGTAGCAGCGTCAAGGCGTGCAGTAGCGAGGTGGGTTCCATCTTTTTCAGTGATTTCAATCGTACTACCAAGGATAGGTAATTCTGAAGTGACGCTCAGCCGTTGGCTTGCAGTTTGGTTGAATTCTTCATTTCGCAGTTCTTGAGTTGAATCAATCTGGCTCTCAACATTAGCAGCTATTCTGAAGGATAGTTCAGCGAGTGCTGCTTGCTTTGCCTCTTCAGAGCTTAGTCCCTCCCCTGTTGCCTGAAGAGAAACTTGCTGTCCATTGACAACAAACGGGATCATCAAGAACCACCATAATCCAAGAAGAAGTCTGTTCATAAGAGACTTTTAGTTTTTTCTTGGATTTTCTCACCTAGTTGTTTTGAAACATCCTTCGTCTTCTCCCACAGTTCTTTCAAAGAGTTTTCGGCTGCTGAATCGTCCTCACTTTTCTTTTCTGAATCAGAAAAATTCCCCCAAGCACTCGAGTTGTCAGGATTTTCCTCTGACTGATTCAGTTCATCATATTTTTTTGTCGACCATTCCTTAGCGGTCTGCCAACCATCTTTTGTTTTTTCTTCTAGATTCTCTCGTAGTGGCTCACTATCATTCCAAAGCTCAGCAGATTTATCACCAATCGCCTCCCTAAGTGGTTCACTATCATCCCAAGTATCTTGCACTTTTTCACCTACTGTATCGACAACATCTCGAGACTTGTCCCACAAGCCTAAGGCATCCTCTTTAAGGGATTGAGCGTCGATAGCCCATAGTGAAGAATTTGTCAGCAATAGTGAGAGGATCAGGAGCTTAGCCTTCTTCATCTTGCTGACTAGACACTTTGTTAGCGTGGTAATCTTGCTGCAATTCCTGAAATTTCTGACTGCCAGTATCTTTGACTTGCTGCCATAGCGTCATCATCAATTCCTCTACATCAGTATCAGTTGATTTCGCTGTTAAAAAAGCCAAATTCTGCAAGATTGCTTCAAGGTAGGCTCGATTTTCCAGGGTGAGTTGCAGCAAAAGTTGATTTGCCTCATCTTGAGATTCAAAGTTCCAGTTAGGACGAATTTTGACGCTCATATAGATGACTTTTTGGAGGGTTAATATCAGTCTAAACAGCGGATGTCAGGCACTTCCCTGTAGCGCTCAGCGTAATCCAAACCGTAGCCGACAACAAAGCGGTTGGGAATTTCAAAACCAATGTATTTGGGTTCAATCTGAATATCCCTAGGAATCTGCTTAGCTAATAGCGTACAAACTTCTAAGGAAGCCAAATTTTCTGACCGTAAGTGCTCCAGAATTTTCTGCAGAGTCAACCCGCTGTCGAGAATGTCTTCAACAACTAAAACATTTGCATGCCGTAGATCTGGCAGTTCAGAAAGTTGCAAGTGCCCTGAACTGACCTTCGCATCCTTATAGCTTGAGGCTCGGATGAATTCAATACGACAGGGAATCGAAAGTTGTCTGGCCAGATCTGCACAGAAAAGAAACGAACCTTTTAGAACAACAAGCAGTACCAAAGGTTGATTCTTATAGTCCTCGCTAATTTTACGCCCTAATTCTTCCACACGTTTTCGAATTCGGTCTGCGTCAATCAGAACTGGCAGAGTGTTAGAAGGAGGAAATTCTGTTTCACTCATTAGTTCTTAACCTCCACACGTTGCTGCAAGCGAATGTAGTCTTCTAGGATAGCCATGCTTTCCAAAAGATAGGCATCACCCCGAATGCTTGTTTCTTCATTTGAAGCCTTCTCTTCGTCGGAATCTTCTTGGGTGGTGTTCTCCATCGTCTTGCGGGCACTAGCCATCTCTTCGTCCCTCTCCTCTTTTCGCTTTGCTGCTTCTTCCTGCATTTTCAAAATACTTGTATACTCCAGCGGTTTCACATTGGTCAAAAATTCCTGAACATTTTCTTCAATTTCTTTGAAATCTGTATCCTCGGAAAGTCGCTCATTTGAATACTGCTGCAACTCATTAATGTAGCGTCGAATGTTACCGACCGGTGTGTAAGAGATTGGTGAGATCGCTTTCCAAGGCAGCGCATTTTCTAATGTGGATTCCCCAAGATCACGAGCATTATTAATGGATGGCAAGATCATGTCTGTTTCCACACCACGATTTTGGGTAGACCACCCGGAGACCCTATAAAATTGTGCAATGGTCACTTTCAGTGCCCCATAGCCCTCAGGAAGTTGCACAATGTTTTGTACAGTACCTTTACCAAATGTTGTTCGGTCACCCACTAAAATAGCTCGTTGATAGTCGTGCATTGCTCCTGCAAGAATTTCGGAGGCAGATGCACTGAAGCGATTAAGCATGACCAAAAGTGGGCCTTCGTAAATAGCTTCTTCTCGACTGCGATGGACTGTAATCCTTGCACCACTGGCCTGACGCACAATGACGATTGGCTTACGTCCAACAAACAATCCAGCCATTGTGATAGCTTCGTCAAGACCACCACCGCCATTGTTTCTAAGATCTAAAATCACTCCATCCACACCGTCCCGCTTAAATTGTTCCAAATGAGCTCGTACATCACGAGATGAACTCTTGTAGTTGTTTGGATTCTGTCGTCGGTCATTGAAATCAACATAGAACGAAGGTAGTTCAATAACACCTATTCTGTAGGCTGAGGGACTTTCCTCCGTTGATGCAGTCGGTTCAAAAATTTCTGCTTTAGCTTCACCATCCTTCAGAATAATTTTATCGCGAACTATCGCAAAATTGAGGGTATCAAATCCGTTTTCATTCTTGCGCATAACTTGAAGACGAACCGTGGTCCCACGCTGTCCACGGATCAGTTCAACGACGTCATTCAAGCGCATATCAATGACGCTTTCGAATGGCTCTGTCCCTTGTGCCACTGCAATGATTCGATCATCGACAGCCAATTTCCCATGCCGTGCGGCTGCACCACCGGGAATAATCGAGTTCACAACGGTATAGCCATCTTCCCAGCGCAACACCGCACCGATACCATCCAAAGAGAGTTTGATCGAAATATCAAAGTTCCTCAGATCTTCTGCAGCCATGTAAGTCGAATGAGGATCATAGGCGCGTGTAAGGGCATTTAGATAAAGCGCTATTACATCGTCGTCAGTGTACTGAGAATAATCCTTCCATATGGATCGAATACGCTTTAGTAAGCGGTCCTTGGCCTCTTGATCCGTATTGCCTGCCAACTTGAGCGTCAATAGGTCAAACTTTGTTTTCAGCCTCCAAGTCTCTTTCGCTTCATCTTCATTCTTAGGATAGGGCTCATCTTTCCGATCAATTCTCCATTGACCATCTTTCTCGAAGTCAAACTCGTCTTCCAGAAAAGATTCCAGCATCGTTTGACGTTGACTGAGCCTAGTTAGGAAACGTGTGAAGACGTCCATTGCCCAAGTGACATCACCACGCCGAAGCATGTCATCCAAACTGGTCTCTTTAGCTCGAAACTCTTTCACATCAGATTCCGGGAAGTAGTAATGTCCAGAATCCAAGGAATCTAGGTAGAGCTGAAAAATTCTTTTGGACAATTCATCATTTAAAGGCTCCTGTGCATAGTGCAACGATGTAAATCGCTCCACAATCCCTCGAACAACCGCCTGATTGAGCTTGTCTTCCTCAGCCACTCCAGTATTTCCTCCCAGAAATACAAAAAGCAGCAGGATGGCTATAATTTTTTTCATGTTGATTTGAAATTTAAGCTTTGGTTACTTGAAGAGGATCAACCTTATTCCATGATTGCCCCAAAAGTTCAAACGAATTGCCAGAATTACCATGACCACTCAAGTATCTAAACATATCATGAGATCCAGCCTCCTTTGAAGAAAACATTATGAAATTGCCTACATCGAGATTTAGAATCGGGATTGATCTTGGTACCAGCAACAGTGCTCTTTGCTATTTAGACCAGGAAGATCTTACAAATCAACTGCACTGTTTTGAAATTCCACAGTGGATTGGCAATGGTGAGTGGTATGATCTGAAGACCTTACCTTCTCATGCATTTTTATTGACCCAAGAAGAAAAACTTTCTGGCCGCTTTCAATTGCCTTGGTCCGAGGATTCTGCACCTGATTTAGCTACTGGAGAATGGGCTCGGCAACAGCAGGCGCTCCGACCTGGGCGAAATATTCATTCTGCGAAATCTTGGCTATGTTACCACAATTTAAATCCAGAAGCAGAGATTCTCCCTCAGAGTGACCAACCAGATCTCAAACGATATTCGCCACTTGCTGCGAGTTCGCTCTTTCTTCAGCATCTTAGAGATTCGTGGAATCACAAAATTGCCAAAGACAGAACCGAACTACGGCTGGAAGACCAAGAAATTGTGCTTACAGTTCCTGCCTCTTTTGATGAAATAGCCCGAGAGTTCACACTGCGTTCGGTCAAAATGGTAGGACTAAAAACCGTCACTCTGCTGGAAGAACCTCAAGCAGCCTTTTACTCGTGGATTGCTGAAAATTTAGAGGACCGTGATTCCCCAAAAACATTATCAGATTATTTCAAAAACTCCGAAAATATTGTCTTAGTTGTTGATATCGGTGGTGGAACAAGCGATTTCAGCCTCGTCAAAGTAAAGATACCTGAAGATCCCAAAGAGAAGCCTGAAATGGAACGTCTGGCTGTCAGTGATCACATCTTACTGGGCGGGGATAATTTGGATTTAGCCCTAGCAGCACATGTTGAACAGCAACTGACAGGACAACAGAGAAAACTATCCCCCCGTCTTTGGGAGGCACTCACAGCCCAATGCAGAAGGGCAAAGGAAATTCTTTGGGCAACTGAACAGGATCAGTTTCCGATAACGATTGCTGAACAAGGGAGCAGACTGATTGGAAAGACAAAGAACTATATTCTCTCCCAAAATGAATTCGAACAAATCATCTTGGATGGCTTTTTCCCTGAACTGGACTGGGATGCTGATTTACCAGCCAAGAAGATTCTGGGATTGCGAACCCTTGGACTCCCATACGCCAGTGACACCGCAATTACTCGACATCTGCTCAGATTTTTAAGAAATCACTGCTCCAAAATTGAACCAGAACGCTTTCCTACTCACGTACTTTTCAACGGTGGGACACTCGAGCCTTCTTTGCTTCAGGAAAAAATCCGGCGTCTACTGGAAAAATGGGGATCTCAACTAGGAGAAACTGAGAAAAGTGTTCAAGTGCTTCCTCAAGAGCAAATGCAGTTGGCTGTTGCCAAAGGAGCAACTTATTACCATCTTGTTCGTGAGGGGAAAGGGCTGCAAATCAAAGGAGGGAGTGCTCGAAGCTACTATGTCTCACTGCTGATTGATGGAATGGAGCCGGGTTCACAAAACCTAGCCTGGTTGTGCATCTTGCCCCAACAAGCTTCTGTCGAGGAATATCAGGAAGTACAGGGACACACCCTTGAAATTGCTATAAATCAACCTGTTCAATTTGAGATGAGGGCCTCCAGTATCCGAACGCAAGACCACTTGGGTGATATAATCCAAATTGAACAAGAAGAATTGGAACGTGATTTTACCGAACTTCCACCGATTCAGACATTTCTGGGAATAGACCGCAATCGGCTTCCCAAAAAAGCCACAACACTGGGAATCCAACTCCGAGCAAAGTTGAATGAGATAGGGACCCTTAGCCTAGAGTGTGTTAACTACCACTTAAGTGAGGAGTGGCGCCTTGAATTCCGAATCCGAGAATCTGCACCAGAGGTAATTCAATCAGATCAAAGCATCACTGTTGATAATCAATGGGAACCTCCTAGCAATTGGGATGATGTTCAGAGGACTCTGCAAAGCTGGTTTGGTAAGAGAAGCCGCCAAGAAAATCTGCCCTTGAGCCTAAACAAACAACTGGAGGCATTACTGGGCCCACGATCTGGTTGGCCCCTCCCACTTTTGCGAGAAATTGCTGATCAATTACTCAGTGGAATGGGAACTAGAGTTCGTTCTGTAAACCATGAAATGAATTGGCTGAAAATCTGTGGATTCTGTCTGCGTCCAGGATTTGGATTTCCAAATGATGAGCTACGAATCAAGCAACTAACAGAATGGATTGCTCGTGGACCGCAGTTTCGAAAAGAGCGAAACGTAGAAGTTGAGTGGTGGATTTTTTGTCGCCGTGTAGCCGCAGGGCTACATTCACAAACCCAAGAAGCCATCTTCAAATCTTTGGAAGAGCGATTGGTCGAAGGGAATCGTAAGCCAAGGTCCTCGAAACTGCCAAAAGGGAAAAGACCCGCATCTATTTCTCCCAGCGCTCTCAACGAATTGTGGTTGTTACTTAGCAACCTAGAATCAGTACCACATGAGAAGAAGAGAACTTATAGTAAACAGTTACTTGATCGCTTGGAAAAGGGGCAAAGCACAGGGATTGAGGCACTTTGTCTAGCCCGCTTTGGTTCGCGTGAATTAGTGCATGCAAGTACCTTGTATGTGATCCCTCTAAAAGAAGTTGAATCTTGGATACAAAGTTTGCTTGAAATCCATCATCAAAAACCAATTCAAGAGCTACCATTGGTTTTGACTAAGCTGGGGCAGTTTACTGGAGACCGACACAGAGATATTTCTCCAGATCTTCGAAAAGAACTGATTGCTTTCGTAGAATCCTATGATGAAGATGGTAGCCTTGTACGATTACTTACCGAGGAAGCAAAGAGAGATACTGTGGAGATTCTAGAAAGCAACTTGCAGAACTGGTTGTTTGGTGATGAACTACCGATAGGTTTGAAATTAGCAAAATCATCCTGAAAAACAGTCATGATTCTTCTCAGTTAGTTATGCAAACAGAGTTACGACTTCGGAAGGCAGTGGATGCCTTACTGGAATCCTATCATAGTCATCCCGAAATTCAGAGCATTGGCTGCTCTGGCTTGCCTGCTCGAGAGAGCATCGTTCAGTTGGCCAATGATCTACAGGTTTTGCTGTTCCCGGGTTTGCTCAGGCAAGAACAACTTGATGCCATCAGTTTACCTTATTGGTTAGGTCAAAAAAGCGCCTCAATCTTCTACAGACTACGTGACTACCTGGAGCAAGTGATCTGCTGGCAAAGCAGACAGGAGGGATTACCCCAGCCACCAGCAGGCGCCTGTAGTGAAAGAGCAGAAGAAATTTCTCTCAACTTGCTCGAAACACTTCCGGAAATGAGAGAAGTTTTGGCTGAAGACGTCGAAGCCACCTTTGCGGGTGACCCGGCCGCTAATGATCGTAAGGAAATCGTTCTGGCCTACCCAGGAATAAACGCCCTCAGCATTTACCGGATTGCCCACTTCCTCCACAACTACCAAATCCCGCTAATGCCACGGATTCTCAGTGAGCATGTCCACTCATTGACTGGAATTGATATCAATCCAGGTGCCCGGATTGGACGTGGTGTGATGATCGACCACGGAACTGGTATCGTTATTGGTGGTACCGCGGTGATACACGACCAAGTGCGCATTTACCAAGGGGTAACACTCGGTGCATTTAGTCCAATACAGCATAAGAATGAACCACACCTCAAACGACACCCTACTATTGAGCGTGAAACCATTATCTACGCTGGCGCTACGATTCTAGGGGGCAATACTGTTGTGGGGGCCCGTTCAATCATTGGTGGTAATGTATGGCTAACTCATAGTGTACCTCCAGATAGCCGAGTCTATATTCAAGAACCTGGTCAGCAGCGTACTGAAGTTCGTGCTGGGTTAGAGATGAGACCTACAGGAACCTGAACGACAAATCCCTCAGCTTTAAACAGTATACTATTGAATTTATTTAGGAATTCATCTATATATTTTTGGGATTATCACAAAGGAAATTTCCCGGTAAGCCAAGAACAAGAATGAGTCAGTTTAAGCCCCAGGAAGACCTCGTCACACTGACGAAACAGAAACTCAAACCACCGGTTCAGTTTAAAGTCCTACTACATAACGATGACTACACCACAATGGATTTTGTGGTGCGTGTTTTAGAGGCGGTCTTCCACAAAACGGCTGACGAAGCGACTCAGATTATGTTACAGGTCCACAAGACTGGTGTCGGTATCTGCGGCGTCTACTCCTATGAGGTTGCAGAAACCAAAGTTGAAGCTGTTCATGAGATGGCTCGTCAAAACGAGTTTCCTCTCAAAGCAAGTATGGAAGAAGTTTGATCTGACAGGAATCCCATATGTTCACGAGAGATTTAGAAATGTGCTTAATGGCTGCACAAAGTGAAGCCAAGGATCGACGCCACGAGTACCTTTGCGTAGAGCACATTCTTTATGCCCTGTTGCACAATGACAATGGGGTAAGAATTATTAGAAGTTGTGGAGGCAACGTTGATCGAATCAAAGAAGATCTGGAAGAATTTTTTGATCAACAAGAAACCATGCGAGAAGAGGGATCCAATCCTCAACAAACCAGAGCCGTTCAACGTGTTCTCCATTTAGCTATCATGCACGTTAATAGTTCTGGGAAAGCATCTGCCGACGTTGGGGACATCCTTGTGGCAATTCATCGAGAATCCCAATCTTATGCTTCCTATTTTCTGCAGAAAGAGGGCATCACGAGACTCGATTTGCTGAATTACATCTCACATGGAATAGCGAAAGTAGCTGTTGAGGATGAAGAAGAGAACCACAATTTTGATAGTACAGACGAAGAAGAAAGCTCCCAGGGACGTGGGGAGCAGGATGCACTCAAACACTACACCACAAACCTAACAAAGCTTGCCGAGGAAGATCGTATTGACCCTTTGATTGGACGCGATGCAGAGTTAGACCGAACAATTCAGATTCTCTGTCGACGTCGGAAAAATAATCCTATCTACGTAGGTGATCCTGGGGTCGGTAAAACCGCCATTGCGGAAGGTCTTGCCTTACGCATATTCCGTCAAGAGGTTCCTGAACTTCTGGAAGGATCTGAGATTTATGCGCTTGATATCGGGGCGCTCTTAGCTGGCACAAAATTTCGTGGGGACTTTGAGCAACGCATTAAAGCAGTTCTAAAATCATTGCAGCAGAAGCCAAAATCTATCCTATTCATCGATGAGATTCACACGATCATTGGAGCTGGAGCAACTAGTGGGGGATCAATGGATGTCTCGAACTTGCTCAAGCCAGCCCTGGCGAAGGGTGAAATTCGATGCATAGGTTCCACAACCTATGATGAATACAAAAAACTTTTCGAGAAAGACCGAGCTCTATCCAGACGCTTTCAGAAGATCGACATCGATGAGCCCTCAATTGAGGAGACCTTTTTAATTCTCAAGGGACTAAAAAATCGTTACGAAGAACATCACGAGCTCCGTTATACTGTATCTTCCCTAAGAACCGCCGCTGAGCTATCTGCAAAATACATCAATGATCGCTACCTGCCTGACAAAGCTATCGATGTTATTGACGAAACTGGTGCTGCTATTCGGCTTAAAGGAGCGGGCCGCAAAACTGTTAATTCCCAAGACATTGAAAAAGTCATCGCCAGTATTGCGCGGATTCCGATTGAGCGAATGAATAGTTCTGATAAGGAAAAGCTCAAGGACCTTGAAAAAGAGCTCCAGCTTCAGGTCTTTGGACAGGACAATGCAATTCATGCCTTGGTTCAGGCCATCAAACGCTCACGAGCTGGCTTGCGACAAAGTGATCAGCCCATTGGCTCTTTCTTATTCACTGGCCCCACAGGAGTTGGGAAAACCGAACTGGCCAAGCAATTGGCACAAATTACAGGAATTCATTTCCAACGCTTCGACATGAGCGAATATATGGAGAAGCATACTGTTTCCCGGTTGATCGGAGCACCTCCGGGATATGTTGGCTATGACCAAGGAGGACTCCTTACCGATGCGATACGTAAGCATCCCCACACCGTTTTACTGCTGGACGAGATCGAAAAAGCTCACCCGGACATCTTCAATATTTTGCTTCAGGTGATGGATCACGCGACTCTCACAGATAACAATGGTCGAGAAGCAGACTTCAGAAATGTAGTTTTGATTATGACGTGTAATGTGGGTGCTAAAGAAATGGCTTCCTCTGTGATTGGATTTGGCAGTCAGTCTCCAACGACACCATCAAAACAAGCGTTGGAGCGCACCTTCAGCCCAGAGTTTAGAAATCGATTGGATGCGATTATCTCCTTTGCACAGTTACCAAAAGAAGTCGTCCAACTCATTGTTGACAAATTGATTATCCAGCTAGAGATCAAACTGCAGCAGAAAAAAGTAACGATCAATGTAAGTAACAAGGCCAGAGATTGGTTAGCTAATAAGGGGTATGATCCTCATTTTGGAGCACGTCCGATGAAGAGGGTCATTCAGCAGGAAATAGAAACAGTTCTTGCCGATGAAGTTCTCTTTGGAAATCTAGAAAACGGAGGAGAGGTAACAATTGGCCTCAAAGCCGACAAGCTAACTTTTAAATATAATTAAACAAATAGGTCTCGACTATTTCAGAGAACATCAAATTTTGAAGCTTTTACAAAATCAGCACTACGTGTGTTGAACTTTTCTCTCTTTTTTGCGATCTTCACACAACACTACCCGTCCGCCTCCTTCCGCACTCAGGCAGGAAGCCAGATTGCCTCTCACAAAGGAGTCTATAGATGTCTCAGCATCTTCGCTCTACCCTCATCGCCATTGCTGAAACCGAACAGCAGGGTTTTGCTCTTCAACAACAGTTGAGACGCTTTGAAAAAGAAATTGCTGATGTCAATGAGCTAGTTGCTCCTGTCGAAATGGTTTTTCAAAACCTTCAGGCAGAAAAGACCACGTTGATCAACCAACAGCAGCAAATGGAAAATGAACTCGAAGAGCAACGCATTCTCATCGAAAAACTCGAAAAGCATGTTCCAAGAATCCGGAACGAAAAAGAATTTGAAGCCAGTAAAAAGCAACTGGAGTTATGTCGCAAGCATCGCTCAATGCTAGAAGAAAACTTGTTAGAAGTTGCGATCAAATTAGAAGATTTAGATCCTAAAATGGCTGAGCAGAAAGCTGAATTGGAGAAAGGGAAACAGGAAGCAGAAGAAGCCCTAGAACAAACGATTCTATCTCAAAAGCAAACTATTCTTGCGATACAAGAATTAGAAAATTATTTCCAAAAATCTTTTGAAAGTGCACCCAGGCCTATTCAGCAATTTTACAAACGTTGCCAGAAAAATGGACTACATCGTCCGATCACTCCAGTCGTGGATAAAACTTGTGGGGGGTGTAACATTCGACTTCAACCTCAATTTGTAAACGAATTTCTAACAGAACCAGATAATTATCGAAACTGCCCTCACTGCAACCGCATTCTTTACATGCCACTAAGTGAAGAGGAGACTGCTGTCGACGCCTGATTTCTCCCCTTGACATGAAAATCCCGCTAATTTTCTTTTGTTGCCTACTACTGGCTGGATGTGAACTGAGCTACTACTGGCAAGCCACACGAGGCCATCTTGACCTGCTTCAACGTAAGCAGGAAATCCAGAGTCTGTTGCTAGATAACACAACTGACCCGGAACTCAAAAAAAAGTTTCAGCTTCTTTCCGAAGTTCGCAGCTTCGCCTCCACTGAATTAAATCTACCTTCCGGCAACGGCTACAAAAGTTACGTGGAGTTGCCAAATTCCTATGTAAGTGTCCTCGTCTCTGCTGCACCGCCCTTTTCATTACACCCAAAACAATGGTGCTATCTCATCATTGGCTGCCAAGGCTATCGTGGATATTTTGACATTGCTGATGCTGAACAACTAGCAAATGAGTTGAGAGAGAATGGTTTTGACGTATCTCTTTCTCACGCAAGTGCTTATTCCACATTGGGTTATTTGAATCAGAGTTGGTTACCCGATTATTTTTCAGATCCAGTACTTAGTACTTTTCTTCAGCGTTCCGACAGGGAGCTAATCGCAACCCTCATACACGAGATGGCACATCAGGTGGTTTATGTTGCTGGTGACACATCTTTCAATGAGTCCTACGCTACCTTTGTAGAGCAGGAAGGCACATTGCAATACCTCATAGCAAGTAATCTGGGGGATGAAATGGAACAAATCCGACAAAATTACGAGGATCGTTTATTATTTCGAAGTTGGATTGATGAAACTATCAAAGAATTAAATGACCTTTATGGATCTTCATTAAATGAAGATAAGAAACGACTGCAGAAACAATTGATTTTTGAACAATTGAAACAGCGCTATCAACAAAACCAATCCCAATTTAAGTTATTGAATTACAGTCGATGGTTTGCTCAGGATTTGAACAACTCACATCTATTAGGCGTCAAGCGTTACCATAATTTTGTGCCTGCTTTCGAGGAGTTGTTTAAGAGCGCAGAAAGCAATTGGAAGGATTTTCACACGAAAGTTGAAGAACTCGCTCAGTTACCAAAAGAAGAGAGAGATAAGTTGTTGAATCAACTGATTCTATCAAAAGTGAACTGATGAAGAAGGTGGTTTTTACAGGTGGGAAATTGGCTCTTGTGGGTGGAATTCTTTATTACTTGATTAGCAGTGATCGCTTGAACTTAGAGCGATTATTGCTGCTGAAGGATTCTCCTGATTTGTTAGTACTGATTCTCTCTGTTCTCATCATGTTAGTGGTCCCTTTGGGAGCATTACGGTGGTGGCTACTACTGAAAGCTCTTGGCCTTCAAGTTTCTCCACGCAGAACCTTTCTACTGACTTGGATTGGTAACTTCTTTAACAGTACTCTTCCTGGAGCTGTCTCTGGTGACCTTGTAAAAGGCTATTACATTATAAAGGCCCAAGCTGAAGAAGGCCGAACCCATGCCTTCATGACTCTTCTGATTGATCGTTTCGTAGGTTTATTTGGATTGATCGTCATCTCTTTTTTTTCCCTGCTTGTAAACTTTTCTTTCTTTCTTGAAAATCCACGACTCCATGGTTTGATTTGGCTGATCGGTTTTTTGTTTTTAGCCACAATTTGCTTTTACACTTTGGTCGTTTGGCCATTTCAAGATAGTAAAGATCCCTTCCTGAAATTTTTTGAAAAACTCCCCGCTAAAAAGTTTACAACCAAAATTTATTTTGCTTTCAAAAGCTACCAAAATCAGAAGCCGATTTTGCTTTCAACATTACTGATAGCGATTCTCATTCACTGTCTAGTGGCGTTCTTGTTTTGGAAAATTGCTCACTTACTAACTGACACTGAAATGGGACTAGGAACTCAATTGTTTCTAATGCCAATTGGGCTTATAACAACTGCTATTCCGCTTGCACCTGGTGGGATTGGAATTGGCCATGTCGCATTTGAATCACTTTATCAGTTAGTGGGGGTATCTGGTGGAGCAGACATTTTCAATATGTACATCATCATACAATTGGCAGTGTATCTGTTGGGAGGAATTCCCTATTTTCTCTACAACAGCGAGTATCACATACCCCAAGAAGAGAATATTTCTCGAAGTATGTGACCAATCCGCTATTGCCTCAAAAGATAGCTCTCAAGACTATCAATAGTATTTTTCTGTTCAGCAACCACACCTCGCATCACATCTCCTGAACTCAACACACCGATCACTTTTTCGTTCTCCATTACTGGGACGTGACGGAATCTATGGTCGTTCATCAATTCCATCACATCCTGAATGGTTCGTGACGGATCAATGCAATAGACCTTACTGGTCATCAATTCTTTAACCTCTGTCGTTTTGGAAGAACGGCCTACCAGAATCACCTTGCGCGCATAATCACGCTCAGAAAAAATTCCGAGTAGTTCTTCATCTTCCATCACCAAAACCGCACCTATATTGTTCTCACTCATGACCTTCAGTGCATCGAACACACTGGTATTTGGAGTGATTGAGACGACTACACTGCCCTTTTCGGATAGCATTTGACGGACACTCAACATGGATCCCTCCCTGAAAAGTGGTTATTGTCTGACCAACTCAGCGGAAACAAGCTTGTAACGCCTTTGGAAAAGGAATGCAAGGCTTTGGGAGGAAAACAACTTAACTAGAACCAGCCAGGCAGGCTGGCTTTCCAATCTAGGACGCGTCGGAGGTAGGTTTTATTGTGAAGCTTTGAACGTCTGAAATAGCCTGCTGACCACTGATATTTCGACCTATGACACGCCAAAAGAGCTTATTCTTCTGACTTGTTTGCATAAGCCCCATTGCCATTCCTGGCAATTCACCTGTCAGTGGCACCAACTCTTTATCGGCTATCCAGCGATCTCCTTGTGGCAGGTCGAAATAAAGACGAGGATCTTCAAACTTTTCATCAACCCCAACCTGAATCTTGAATTCAGCAAAGACTAAACTGTCCCACTGAAACAGAAATAATCCGTTTTCATCGAAAACAAAACTATCCGAAGGGAGGAGCAATCGAATATCACTAAGGCGGATAGTGCCAGACTCCATGGCGTTGTTGTCTTCCTTCAACTCCTTCAACTGATCGTCAGGATCCACTGTCACAGCAATTTTGTATTCGCCTAGTAGTTGGTCGGTCGGAGGAATATATTCGAGATCAAAGGTTATGGTCTCTCCGGGGGCAATTACGTCGGCAATGGGATTAGCAATAGTAGTTCGTCTTCGTGGTTGTCTTTCGTTATAGTATTCCACCTTGCAAAGCACATCTTGAACAACATCTCCACCTACATTCACCAAGTTCAGACGCATCCTTAGCGTCTCACCACGTAGTAGGTGTTCTGGCAATACACTGACACTCTCCCAGCGCAGATCGGGTGGATCGAATTGAAGTGGCGAAGGCCTTGGAGCTTTGCCACTGCTCTCCATCACGACTAACTGTTCCTGAGCAGCGGCTAAATCGTCTGGGGTGGCAATGTAAAATTGTCGGTTGACACCCTGATCTGATTCCGCAATTGGTTTTTCAAATTCTGTGTCCCAGATTCTTGCCGCCACACGATAGCGACCAGGAGCCTCAAGTACCACATCATGAAGCATTCGAGAAGTTTCGTAAGGTGGTATTGTAAAGATTTGCCGTTGGGACTGATCCAATCGATTGCCGTCTAACGTCAACAAAACCTCAAGGCCCACACTGCGAACTTCTTCACCAGGGTTATGGACTGTGACCTGAACTAATTGAATATCATTGATCTTAGGACAATATGGATCGTCAACTGATTTGAGAACAATTTCTGGTGATTTGATGACTAAATCCGGACCATCCGGAATCGGGCAATTCTTAGATAGAACAATAGACTCTACAGTTGGATCTGAGGGATTCTGCGCATTCAGCAGACTCGGAAATCCAATCAAAATATAGAAGGTAATTAGAATAAAGCTGGTTTTCAAAAGCTTGGGAATTGGCATAGGCTTAGTTTGAACAGTCAGCGTTGGATGGGATTTAATTTCTTAGTGTAATTCAAGAAATACACAAATTTGGTCAATTGCCCAAATTCAGAAAAGTCTTTCAGATCCGAGACTGGCTTGGTTTGTCAGTAGGATGGGTAATTTCTGAAATACGAACACCATAATGGTCATTGATCACAACAACCTCCCCTCTGGCGATGATTTGGTTATCTATGAAAATTTCCACAGGTTCTCCAATCAATTTTGGAAATGACAATACTGTTTCCTTTCGCCAATTCAGAATTTCTCGTAAAGCTAGGCGTTTTCTAGAAATTTCTACCACCAAGCGTTGGGGAACATCGCTCAAAAAATCAATAGTGTGGCCGAGTTCTTTGTTAGGAAGATCATTCGAAGACATGGGAATTCTTGGCAAGCAGCAATAAATAGAATATAAAGAATTTACGTGATGGATCAAACCTAGTCAATCTAGTCTTCCAATGATCAATTCTTAGGGTTCTTAATTCTACAAAGTGTGCAATAATGACACACTTTATATTATCAGAGTTTTAATTAATACCATTCCCACAGGCGGGGTCTGCTGTATCAAAAAATTATATTGATTCATTTTTGTCAAAGAAGGTTTTATGGCAAAACAACCTAATGAGAACAAAGACACTCCCAATGTCAACCTTCTCAAGTTTCAACAAGAACTGGAAGAATTGGCTAAGGAAGTCCTGGCAATGGAAGGTAAGGGATTTTTTGCAAAATTAGGACTTGGAAAAAAAACGAGAGAGGTTACCCCGGCCACAGGAACCGACATCCTTGAAATTGCTTTTCTACGTGGAGACAAAGAGATCAACAAACTGGTCTCTCAATTGTCGGGAGACCCAAAAAATCAAGCAATTCGAATGCAATTGGTTGGACGTGCACTGCAAATGGAAGGCAGACCTCAATTGGAGGTAGCAAGAGCTCTCCTGATCCATTCTTGTTTGCCGTTTTATTGGGGCGAGGTAACAGGCCCTGCGGTACAAATGCTTCTGAGGGTCTTTAAGCTTTACTTGGAACGGATACTCCAGATTCATAAAGAAAAGATGATGGCCATTCAATCCAGTGTCTTGAAAGGGGTAAATCTCAGTGGGATCGAGGTAAACGAAGATGACATGGAAGACTCCGGAGTAGGAAACCGAGCTGGAATGATGATGGAAATTAAAATTTGTGAAGGTCTTCTAGAAAAAATTAGTGAAGCCAATGTCACGCTTCAAAATAAAATGGGAGTGTCTCTCAGTAAATACGAACTGGATTTGGCACTAGGCAAGGGTGGTGGTGGTGGCATGTTTGGTTCAGAAGGCTCAGACATCAACGTTGAACAAGTTCAGGGAATTGTCACCACCAAAATCATGCACTCTATTGACATGATTAAGCTCATTCCCATGATGAATAGCGCGGGCTTGTCGCTCGCAGAAAAAATGAAGGAAATTGAAGACAAAATCCCCTATCCATGGGTAATGATTGGTCGCCTCAATCAGCAGATGGTGCGTTATCACATCATGCGCATGGAAGCCGGGGACGATCAAGCTCGACCTTTTGTTGCTCCGGCTTTCAATGCCGCAGTCGTTGCGTACCGAAGATCAATGAAAACCGTTTCCCAATCCATGCCCAAAAAGCAGGATCTTCCTGCTCTAGCTGAGTTTGCAAATCTCACCTACTACGGTTACATCAACCGCCAAATCATGCGGCTTGACAAGGAGGGATTGAAAAAGCTATTGCAAGCAGGGAAAGATGCTGCTGACGCCGCTATGACTGTTGACGAGTCCTATGCACCTATGCAGGCTAGGCTCCTTAGAGCCTGTAATTCAATGGGAATGGGTCTAAGTGAAGGCGAAACGCAGGAATAATTTCTAGGCACCCTTGGCCACAGGAAATGGAAGAGGCTGATAGCTCAAATTCTCCAAAGATTTTAACTGATGGAGTGATTTTGTGAATTGCACTGCTGCTTCAGAAGTTGTGAAATAGGGAAGGTTGTATGCCAATACAAGTCGGCGTATGTGGCGAGCACCAACAGTCCTTTTCCTGCGACGAGTCGTGTTGATTAGCAATGCGACTTCTTTCCTCAGAATGTATTCGATGATATTCCCCTCCTCACTAGCATCCATGGATGTGATTTGGATTCTTTGCACACCTTGGTCCTTTAAAACTTGGAAGGTTCCTCTAGTGGATAGGATCTCGTAACCCATTTCTTCTAGCATCTTAGCCACGATTACCGTCTTGGGCTTATCTTCGTCCATCACCCCGATGAACACATAAGGTCTGTTTAAGCTGTCCTCAAAAACGGCCATTTGTGCTTTTAAAAACGCCTCCTCGAAGTTAGTTCCCCTGCCCATTACCTCACCAGTTGAGAGCATTTCTGGGCCCAGAGTCGTATCAGATCCTGTAAAACGCATGAATGGGAAGACCGTTTCCTTAACCGCATACTCTGTGGGAGCATGATATGCAAAACCAAGGGAAGAGAGCTTTTCTCCGAGCATCAATCTAGTTGCATACTTGGCAAGGGGAACCCCAATTGCCTTGCTAACAAAAGGAACCGTTCTAGAAGCACGTGGATTCACCTCAATGACGTAAACATCTTTCTCTTTGACTGCGAATTGAACATTCATGAGCCCGCAAACCTTAAGTTCTTGAGCCATGGATTTCGCCTGTATGCAAAGTTCTTCCAAGATATCTTGCTCAAGCCCAAATGGAGGAAGTGAGCATGCACTATCTCCGGAATGAATTCCTGCCCGTTCAATGTGTTCCATAATACCGGCGACTTCTGCTTTCTCTCCATCTCCCAAAAGATCAACGTCAATTTCAACTGCATTGCTCAGGAATTGGTCAATCAAGACCGGATGATCTGGTGAAACTTTGATGGCTTCAGTAAAAAATTCTTCCAGACGATCCTCACTCTCTACGACGACCATAGCTCTTCCACCCAACACATATGAAGGTCGAACTAGAATTGGATAGCCGATACGTTCTACTATTTCACGTGCTTCATCCAACGACCTGGCCGTGCCATTGGCTGGTTGTTGCAGTCCAAGCTTAGTGAGCATTGCTGCAAAAAGTTCACGGTCTTCTGCTCGGTCAATGCTCTCAAAATCAGTTCCTAGTAACTGTACCCCTGCGTCGTGTAAAGGCTTTGCCAGCTTTAATGGAGTTTGTCCCCCTAGTTGCACAATCACCCCAATCGGCTTCTCGAGTTCGATAACATGCATGACATCTTCGAAGGTGAGGGGCTCAAAATAAAGTCGATCTGAGGTGTCATAATCTGTACTCACCGTTTCAGGATTACAGTTGTACATAATGGCTTCATATCCATATTCACGAACTGCCAGAGCAGCGTGGACACAACAGTAATCAAACTCGATACCCTGGCCAATCCGATTTGGGCCGCTTCCCAAAATCAACACCTTAGGCCGATCCGTTGGGATGGATTCGTTTTCCTGAGCATAGGTAGAGTAGAAATACGGAGTCTCCGAAGGAAATTCAGCCGCACAAGTGTCTACCATCTTGAAAACTGGACGCAATCCCATTGATCTTCTGAGTTTAGCAACCTCAGCTTCAGGTACTTGGAATTTTTTCGCCAGCAAGGCATCTGAAAAACCCAAGGACTTCCATCGCCGTAAATCTGTTCGTGTAACTTGATCAACGCTTTGCTGAGCTATTATGATTTCTTCCTGAATCAAACTCTGCATCTGCATTAGAAACCAAGGGTCAATGAAAGTTTTTTGGTGTAGACGCTCCACATTCCACCCAACTCTCAGAGCATCGGCCACAAACCATAAGCGCTGGCTTGTGACGCGTGAGAGTTCTTCCTCAAATACCTTATCAAGATCTCGATCTTTTGGATAAATTTGTGGATCTAATCCAATATGGCCTGTTTCCAAAGATCGAAGTGCTTTCTGTAATGATTCTCGGAAGGTACTACCAATTGCCATGGCTTCGCCAACGGATTTCATTTGGGTTCCCAAACGCGGATCTGAAAGAGGGAATTTTTCGAAGGTAAAGCGTGGAATTTTTGTCACTACATAGTCGATAGATGGTTCAAATGAAGCGGGAGTTTTCTTGGTGATATCATTGGGAATGTCGTCCAAAGTGTAGCCCACTGCCAGTTTGGCAGCAATCTTGGCAATCGGGAACCCTGTCGCTTTGGAGGCAAGTGCAGAACTTCTGGATACTCGAGGGTTCATCTCAATGACCATAACCTGGCCATCTCTTGGATTGACTGCAAACTGTACATTTGAACCGCCAGTATCAACTCCAATCTCACGCATGATCTGAAAAGACATATCACGGAGTTGCTGGTATTCAACATCAGTGAGAGTCTGTGAAGGAGCAACCGTGATACTATCCCCAGTGTGAACACCCATCGGATCAAAATTCTCAATTGAGCAGATAATGACGCAGTTGTCGCTATGGTCTCTCATGACCTCCATCTCGAATTCTTTCCAACCGAGAATTGACTGCTCAACAAGAATTTCCTGCGTAGGGGAGGCCGATAATCCATTAGCCGCAATCTGAATCAGTTCCTCCTGATCAGTTGCTACTCCACCACCTTCTCCCCCTAGAGTGAAAGAGGGTCTTATAATCAATGGATACTCAATCTGCTCTGCAACATCCAAAGCTTCTGCGACAGAATGAACAACACGACTCATTGGCATTGGAATACCAAGTTTTTCCATAGAAGCCCTGAAGAGTTCGCGATTCTCCGCCTTTTGGATAGCCTCTATATCCGCACCAATTAATTCCACCTCGTATTTTTTAAGAATTCCCGCTTCATCCAACTTCATAGCCATGTTCAAAGCTGTCTGTCCACCCATTGTTGGCAAAAGGGCGTCTGGGCGTTCTTGCGAGATGATTCGCTCCAAGACAGGCAACCGGATTGGCTCAATGTAAGTTGCATCAACAAGCCCGGGATCGGTCATGATTGTAGCCGGATTGCTGTTGACCAAGATCACCCGAAATCCTTCTTCCTTGAGGGCTTTGCAGGCCTGTGTGCCACTGTAGTCAAACTCACAGGCTTGACCAATCACGATAGGGCCGGAGCCAATCAGCAGGATGGAGGAGATATCGTTTCTTCGAGGCATAATTCGGCCCTAGCTACTCAGCTTTGATTTTGGAGTGGATTTTAAATCAGTGTTGATTCAGTGAGGCAGGCAGGTATTGGAATGAAACTCTAGGTTTTGTTCCGAAGACAAGTGGAATAACCATCACTTGAACCTTGGAAGATTCTCAGGAAGCACACAGGACTTGCAAGTCTTTTAAGAATTGCACTACTTGACGCGATTCAATGCCTCCTCATAAAGGTCTTCGCTGTCCCGACGATTCGCTGACTCATAAAATGCTCTGGCCTGTTGTCTTTTTCCAAGTGCTTCATACGCCAAACCTAAGTTGTAATCATCAGATGCTGTACGATCTTTGCGTCCCTGCAAGTAAGTGATTGCCTCATCGTACGCATTTCCCTGAAGCAAGGTAATGCCGACTTCGTCCCCATCGTCATCAATACTCATGTCAGCTTTTCTAAAAGTGGGGACAACTTGGGAAACATATTCCCTAGCAATTTGTTCAGTCAGCCGATATTGCAGATCCAGATTGGATAGAGGGACCCTGCTATCACGCCTAAGGTTGTATCCCTGTGCTAGGTATTGCTCGTAGTTCTCCGTAATCATCCTAGTCTTGTCAGCTTCTCTTAAGAATCGTTCAGTCAGATTTTCATCCTCCTGAAAGTTTTTAGTAATCCAAAGTCTCACGTTATCGGGCAAGTGGGACGTTTCACTTTTTCCACCCCATTTCCGAACATAAAAGGCCTGTAAAGTTTGAGGAGGAATAAGTTCTGCTCCGTCGCTCTTACGATTGAGACTAATACGAACTTCCAGGGCACCCATCAATTCAACATAAGGAGTATTCTCCTCAATCCCACCGCCAAGTCTTTCCGCACCGAAAACAGCACCACGGGCCAAAAGCTGCTGTTCAATCGGCAGGGCCTCATTGAAAACTGTTACGAAATAGGGAACAGACTCTTTGCTTTCCTTTCGAATCTGTGAGTAACGGACCAATGCAGAGATGGCCACCACTCGATTTGGGTCAGGAATGACACCAGCGTAGCCTTTTACGTCTTCGCTAGTATTCAACAATCTCAGAGAGGAATTTTTAGAGAAATTTTTGATGACTTGTAATCGAAAAAGCTCAGCTACTCGTTCACTTGATTGATCAGCTTCAAAAGAGAGAACACTAGGAGATAAATGTGGTGGACCTTCTGCCTCCACTGGCAACGATATTTTTACTAACGGTTGACCTTTGAAAGGGCCCACTTCCAGTGCATCTACTTCATTGAGTTCAAATTTTGGGGTTTGGGCAACTACAAACTCAATTTGTGGACTCTGACTAAAAAAGGAGCAGGACATCTGGCCTGCAGCAAAAAACTTTAACAGTAAAATTAGTAATAAATTTGAACGGATCATCCCAGAACTCAATTAAAGCTTTCTACTCTGAATTTGTGAACGAAGTTGAGGAAATTGGCGCTGTAAATTTTCAATTCTGCCAATTCCTTGGGCATACATTAGGTTTGTTTCATCTATTTCGTGAGCCGCACGATAATTGAGAAGCGCTAATCCATAATCGCCAAGAGCCTCAAAACAAAGACCAAGATTGTAGAGATCTTCTGAATTCGGATCATTAGCTGTCTGCCCCTGAAGCCTCTGCAAAGCAGACTCATATGCCCCCCCTAGTATCAAAAGTCGGGCTTGTTCATCGCCGTCTTCAGCAACAGGATATTCAACTGTTGATTGGCTTACAGAAACTCGTCTCACGAAATCAGCTCCCACTGAAGCTACCATTTCTCCCACCATTACAGATAATGGCGGCAAAACCTCTGAAGTTCTTGTAACGGACTGATCATCATCTTGATCTTCCAGAAAGTCCTGGAGCGAGCTCATTCCTTCTTCAGCTTGGTCCACAATTCCACCTGGACTTCCACCCACTCGCTGGGCAAATCTTCTGTGCACCACATCCGTAGCTACAATTTCCGTAGGTTGTAATCGCACGAGCTTAAGCTCCACTATCAAACTTCCGCTCAATTGTTTGTAGGGCCACCAGACTAGTTGTTGAACAGTTAATTTTTCTGCTGGAATTTTTTGTCGTGAATTAGCAGGTGTAAAATATTTCAACGAAATTTTTTGAAGATCGACTCCATCCAGTCGCTCTGATGTCAGCCAAATCTTTCCACTCAGGACTGCATCCAAATCTCGCGTTACATAGCCTTGAGTTGCGATTATTTGCTGTAGAGCTGCATCATTCTCAAGACTAGAAAACTCGTCAATCAATAGAACCTCAAAAAAAGGGACTTTGGTCAATTGATTGGTAATGCGAGATCGAATATTCCGTGACAGGATTTGTCGTTCTTCATTATTCAGATTTGCTGATTTTTTGGACCAATTCCCTCCTCTTTCAGTAACAAAATCTTCTTGAATAACTCCAACCTCAAAAATACCGATGGCAATTCGTTGAATATCTGAAGTATCAATTTCAGCTGGCCGAAGAATCTGAAGGCTTGTTTTCTCAGAGCATGCTGACAAAAGAATTAGTAATAAGATCCAACTGATTTTTCTAAGTATAAAATTACGATACATTTTTGATAAATACAGGACTTACGCAGGACCAAAATATGAGAGGCCACCATGCCGACCCGTCCTTCACCGATGCTGCAATCGTACCGTGAATTTCTAGCC
>JACLAD010001886.1_pt1 | contig 40094 bp, 15 predicted proteins | sample 8027901 | NCBI WGS metagenome assembly JACLAD01 (sample SAMN15725071, study PRJNA655200) | protist metagenome | isolation source: fluorescence activated cell sorting (FACS) single amplified genomes of... | place: Spain: Blaines Bay Microbial Observatory, Mediterranean Sea | collected 2016-07-05 | reverse complement strand
GAAGCTGGTGTGCTCACGTCAGACGTATCGGAGACACTGGCACGGCAGGCGGAAAAAAATCGCATAGAAGCCGCATCAAGGGATGGAGAAGTTCGCAAAGAGACGGACGGAGACAACGACGAATTGGTTCTGCTGAGTGACGATGAATGACAATGGGCAAGTTTGTCTCCAACTTGAAGGTTGCTGTCGTAGCTGACAGTTATTGTTACTGTATCTGTATTGTCATCTTCACATTTTTTCCGTGTCACGTGTCACTAATAAATCTTAAAAATTGAAAATAATGTGTCTTACGTTGTCTTTTCCGATGCCTGCCGCGACGCGCTAAACCCTGCGTGTTCATGGCCCTCGCCGCAGCTCGCCGCAAGGCGTCGAGCTTCCAACGCATGCAGTACTGTACTGTACTCGTAGTGCTTGATGCGGACGCACGTACACACAGGCCTGAGCCCGCAACAAACACCCGTCCTGGAACTGGAAACCCGCAGGCCAACAGACAACTGAAGACAAACCCCGACTCTTTACTTTTACTTTTACTAGTCATCTACGTGCGTCATAACGGCGCCGTGCTCGGCCGACGGCCGACGGCCGGACGATCTCCCGATGTGGGGGTGGGGGCGCTCGCGGGCGCTGAAGCAGTTGCCCCGGAGGAGGGCGAGGGCTCGGCTGCGGCTGGCCCGAGGGTTCTCTGCGGCGTGTGCAGCAGCTCTCCTCCTGTGCCTCGGGGCGGGTCTCTGGCCTGGGGGGCCTAGCTTGGTGTGGGCAGGCACAGCGGGGTCACTCTCGGGAGGTACGACGCTTGTGTCCGGCCTCACGTGCCCGTGTTTTTGCTCCGCGCTGGTGAGCAGTGACGAAAGTCCGTATTGGGGCTCGGTGACTGTTGTGGAAGGAAATGCAAGTCTCGATGGCACCAGCTGCAGGGCACTGGGAAGTGGGGGCGAACGGTGCATGCTCACGAGCGAGTACTCCCTTCCTTTTTGCAAGGAATACTTGGGACCCAGTTTCTGCGCTCGAAGTTTTGGAAACGGTGGGCTAGGTTCTCTGGGTGGCGCAGCATATGTTGAGGCTCTTGATGCCCACACCAGGGCTTGTGTAGGCGATACCCTCGCCGCGGGTGAAGACTTCGACGCGGCGAACGCGTGCCACCGGTCAGTTGCAGTAGGAGCCTGCAATCTCGCGTTTTCAGCGTGCGAGGTGGATGAAGCGCAAACATCCACGCCTCGTGACGTTTGTACGGGTGTATGTGTCGAGGAGCGCGCCAATTGTCGCAAATACGGATCTTATCTTGGGGCTAAAGAGTCCATTGAGGTGACTTGCTCTGGTAGCTACGTAGATCCCAGCAAAGCCAAGTGCTCTGGTGGCGGCAGACTGTTTACCACGTATCGAAACATTGCACTAATGATTGCTGCCGGCATGTCATTTGCAATAGCGTAATGATATATGATTGAAATGAGAAATACGATGGCCACGTTGCAACATTACGTGTGTCCTGTAGTTTGTCGCATCAGCATCAAAATCAGATTCAGCAACAACCTACGAGGAATCTTGTTGACGGATTGTACAAGTACAATCGTGTATCGTACGAGTGCAGCAGTAATAATGATGCACGATCTACCTTCTTTTTTTTTGCTTCGCCGTGATTTATTCAAGAAGAAAACTTCGACTCTTCACCAACAACCAGCTCCATGTTCACCTCGCAAGGGGAAGCTGTCAAATGTAACTCGAGCTGCAGATAATTTAAATTTAAAATATTTTTTTCAAATTTTCAAATTTTCAATTTCAATTTCAATTTCAATTTCAATTTTCAAAACAGAAAGTAAAAGTAAAAGCCTTGCGGGGTCCACCGTATGAGATCTGACTTAGACAGAGTACTTTGTTTAAATTAGATTCACGGCACGTCCCGGGAATAAGGGATGAGCTGTGAGATGGCACCAATGACACCGAGTAAAAGGTCAAAGGTGACTCGAGTGCAGTCGCTGGCCGGTGTGCGTCCACTACGCATATTGGTGACGTTGTCCTGTTGGTCTTACGACTGTTCGGTCCGTCGTGGAGGAGAACGAACAGTCAGCTGTCGAGCGCGCGGCGAGGCAGAGGGCGGCAGACCTGGGATTGGCACAGATACAACTGAAAAAGAAGAAAAAATTGATCACATGAAACACATGAAACACATGAAACACATGAAACATGAAACACATGAAACATGAAACACATGAAACACATAAAACACATGATACACATGAAACACATTTACATTTATAATTTTACAGTTACAGTTACAGTTTACAGGACAAATCTTTTTTTTAAATGTTTTTGAAGTTCGTGAAATCAGTACGCTACGGGCATTGTGTGGCGTTGCTGGCCCATTAGATCTAGTTGGATTTCAATGGAGAATTCAATAGATAGTGCCCATTACATCCCACGCCTCGGCGACATGACATTAGATCCAGTTCGTGACATCAATAGCGATAGCTATTGCGGCTGCGCATTGAGTTGCACTGGTTGCAGAGGCCTGTCGTCCGCTACAGAGACTCTGGATAGGGCGGGCGGGCGGATTTCAAAAAATGAAATTGAAAATAGTTTCAATCCAGAAGAAACATACCTCCTTTCACTAGCTCCCGATGAGGGATAGATGACAACGCGCGCCCGCCCGTCAGCACGCTCTCTGTATCAGACGTGTGAGCTTCAACTTTCACTCCTTCTGGATCCAGATGCATACATGTGCCATCAAACGTGTATTGCCGACACTCTCCATGAAGAAATCTTTTACCTCCTAGACAAGGAAGTTTTAGTACCCCTCCATGCGTTGAAATAATGATGCGCCGTTCCGGTCTTTTCGCAAGCCATGCAAGGAAATTATCCACTCTTGCGGATGATTCCGCAGGCGTCTCGTTCATTGGATGCCATTCTCCCTTCTCGTTCACGTGCAATAGAGAGAGATCCACATCCTCTCCTCGAGAAAGAGTTGAGAGGTTGTGTTGGAGAACTTGCAATGGCACCCCATGGCAGCCCGGTTTCACACTGCCTGGATGTACGGCGTGCTTCTTTGCACTCTTGATTTCCCTTAGATCAGGATGCGCAACTATAGGTACTTCAGTGGGCAGATTTTTGCACGCTACGCATGTTGTCAAAAGCGCACGGCGCAAGGGGGAAGAAACTACGAGATCTGGGGCGAAGAGATTTACCCTGCCGCGGATACCCCCCTTGACCCCCTTGTACCCTGGCATAATGCGACGCGCTTCGTCGACAGTGAAACCGTCTCCTGCGGCAGTCACGCCGCTTTCCGTCAGCACGGGATCCCGGCCTTCGTATGAATATTTATCATGTTGCCAGGCTTCGGCCGGTGGGCCCGTGCGCTTCGGGTCGTAATCCTCCGAGTGGCGAATCAAGAGACATCGTTTCACCGCCTCCTCAGCGATAGGCTCGAACTCATCACCACTCTTTTCACCCGACGAGGTGGGTACTGGTGAACCGCGGATCTGTTTTATCGCTATCCCAGACGAAGAATCACCAGGCTTTCGCAATGCGGATGGGCGCTTATCCACTCCAAACTCGTTGCAGAGGTTTAGAAAATCCACCATGGCGGCGTCGTTTCGAGTATCGTAGCCACTACAACTGTCATAGTCAACAAAAATCTCCTCACCATCCTCAATGTCACGGAGAGCAGTCTTCTCAAGCACAGTCCCCGCGCCGTTATCCAGCCAGCTGTAGTGCATGCCCGTCACATTTGGGCTCGGTGAGTGATTCTCGTAGTATATGGGACTCCGCTCGGTAAATTCGTATACGCGCCCACTTACACCCGGAACGCTGTGCTCAAGAATCTTCACAGCCTCTTTTCTCACCATCCCCCGAAGATGGTTTGAAAGAGCTTCCACAGATTTGTATATGCACCGATGGAACTTTTCCCAAGGCAGCTTAAATAATATGTCTCCCCTCTTATAGGCTCTTGCGGCAAACAAGCCGACCCCGTGGGGTGTAACCAGGCTTCCACGGACAGCTACTCCCCAGCTGGTATAGGTCCGTGGCTTCTCCGCAGACTTATTGTCCTGCCCAGCACAGCCAGCACTGCTACCGTACCCGCAGTCTGCCTGAGCCGCGCTGGCTCGCACCGCTTTGTTCTCCCCGCCTCCGCTGGTCTCGGCCATTGCTTGTTCTTGGGTGGCAAGGAGGGCTCGCGACACGTTGCGGCTGCCGGCTGGCCGGTCTACGAAAGGGGAGTAAGAACGGATCGCGACATCAGGAGAAGTCCATCACGATTCTGTCCGACCCGTGTGTATGGTCGTCCCGGAAGATTCGTTCTACTACGTACGTGCGTACTGTACTGTACTCTAACTACTTGCACTTAGAGTGGCTGGCGCCTTCACGCCTTCACTGCTGTCAGAGGACTTAGACTGGCGACTGGCGACAAAATTTAACGTAAACTCGAATCGAAAGAGAGATGGAGGCGGCGCACTGCAGCTCCGCCTCGCTGCGTGGTCGCCACACATTATTCTCAGGCGTGGGATTGTTCACTACCCTTGCTGTGATGTGCGCAGGATTAGTGGGGGGGGGCTCCGCTCCCACACATTCTCTTTGTCATTGTTGACGATTTCGGCTGGAACGATGTGGGCTACCACCGAGTAGAATCGAACGCCTCCGGACGAGAGATATCTACCCCGACGATCGACTCACTGGTTGCGGGGGGTGTCGAGCTTGATCGCCACTATGTCCATATGATGTGCACGCCGTCACGGGCGTCATTCCAGAGTGGTAGACTTCCAGTGCACATCCTCACAAGGCTCGCAGGGCCGTGCGACGAAAACGGAGCGATCCCGCGAAATATGACTGCTGTTGCTCAGCAACTGAAAAAAGCTGGGTACGCAACCCACGAAGTCGGTAAATGGGACGCAGGTATGGCTACACCCAAGCATACTCCAAAGGGGCGGGGCTATGATTCGTCGCTCAACTATTTTGGGCATGGAAACTGGATGTGGACGGAGATAGAGTGGGGGGGCAGTGAGAACCATAGAGATGCTTTTCCAACCGACCCGCGACAAGGAATTGTGGACTTCTGGGATACTGATGGACCAGCTTCGCACCTCAATGGAACTGGTTACGAAGAGCTGATTTTTCGCGACCGGATCCAAGACCTCCTCAGAAATCACGACAAGCGCACGCCCCTGTTCCTCAATTACAACTCCAAGATTGCCCATTACCCGCTGCAGGCACCAGTGGAGTACCAGGAAAAGTTTTCCTTTATTGAAGAGGACAATCGACGCATGTACCATGCCATGGTGAATTTTTTGGATGATCAGCTTCGAAACATCACGGAAAGTTTCAAGGAATTCGGACTCTGGGAAAATACGCTGATGGTTCTGACGTCAGACAATGGTGGATATGTCAAGAGTCCCCTTGGGGGATGTAACTCCACAACAGGGGCCGAGGGAGGCGATGGCGAGGATGTAGGCCACGGCACGGGATGCTTCAATGGTGAGGCGGGTGCTAATAACTGGCCGCTAAGAGGCGGTAAGTACTCGCCATTTGAGGGTGGTATTCGTGTGAATGCTTTCGCAGCAGGGGGGTATCTGCCCGACGATGTGCGTGGCACGAAAGTTGACGAGATCATCCACATCGCTGATTGGTATGCAACATTCTGTGCCCTCGCAGGAGTTTCCCCTCACGATGCGGAAGCAGCTGCGTCTGGCCTTCCTCCGGTAGACTCCCTCAACGTCTGGCCTCTAATTTCGGGCAGGAATTTGACTTCTCCGCGGGATACAATATTAGTGAATGAACAGTTGCTGGTGCACAAGCAGTGGAAATACTTTCAAGGTGGAGCCACCATGATTGAATCTGCATGGGGAGGGGAAGTATATCCAAACAAAACGACAGATTCCACAGGAGATTCGATCGATAAGCATAGTTACAAATGCCCCCCGCAGGGATGTTTGTTTGACGTTGTGAGTGACAGAAGCGAGAGACAGGAAATATCTTCTCAGCATCCGACAATTGTAGAGAAGATGAAGAGTATAATGGCGAAGGAGCGAGAGACTATTTGGTCCACCAGTCATCAAAATGCGCCCGAGTGCAATGAAGTGGCGAACACTAGGTATGGGGGATTTTATGGCCCATTCAAGGAAGTTTGATGTTTGGTGATGATTTTTTCTGATCTAATAAAATTGAATATGTCGAATGTCGAATGTGAAGTACAAATTTTATTTTAAGTTTTAGTTTTAGTTTTAGTTTTAGTCCAAATTTTAAATGCCAAAACCAAAATCAAAATCAAATAAATTTGTACATTTTTACAAATTTTAACTTTACACTTACACGTACGCCTCGTACTCGTACACTTACACGCACATTTTATATTTTAACATTTTAACATTTTCGCTTTAACCTTTAACACGTTTTGAAAAACCTATAACTTTTTTTTTTACACAAAGCGTGAAAAATTACAAAAAATTACAAATCAGAAATCAGTCCAAAAAATTACCAAATTGTACATCAGGGCGGCTTTGCCCGGGTGCAGGCAAAAGCCACGCACCGCGTCATTGTCAGTATCATTGCTTCAGCTCTGTTGCCGCCGAAAGCGCTGTCATGCACGGACAGATTTTAGATCACCCACCTTTCATCGTCACTGCCACTAGACACAAATAGGCGGTTTTGTGGGTATTCGCGGGACTCCTCCGCCTCCAACAGTTGTCGGAGAATTATTTGTCACAACTTGAAGCGCACGAAAAATGTTTAGCAAATCTTTATAGAGTTCTCTACCGAGGTCATTCGGTGCGTCGCTGACGCCGTGTGGGTAAGTCATTGCGTATCCGTATGCTTTGCGCATTTCGCCGTTCACGGCGGCCTCCATGCATATCGCTGCAGAATTTCCATCCCCCGTATCGTCGACAATGTAAGCCCCGTAGTTGATCATCGCGTCTTTAATTTTTTTTCCAACTACTGTCGTTGCGATCACGCTGTTTGCGGACAGCGACGGTATGGCGAGCAGAGCGCCGGGAACAATGTGGGGGTTCGAGCCACCGTAGAAGCCAGGTTTCTCCGACGCAGAATCACTTCCCGTGGCAGGCCAGACATACTGACACCGCCCACCATTGTATGGTGTCGCAGGCTGTAGCTTATGCTCTCCAAAATACCACTGATGTTGCAACTCGATTTTGAGAGCATGTCGAATAGGACCGGTTGTGCTCAAGAGCTCTCCTAGGCGAATTGTGCCTCCAATGCCTGAGAGCCCTGAGCCTCCGTGTGACCCGAGAGTTCCGTCTCCAAATATGGATGTCACGTTGGGAAACTGTTGCGGGCAACCATCTGTTGAGTTTCCAAAACGCGCTAAAAGCGGTGACCCCGGGGAACATCGGTATACAGGCTGCATCTGTACGATGGTTTCGTTGTCGGGAAGCAGAAGACCCATGGCATTATTATTCGGTTGGCCTGGTTTTGAACGGCATTGATCCGGTCTCGAGGAGCCAGCATCTCCACAGTCAGATGCCGACGTCCACTTCAGTGGGAACGGAATTTTTCTGGAAACTTTTCCGGTTATTTCACAGTGATTGTCGGGGCCCCAGTTGCCCTGGTCCACCCAATCTGTGAGGGGATCAGAAGCTGACGAGCGAAGAATAAAGTCCTGATCATTATGAAACTGCGTCGGCCAGCGCTCGCGGGTGTTGTATAGCTGGGCGGGTGCGAAGATGGCCTTGGATCCTATTGCGGTATTCCATATACTGGTGCTACTGAAAGGCTCTAAGAAGCGATCACGGCATGCTGTTGCGCTTACAGGTATCACAAGTACCAGCAGTGATGCTGCCAGATAACAGCATGCATGTAGGCCGCCTCGCATGTTCAATGGGTGTGAGAGAGAGAGACCAGCTTGCTGCCAAAATTCACGCGAGATCGCACGACGGACGATCTGCGCACGATCGCTTTTTGGCTTTTTCGCTTCTGGGAGCTGGGAGTGGGCGTTGGGTCGCTCGTGTTCCCGTTTGGTACTAGGGAGATATAACTCGCTATTGTGGTACATTACGGTGCGGACGATTCAGTAAATTTAAATGAGCCAATCATTTTTGATGCCTTTCGTCTTTCAGCAATTTTAAGGTTTAATCATAAAATTAGGGTCAAAGTGTTCGGCGAACGAGAATTTAAAATTAAATTAGAATGGCGGGACCCGGGTGCTCACAAAACGCGCTGGAGGCCTCCGAAGAGGGTGAGGCTGTTGGACTGCTGACAGCTCCAGTCCTGAAATCTTTGCAAACAAGCGAAACTGTCGCCAGACAGGGACAAAAGCAGCCAGCCGGTCGTGCGAGGCTGGTTCTGGAGTGTTGCGGTGTGGTGGGTGGTGGCTCGCTTTTCTATGCAATGTTTCACAACCCTCTGTGTGGCGCGATTTTCCAGTGTGGTTGCACCTGGGATCCTTGGCTTGGCGGCACCGGCTGGAAGCTATGCAATGTACATAATCCTGATATGAGTAGTGTGCGATGTCCATGGTGCATATCCCCAGAGAGTACGCCCCAGTGGACTTGGACCACAGGAGCAACTTGTGTTGTGGGCTCCATGGCATTGGTGTGGTTAGTTCTTGGTTGGAAAATTGTGCAGTCGGAAAGAGGCGTACGATTATGTTGTGGTCGTGGAGTAAAGGAGCGTGTATCTTCTCGGATGAAAAGAGTCGTTGCTCCTTTCATTTGGTTTTTTGTTTTTCATTCTATTTCGGGTCTTATTTTTGCTCTTTGCACTGGTTACCCATACTGGTTTTTTCTCACATTCCCAGATACACAGACTCGTACGGCACCAATGGCGCCGGTCCTTGCGTCCTAATTGGGAGTTTTTGGTCCCGCAGCACCAGGCATTCGCTGTTGCTCATCACTTTAAGTTGAAATGTCCATTATTTTTGGGTATGTAAATAAAATCTAATCGAGCACTAGAAGTTGTCGTGTCTCATCTCTCACCCCTTGCCTTTCACCTTTCACCTTTCGCCTCTCTCCGCTGCCCCTATGCCTTGCTCGTCAGAAGAGATGAAACTGCACACGGTCCGTGTTTCCGCTTATATCGATTTTCAGAATGTTTCGGAAGGGGTGTCCTCGCGTCCTCGGTGCAAGTTGGATCAGTTGTAGTTTCTTGTTCCTCATGTCCCTCATCGACTCAGGTTGAGAGGGCACTGATACAGTACGGCAGTTTCCACATAACGTTCGACATACCTCGGTACCGAAAAGTTGTCCGGCTGTTGACTCGTATCGGGCCACTGCAAATTGTACAAAACTTAGAACGCGCACGTTCCACAAATCTACCGCTGCGCATGAAGTTGGTCTTAATTGTTGGAAACCGGTACTGGTACTTGGTACTGGTACTGGTACTGGTACTGTGCTGGTACAGTACGGGTACAGTAACTAAAATTTAACTGGTACTGGTAGTCGGAATTGTCATTTTCTGAAAACATATCCAAAGTGTGAACCCCGGATTTACCATACCATCGAAAGATATCTCTTTTCCATTACTTGAAATTGTATTTTACACGCATATTGATCCCTCTTTTCTTTGCACTTCACTTTTTTATTGCAGATTCAACAACAACGAAAACGACTGTGGTCTCTCAGAGAGGCCCCGCAGGTTGAGCTACTGGATCTATGGCTGGAGAAACATATGAGTGAAGTGGGGTGGGGAGAGCGCCACCGTCATCGTGCATCGTTTCGCCTTTTTGGTATGCGTAAGATGTACCGTGAACTGGAGCTCCTCCGTGGGTAGGAAACGCCTGGATACCGGCATTTACGGGCAGTGCTACATTTGCATGCGTGTTCGAAGCGAGTAACATGCCATCGGCATGCATCATGTGAGCAACGTCGGTGGCCTTTTCTTTCGTCTTATCTCCACCAAGAGCGACTTGAAAGTGGATAGGTTTGACAGGAGACTTGCTAATGTAAGATGCCCCAGACCGAAGATTTTGTACCTTTTCCCTCCCTTGCCCAAGGGTGACCACCTGCGCAAGGATGATCCCCAGGACAGCCAGGCCCCAAAAGTTGGACATTTTAGTCACCGGCAGTTCGAATTTGCCTGCGCCGCTCCTCGATTCGGCCTGGGCCGGCACTAATGGTCGTTTACAACAATAGTGCTAATGCTAGTGCTACCCGTGTGTCGCTGCAGGTACGCTGCAGTGCTGGCGTGCTGGCCTTTGGAGCTGACGAAGGTTGTCGAACGCGAGATCGCCGATCTAGATCGCACGATCCGGTCACTCCTCGCAGGGACTTCACCGGTCGAGTACTACTACTGCTGTCTACCCGAGCTGTGAAACCCTACTACAGGCTTGTTTTATTCCTCAGAGGAAGAGATCCGATCGCTCGACACAGCCTCCTCGATCAATGGACTCTGCGGCCATTCAGTGGCTCAAGCCACGCTTGGCTTTCCTGAGAGGAAGTGGAGGTGCAAATGATGCGACAGACCCTGCATCTCCTTTGTGGCACCGCCTCTCTGGCTCACCAAATGCGGGGACGCCCCAATATTTCGGCCTCTCTCCGGAGAAGGCGCGCCTGGCAAAGCAAAGAATCATGGCATCCCGCAGTCCTGGTTCTGATGCAATGGATGCTCCTGTATACTTGTTTGCGAGGCGGAAAGTGCAATCCAAGACGCGAAATATGCCCATAAGGATGAGGCGGGGAGACGTGGCAGGTATATTGAGAAAAGATGGACGGATACAAGGTTATGCAGATATGATAGGTGTTGTCGATTTTGCTTCGCAATTAGTTTCTGTGCGCATTCGTGGTGCAGACGAAGAAGGAAACATCCATGGAGGGTTTATTCAAGACCATCCTAGGAAGGTATGTCGCTCTGGGATGAAACTACGTATGCATATCAGCTGGTTAAAGTTTTTGAGGCGAAAAGATGACATTCACAACTCCAGCATCGCAGAATCTTCAGATAACAGGAATAGCAGAGCTCGTGCTCCTGATGATCTGTTAGCGTTCATCCACAGAAATCTTTCGGGTGATAAAACCCGGCTTGATGAGGAAAGCTTGGCGCGCCAAAGCAATGCTTCAGGGCAGTTTGTCGGGCGGAGAGTTCCTCTGCCGAAAATCGCACTCGTAACTGAAGCTAAAGCGACGAGCGACTACGAGTGGTTAAAACGTGCAAAGGCCACATCTTCCCAAAATAGATATGTTGACGCAATTGCACGGCGCCAAACCCTAGGATTAGCAGGACGCCCTGAGTTCTGTGTTTGTGGCAAGTTCCAGTTTGAGTGTTGGAGTGCTCAATGTTTGTACAAATTAGCGTTGCGAAAAGGTGATAACATTAAATTCGCAAGAGTTGAGAGAACACGGAACTCGATGGAGCGAAGAAAAGCCCGGATGGAAAAGGATCATAAATATGGGCTCAATTTCGACGAGATAGATGACGATCTTCAAGCCCGTATACGCAGTCTAACGCATGACGAAGGTCGGGACGAACAATTCCATTCTCCAGTTGTAGATCGGCAACAATTTAGAGCGGAAGACGAAGATTTAAGGTTGCGCAACATAGTCGCACAGAGGAGGCTCCAAGCAGAGGCAGCGAATCAGCACTGGACTTGTCAATTGTGCGGTGCAATAAACGCAAGTGAGCTCTCGCAGTGTAGCGTGTGTAGGCGTGCGCGAGAAGCACATGTAGATAGAGAAGCCGTCGCTTCCGGTTTTCTTGCGCGACTTGAAAATGCTATGAATACAGAAAATCTGGGGAAACTCGAGTTTGACGGTCGAGAAATAAAGGCTCAGGTCGACGAATTGCGTAAACAAAAAATGCTTCGAAAGGCTGAGGAATGGCAACGAGCGCAAGTACAAAAGAAGAAGAAGAGGGTTGCTTTGACTGAGTCCGATTCAGACAATTCTAGTGATAGTGAAGAGGCTGAAATTAGTGTCCAGCAGAGAGGGGGAGGGGTGGTAGAATCAGTGAAGCGAGTCGTTCGAAGTAAAGCATACATGTTCACTCGGGATCATTTGAATCGCAAAACCGGAACCTCTGGACTGATCAAAACTCTCTGGGGTACTGATTTTACTGATGCTGTGGAGCAAGCTCCGCTGGAAACCATTCTTAGAGGCGATAAATTAAAATATGGACTTCTATCGTCGGACTCCGAATCCTCGGGTGATTCCAGTACTGGTAATGATTCCGACTCGTCGAGCAGTGACAGTGACAGTGATAGTGACAGTGACAGTGACGAATAATTTGTTTGATTAATTTTTAGTTTTTGGATTTAGTTGGTTTAGTGTTACTCGTACAGTATGTGTTACTGTATGTGTTATTGTTTGTGTTAGTGTTAGTGTTCGCGCACAAATTGAAATTTGACTGAGTTCAGGATGATTTGGCACCCTTCGGCCAGACACAGAGGTGGCGGCCATTGACTTGCCGTGCTGGATATGCTACTCGCCCGCCATCTGCGACGAGAGTATGACGTATAACGTATAACTCTTTCTTCACTTCTTAATCGAGGTGTCGTCACACCTTGACTCTTGGGAAGAGTGGCGGGATGCCTCGTTCCGATGCATGAGGGCCGCGTCGGCCGGTTTGACTCTGCTTGAGCATGCCTAGCACATTCCAATATCGGCTGGCTCGTGTCCTTCCTGGCCCAACGGGGTAGATCTCCCCGGCATAGTCTGACAATGATTTTCAATTTCAAATAAATTTTACAAATGAATCAGAAGAAGAAGAAGAAGAAGAAGAAGAAGAAGAAATTAATAAAATTGATATAAAGAAGAAGAAATTAGAATTGATGCTGTTTCACGTTTCACGTTTCACCGTCATTTTAATTTTATCTTTTCCACTTATACTTTATATATCCACTGTCGTTTTCCGTTTTCGAACGAGACCCCCGCATTAACCGAATGTTCATCGAAATTTCGATTTCTTTTTCTTCTCCGCCTTTTCCTTGGCAATCTCTTCCTCCCTCATCTTTTTGACATTTTTCACTTCCCTTCGGAACTGAGATTCACGCCCTTCGGCTCTGGCTTTGGCCAGATAGGACATCATGGAAGATTCGTAGGCAGCCAGCTCAGCATCCTTGCGTTTTTCCGCTGACGCGCCTTTTTCAACTTCAACTTTTTGCTTCCCGATGAGCATTCGACGCAAATATTTTTCGTCCATGCCATGCTGATCCTGCTTATGGCCGTCCAAAAACCCTCTGGGATTCTTCATAAAGGACCCTGGACCCGTGAGTATCTTACGGAAGAGAGATTTCGTCTTCCGTTTGTTTCCCGCCTTCTTCCTCATTTTATTACGTATTCTCCGTGCACGAGCAGCATCGCCCGGAGAACCACCACCCTTCGTGTGATCGTAGTTTGCCAAAAATTCCTCATCTTCTTTTTCTCTCTTCTCTTTCTCTGCTTTGTCCAGCGCTATTGATGGTGCGACTGCCTTGGCGACTTTTTTAAAAGCTTTCCAAATCCTACTCGGTTTCTTTTTGCTCATGCCAGCCATCTTGTCTTGCATCTCAGCCATCTGCCTCCTCATTTGCTCCATCTGCACCATTGCTTCCTCCATCTCCTGCTTGCTAGTGTCCGCCTGCTCCTGCCATGCCATCTTTTCTTTTCCCCACATCAACGCGACTGGCTTCTCGAACGTCCGCTCACGTGTTTTTGTATTATAGTAGACGGTTCGTCCTTCATCGGCGTCCCAAAACTCTTCCCACGGGGACTGCGCTTCTTCCCATGTAATAGTTGTATGCTGCGAACGACGGCCACTTTTGTGAGTTCTCTTGAAGCACCGTTGACAGTACGCGTCGCCGCACTGCTCGCAAACCAAGCCAGCTTTCGTATGCTCACACTCTACACAGTATGCTTCACCTTCCTCTAGTTCATCGCGGTGAAAGGGAAGCACTTCGGTGAGGGTGTGCGTCTTCTTCCGCCCTGTCCGATGGAGCTTTTCAGAGCAGTCGCCACAGTAGAGATCGTCACACTGCTGGCACGAAATTTCAGCAAGCCTGGTAGTGCATTGTGAACACACCGCGGAGTTCTCGTTGAAGTGCACAAAACCCAGCTCCTGCAGGAGTTCATCGTAGTCGTACCATTCTTCAAAACAAGATGTACAAAATGCGCGTTTGTAGTCTGGAGTAGCATGTGTGGCCAAATTTTCGTTGCACTTGCAGCAGGTGAAAGGGTCGGGGGTTGCTTTTTTGAGCACTCGGAAGAGATGACCACGTGTGGCTGCAGTAGAGTGACATTTTAAGTAGCAGTCAACACAAAATGGGGCGTCGCATGTTTTGCAATGCCGCACTGCGCTCTGTTCTCGGCACTCGGAGCACTTGCCTTTCGGTGGTGGTACCTTGAATCCTTCCGGCGGGTCCCATCGAGTTTCTTCAGTCAGTGCATTGTGGAAATACTGCTCCCCGCTGTTCTCATCCTGCACCACCTCCCATGCCTTCATAATTTGCTCCTCTGTTGGCGGCGGCGGTGGTGGCTCTGTGCTGATGTAGTTGTCTGGCTTTGACCACCGGCTTTCCTCTGTGACCGAATTATACCAATAATATTCGCCTTCTTCAAGGTCTTTAATGGTTCTTTCCGCTCCAAGCTCAACGACCGGGATTTTTTCCCAGGCTTTTCCGACACGCTCTTGTTCATTTTTCCACTCTTCTTCCTGTTTCTGTTTGGCCTCTTCAACTTCTTTCATTACTTTTGCTCGGTAGAGCATCTCCCTCTGATCGTGTTCCCATCTTTCCCGTGCCTCCTTGGCCTGGCGCTCGATCAAATACTGTTTTTTCAGCAGCTCCTTTTTCCGCTTCAGCACGAGTTCTCTGAAGCGCAGCTTTCCCATTCGCTTGCGATACGCCGTCTGCACCATTCTCGCAGCTTTGATCATCCGTTTTCGCTCTTCCTCCTCTTCTCTCAAGCGCTCGGCTCGCGCCTTTTTTGCCAGAAACAGCGAAAGTCGGCCTTGTTTACAACGCCAGCTACATTGTACACGTAATGCCATCCGCTCATTCAGCTCGAAGTTTTCGACAATTTTCTTCAGAGCGCGGAGCATGATGAAGTTTTCAACTTTGGAAACATCACCCGGGGAACGATTAAGGAGATCAAATGCATCCTGTTTTAGGTCAGGATGGTCGTCGAGACCGGCTATCCCAAACGTTCCGCAGCGCTCAACAGCATCATTTAACTTTGTCTGTGTTTTGTATACACGGCAACGCACTGCGTAGGCGTGCCATGCTTTCACAAGCCGAACTCGCTTACCCATGATGGCACGAAGAGCGTGTCTTTTCACTTGCAGGGATCGAGTGGCGTACATGCGCCAACTCTCGAAGGCTCGTGCGCGCTCCTTGTTCCACCACTTCAAGAACCACTTTTGCGCCCGGTTATTCGCTTGCTGGCACTCTGAGTAAAAGAGTTTCCATTGCTCGAAACGCCGAAACTTTTCGTGTCCGAGAGCTCGCTTCAGCATGGTGCGGACCCCAATGTTTTGCACCGCGTTGATATGTACTGCGTCGAAACAGCGAGCCATGGTCCTCATCATCATGCGCATTAGTGCATTCCTCACCTTTCGTTCGTTCTCTCTTCGGCGGGCAATAATTTCTCCAACAGCCCAGTCCGCCCACCTACCAAATCGCTCTCTTAAATCGTCAAAAAGAGCTCGTCTGCACATGCGCCGGACATTTTTCATGCGATTCGTGTAAGCTGCCCAGCTTGTGTAAGCTGCAGCAAGCCGGCGATTCAACATGCGTGCCAGGCAAGCCCTCGCATTTGCAGCTGCCTCACGGGCCTCCTCCACATTGTTGCAGAAAGTGTGCCACACTGCAGCTAAATTCCGATGGCGCATTTTTAGCAGTGCCTCACGGACTTTTCGTTCTTGCTCGCCGAGTCTGGACATTTTGGTTTCATGGGCAAAGTCCACCCACACGTCAAATCGCATCTGCAGTGTTCCGCAGAGGGCCCGGTGCATCATTCGCTTCAAGTTCATTTGCTGGTCTGCGTACGCCCACCACGATGCATAGGCCTGGGCCATCTTCTGATTGAGCATACGCTTGAGAAATTTCGCCGCCGCGTTTTCGCAGTTTCGAGCACGTATTTTATCCTCCGTGAAGTTCATCCACAAGATGAAGCGAAGCTTTTTCTCCTCTGCAAATGCCCGCTGCATCATCAGCTTGCAGCGCTTCATTCTCGTAGAGTATGCTGACCAACTGTTGAACGCCATGTTACGGCGACGGTTCAACAAGCGGCGCAGGCATGCTTCTGCACGACGCTGTTTTATGTCATCTTGCACATGCTTCCATGCCAAATATGCCAAAACAGCTCGCTGGATGCAGGTTGCGGCATTCCTCTCTAGAATTTCCCGTCGCCGATTCTCCAAAAGCTGGACCATGCGCCTTTTTGAAAGCCACTCGAATAGTACTAATCTCATGCACAACGCCGTTCGCTTGTTTTCATTTCTTCGTTTGTTTCTCTGTGCGCGAATTGCATTCCACCATCCCGTGTACTGCCGCCATGCCCGTTGAATTACCATCACGGCCCGGCTGCGATCCAAATGCTTCATTTTTCTTAAGAAAAATTTCCATCGACTCATTCCAGCACTCATAGCTCGATAGACGAGTCTGGTCATAATTTTGGCGACATTACTGGCGCCTCCACTTTGTTCTTGGCGCAGTATGCGTTCCTCCAGCTCCTTTGTGCGAGATCTATCCACAAAATCACACCATTTATCAAAAGCTCCGGCTATCTTTGCAGCGAGGATGCGATGGATGATGCGGGAAATGTTTTCTATTGCGCGCTCAGTTACGTACGACGCGGATGATGCATGTTGAAACAGGAAAGTTAGTGGTAGATTGTCCCTTTCCTTATCAACGCCGTCATGAAGCTGCTCCCTGAGCTCTAACTCCTGTAACACGTATTCCTCCCTCTCTCGCTGCAGATGGTTGAGCATGTCAGCTCCATAAGAACTTATTTTTTGCAGAGTGACAGAGTCAGACAGCACGTTCACGGGAAGGGCAGGCCCACTGCCCGCATACCGTGATCGACGTAGTCGACGAGCTTTTGCCTGCGTTTGTGGTGAACTCAAGTTTGCAGGGATGTCTGGAAGCACATGTGCTGGAGATGAGAAAGTACTGTCGCTGCGGGGTTTAATTGGAGCAGTTGTGGGTCTCGATTTCAAACTCGCCGGCCATACCACGACTTTTTGCAGAACTTTATATTCAGGAGAAGTCTTTTCACTCTGTGTGGTATCAACTTCTCGTGTCCAGTTTTCCATCGCAGGCAACAACACGGAGGAAGTTTCCGGAATTTGCCCGGTTGAAGTTAGATCGCGCCTTTGTTTTTTCCGAAGGTGGCCATTTTGCGCAGTCTTTAACCCCGCGTTACCCCGTGGACGAGTGCCTGCTGGAACTTTTTGGATTCCACCCACAGCAGTGAAAGGTCTCTTCACATCTCGGGACAGGGGCAGCGAAAGACGAGAATCTCCTGTATGACTTGAGAAGACGTGGGCCTTCAAAAAAACCTGCCGTCCGGAATTCGCATCATTTCCGGGAGCGTACACACCAGCTATTCCCGCTTTCGCGCTCCCGGCGGCAGTCGTCCGAAGGTTCCTCGGCACGCGAGACTGGGGAGTCAAGCTACCGCCGGTCCTCTCCGGGGCTGCAGATCTGGGGGCATACCCGCGGCGGCGCATTTCGTGCTTGCCTTGCTGCGCGGCTCACGGCGCCGCTGGTATGTTCGGGAGCATGTCTCCACGAGGTTATCTATGGGTGTCTCCGCAAGGGTGTCTCTATGCCGGCTTCACAAGCTTGCTTCCTTGCCATGCCCACAGTCGAAGCTCGTCCTTGCTTCTCAACAGTAACGAGAAGAGAACACGAGACGGGAGAGGGGAGAACACCCACCAACTACCAATGGACTCTACCAATATTTCGTTGCCGAGTGCGTCCGGCAGAAACCTTACGGTATTTTTAAATTTAAGGGTTAATTTGCAAAGGATCCTTGATTTAAATTAGATTTAAAACTACTTTACTTAAGGTGACCTTAAACTTGAGCAACTTTGGAGTCCAGCGTGATGCTGTGTCGCAGCCAGAATATAGCGCCAACGGTGAAGTTTTCTTTTAATCAAGGGCCTAACTTCGAGGGACAGGTGTGATGGTTCGTGTACCCGGTCGAATACAGTTTGCGACTGGACAGGCTTTCCTCGCACGTCTTCATCTCTTTACGCCGTTTATCGCGGTGCTGGTCTTTCTCCTGCACCTTGGAATGGCCACTCACATCGCAGGGAGAAGAGTGGGAACTAGTAGTCACATCCGGAGGTCGTTGCAGACGGTCCTCCAAGATCGTGACTGTAGAAGCCTTTTCAGTTGTCCAGAATGTCTTGGTGCTGCAGGGTGTGGCTGGTGTGATACTGAGGGTAGTGAACCACTTTGCCAATCAGAATCCGATAGAGAAACTCTTTGCTCGACGAAGAAGGACGCCTGGATTGGGCAATACCCTCCGGGGCAAATGTGTCCCAACACTCTCTTTTCGGGAATGACCACGGAACCCAAACGAGAGAATAATGAACGCGATGCTGGTGGGGGTGGATTTGGTGGATCTGGGCGGGACTCGGCGACAGTTCCTGAAATCGTCGCGCATAAAATTAAAAAGCTCTTGGAAGCCCAACTAAAAAGGGGTGCCTTTCGAAGGCGAAGGTTTCGATTGTAGTTATAGTGCAATGCTCCCTTCCAACTTTCAACTTCAATTAGTGTAAAATGTGGTATCTTAACACGTTTACTGGTATCTTAAATCGTACTTTTGCTTGCAAGCCCTCGTGGTTGTACGTAAAGACAGTCATCACCATGCGACATCTCTTTCAGTGCAACTGAAAACAAGAACAGGACCAGCATTTCCACTGGAGACGCAAATCCCCGTCGCGAAAGCAGAAGTTGCTTGGTGACAATACGTCGTCTTCCATTCTAGGTACTTCCATTCATACATATCCTTATCGCCACTTCTTTCATCTCGGGGCTGCAGTAGCCACGTCTCTTCTTATCCCTGCTGGCCTCTTGGGCCCACCCAACCATCACAGTCAACAGGATCATCATTGCAATAGTGGACACCGGGAGTTTGCGATGTCGCTAGAACTTTATTGGCGATGCTATCCTGGACCCCCTCCTGCACACGGCAATCCGGATTTGATTTGATCCACCGATTCGATCGCGTGTCGAAGGACATTTCGTACGTACAGTCGTAGGCATCGGGTGGTACCTGCACAACCGAGCCTCCCTGCATAGGAATGTCCTGCCACGCCGTCTCGGCCGCTCTCACGCAGAGGGAGGGCAACACGGCGACAAGCGCTAAAGATAATGCGAGGCGCAAAGACATACCGAAGAGCGTCCGTCTCCTCCGCCGGGCCTATGCGCGGTGGATCGCAGTGCGCGGTCCAGGAAAGTATCGCATGTGCTCCGATGACCTCGCTTCAGAGTCACCCCCGCTTCCTTCCAAGCGAACACTCACAAGTTGAGAGAACTGCGGAGTCAAGAACGAGAAAAGCAGGGAGAAAAGCAGCTGGATTTATTACTTATTACAAAAGTCGCGAAAAGTTGAGATATTTAGTCTAGATTCGCACATTCGCATTCCGCTTCCATACACAAAAGATATTACGATCACCAGACTTTTCGGGGTCCCCCGGGAGTGTTTGTCGTCAGTACAATGACACACAGGGTGACCGTGTTGCGGAAGTTGCCGGGCCAACTCCGGCGTTGATTGGCTCGCCCAAGACATTTTCCCGATCGCCGGCGAAAGGCCTACGGTCCCGATTTGAAAACCATTTAAAACCGTACACGGTGATGCGTACTAGTACTGTACAGTTCGGTATGTCGCCGTCCGTGTGGACAAGACGAACACAGGGCCCAAGGCAACAATGGAGCGCCCCAGAGCCTCGAGAATGTATGGACTTCCTCTTTGTGTGCGATCGGACAGATACTCGACTGTACGGCACCCCCTGCGCGCGAAGACTCTCGGTGGGCCTAAATGTGTGTAGCGGTTGTATGCGATGCTCCTCAGTGACAAATGTAATTCAGGTGCACACACCAAGTTTCAAGACATCGATACGACGACTGCGTGTGCAATACGGAGGCCACGATGGGGCTTGTTTTTTCTTTTCTTTTTTAATTTTCGAAAGGAATCTCGCGTCCCTGCCAAGGAAGGGGGCGTGTTGTGACCACGCAGAAGACTGTCTTCGACCCTCTTCTGCGTGCGTCACGATGCCGATGTTAGGAGTGAACAGTCGTGGCACCTTTTCTCAAAAGTTAGAGTTCTGCAGACAATGACTTCCTTTCTGGCCATCAATTTTACATAGAAGGGACAACCATGATCTTCCGCAACATGGCGCGCCTGTCTGGTAGAAAGACTAGGAGTGCACCTTCTTGGTTATTAGTTCTCGTCAGTGTCGTTCATATATGTGGATTTTTGTCACGCGAATCCTTTGCGCAAGACACAGCAGATCCCACCAGTGTTTCTCCATCGACGGCACAGGACATCACTTTTCCTTTCACTTTCAGCTTCACTCTTCCAGAGACACCTCAGACTGGGACTGTGAAGCTTCGGCTGCTGGTCATTCTTCCATCGCTTTTAGAACATGTGATTACGTTTGACACGCCGATAGAAACAGCGGCGGCCCACACTGTCGTGATACCTGCCCTTTCAGGTGCTACGAGCTCGGGTGATATAGCCAGTGTATCACCTGGAACTGATATTGCTGATGCGTCACAGCTTCTTGCTAGTATAGAATATTTAGGCGTTGGAAAGACCAATACCGGATCTAGAACTGTGGGTGCATTCACAGTGGACCTCTTCACTGCTACACCGACGTTTACATTGAACAGCCTCGTGGGTGGTAAGCTTCCAGAGGATTTTGTATTTACATTTAATATTCCAGAAAAGGCAGCTTCGGGCTCTCTGCAGCTACATATTACCCCGGTAGCTGGAGGCAATGCTGTGGATGGGAATGCAGTCAGAGTGGTCGTGATATCGTCAGACTACGAAGACACAATCAATGCAGACACCGAAGTGCAAATGGATGCTTTGGCAGTAGTGGCCTCGACGCGCGAGAAGATTCAGAGTGTTTCACCATCCACAAGCTTGGTGGACAATGCACGCTATGATTTTACTTTCCAGTATCAGGACGCGCTGGGGAATCCTGCGGCTCAGATCACGGTCGCGAATGTGGATATAGATACAGCAACCGAAACGCCCACTCTCATAAATCCTGGACTTAGCGGGATCGCTGCTGTGCCGATATTTTTCAATCTGACTTTCACGATACCGGAAAATGCTGCTCCTGCCAGTACCCCAGGTGGTGGTGTTCAGCTTCGTATTGTCCCTACCCAAGTTGGTGGCTCCACTGTAGATTCGTGTGCGACAAACAGTGGAAATCCTACTACTCGCATCATCACAATGGCGTCAGGATATGAGACGGCGGGTACGTACTCGGTGATTTTTGTGCCTCTCCAAGCGGCAGCATCCATGACGGAAGTTGCATCAATTAATCACGCGTGTAATCTGACTCATGAAACTATTTACCAGTTCGAAATCACGTACCGCGATGCAGTGCTTAACGGACAATCTGGAGATTCTCAAATTGTGAAATTTGATTCTGTGGCAGACACTCCTCTTCTCAATAGCCCTGCCGCTCCTTTGGTGACCAGCCCAGCTCTGCAAGTGCAATTTACATTGCCGGAGGAGGCGTCCCCTGGGACAGTAGAGCTAGTGTTTTCTCACACGGGCGGTGCGGCAGATGTCCACGGCGATCGTGTGCTGACGCTTTTAAACACAATAGTAGAAGCGCAGCAGCACACGCTGACCCTCGCAAGTCTCAGCACAGTCGTAGCTTCCGTTGATGAGATCCAATCGGTCGCTCCTGCGGAAGATCTGGTCGACTCAGGTGAATACAGCCTCCGCGTCCGGTACAGAGATCGGGCAGACAACTTCGCTCAGTCTACGCCGGCCACTGGAATCACAATTGACAGTGCAACGGAAACCCCAACTCTATCGGCCCCCGTTTCTGGGGGTTTCATTGCTACTGATTTTGATGTCACATTTGCCATACCGGAAGCAGCTGCAGCGTCGTCAATATTTCTGCGTTTCACGAAAGTTTTGTCAAATACTGGCTTCGAAATTGACTACTACGACTACCACCAGGTGAATCTCGATGTGACAACTCCAACAGTAGGATCTCAGACCATATCGTTTGGTCGGTTTAGTCAAGCTACTCAGTTACTGGAGGTTACATCGGTGGCTGTTTTTCCTTCCACAGGGGTGGAAGAGGACAACGATTTCGATCTGACGCATGGGACTGTGTACAATATTTCTTTGCACTACGAAGACCATAGAAACAATCCCGAAGCGTCTGCCTTGATTTCGTTTGTGGAGTTTTCAGGCTCGACAACAGTACCGCCAACACTTTTCGGCCCCAGTGAAGGATTCCCAATCCCTGTTGCCTTCGACTTAATCATGTTTCTTCCGGAGCCTGCGCTTCTTGGGGGCTCTTTAAGTCTGGAGGTGAGAAGTGCGTCAATCCTAGATTCTGTTACATCGCGCGTCGTTGCCTTCGATGAATCTACATCCATCGTGGAGCGGGGAAATCACACAGTTTCGCTCAGTAGCCTCGAAACCGCAGCGAGTGCGAGCGAGATTCTGTCAATATCCGACACAACTCCCCTTGTGGATGGTTCCGAATACGATTTTATATTATCGTACAGGGACAGGGCTGGCAACCCAAGCGCCAACGATACGAACAGGGCGAGCTTCCATGGCACAAGCACGATCGGCGCAACAATTTTCAGTCCGCAACGTGGAGAGTGCCTGAGGACGAGTTTTAATTTAACTTACTTGCTGCCAGAGAAAGCCCTTGCGGGCACCCCCGTTCTTACTTTCGAGGTTGCAGATAGTTCCATCACGTCAGATCCAGCTGGCACAAGGACAGTGTTTTTGAATACCCATACCCGTGGCGTCCACTCGATTGGTTCGATGATCCAGCTCAGCGCTCTTGCTGGACTCCCGGAGGTATCTTCAGTGTCCCCCGCCAGTGATCTTGTCGATGGCGCGCGTTATAATCTGTCCTTTTCCTACCAGGATGCTGCTGCGAATCCATCAGTGGTAACTTTGCTGGCTGGTTCGACATTCATTTTCAGCGGATCTTTGACACAGGCCCTCAGCATGAAGCTGCAGGGCAGCGAAGCTGGCTCTGTAGCCCTCGGTGGAAGTTGGTTATTCGAAGCCTTGATACCGGAAGAGGCGTTGCAATCTTCAGTAAGGCTTGTCATTAGTAGATCTGATGGTGAATTGGACCCCAACAGTCCTCACACCATAGTTTTTGGAGAAGTTTTTGAGCACGAGAGCTCAGATTTCGTGTCAAAAATCATTCCTGAGCTCTCCACTATTTCAATAGATGGATCTAACTATCGGTCAGTGTCTCCAGGTCAAGATCTCGTTGATGGGACTTTGTATCGATTCACCCTTTCATATCAGGACTGTGCTGGCAACGATGAGGTGTCGGTGGTGCAAAATCTTGTCGCGTTTGCTGGTTCCGCCACTATTCCTCCGGACCTTGCCGTCGCTTCGATTATTTCGTCCCCATTTCAAATTGCAGTGCAATTAAGAGAGCGTGCGGCTGCTGGCACAGTGCAGTTGTTAATTACACCAACTGGAGGGTTCTCAGATCCGGCTGGAACAAGGACCATTACTTTCACATCAGCGATGGTTGAACCCGCACAGTATATTCTGAATCTAGGTGCAATGAGCTCCTTGAACATCACACTATCGACATTTGTGGAGTCAGTATCTCCACCCGTGGATCTCGTTGATGGTGCAGAATACTCTATGACGCTTAGCATGCGGGATGCTGCTCTAAATGATGCTGCTACTGACACTGTCGCGGATATATACAATGCAGGATCGACAACACGACAGCCAGAACTTTTCGTGCCCGATGCAGGTTCCGTAGTTGTGGAGTCATTTTCTGTGACTGTTTTCACCGCAGAGCGTGCTCTCCCAGGTAGTGTGAAAATCACTTTTACGCACACTGGTGGTACTGCTGATAGTGCAGCGCCGCGTGTTGTCACGCTGACGTCAGCCTTTGAGACGTATGGCAACCATACTTTTACACTTGGACCGTTAAGCACGGCTGCAGGACTACAAGCGGAGGTAGCTTCCGTTGTTCCAGCGTCCGATTTGGTCCACATGGGTATTTACAGAGCGACTCTAACTTTTCAGGACCTGGCAGGCAACCCACCTGCAACCTTCGTAGCTGAAAATATAACATTTGATATACTGACTGAAAACCTTGATCTGTTCTTGCCGGCGTCGGGGACGGCAATTAACAGCACCTTCGACTTTTCATATGCTCTGGGAGAGGATGCACTTCGTGGAAGTCTGCAGCTCTCTGCTCTCTTTTCCTCCGGACGAGCAGACTCTTTTGCTGGTAGGGTGATCACTTTGGCAGAACCTGCAGAAACAGCAGGTCCTCATGAATTTGATATGATAACTCTCACTCTCGCGCCTACGCTGGATGAAGTAGATACTGTGGATCCACTGGCAGAATTGGTTGATGGCGCGACTTACAGTTTCCAGCTGGCATATCGAGATCGGCAAGCAAATGCTCTCCAGATACGCACGCAATCGAATATTCTATTCGCTGGAAACGAGACGTTACCGACCATTTTGACCAGGCCGCTTGCAAATGTAAAAGTTCCGCAAGATTTTGTGGTTGAATTTACATTTGAAGAACCTCCGCTTTCTGGCTCGGTTAACCTCATCATCGCGCCCAATGGCCAAGGCAATCCAGACCCTAACTCAGCGAGATATATTTCTTTCCAGTCTTCTGTGGAGCAAGTTGGAACTCACACTGTAACATTAAACGCTATTTCAAAACTATTGCTGAAAGTTCCTGAGACAGTAAGTGTGGACCCCGCAGTAGATTTGGTAAACGGGGCCAGATACGATGTACAGATCCGATACCAAGATCGCGGACGCAATCCCTTTGCCATTGGCCAGGTTGCAAACGTTGAATTTGATATTCTGACCGACACGCCATTTCTTGACGCTCCCCGTAGTGGTAGCACGAAAGTTGATTTTCTTGCAACAATACGATTAACAGAAGATGCAATGCCTGGAACACTTCGGATAGACATCGCACCCCTTTCAGGGGACACACATGGGACGCGGCAGGTATTCTTCTCATCTGCATTTAATACTAAGGGATCGCATAACATATCTTTCACAAATCTTAGCCTTACTGCTGCGACAACCGTAAATGTGACCTCCGTAACGCCGGCGATCGATATGGTCCATATGGCTCAATATCTTATGTCAGTGTTTTACAGAGATGCGATTGAAAACGCTGAGCAACAGTCTGCTACGGTCCTAATTATTCACGACACGTTTACTGAACCGCCTACTATTACACTGCCCGCGGCAGGTATCAGATTCAAGGAAGCATTTCTCATTGACATTGCCTTAACGGAAAATGCTCTGGATGGGACTCTCACAATGGTATTCACACCTGTATCTCCATCCGAAGACTCGGCAGCTCCTCGGCACTTGTTGTTTACTGCCGCATATAACTTGGCTGGACGCCACGACAGTACGGAAACGATGACCTCTCTCTCATCTGCTGTTTCCAACGTGGGATTTGTAACAGGGGTGTCTCCGCCAATTGACTTAGTACATATGGCAGCTTATGACGTAAGCATTGAGTATCAAGACGTTGCTGGGAATGATATAGCACGCGCGATTAATCTGGGGGCGATTTTCGATACGGTCACGGAAGTGGCTACTCTGCACGAGCCTTCCGCAAACAGTTATCCCGTACTGCCACTAGAAGTCAATTTTACACTCCCAGAGGAGGCAAGTCCTGGATCAGTCACTTTGACGATTGTGCCTACCAGTGGCGGCCAATTCAACGACGCTTTTGGGTCCCGCGTCATCGCCTTTAACACGTCTACGGACATAGCAGGAACTCACATTTTGTATCTTTCCGACCTTTCCACAGCAGAAGATCAACAAGTTGGTGTTCTTTCTGTCAGCCCTGATGCTGCAATGGTGGATGGTGCACACTACATAGTATCATTATCGTACCGGGACTTCGCAACGAATGATGCGAGCACAACTTCTACAAAATCTATAATTTTTGCTGCTGGAGCTACTCTAGAACCAACCCTGTCGACACCAACCGGCTTCGTACCTGTCGCGTTTCCCATTGACTATTATTTACCAGAGGATGCTCTTGATGGTAGTCTTCGGCTGCTGATTGCAACTGCCAGTGATGCTAGTGACCAAGCGGACAATATTGCTTTGCGTACGATTGTACTTGACGTTGCAGCGGTCGGGAACGCTGGATCTCATTTAATCGTGGTTTCTAATTTGTCAACTGCGGTCTCCGACGTGCCCTCCATAATATCTGTGACTCCGAGTGTAGACCTTGTCGACGGTGCCAAATACAATTTTACTCTTACGTACCAAGACCGGGGTAGCAATAGTGCAGCTGTCGCATTGCAAAGTCTGGTTGGTTTTGCCGGGAATGCTACACTTACTCCGATATTCCGTTTGCCGTCTGCTGGATCGTATATTGGTGAACCCTTCAGCTATGCATTCACTTTGCCTGAGGCTGCTCAATCTGGAACACTGGCATATATTTTCACACCGCAAAATATTTACGGGGGAGTCACCGATAATTATGGTATTCGCACTCTGACATTCGCTTCATCGCTTGAAGAGGAAGGTAATTACTCAGGATCCATACCTGCGTTCAGTTCTGCGTCTGCTCAATCAGATATTCAGAGCGTGAGTCCGATTTTAAATCTTGTTGATGGTGCGTTTTACTCAATCACTTTATCATATCAAGACCGGGTTCTAAACCCAGTATCACGAGTGGTCCACAATAAAATTGGATATGCTGGGGTGACCACAATTGCACCTGACATAGCACTTCCAGCGCGATTTCAAGCAATACCTGAAGTTTTTCTTTTATCGTTCACGCTCTTTGAGGATGCGTTAAGTTCTACAGTACGGCTGACAATCACCCAAACCGGAGGAGTTTTGGATTCAAATAGTCCTCACGTGATTTTTTTCTCATCTGCCCATGAAATTCTTGGCACTCATAATGTGACAATTCCTCGTCTTGTCACTGCTAGTTCCCAGCCGTCCATCGATGCAGTCACTCCTGGGGGGGCAGATTTAGTTGATGGTAGCGTTTACACTTTGAAAGTAGAATATCAAGACCGAGCTGGTAATCCTGTGGCCATTGATTTGAATGAATTTATAACTTTTGACATAACGCCCCCAGCTGTCGTAAATGCCACACTTGATCTTAGTGATGGCCTAATGACTTTCGTATTCTCCGAGGTGATTAATATTGATGGTCAAAATCGAGCAGAGTATTTTGGTGTCTCGCAAGCTGTCGACACGTCCCGCTTCTTCCTTTCTGACCAAAGTTCCGACGGGCACATTGCTCTTGGTTCTTCCACTTTTGTCAGTGTGGCAGATTCGAGAAATGTTGTTTTCCAATTGACGGAAGCACAAAGGATATCTGCCATAGAAGCTTCCGCGACCCCTGGGGGTGATGGTGTTGCGTTGACGGGTGACGTGTTTCCGGCGGCTTGTAAAGACCAAGCTACAAATCCGAATGTTTTGAATAGCGGAGTAAACGTTGTCGAAGTACCAGACATAGTACCCCCCAGTTTCTCATCTGCAACTATTGATTTTTCAAATGGGCAACTGCTTATAGAGGCTACTGAAAAAATAAATTTGGACAACCCAGGCACCATGGTGAACTTGACATCTGTGTACATATCCAACATTTCTAGTTCTCGAGATATTGCTCTTACTGGTGCTGATATTCAAGCAACAGACAGCTCCACGATTACTATTACTCTGACGGAGCTGCAACGAGCTACAGCCATCGCTATTTCAGGTACCCCTGGAGGAGACGGATTACCTGTTGTGCTTGATTTCGATGGAGGTGCTTTCCAAGATATTGGACTTAATTCAAACTTATTTCAGAACGGACTGGCTGTCAATGAAACAGCTGATGTAGTAAAGCCGCGCATCACAACTTCAACGTTAAATTTAGGAAGTGGTTTGTTGGAACTGCAGATCACAGAAATTGTCGATCTCACACCTGCGTCCAACTTCAATACATCAAATATCTTTATAAATTCAACAGGATTCTTCCAGGAGTTGATTTCTCTTGAAAGTGCAGGCCTCTTGAATACTGATAGTGATGCAGTACAATTGCAATTGAGCGAAGGTGAGAGAGTCGCTGCCCTTGAGTCTTCAGCTACTCCGGGTGGGGATTATACCAGTGTCTCCATAAACATCGAGATTGGGCTGCTTTTCGATATCGGTTTAAATGAAAACCCTCAGATACATGGCATTACAGTATCCGAGCTACCGGATCTCGTCGTGCCGCAGCTCACTGACGCAAGACTCTTTTATGACCAGCCCGGAACTCTAATGCTGACTTTTAGTGAGACCATCGACGTGTCGCCAGCAAATGTAATAAACTTAGATGATATGTACATTGTAGACTACCAAGGACAGGTAACTGGAGCAGTACAGCTTGTCGGGGCCACACCAAGTCCACTCCAGGGACTGGTTGTCAACTTCACACTGACAGAAGTGCAGCGAATTGCAGCTCTTCTATTGTCAGGATCCGCAGGAGGTGATGGAAGTGCGGCACGCGTGGATTTATATTCTGGTGCTCTACAAGACATGGGAACAAACCCGCTTCCGAGTACTATGGGGACTCTCTTGACAGAATTTGATGACGTGACACCACCACGCATTGTTGGCATCGATTTAGACTTATCATATGGAACCTTGACATTCAATATGTCCGAAACGCTAGATTATGATGACGCCTCAGAAGTGAACGCGACAAAAGTTTTCATTGTAAATGCTTCAGGTGATCGCAACACCGACCTAGGGCAGTTTTACCACGGCCTGAACCACAACTCCGTATCTCTCTCTGGTGCGACTTACAATACAGACCAGTCCACTTCCATAACGTTCACTCTGACTGAGCAACAACGGGTAGCTTGTCTCGTCTTGAGTGCTGCAACTGGGGGGGACGGCACGGAAATTTTGGTCGATTCAGGAAGCGGATCATTTAAAGATGTTGCCCAGATCAATAGCATATCGCAGGCTGGGGTTTCTATTGTTGTTCTCAACGACACGGTGGCACCCCGGGTTGATAGTGTTGCCTTGAACTTGTCAACAGGGGAACTTTTGGTGACATTCACGGAAACAGTTGATGCTAATCCCTCCTCACTGGTTGATTTATCGCTTTTCGCCTTGGAAAATACGACGAATAGCTCAGGGATTGCTGCAATATCACTTATTGGGGCTGAGATATACGACCAAGAGAGTGTTACAATAACAATCCGACTCACAGAACAGCAACGCGTTCGAGCAATCGAGCTTTCAGGTACACCTGGTGGTGATGGTACTGCCCTGAATCTACGCACGGAAGTCTCTGCGTTCGCTGACATGGCAGGAGTTCGCGGAGTTATTCGTCAGCATGTAGTTGTTGTTGAGTCGCTTGACATAATCTTGCCCACGGCAACATCAGCTGATTTAAACTATAGCACTGGTATCATGGTCGTGACCATGTCGGAGACCATCGATACGACCCCATCGTCCCAGGTCGACACATCTCTCATTCGTATCGTGAATAGCTCCGCTTTCACATCCGGAGAAGAAGTCAATTTAGCAGGCGCTGCGGTCACCGCGATTGATGGTGTAGATATCACCATCGTGCTGACAGAGCTGCAGCGTGTGCGAGCGATTGCTATATCTGGAACTCCAGGCGGAGATTCCAGCGCAGTAGAGGTAGATTTTCTAGCAGGGTCCTTGCGAGATATTGGAACCAACTTGATTGCGGATGATCTCGGCAATCCTGTCGCAGAAACGCGTGATTCTGTGCTTCCAATTGCTCTGAATGCGACGGTGAATTTCAGTACTGGTCTCCTCACTATCACTGCGGATGAGACCGTAGATGCAACTCCCGGTTCAAAAATCGATGCCTCGCTGCTCCAGATATCAAACACCACTGGCTCAAGTATTGGGTTCATGACTGGGGTCAATTTAGGGGGTGCAGCGATAATTGCGGTTGATGGCCTAACGGTATCGCTGTTGCTGACGCCATCGCAGCGCGTTGCAGGTCTCGAAATGTCGTCAGTGCCTGGTGGAGACGGGAGTGCGAATGTTCTTGATATTAGTCAGGGGGCGCTTCTCGATATTGGAACAAACCTTGTTCTTGACTCACCCGGAATCGCGATCGCCGAATTCGACGATATCATTCTCCCGAGTCTGCTTGGTGCCCGTTTGAACTATAGCACGGGAGTCCTGGAAATCGATGCAGACGAGCACATTGATACGACTCCAGCTTCGCAAGTAAATTTAGGGTCTCTCTTCCTTGCCAATGTGAGCGGAGACGGTTACTTGGTGCTATCGGGAGCATTGGTCTCGGAGAGTAACACTCCCACAGTTACGATTCAGCTGACTGAGGCACAGCGAGCAGTTGCGGTTGTTGCATCCAATGTCACGGGAGGTGATGGAGGCAGCCTTGTTCTAGATGCGAATGGCGCTGCCTTGCTAGATATGGGTCAAAATGGTATTCTGACTCGTCCTGGTATACCAATTGTTGAAGCTCCTGATATTGTTCCACCGAACGTGGTAGGTGCTGCCATTTTGTCACTTGGCAATGGATTACTCTCTATCACAGCCGACGAGACGGTCTCACACGGAAGAATTGACGTTGCGCGCATTTTTTTCTCTAATTCCAGTAGTGCACTTCTTTTCAACTTGAGTGGTGCGCAACCCATTGTCCCTTCGTTTCAAAGTCCTACATTTAATGTTTCTTTAACAGAAGAGCAGCGCGTGCAGGCGATAGAGATATCAGCAACAAAGGGTGGTGACGGCCTACCTTCAAATATAAGTGTTTTTTCCTCGACATTTCAAGACCTTTCAAGCAACTTAAACATTTTAAACTTCACAGTTGAAGTCACAGAGCTTCCCGACGATATCATCCCATTCATTCTACACGGGGTTCTTGATCTCGAAGAAGGAACACTAAGCTTGACAGCTTCAGAAACCATAGATGTAACTCCTGTTTCGAAAATCAACTCTTCGGCATTCTCTCTCTCCAACATCAGCGGTGTCGAATCTATTCGGCTTTCCGAAAGTACGCTCTCAATCGAAGATTCGCCGACGTTCATTCTACCTTTAAGCGAGACCCAGCGAGCTGCAGCGATCGCGATTTCCGGTGAATCTGGTGGTGATGGGGTTGCTTCTACTGCCACAGTTGGATTTTTGGGACTCCGAGATATAGCCACGAATTTTGCAGCTGCCCAGTCTGGCATTCTTCTTACGGAACTTCCAGATGTATCACCTCCAGGTATAACAGCAGTACGTTTATATCTTTCAGACGGTCGTGTTGAATTTGATGCAAATGAAACTATAGACATGAGTCCGTCAACCAGAGTAAGTCAGACTCGAATAGTTTTGAAAGAAGATCCCTCTGGTAGTTTTACTTTGCAGATTCTTGGAGCCTCGGTAGACGAAACTGACGGAACAACTATCACAATTCAGCTGAGTGAAGTGCAGAGAGCTACTGCCCTCTATCGTTCATCTACTCCAGGAGGAGACAATTCCTCTGTCTTTTTTGACATTCTCTCGGGTGGATTCAAAGATGTAGCTGGCCGTGGATCTGTACCGTCTTTGAACATCCGAGCCACTGAGTTTGATGATGCTGTACCACCAACGATTGTAAGCGCCTCCGTCGATCTTGGTACTGGGATATTGAATTTTAATGCAAGTGAGACATTGGATTTTTCTCCTGCAAACAACAGCAATCTTTCCCTTGTGTACTTATCCGAAACACCATCATCCTATGATATTCAGTTGCAGAATAGTATGCTCATTGCAAACAGTAACACTGCAAGCTTTTACATTCTTCTGCCTGAGGCAGAGCGTGTCGCCTTAATTCGCATTTCAGGACAACCAGGTGGAAATGGAAATGCCTCAAACGTTGTAATTTTCCCAGGTGCATTTCTAGATATCGGCCAGAATTTAAATCTACGTACACAAAATATTACTCTCGTCGAGTTTCCTGACACAATCCGTCCGGTTGTCATCGCGGCATCGATAAATTTTGGAACCGGTTTAGTAGAAATCGAAGCGAGTGAAACAATTTTACTAGAGAACTCATCAAAACTTCGGCTTGTGAATGAGACAGGTGACGGTTCTGTTGCTTTGCACGGCGCAATCTCAATACGAGATGATGCAACTAAAATAGTGATTAAATTGTTGGAATATCAACGATTGGAGCTTGTCAGAATTTCGGGTACTCCCGGTGGTGATGGTTCGCCGGTTATCCTGGAGATGGATGGGGATGCTGTGCGGGATGTGGTTGGAAATCCAAACACGGAACAAGTCAATGTAAGCGTGGCAGAGACGGCAGATACCATACCACCTATTGTTCTGTCCTCAAACATCAACTTCACAACAGGTATTCTCGTACTTAGCTGCTCAGAGACCATCGATCTCACGCCACTTGCGCAAGTAAATCTAAGCCTTGTCTTTTTAGCGGACCTCAGCGGTGATAGCTCGATCGTGCTTGCTGGAGCAGAGATATTAAATCTAGCCGATGACCCTTTTGTCACAATATTGCTCACTGAGTCTCAACGTGGATCTGCAATTGAAATTTCAGGTGTCCCAGGGGGGGATGGAGATGCTGTAGTTCTTGATGTGACATCGGGTGCGATGACCGATATCACCGGTGACAACCGAATTGCCGGCAACGAAAGTGAAGATGTCGTAGTTCATGAGTCGCCTGATATTCTGCGGCCATCGATTGTCAACGTCTCGATCAATCTTTCTACTGGTGCTATGATTTTCTCTGCATCTGAACAGCTCCGTGCCACACCATCTGAGCTCCTTGCGCCGTCTACGGCAATGTTTAATGAAAGCAAAGTTTTTTTCCGAAACAATTCCAGCTCATCTCCTATTTTTCTTTCAGGTACGACCGTGGATCCCGCGAGCGGGGTGCAGCTGACTGTTACTCTCTCCGAAGTCCAGCGTGTACAAGCCATCGCGATATCAGGTACAAGTGGTGGAGATGGGGTTGGGATGATTTTTTCGATGCTTGGAGGAGCCTTCATAGACTTTGGATTGAATCCATCAGAAGAACGTCTTGATTTTTCTGTTCACGAAGCAGAAGATATCATACGACCTACTGTGGTATCGGCTGTTATTGACTACAATGATAATGTTAGTGCTATAGTCGTCACAGCATCTGAAACTGTAGATGTTACGCCAACCTCGAATATCCTGCTTTCGCAATTTGCACTCGTCAACGCCTCAGCATCCTTTCTGCAGTTATCAAATGCTAGTGTTGTCGATGGGGCCGATGGCACAACTTTTTCTCTCATACTTTCCGAGGAAGATAGACAGCAAGCGTTGTATTATTCTGGAACACCCGGAGGAGACGACTCCGCATCTAATATCAGAATAGCATATGCTGGTTTCATAGACATCGCTCAGCTACCATCCATACATGCTGATCTTACTCTCGATGAGATTGCTGATGGAAAAAATCCTGTTCCGAGGTTTGCGGTGTTAGACTTCAATGATGGTACAATCGTAATTTCTATGGATGAAACAATTGACATGAGTCCACGAAGCAGCGTGCTGCCAGCGGGGATTTTCATTAATAACGTAACTGGTGACCGTATTATACAGCTCTCCGCTGCTACTGTGAGCAGCAGCGGCGACCACGTGAACGTCAGTCTCTCGCTACCTGAGGTTCTTCGAGTAGCAGCAATACCTTTCGCAGGAGAACAAGGGGGTGATGGTGTTGCTACGACAATGGACATTGAGCTGGGTGCTTTTCGTGACATAAGTGGAAATTTGGTCAACTCGATATCCGGTGTTCCAATCATCGAAATTCCAGACACGTCACCTCCTCAGATTTTTTCTGCAGCCATAAACTTCAGCGACGGTGCAATCTCTATAATTGCTGACGAAACAATTGACGTTACGCCTGCCTCCCAAGTAAATTATGCATTTATGACTCTAATCAATGGAACATCTGGTGGTCGAATTTCTCTAACAGGAGCCCAAGCCTTGCCTCAAGATGCTGTCAATATAACAATAATCGTCACTGATTATGTTCGTGTATTTGCACAGCGATTTTCTGGAGTCATTGGTGGTGATAATTCGTCTCTGAGACTGAACATATCCTCGTATTCTTTTTCCGATATACAGGGTAATCGAAATCCTTTTATCACCCTTTTGGACATGGAAGAATTTCCAGACGTAGTGAGACCGTTTCTTACAGGCGCAAAAATTGACTACTCCATCGGCCTCATTACACTTGAATTCTCGGAAATCATTGTAGCTGATCATAATACTGCCGTCAATATCACCAAGCTATCAGTTTCAAACACTTCAAGCAGTGTGCATTTCACATTGACGGATACTATCGTTCCACCCGGTAGAATTAGCAATCCAGCTTCTTTCGATGTTTTTGCAGCTGATTTAACTTCACAGGTCAATATTTCACTGACAGAAGCACAACGTGCAAGTGCCATTGCAGTATCCGGAACGCCAGGCGGAGACTCTGGTGCCCTTCTATTTAATATCGGCGTTGGAAGTGTTGTAGATTATGGATTAAATGAGGTCATAGAAGCAAATGGAGTCGAATTCATTGAAATTCTTGATTCGGTGAGACCCAGCGTGACAAATATTTCTCTAAATTTCTCGCTCGGTGTGTTGACTGTCACTTGCTCAGAGACCATCGACGTAACGCCAGTCACGAATGTTTTTCTGAATAAATTTTTTTTAGTAAATGTTTCTGGTCAAGGTAGCGAGAATATTTCTCTTGCGGACAGTTTTACCCCGTACCAAGTAGACGATGTAGCGTTTGCTATCCATCTTTCAGAAAGGGAAAGAGTACGCGCTATTGAATTATCAAATACGCAAGGTGGAGATGCCTCGCCTCTTGTAGCTACCATTATTTCTGGCGCTTTCCAAGATGTCGCTTTAAATGATGTCGTGGAAGCACGTGAATTTTTCGTCCATGAGATGTCCGATATCATCCCCCCCACCTTACTCTCAGGGACGGTGAATTACTCCACAGGTCTCGTCACCCTTAATTTCTCGGAGACGATTGATGTCACTCCCGTGAGCAAAGTGAATCTCAGCAGGATTTTCATGGAAGACTCTTCGGGAGGGGTGAATAGATTTTATCTTCATGGTGCGACAGTTGAGGCTATTGATGGAACCCAGATAAACATAACTTTGACAGAAATTCAAAGAGTAAAAGGAATCGAAATGTCCGATACAAGTGGAGGCAATGGGGTTGCTGCATATATTGGTATTGAATCTGGAAGCGTGATTGACATAGCACAAAATCCAAATGTCGATGAATTCGTTGTGCAGCAACAAGAATCACCTGACATAGTCTTGCCCACGGCAACATCAGCTGATTTAAACTATAGCACTGGTATCATGGTCGTGACCATGTCGGAGACCATCGATACGACCCCATCGTCCCAGGTCGACACATCTCTCATTCGTATCGTGAATAGCTCCGCTTTCACATCCGGAGAAGAAGTCAATTTAGCAGGCGCTGCGGTCACCGCGATTGATGGTGTAGATATCACCATCGTGCTGACAGAGCTGCAGCGTGTGCGAGCGATTGCTATATCTGGAACTCCAGGCGGAGATTCCAGCGCAGTAGAGGTAGATTTTCTAGCAGGGTCCTTGCGAGATATTGGAACCAACTTGATTGCGGATGATCTCGGCAATCCTGTCGCAGAAACGCGTGATTCTGTGCTTCCAATTGCTCTGAATGCGACGGTGAATTTCAGTACTGGTCTCCTCACTATCACTGCGGATGAGACCGTAGATGCAACTCCCGGTTCAAAAATCGATGCCTCGCTGCTCCAGATATCAAACACCACTGGCTCAAGTATTGGGTTCATGACTGGGGTCAATTTAGGGGGTGCAGCGATAATTGCGGTTGATGGCCTAACGGTATCGCTGTTGCTGACGCCATCGCAGCGCGTTGCAGGTCTCGAAATGTCGTCAGTGCCTGGTGGAGACGGGAGTGCGAATGTTCTTGATATTAGTCAGGGGGCGCTTCTCGATATTGGAACAAACCTTGTTCTTGACTCACCCGGAATCGCGATCGCCGAATTCGACGATATCATTCTCCCGAGTCTGCTTGGTGCCCGTTTGAACTATAGCACGGGAGTCCTGGAAATCGATGCAGACGAGCACATTGATACGACTCCAGCTTCGCAAGTAAATTTAGGGTCTCTCTTCCTTGCCAATGTGAGCGGAGACGGTTACTTGGTGCTATCGGGAGCATTGGTCTCGGAGAGTAACACTCCCACAGTTACGATTCAGCTGACTGAGGCACAGCGAGCAGTTGCGGTTGTTGCATCCAATGTCACGGGAGGTGATGGAGGCAGCCTTGTTCTAGATGCGAATGGCGCTGCCTTGCTAGATATGGGTCAAAATGGTATTCTGACTCGTCCTGGTATACCAATTGTTGAAGCACCAGATAACGTCATACCGAGAGCCTTGAATGCGACTCTAAATTATAGCAATGGTGAACTGATTGTGACTGCATCTGAAACAATAGATGCTATCCCTCATGGCCTCGTCAATTTGGAGAATTTTTTTCTCAGAAACTCTTCTGCAGATCCTTATCTTCAAGTTGGTTTAATCGGTGCAGGGGTTGAGAGCACGGAGGAAGTTCGGGCTACAATACACTTATCAGAAAATCAGAGAGCTTCTGCACTAATATTTTCCGGAACCCTGGGGGGAGATGGAGGAACTGCTGTATTGGATATTTTGCCAGATGGATTCGTTGACATGAGCTCAAATGCTGTTCAACTTTCGCTCGATGTAAACCTAGTAGAGGCTCCAGATATTGTTCGGCCTGTTGTGGTAAGTGCAATTTTAAATCTCAGTCTGGGGATCCTCACAGTCACTACAACGGAGACGATAGACACAACTCCATCGTCAATGGTCTTTCCTGCTTCGTTTTCTCTACAGAATGCAAGCGCAGATGATAACGTTCTGGCAGGCGCCAGCGTGGCAGAGGACGATTCTCTCGATATAGTGTTAAGCATGACTGAGCACCAACGAATCGAAGCAATTAGAACGTCGAATACCTCTGGCGGTGATAATATTCCCCTAATATTAAATGTAGGTGAAGCAGCATTTCAGGACTTGGGTCATAATCCTGTAGCTGCGTTGTCTGGTTTCCCGGTGGTAGAACTACCTGATGTAATATCACCGACAATAGCAGCAGGACGGATTGATTTCTCAACAGGAGTGATGAGATTAACTCCGAGCGAAACATTACTTCCTTTTAGCACTTTGCCGGAGAAAATGAGTTTGAAGCGAAGCACATACGCGTTTTCGCTTTTCAATGAGAGTACGGTCGCAGGTTCAGGTCTAGCTAACGCTCCTGTATTCATCACCTTGGTTGAATCTCAGCGTGTGCTGGCGCTACTTTCTTCGGGGATATTCAATGGCGACAACAAGACATTACTACTTGATCTCAATTCCACAGCAGTGCAGGATGTTGCTTTAAACTACAACGACCTGCAATTGAATATATCATTGGAGGAAATCCCAGACACGCTAGCTCCGACTATTATTTCTGTTTCTATTGACTATACGAAGGGAATTATGGTCGTTGCATGCAGTGAGACGATAGATACAACACCTTCTAGTCTCGTCATTTTGAACAGGATTTACATAGGTAACGTTGGTTTCATTGATGCCGCAACCGTGACTGAAAATGATGCAACGCAAATTGTGATTAAGTTATCTGAAGAGCAAAGAGTAGCAACTATAGAAGTTTCCGATACACCTGGAGGCGATAATTCTCTTGCAGGTGATGGCACTGCTGCGAGACTTTCTATAAGTGATGGTGCATTCCAAGACCTATCGGCAAATCTGAATTCGGCGGAAAGTTTAGACATGCTGGAGTCTCCCGACACTGGATTGCCAGTACCTTTGGAAGGGAGGCTAAACTTCAGCACAGGGGTTTTGACTGTCTTACTGAACGAAACAGTTCGAGTCAGTCCAAGTTCGCTCGTCGATTTTTCTCAGATATTTTTCACTAACTCCTCAGGTGGCAAAGTTGTAGACCTCTCAACGGCCTCTACCCAGGAATTTTCAAATGGAGCTTTTGTAGCAGAAACTGCCCAGCTAGTATCTTTAACTAGAGGGGTTTCGGTGGACATATTATTGACTGAAACACAGAGATATAGTGTGCTTGCAATTTCCAACCAGTCTCTAAATGGGGATGGTACTATTGGTGGCCTAGACTTTAACGCCAGGGCATTCACGGATTTTGCATTCAATACAAATGACGAAATTACATCTGTCAAGCTTGTTGAAATTTCAGATATAGTACCTCCATTTTTAATTTCTGCGAGATTGAATTTCAGCACTGGCCTGTTGAAAATATTCGCATCAGAGTACCTCGATCTTCTTCCTTCAACAAATGTCTTGCTGCATTCCATATTTTTATCAGATTTTAGTGGTGGCTTCCAACTCGCTCTAAACGGATCGAGTGTGTTGTCGAGTTCTAACTCACGGGTTTTAGATATCTTGTTGCCAGAAGCAACGAGGGCAGCTTCTCTGAAAATTTCAGCAACACCTGGCGGAGATGGTTCTGCGATTTTTCTTGATTGTCGTCCAGGTGCTTTCATCGACGCCAGCGGGAACCCTAGTATCGCCCAAAGTGGTGTGCAAGTCTTCGAAATTCGCGATACTGTTCTACCATTCTTGCGATTTGGGTTCATTAATCTAGACTCCGGGGTTCTTTCCTTGCACGCTAGTGAAGTAATCGACATAACTCCTTCATCGCTGGTCGTGTTGGGGAAAATTTTTCTCAGCAACTCTCCGGGTGATCATGCCATTACGATCCCACTGAGCAGGGTCACATCCACTGAAGATGCCACCATACTTAATATCACTCTTGAGGATTTTGAGGTCGCTGGAGCCATTGCTATATCTGGTACGGCAGGCGGAGATGGAGTAGCAATGGTTCTAGACGTTAACACAGGTGCTCTCATTGATCTTGCTGGAAATGAAATTCAAACCGCCATAAACATATCTGTCACAGAATTTCCTGATATTACGCCTCCGCAAATTATTTCAGGAGTTATTGATTACAATTTGGGTCTTCTAACTTTTGAAGCAAATGAAATCATAGATGTCACACCGAACTCGACCGTGAATCTTTCGCAGGTAAATCTGGTCAACGTAAGTAACCAGTGCCTTTCAAGTCTTCATGGGAATGATATCTGCTCCTTGCTTGGAGCCACTATTTCCCAGTCAAGCGATGACTTTAGTGTATCTATAAGGTTGACTGAGATGCAACGCACGTCCGCCATCGCTGCCTCGGGATTTTCTCCAGAAGGTGATGGCGGAAGTATCCTCGTGGATGCAAGGTTAGGATTTGTTCATGATATTGCTTTGAATGACAACACGGCAAATTTAGGATTCTCTATTCTTGAAGTTGCTGACGGAGTATCACCCTTTGTTCGCAACATTTCACTTAATTTATCAGATGGACATCTTGTGATATCGCATAGTGAATTCATTGATGCAACTCCAGCGGCAAGAATTATTCAGTCTGGCTTCGTCATCAGAAATCCAGAGACTATCACTTTGACTCTCCTTTCTGCTTCATCTACGAACGGAATTACGGTAATTAATCATCAAGATCTTCCGGTATCGCGCCTAAGAAGTGGACAGCAAGTTAAAATTCAAGGATTCGACATTGCATCGAGTATGTATTATCTTGAAAATACTTGGACTGTACTGAATGTGCCTACAGTCACTCGATTTCGCTTTGCAATTTCGAATACCGAAGACGGGAGAACCGACCCTGGCGACATGTCAATAGTTTTCGCACCGGGTGGCGGGACAGAATCTGTAAGTTTTCCGGTGGAGGTGAATGGCCACGCGGCTGCAGCCTCAGGTAGCACGGGTGAGAAGTTCGTTTTGTCGGGCGCATCGGCAATAGAGCGCGACGACTACCATGTTACACTCGTTTTGAGTGAGTCTCAGCGTGTCAGAGCTATCGAATATTCAGATACCCCAGGTGGGGATGGTGAAGCGATGAAAATT
>JACLAD010006835.1_pt1 | contig 40102 bp, 46 predicted proteins | sample 8027901 | NCBI WGS metagenome assembly JACLAD01 (sample SAMN15725071, study PRJNA655200) | protist metagenome | isolation source: fluorescence activated cell sorting (FACS) single amplified genomes of... | place: Spain: Blaines Bay Microbial Observatory, Mediterranean Sea | collected 2016-07-05 | reverse complement strand
AGTTGGCAGTTCTTGTCCAAGTAAGTGGCGAAGTTCTGGAATTGCCTATTGTGTAAAATCATCACCTTGGGCGTTAGATGCCATTCCCAAAATTTGGCGTTCTTGCCCAAGTAGTTGGACTGCCTCTGCAGGAGCATACTGCTTAAAAACTGAGTGAGGCTTAACGCAATTCAATCTTTGAAATACGAAGCCACAGTGAAATCAGGAAATAGTGTTTTAGATTGAGAAGTTCTGTAAGATACTTGCGTAGAAATAATTCAGCGAAGGGATGGTGTTGTTTTGTGGTGGAGGCAAGGAAGATCGAACTCCTTGCCTTAATGCTTATTTACTGATCAAACCTGCTATACGTGTCCATATACGTGTCCAGCATTCCAAAATTCACTACCTAAATCTAAAATCTATTTGCCCATAAGCTAGCAGCATATTTTCTCTTTGATCTCTCTCAAATTAAATCTTCCCCTATCTTTGCTTTCTTAACCATTTTTTACTTTTTTCGTCAGTATCAACAGCAATCAGCCTCAACCTGCTAAATTGAGGCAGGATTTGTTTGATTGCCATCAAAACTCTTTCGGAGGAGCAAAGGGAACCAGCTTATGTATGCTGGTAGAATTGATTCTACTAACATCATCACTTTTTAATTCGGTCAAACACGCCGATGAAAAAACCGCAGATCATTCGTTGGGCTTGCCTTGGGCAAGGGTTAGTGGCCAAACTTCGCCACTTCCATTTTTGCGAAGTAGCCATGACGAAATCGTCAGAGTCCACCCAGACAAGATAACATCGTCGACAAGCAAGACAGGACTGGAGAGAATTTGATCTCGGATTGGAGCAAGTGACCCATCAACATTTCTAGCTTGCTGGAAGCTGTTGTTGAATTTGTTTTGTTCGGGTCGTGAGTCAATCTTCTCAATTGCTACTCTGAATGATAAATTCAAAGCCTGCGCAAGTCTTTTGGCAAAATCTGGAACCAGTGTTGGATTCCGTAAAGATGGGACACAGGTCACCCATGTCGGAGCCGGCTGGGGAGCCCACTCTTTGAACATAACTACACAAGCATCGATCAACTCATCAGAAAAGTACTGTTGTTGGTTTTTGCCAACATTCACCAAATCTCCTAGACCTGCATCCCCCAAAAGACTTAGTACTTTTCCAGAGTTGGCTTGATAACTTTTGGCAATCTTGCCGTGGTTGTTTGAATGCTTCAGTCCACCATTAGGCCATTGCTTTCGAGGATTAATTGGCAGGTGGTATCTTTTGAGAAAAATGTTTGCTTCTCTAAGTTTGTCTTTGGGAAAGTCTTCAGACAATGCTTGCAGAGATGAAGTAATGACACCACTCGGATCACCGTCTAATTCGCTAATTAGAAATGACATGTGGTGACCGAATGGGAGATGCACGTATTCGCGCATTCGCTGCTGTTCTCTTCGACGAAGTGTTGTAAGGCGTTCGGCCCGCTCCCAGAAATCCTCTGACAAGGCGACCTCCGTCTTTTGCCAATGCCTTCCACTTTTAGTGATTGGTGGGGGCGACTCCAGTGCAAGCAACGATAGAGTTTTTTCAACCCTACCTTGGCTAAGATTAACTTCTTTTAGCAACTGGGGCACCGATAAGCCTGTAGGATGGGCCTCAAGTTGAGCGACTACTTCTTTAACCTCTTCATTTGTGGGAAAGGCACTCTTAATAAACCAATTAGCAATGTCATCCTCTTCTTTTCCACTTAGCAAAATTCCATAGGCGGCATTCAAGGCGCGACCTGCTCTTCCCACCTGCTGGTAATATGCAACCACTGAAGATGGCATTTGATAGTGTATTACGAAAGAAAGATCAGGCTTGTCATACCCCATCCCTAGTGCCGTGGTGGCAACCAAGGCTTTGATGCGGTTTTCAGAGAGAGCTTGTTCCAACTCCGGACGGCGGCTACCCGATTCCCCAGTGTAGGCTTCCACATCAAAACCCTGACTATTCAACCAATTGGCTACTTGGTTGGCGTCTCGCACCGTCAGGGTGTAAATGATGCCATGGCCAGCTAGTGCCGTGAGTTGATTGGAAAGCCAAGCAAGGCGCTCAGCTTTACTTTCCAGACGAATGGTTTGCAGAGTGAGGGATGGCCGGTTGAGATCACCTCTTGAAATTCTAAGATTTGGGCCCAACACATTTTCCAGATCCTCCACTACTCGGTTGTTTGCGGTAGCAGTGGTTGCCAACAACTTAATGTTAGAAGGCATATTTCTAATAAATCTTTCAAGCAGGCGATAATGCGGCCGAAAGTCGTGCCCCCAGTCTGAAATGCAGTGAGCCTCATCAACTACTACCAGAGACACATGTAACGAAAGCCCACCCAGTATCTCTGTCCTGAATCGCTCGTTAGCCAAGCGCTCTGGAGAAATGAGCAAAATGTCGATTTCATTTTGCTTTATTTTCGCTTCGACTTCAGTCCACTTTGCTATGTTGTCAGAGTTGATTGTCGCAGCTCGAACCCCCATCCGCTCTGCGGCAGCTATCTGGTTCCGCATCAGTGCGAGCAATGGAGAAACCAACAAAGCTGGACCACATCCAGCCTCCCTCAATATTTTGGTAGAAATGAAATAGACGAAACTCTTACCCCAACCTGTCTTTTGAACCACAAGTAAGCGATGATCACCATCGATCATTTGTTGGATTGCCTCTTCTTGTCCGTCACGAAAACTGGCATGAACTTGACCTGAACCAAGACGCAGCAATTCTAAAGCTCTCTCAGCAGAATAAATTGTTTCTGTCATCTGGTATTTTGATGCTTGTGGCAACGTGTCATACGTTTATTTAATAAGTTTTAATGATTGCAAACATCGAAAATAAATAACTGATAACAATCAAAATACAGATCGATCTATTTGTGGTCAAAACAACTGTCTAAATAATCTTTCAATTCTTTTTGGGTCCTTGCTTGTGTGGCCGGAGTTGATTTGAGAGAAGCTGATCTGGGGGGAGTGGGATTGAAGGAAGTTGATCTGACAGGAAGTGACTTGAGAAGCTCAGAGATTCATGAAGCAAATTTGAGCAGAGTAGTCCTGTTGGTAGCCAATTTAGATTCTCAGACTTGCAGGGCACGAAACTCCATAACATGCTGATGCCAGATGGCCAGAGAATCTTTAGGGGTTTTGCAGGAATTATTGGTAAGGCCCAAGATGAATAATTAGCCAGCAAACAGTTGGTGTTCTAAATAATCTCAGGAATCAAATCATGGATACCCGCACAAGGAGAAGAAATGACTAGAGCAGAAGCATTTGACAAGGCTTGGCGAATTGGAGCAAAAGAGAAGGATTTTTCACTTGTTGATGAAATATACCATGCTGACTATTCTTCGAGTGATGTTTTTACAGATGTCAAAGTCAACCTAGACGAAGACAAATCGGTATATATGGCTCTTGATGAATCACTCATCATAACACCACCAAAAACTGTTTTAGAAGATGGTGATTCACTACAATTACAGTATTTCAACAAATACAGAGACACTGGTATTTTCAATTCAGTTACCACGTTACTCAATTACAAAGACGGAAAAATCATTAGTCAAAGTACTACTTTGGAAGAGCTAGACTATGACCCTAGCGAAGGTCAGGATTGGAACTGGGAGGATTACGAGTAATCAGCAAGCAGTCGGGGGCTACATTACTGTAGAAATCAAATCACGGATAGCATCAGGAGAAAAAATGACTAGAGGTGAAGCATTTGATAAAGCGTGGAGACTGGGAATAAAGGGAGACTTTTCATTGTATGATGAGATTGTCCACACTGATTACGAGTCTATTAATCAAGGCGTATCAATAAATCGTGATGTTAGTAAGGCTGTACTCGCAGGCATAGGTAAGATGGGTATATTTAGCCCCTGTAGAGTAATTTGTGAAAATGATGATTTTGTTTGTCTTCATCGGTTCTCAAGAGTAGACGAAGTGTTCTTCTCACTGATGATTGCTGTAAATTATGAAGATGGAAAAGTAATCACACAGGAAACTATTAGGGAGCCTTTAGATGAGGACCCCAGCGAGGGGCAGGACTGGAACTGGGAAGATTACGGATGATCAACACTTGGCTTAGAAATTATTAGGGGTGAGAATGACCAAAGCTGATGCATTTGACAGGGCGGTGCGTCTTATTTTTAAAAACAATGACTTCTCTTTGTTTGATGAAATTTATCATCCTGATTACTCAGCGCCGGATCCAACCACTGGTATCACGGTGAATTTGGAAGATGAGAAGCTAGTGCTGTCAACGTACAGCGAAGACTACATTTTGGGACTTTTTCGAGTTGTTTTTGAGAGCGATGATTTTTTATGTATGCACAGATACGTCAAGGGGAATAAAAGTTCTGATCCAATTTATTATGCAATCGTTTTTATGATTAAGTACAAGGACGGACTAATTCTAACTCAAGAAAGTATCAGAGAACCGTTGGATCAGGATCCCAGCGAAGGGCAGGACTGGAACTGGGAAGACTATGAGTGATTGGTAGCAAGCAGTTGAGAGCTACATTACTGTAAAAATCAAATCACGGATAGCATGAGGAGAACTAGCTATGGCAAATGCGCTCAAAGGAAAGACATCAGTTTCAATTATCTATATTACTACAAATGAGAGGGCGACAGAAGCACTTAGAGTATTTATAGAAGGACATATGGAATACATGAGGACAAAAAGCCATGAAACTGGTCCTTTGAAACTAATTCACTATTCAATTTCTGAAAGCCATGAATGGGCAGATAATTCACGATGGCAGACCGGTGAAACTCCTGAAACAACTGGGAGAAGGGTTTTTCATCTGTTCGAAATTTATGAAAATTTAGAAGGACTTCAACACCATTGGATGGAGACACAAGAGTTCATAGGCGAATTTTACGAACTGCTAGAAACTCACAACATTGAAGTTCATACTTTTAATCAAATGAAAATCATCCAAAGTTTGTGGGAATAATCATGGGAGTCAAACAGTTAGTGGGATACACCATCGCAGAAATCAAATTACGGATTCCAGCATAAGGGAGGTAAAATGACTAAAGCAGAAGCGTTTGACAAAGCATGGCGACTTGCTTTTAAAAATGACGATTTTTCTCTCGTTGATCAAATTTATCATCCCGATTACTCGGCTCCAGATCCTAATACAGGAATCGTGGTCAATCTAGAAGATGACAAAGTCATTGTATCTTCAGTCAGGGAAACCTACATGATAGGTTTTTTCAGACCAATCTTTGAAAGTGATGAGTTTGTCTGTCTCCATAGATTCTTTGGCTTAAGAAAAGAGGATGTCTATACATCCACTATCAGTGCGATCACCTACAGAGATGGAAAAATATTGAAGCAGGAAACAGTATCTGAGCCGCTAGATTACGACCCCAGCGAAGGCCAAGACTGGAAGTGGGAAGACTACGAGTAATCAGCAAGCAGTTGGTTGGGTATACCATTGCAGGAATCAAATCAAGGATACCAGCATAAGGAGACGGAATGACAAAAGGAGAGGCTTATCTGAGGGCTTGGAAACTTGGATTCAAAGGTGATTTTTCTGAAATTGATAAGATTTACCACCCAGAATATTCTGCTTTTGATGATGCCACAGATGTGAAAGTTAATCTAAATATGGATAAAACCATAGGTTCAGAACTTGGTAAATCAATGATCATTGGGCCTCAAACAATTCTTTTTGAAGATGAGAATAAGGTAAAAATACAAACTTTTGACAAGTATAAAGATGCAGACATTTTTCAAATAATCACTTCCGAAATTACTTACAAAGATGGAAAAATTATTTCTCAAAAAACAGCTGTTAGAGAACTAGACTACGACCCCAGCGAAGGGCAGGACTGGAACTGGGAAGATTACGAATGATGCACGCCCTGCCGACGATACTGTTTTTAGTGCTGACAACAACAGCCTTCGCAGATTCTGCAGGCTGCCCCAAATACGACCGCAAAAGCTACCGTCACTGGATTGATGAGGACCGTGATTGCCAGAATGCTCGTCATGAAGTGCTGATTGAGGAGTCCCTCTCTACGGTTGGGTTCAAGACCTCAAAGGGTTGTCGAGTGGTCTCAGGAAGCTGGAATGACCCCTACAGTGGCAGAACTATCACTGATGCCAGTAAGCTCGACATTGACCACATGGTGCCACTCAAGGAGGCTCATGAGTCTGGTGGCCATGCATGGGATGTTTACCGTAAAAGAGAATACGCCAATGACCTGAGTGAACCCAACACCCTCATTGCCGTGGATCGTGGTCTCAACCGGCAGAAAGGTGCTGGTGATCCTGCAGAATGGCTCCCACCGAATCAGACCTATCATGAAGAATATGCGAGCGCGTGGGTGGCAGTGAAGCTGAAGTGGGGATTGACCGCTGATGCCAAAGAAATTGCTGCTTTGAGGAGTATTCTTGGTGGTGATGCAGAGATGCCAATCATGGCAGAAGAATGCAGTGGAGCGATCAATCCCTTCAGCGCCAAGTTGCCAGTCGCTGAAGTAGATTGCTCAGCCAAGAAATACTGCAAGGATATGAGCATCTGCGATGAAGCGCGGGCGTATCTTGTCCAGTGTGGAATGAAGAATCTGGACAGAGATGGGGATGGTGTGCCTTGTGAGGCCTTGTGCAACTAATCAGCTTGGGAGGAGGGTTGCCTCTTTCAAGTTGCTGATGGTTTGATTCTGGCGTTGAAGAATTTCTGTAGTGGTGGGAATTCGCATCAGCTAGCAATTGCTGAGGGTGATGTGACTATTTAGACTGGGTAATATTCAGCGTTAAAATGTTCAAGAAATCATTAAGTTGATGTCCTTATTCATCAATTGGTTCATTCATCACAATTCCTTCGAGCATGTACAAGTTTGGTCCAGTATCAGGATCGTCCTCTGAGGCTGCAGAATCTTTCTCATTTAGCGTTAGTTCCATAATCTTTCCTTCATAATCGCCATAGCCCTTGAACCACATTACACAAGTTGTAGATCCAGAAGTCAGATCACAACTAGCGTGCCCTTTGAATGCTACAGAGGAATTCTCGCTAGAGGTCCAGACACTTCTGAAAACAATTCTTCCGTTGATATGCTTGTCGAGAATTGATAGCCCCCAATCTGCTTCTGATTTTCCTCTGAAACCAAATCCTTCACCATAAAGAGTTATTTCACTTCTGTGGGTTGCTGAAACCGTATGTGTTCTTTTGCCTGAGTCTTTCCAAGTTTCACCAAAATCTATTCCAGTTGATTTAAACCAACCCTCTACAGGAATTTTCTGAGCAAAGGCCATAGAGACAAAGATATTCAATCCAATTAACGCAGCTATAAATTTTTTCATTTTTAAGTATTCAATTAAATTGAAAATAGTTCTACCTATGACACTCAAATTACAAATCAAATAGTATGGGATGTGCTAAACTTTTCTGATTTCTAATTCAGGCATTGAAGCAACTGAATTAATATTTAATTTTCAAACGTTGTTCCTATTTTCAACCAAATACAGTAGAAGAATTAGATTTTGATCCTAGTGAACACCTTGACTGGAACAGGGAAGATTATGGGTAATCAGCAAGCAGTATGTGGGGTATACCATCGCAGAAATTAAATCCAGAACACTAGAATTAGGAAAGAAAGTGACTAGAGCAGAAGCATTCGACAAAGCGTGGAGACAAGGTTTTAGAGGAAATTTCTCGCTAGTAGATAAAATTTATCATCCTGATTATTCTTCGTTTGACTACAGGGCCGGATTAGAAGTGAATCTTGAAATGGATAAAGTCGTCATGTCAACGCTAAGTGAGAGAGTGACGAAAGGTCCAACTCGAACAATTTTTGAAGACGATAATTTCCTCTGCATAGAGCAAAAGTTCAAATCAATGCAGACCGATGAACCAGCATTCAGTGCGACAATCACAACTATAACTTATTTGAATGGCTTAATTATCACTCAGGAAAGTGTTGTTGAAAATATCTCTGACCCTAGTGAGGGCAAAGACTGGAACTGGGAAGATTACGAGTGATTAGCCTGTATAAGGAGAAGAAACGATGGCAAATGCGCTTCAAGGAAAAACTCTAACTACCATGACCGTCATTTTACCAAGTGAAGAAGTCGCAGCAGAACTGATGGATGTTGCCAATGGTCACCTTGAATTTATGCAGGAGAAGAGTTATCAAGATGGCCCTTTGAAGCTCGTTCAGTATTACATTTCATCTGGCCCAGAATGGAAAGAAAGTGCCTCATTTCTTGATGGAAAGACGCCTGAGAAAACTGGGAGAGTAGTGATGACACTGGTTGAAATCTATGAAACTGAAGATGGACTACACCACCACTGGATTGAATCTAAGGAGCATCATCAGATTTTGGAAGATTTGCTTAAAGAAGTTGGAGGAGAAATTCAAATCTACAGTTTCCAGAAAATCATTCAGAGCCTTTGGGACTGATAAAGCTGGACAGTCACTAACCTCTTTCAAGTGAGAGGAGAGGCTAGGTGGTTTGAATCATTAAGGGTAAGAAGTCGCATCAAGGAGTCTTTGCTTGTGGCTATTTGGATTTTTAGTTAACTGAGAGAACTAGTAAAATTCAGTTTAATCTTATTCTCTTTGATCCAGATTTTCTAAACACATTTGAATTCTCTCTAGGGTCCCGTTATCTTCAAAAACTGTTGAAACACAGCCAAATTCCCCGATCCAACTAGATTTATATTCATTCCAGAGTTCAACTTTCGGTTTGAATGAATTCCAGTCATCAAAAGTGCCAAAGTCGACATAGATTAGTCCCTCAATTAGATCGACTTTGGTCATTAGTCTGCAACCACAATTTTCACAAAAATATTTATATACGGATTGTCCGCTACCCCCTTTGTATTCGAATACTTTGAGTTCACCCGAAAACTCAACTTCAGATTCATAAAAAACTACCACTGTTGCCATACTTGCCCCTGTTAGCTTTTTGCAAGTAAGACAGTGGCAGTTGAAAACCAGCATAGGATCATATTCAGTTGAATAAGTAAGATTTTTACAATAGCAACCACCTGCATGCTTGATCATAAATGCCTCAAATTTGTCGAGTTCAGGTAAATGACAACAGGATAGCTTCCTGCAAAAGAGTAGAATTACTGACATATCCCACCACAAGCATTTGAAGTCAAGGCACAGAAGCTAATGAAATAACATAAATTATATCAAAATCCCCCCCCTTCTCTAGCCAATACGCAGCTTGGTTCCCCGCAATCAAGCAAGCCCATCCAAACCAGCGATAACAGCGATTCTCGAGTCTCTCAGAGGTACTCCAGCAGCAAGCTCTGAAGATTAGCTAGACGAGATTCGATTACCTCAGCCCACCTCGATTTGTGGAACTGCTACCCGTTGTGCTAGGTACGAGGAGCGTAAGCAGATTTGTCTCTGCAGAACCTGCAGCTATTTTCATTTCAAAAGATATGGAGGTGAGCTATGGGATACAGGCCAGTTAGGACAAGGATGGGAACCCCAATGCCTGCTGCTCCTTGGAATCTACCAAGTAGCTATGATGCTCTGGAGTTACGCATCAAACGTGTCGATGAATTCTTGGAAACAAGTAGCTTCCAACGCCCAGAGATTAGTCTGGAAGCGATTCTTCACTGGATCAGGCATCTTGGTTGGTTCTACATTGATGTGAGCTACCCCAACTGGGGTGGCTATGACCCGCCACAATGGTTGGATGGTGCTGAGAATCTTGCAAAGACTCCATTCTGGAAGAACCCCCCTGAAGCATTTGCAGCGATCCTTGCAGATAGTGATCTTCCCAGCAATCAGCGTATGCTGAGAGGCTACAGTGTCTGCCGAGTTGTAGGGTACATGGGAGTAGTCCTCTGGGAAGCACCGTTAGGGCTTACCTACCCTGTGGAACCTTGCTGGAGCCAAAGCAAGAAGGCAGCTTAGACTTTCTTTACTGAAGGCATCATGAAACTCAAAAACCTCTGGTTATTAGTGCTCCTTTTCCTAACCCCAGTTTACTCTCTTGCAGACTGTCCTGCCTATGATCGTAAAGCATGGAAACATTGGATTGACGAAGACCGCGATTACCAGAATGCTCGTCATGAAGTGCTGATTGAGGAGTCCCTCTCTACGGTTGGGTTCAAGACCTCAAAGGGTTGTCGAGTGGTCTCAGGAAGCTTGAATGACCCCTACAGTGGCAGAACTATCACTGATGCCAGTAAGGCTCGACATTGACCACATGGTACCACTCAAGGAGGCTCATGAGTCTGGTGGCCATGCATGGGATGTTTACCGTAAAAGAGAATACGCCAATGACCTGAGTGACCCCAACACCCTCATTGCCGTGGATCGTGGTCTCAACCGGCAGAAAGGCGCTGGTGATCCTGCAGATTGGCTCCCACCGAATCAGGCTTATCAAGTAGAGTATGCTCAGGCTTGCGTAGCTGTGAAGCTCAAGTGGGGTTTAACTGCAGATGCCAAGGAGATTGCTGCTCTGAGAGGAATTCTTGGTGGTGATGTAGAGATGCCGCTGATGGCAGAAGAATGTAGTGGAGCGATCAATCCATTTAGCGCCAAGCTGCCCGTGGCGCAAGTGGATTGCTCGGCCAAGAGGTATTGCAAGGATATGTCGATCTGTGATGAGGCAAGGGCATACTTGATCCAGTGCGGCTACAAGAATCTGGATCGGGATGGTGATGGTGTGCCGTGTGAGGCTTTGTGTGATTGAAAGGAAACAACAATAAAGAACAAATACGAATGTCTTGCTAACGTACCCAGCCAATCCACTGGCACCGTCTTTTCCAGTCCATGACAGCCGTTCCCAGTGGCTCTCCACATTGCCTTCATGGCTTTTACAGAAATTATATATTGAGACCAGTATTACCACTAAGTTCGATCAACACTTGATTATGATGTATCTATTAGTTAGTAAGTTGTAAAATCCTATTTTTATTAACCTCTGCAGGAGTCGACATGGCAATGATGGTTTGGATCACAGTAAAGGTAAAAGATGGCAATCTTGATCAGGTGATTGAATTAGCTGATGAGCCTCATGGTAATGCTTTTACAGCTTCACAGAAAGGTTGTGAACGCTTGGAAAGATCTATTTCACATGAAAATCCTAATCACATATTGTTGACTGAACTTTGGAGTTCTAAAGAAGATTGGGACGTATACTTTGAATCACAGCAAAAATTGAGAGATGAAAACGGTTGGAATGCTCGTTTCCTCCCCTTGCTAGAGGAAGATGGTGTCCAAATCACATTTTCTGAGATGGACAAATCTCTGTAAGTGGAGTCGGCTCACTCAGCCCTGCAACACTTCCACCGGCTGATTCCCATTGACCAGCATCGGATCCTGAATTCGTTGATCCGAGATTTAGTTAGCCAACTAAATTACTCAAACGATACTTTAGCCGCTTGCTAATTAGTCTCTGATACATTGGTATTTTTGCGTTAAACTCATACTCCCCAAAGTTAAATTTTAGATTTTTGAGGAACCAAATAAAACAAATCGTCATCGTCAAGCCTACCAAAGGCTATGCACATTGGAAAAATGCCATCGAAGGTGAAACCCACATAAAAGCAAGAGCAGAGTCAGGAATACATTTCTTAGGATATGGCTTCCAAGAGGATACAGAGAGAATTTATATAGTAGAAGAACTTGAATCCCCAGATGCTGCTGAAAAGCTTTTTGCCAAATTTGAGAATTATCCGGAAGAGATGGGAGTAGACTTGTCCTCAGTTCAGATAATCCCACTGGACGATTGACCAGTAGCGGGGATCCTATCAAGCATGAATCCCATCTCTATCTTTCTACTTCAATGACTGGTGATCCGTTGATTTTTAAATCTGAACCCCACAACTGGCTTGAGCCCCCTAATCAAGAAAGGCACCATGCGACTATTAATGAATGCTGAATTATCAACAACTTATGCTGACTGGAAAAAAGTATATGATGGTCATAAATGGGCTCGAGATGAGGCCAATATGAAGGAAATTCTAGTTGGCTGGTGTGAGGAAGATCAAAGAATTCATATGTGTTTTGAGGTTGAGTCCATGGAGGTAATGGAAAAATTTACGCAGAAGCATGCAGAAGTGATTGCTTCATCTGGACATAAGCAGGAAACAACCGTAGTAAAAATCCTTTCTGATTCTTAGCATGTCACCCTCAAGTTCTCCAGTACCATTGGTGCTGGGGAATAAGGTGCGTTAGATGATGATACGTAGAACCACCTCCCTGACTGAATATCAATCCACTACAAGAAGCCAAGCTCGCAATCAGAATATCCGGAGGTTCTTGACAATACTAAGGTTTCGGCCTGCTCAAGGCCTAGATAGGTGCTGGTAGCTGCTACCCTTCTAGACCTAAGTGGTTACCCCAAAGCTTCCACGTTTTTGAATCTTCACTCTACCTCCAGCAACCAGAGAAAATACCTGTGACAACGGTTCTATGTTGCCAATTCCTGCCTCTCTGAAGAAAGCCTCAAGTTGGAACAACTGCTGCAGCAAATGTATGGCAAGTGTCCGTTTGTCTGGTTGTTTGTCCGGCAGACATCTGCCGGATGTCTGCCGGACAAACAACCAGACAGACAACTCAACAGACAGGATGTCTTATGGAAGCGGTCATCTCGGTGCAGGATGCAATGGCAGAGTTGAAAGTCAATCGGGCCAGCTTTTATGCTCGTTGTAAGAAATCAGGGATCAAACCAACAAGGCAAGGAAGACGATCATTCATTACAAATGAAGATTTGGAATGTCTGGCATCTGTATGTATGGAATCTGTCCGGCAGACGTCTGGTTTAGACAGACAGCAGACAGACAGCAGACAGACAGACAAACAGACACTTCAGACAAGTCATCGAGTGGTGATGTAAGACTGATTGAAGTTCTCAACTCGGAAATTATCCACCTGAAGACAATGCTATCTGAAGAGAGGGATGACCACCGCAAGGAGAAGGCAGAGGTGGTCAAGGAGCGAGAGAGTTACCAGAAAATGCTGATGTTTCTTCAGCAAGACAATCAGCATCTTCGTCAGCAGTTATTAGAAGCTCCCAAGCAGTCTAAGTTTGATGTCGATTTAGCAGCCGATGATGTCCAAGATTCCGTTGATATCAGTACTCCAGCTTCTGCAGCGCAGCCGATGGAATACACTCCAAAGAGTAACAGTAGCTGGGGTCTTGGGATTGGCTTGGGTGCCGTAGCCGCAGCCATCATCTTCTATGTGCTGATCAGCGATCAGGGCGCTAAATTCTTACCACATATCCAGCAAAAGCTGGTTGGGGCGCTGCACTTGAGCGATACAAACTCAATCGTGCCGTATCGTTTTGATGAGGATGGAGGACTGCGCTAGTGCTGAAGAGTGTGAGAGGGTGAGCTTGAAAATCTGAGAGCCCTGCACCCTTGATATGGGCCACAGCTACAATTTTATTGACTGTCAGCGCTGTGGAACTTGATGGCCTATCTGTTGGGAATTCAGTTCGTGATTTGTCAGCAGCAAAATGAAGAAAACTATCTATTCATGTAGGAGAGTGATGAGGTTAAGCCCTGAGAATTATCAAAAAGCCGTTGATAGACTGAATAAACCCGACAGGAAGCTTTATGAGTTGGAGCCTAGAGTGGGGATCTTGACCGCTGGGCTAAATCCGATATTGATTAAAGAGGTTGAAGGGCTTGAACAAGCCAACAAGGAGAGGAGGTCATGGGAAAAATTGACGCAAGAAATTCTATTTAATCATAGCGGAATAGGATCGTAATTCTCCCCAGATTTGGGAGGCAGAAACGGAATATGATTTTGTGCGTAAGCTGAGGCCCAACGTCAATCAAACATGGAAGGTTGGATGATGAAAACAAAAAGACTACGCAGGCCCAGTCCCACCGTGACCAGAATTGGTGCTGCAGAGCCGATTGTTGATGAGTCAGAGCCTGCAGAAAAAGAAGAATCTCAAAAGATCAAAGATCAGGCAGCAGCAATGCAGAGAATAGCTAATCTACTCAATGGCAAGAAGCCGTAAACGTATAATGCAGGACCCCCCACGATGGATTCAGGGCCCATCATGCCGTACTGCTATGAAGATGGCGGGTTGTGCTAAGGTTTTTGAAGAAAAGTTGCCCTTGTGAGTGGTTATCACTTAGCAGGCCAGTAATTATCTGTTGATTAGATTGCTAACATAGCCATCAAGGGCAACCGACAGGCCGATCAGGGTTAATGCAGATAGTTGCTTTGTGTGTCGTGCCGTTAGGATTTACTGCTTCACCCAATACTTGTCATACTTTATCTGGGTAGCCTCTACGTATTTCCCATCTAATGGATTGGTTTCACCATTAGTAGAATAAAATTTATTTCCATCTATGTAATTTTCATAAAATAAGTTGTAAGTGGATCCAACTGGATAAAAAGCAGAGAATGGCCCTTCTATGTATGTGATTGTCGCAACAAAGTTTATTTTTATCAATTGTTTGCCGTCAACAACACCTCCTGTTTCAGTTGTAAATGTACCGTTTGCTCGAAAGTCGAGTCCGCTAGACCTTTGAGTGCACTCAGCATCAGAATAAGTAAGTGTTTCATCATTGTATTTTGTACCGCTTAAGGAAAAAGTATTCTTTATGTACAATCCTGAGATATCTTCGCTTTCTTTACATTGAGCTACCCAATTTCCTTCATAATCTGGACTAGAAGAATTACTTCCACCTGAAGGCGCACACCCGTTGAATAAAAAAACAAAGCTGAACCAGAGTAAGGTAAAGGTAGATAGATGAGGCTTTTTCATTTGAACACGTTGAAATGTGAGTAAGCAAATGGCAGGGCTCAAAGCTGGATTACTCTTCGCAATAAAACTTATCAACCCAAAGATCGACAGAGTCAAGGAAACGAACTCAGATAAGTTCGCTAATGGAGCGCATTAGAAGTTCACTTTTGACTGAATCAGAATTTCAGTATGCAAGCAGAATCTAGGCAAGAAGGGAAACAGACGAATCGCAGAAACAAACACTGAACCATGAGCTACAACGAAACACTGGAAAGGCAGTACCTCCGCAGTATTCCCCAACAGGGCAAGGTCGAATGTATTGGCATTCGACCTAAGCGCCTGTTGGAAGTGCACTCTGTCAGTGAAGTCACTGCCAACCCAGACACAGGGCTAGAAGGTGATCACTTTAAAAAGTCTTCCACTGGGAAACGGCAAGTGACCCTGATCCAACAGGAACATCTGGACGTAATAGCTCGTATACTGGGCAAGACTGAGATTCCACCAGAGTTGCTGAGACGAAACATCGTGGTGTCTGGCATCAACCTGCTGGCCTTGAAGCATCAGCAATTCCAAGTTGGAGAAGTACTGCTGGAAACCACAGGCATCTGTGCGCCTTGCAGCCGGATGGAAGAGAATCTAGGCGCTGGAGGCTAGAACAGCATGCGTGGGCATGGAGGGATCACGGCCAAGATAATCCAAGGTGGGCAGATCAAGATTGGAGATGTTGTAAAACTAGCTTTAATTTCTTAGTGTCTGAGAATTGTGAAATGGCTTGGTTAGATCTATTGTTGTACACAGATCACAAACCATGAAGGCTTCGTTAGCAGGAAAGAGGTGAGAACACAAATGTGTTGTCTGAACAAATCACCAGCAGAGGGAAACAGAAATGGTTGATGTTCTTATTACGTTTAACATTAGAATCCTTTGCTACTGGATCAAGATGAAATCATTACTCATTAGCTTGCCATTCATACTAGCAGCGACCTTTGCTGGTGCTGCTGAGTATGAATTAAAACTACATCACTTCTATGTCAAGGAGGATGTCCCTCAAAAGCAAATGTTGGAGCCTTGGGCAAGAGAAGTTGAGAAACTGACAAATAACAGGGTGAAGATTACGATCATCCCAAGAATGAAGTTGGGAGGCAGGCCAAAAGATTTAGTGAAACAAGCAAGTGAAGGGAACATCACAGACCTAATCTGGACAGTTAACACGTACACTGGAAAAACCTTTATTCGCTCAGAGGTTTTTGAATTACCCTTCATTCACACCAATGACCCCGTAGCCACCAACCTTGCTATGCGTGAAATGTTTGAGAGTGATCTCAAAGAAGATTATGAGAAGCAGAATTTAGAGGTTATGTTTCTACATGTTCATCAAGGTCATGCTTTTCTCTCAAAGAAAGATGAGATTCGTAAGCCTGAAGATTTGAAGGGCAAGCGAATGAGAGTGCCCGGAAGGATACACGCTTGGATTGCTGAAGAACTTGATTCAATCACAATCAACACAACAGTCAGACAAATTCCTCAAGTACTTCAAAGAAACGTTGCTAACACCATCTTGATCACAAGTAGTATCGTAGGCCCACTTAGACTAGAGCAACATATAAACAGCATGACAGAAGGTCATGAATCAACCAGATTTGCGAATGCCGTGTTTTCTGTATCAATGAACAAGGATCGCTGGAATTCATTACCGCCTGATATTCAAAGCGCATTCAGAAAAGCCAGTGATAAGTCATTCCTCAGAAGAATTGGTAATGTCTGGTATGATTATGAAAAGCCCGGAATTGAACGACTTATTCAATACAAGAAAAAGCATATTGTTTTGACTGAAGCAGAAACAAAGGCTTTTGAAGAGAAGCTAAAGCCAGTCACAGAACATTGGATCAAGGAAGTTGAAAAAGAAGGAATTGATGGCAGAAAGCTAGTTAATAAAGCACGTAAACTTATTAAGAAATATGAGGAGTGAAAGAAGATCTGGAGAAGACAGGAGAAATGAAGGTTAGTCCCGAGAACTAAAGCCTTTGAGCTATCAATAGCGCTGCGAGCTTCGAGCCTCTGACTTAAGATTGTTGGTCAGTAGTGGAGGAGAGCCTGTTGCATTGGCTTTTTTCTTGACTTCTAACTACCATCTGATTGATAAAACCTGTTCGGCAAAAATGTTTTTGCAGGTCGATACTATTATGAATAGTATTAAATTCAATTACTTAAGTGAGAATAAAGCTATGTACGAAGGTAAGATACAACTGACTAGAATATGGGTATACGAGGCAGAACATGCTCACAAAATGGAAGAAAACATTGCAGCACACACAAAATGGATGCAGGAGACGCATTACAGAGAAGGTGATAAGGCATTACATGTTCTAAATTGGTCCAGTGCGCCAGAAATGAAAGACGAAGTAGAAACTGGCAATATCACATTTGTGTTGACCGAAGTCTATGAGACCATGGCTGGCGTAGATGATCATTTCCAGCAAGCTCAAAATAGTCTATCGATGCCTCACGATATGAGTGAGGGACTTGTCTCACTCATTATATGTGATCGGGGAAATATCAAACACTCACTGTGGAAAGATTAATCCATACTGGGCCAGTTGAATTGTCATCAATCTGAAGGACTATTCGCCAGCAGAGTGTCTGCCTGATTCCCATTGAACCCAGATAGAGAGGCCCGTTTATCATCTAAACATCAATCATCTGGAGGCACTATGCCGATCACCATCGATGAGATTGTAGATAAAGGTAAGCAGCGCAAACAACTACTGACACTGGCAGAAAAGCAGGAAATTGCTGATCAAGCTCGAGGAATAGGCCAGCAGGGCCAATGGGAAGAATTGGTTCAGGAACTCCAAGCAGATCCCGAACTACAGGAAGTGTTTTAGGATGATTACTTGATAGCCGGACAGTCAGAAGCAGCAGGCTTTGACATTAGTGTAACTGATTAGAACATTCAGTTCCCAAAGTATTCAAACTAAGAGTTGAGGGGTTTAAATATCCATATGATGGCAATTCGTTGTCATAATATTCCATTCCAATAATTAGCGTGTTTGGATCGATAGAGAATCTAAAAAATCCAAAATTGTTTGTTTGGAATATATCTGCAGTTATCGTCACTTGACCATAAAAACCAGATGTCGGTATTGCAGAGTTTTGATTTGCTGCAAAGTACAGAGTTCGTGAAACTCCAAAATCTCCCCCAGAAATGTCTCCTGAAACAACAACATCCCCAGAATTCAAACGGTGAATACGGTAGTCATATGAATACACAGATCCAATAAAGGTAAAGCTTCCAACACAAGATATACTTGCAATTGCTTTGTTGTCAGTCCCATCTGCTCCGGCAAGCCCTTGTGGGCCTTGTATCCCATCTTCCCCGTCTTTTCCATCGACACCCGCAGGACCTTGCGGCCCAGCAATACCCTGTACTCCATCTGTTGTTGTAACCACTCCATCCTCACCGTCCTTTCCGTCAGCACCCGCAGGGCCTTGTGGTCCAATCAAGTCAATTGATGCATACGAACCATTGGAGGAGCAGGCGTTGGAGCTTAAGGGTTGTTTAGTTTATGGATGAGCAGTTTCAAAGAAATTTCCAACATCGTTTTTGATTTGCTGTAGCAAAGCGTTTTACGATGGAGCCTCGCTAGATAATGCCTCAGTCGGCAGTTGAGTGATTCGATTTGTGTGGTGAAGGTCTTTCCTGCGTAATGCTTGGCGTGTGGAATGAAATTCTCGTAGGCCTTCAGCATGTCCGTGCCATAGCCCATCGTCGGCAAGTGCTTGATCTGCTGCCAAAGGACCTTACCCGTTTTGATCGTCCTTCTTCCACAGGCAAAGCCGAGGACCTTGCCAAAGATGGAGTCGACCGCTAGCCAGAGCCAACATTGGGATTTTTTTTAGCGATGAACGTGCAGAGTTCATTGATTTCGATGAAGGAGCAGGCTTCGGTCTGTGGTGGGCTTGCTGGGAGTGCTTGGGCAGCTTGTACCAACCAGCGAGAGACCGTCTTATGATGGATGCCGAGAACCCGGCTGATGGCTCGCATCCCCATCCCTTCGAGATAGAGTTGACAGGCCTGTTGCTTGAGGGCTGGATCTTTGCCTCGTCGTAGCGTTTGAAAGATCCGTCGGCAGGCTTGGCAACGGTAGCGTTGGACACCCCGACTGGTGCCATAGTGAATAGAGTCCGGATGAGCGCAGTGAGGACATTGCATCGTTAGTTCTCCAAATCTCGGAGATTCCTTCATTTGTATAAACGACGCAACTGCGCCAACCCCCTTTCCACAGCATGCCAAGAACAACAAAAATCCGCTCTGATCTGCCAGCTTCGACTCAACGTCTTTTCGAATTTATAAGTGTTAAGGAGATTCAACGAAAAGATTTTGCTGAAGAAATTGGCATGAAACCAAGTGGGCTAAATTCAATTTTTCAACGTGGAGTTGAAATTACGAGTATTCAAGCCAAGGCCATCGAGAATCAGTATGGAATCAGTCAAAAGTGGCTACTGAATGGAGAGGGACCAAAGATGGTTAATCCGCATGACAAATTGAATCTTGTTGACAAGTGGCTTCTAAAGAACACCTCACCAGCTTCTGGGCCAACGTTTCTGAGGATGGTGAGGGTGCCCATGGCACTAGCGGAGGAGCATTTTCAGTTGGAAGCTCAATCGCTGATGATGGTACTGCTCATGAGAACTCTGAGAGACAACGAAGAATTGATCAGCGGATTAAAATATTGGAGCGAGAACATTCATGACCTGCTTCAAGCAGAGTACAAAAATCTGAAAGAAGATCTCCCCATAAAACATGTCAAGGAACAAGAACGCTACCGTTTAATCTTAGAGGGTGCTGACCCCCCAGAAATGAAGCAATGGCAAACAATTCGGTACTACCTCATGGATCTGACAACACCTGATGAACAGATGCTCCCATCCTCTGAAGCAGCAAGCCTCGGAATCGATATTGATTTGTCATGGATCAATGATCACCGAGAAAAGTTTCTCAAACCATGGAAAGAGTTACTCCATTCTGTGGGGCAAAGATTAGTTGATTTGAAAGAAGAAAATATTTTGAACTCAATTTAACATCACAGGAGAATGAAATGGGATTATTGGTCGAATGCCCAAAATGCAGAAGCAGGAATCCAGAAGGAACTGCAAATTGTGGTGGGAACTTTAGATCGGGCGAGAAGAAGGGTGAGAAATGTGGCTACTCCCGCCTAAATAAGCATGCAGGTAAGACCTACTGGATTGAATATCGTGAATATGGAAAGAGAAAGAGGGAGAGGATCGGCCCCAGCAAAACTGCTGCAGAGGCAAGATTACTAGAAGTACAGAAGGCGCTAGTTGAAAAGCGTCATGTTGAGTGGGACAAAAATGCCAGTGTCACACTCGGGAATCTTTTCGATTGGTTTCTAAATCTGCAGGAAGTGCAAAAACTCGATAGTCATCTCCGCATCAAAGTTCAGGTGAAAGCACTCAAGCGGCTTTTGGATCATAATCAGTTAATTCGTGATCTCTCAACAGCCCAACTGGAAAAATACGTTCATGCAAGGCTCCAAGAACCCTCTCCAAATAGAATCGGAAAGACCATTGCTCCGAAGACTGTGAAGGAAGAAATTAGTCTACTCAGGAATATGCTAAACCGAGGTTTGAGCTATGAGTTCACTAGCAGCATTCCAATCTCCCGTTATCCCACTGTGAGAGTCGACAATGTCCGTAAACGCGTTTTTGAAAAGGAGGAATATCAACGATTATTAGAGGAGTGCCCGTTGTGGCTCAGGCGCATTGTCATCATGGCTCATGGTACAGGCATGCGCCAAGGTGAAATTCTAAAGTTGCAGTGGAGTGATGTGGATCTAAAAACAGGCTTTGTACGCTTGAAGGCTTCGATGACCAAAACAGACGAGGCCCGTTCAGTGAGATTGCTACCAGAGGTGATCACCATGCTCCGTGAAATTCCAAGGACACTACACACTCAACAAGTCTTTTTATCGGCTACGAACAAACCCATCCCTTACTGGACAACCTATGTCCAAAAGGTATGGAAACGCTCACTTGAAAAAGCTGGAATTAAGGGGGCTTGCTTCCACGACTTGCGGCATGATTTTGTGACCAGAGCGATGCGTGGGGGTAACGCTTCACACATTGTTATGAAACAAGTCGGCCATAAGACAGACTCCATGCTACGCCGCTACCAATTGATTGACGAGAGGGACTTACTTGAACTTCAAATCAATCCATTAGTTACGACTCAAGACCAGAAAACAGGCTAAAACTTGGACACAAATTACGTGTCCATATACGTGTCCACCAGCCAGTTTTGAAGGGGTAAGTCGAGGTAAGAGAGAGGAAAGCGAAAATGAGAGAAATTCGACTCAAAGCCAGATATAGTGTGGGCTTGAGGGTAGTAGAAGTAAATTGAGGTAATTGTAAGTAAAGTTGCAATGTGGTGGAGGCAAGGAGGATCGAACTCTGGTCTCCACCCAGATTTTATCAGTTATTCAGGGTTTACGTGGGCACATACGTGGGCAGCCTTCCAAAATTCACAACCTGAAGAGAAATGAGAATTTGCTCTCAGATGTGTAGCGTGCCCTCTGCTACCTGGATACAATTCCCACCAATCCAGGTAGTGGTTACCACACCGTTTTGCTTTCTTGCCCGGGCTCTCAGTTCACTCGGTCTGCCCATTTCAACTCCCTGAGCGACTCTCCAATCGTAATCCCCGTATACCCCGTTATCCAGATGAGCGAGTAAACCAACTAGCAGTTGGCACTCCTGTTTACGGGGTATTCGGTTACACCATCGAACGGTGTGAGCATCGAGTCCGTAAATCAAATTTATCCTCAGAGTGCACATACAGGTGCATGACCGAAGCGCCCTAGTCCAGAAGTGCTTGGAATGCATCAAAGTTGGGTCTTACTTGTTCTAGTGCCTCTTGATCCTTCAATTCGACCATCAAGAAAGGCAGACCCACAGAAGCAAGTTGCAGTCGGTGTCTATTCGAACGGATTGCTAAACCTGGAAGACTCAGAGTTTTGCTGACCGATTCTCAACCGATCTAGGCTCCAAGCATGAGGAATATCCTGCAAATGGTACTTCCGAGGTAGGAGTGAAGATTCTACTCGGTTGGTCTGATCCTGCTCCAGATAGTAACCGAAAGTCTCTCAGAGAAATTGAATTCCCGAGCGATCTGCTGAGTTTGTTCTGAACTCAGACCATTGACTTTGGGTAAGACGGCTTACTGGTAGCCCTGAAACGTATTTTTTGTGAAGACGTCATAGAGAAAAAATTGGTAGGACACGTTAAAAATGAAAAGAAAATAGTATGAGCTAGGTAGTATTCTCAACAAAAATAAATACTGAAATTATTTCAGTTCAACTTCAAAACCGATATCAACGTATTGTGTTCCAGTTTGGTAATTTATATTAGTCTCAAAAGCAATGATTACGTCTCCACTGAAATATTCCACAATATGCGCCTCACTTTCAGTATATGATCTACTGTAAACTTCATTACCAATACCTTCGTATATTTTGAAACTTCTAAGGCTCTCTTCAGAACTGAATCGGATGGTATATTTATTTGGAGAAGTCGCTGTAAACTTAAAATATCTTGTTGAATATTCTTCTACGGATGTTTGATAAGCTTGGTTGCCGTTGACTAGTCCTGCTGTGAATGCTGTTGTTCCCCCAGAAGTATTAGTTAATGATGGATTCTCAAAAGTACTGGAGTTGCCTTCAACTTCAAAACCGATATCAACGTATTGTGTTCCAGTTTGGTAATTTATATTAGTCTCAAAAGCAATGATTACGTCTCCACTGAAATATTCCACAATATGCGCCTCACTTTCAGTATATGATCTACTGTAAACTTCATTACCAATACCTTCGTATATTTTGAAACTTCTAAGGCTCTCTTCAGAACTGAATCGGATGGTATATTTATTTGGAGAAGTCGCTGTAAACTTAAAATATCTTGTTGAATATTCTTCTACGGATGTTTGATAAGCTTGGTTGCCGTTGACTAGTCCTGCTGTGAATGCTGTTATTCCTCCCGTCGCCCCAATAGGGGCCAAGGATTCGCCCACGCTGCAGCTATTGAATTGATAGGACCCACTCAAAATCCCATTGACGCACGTTCTCGTCTGTGAACTACAACTCCCACCTGCTGCCACACTATCGCTCAAGTAAGACGTTACAAAATTTCCATGGTCAACAGCAGAGCCGTTGAAGTTACAATCCAATGGATCAGCTTCAACACATTTGGAGAATGTATAGCTACCGGAAAGAGTTCCGTTGGAGCAAGTTCGGGTTTGAGAGGTGCATGTGGATCCAAAAGGAGCCGTTGCTGTTTGATAAGCGGTAGTGCTGACACCGTCGGCAATCGAGTTACCATTGAAATGGCAATCAGTAGCTTCTTCAACCTGGCAATTGGTGTAGGTGTAGGAGCCACTGAGTTGTCCTTTGTTGCAGAAACGAGTCTGTGAAGAGCAAGTGCTTCCTGTCTCTACACTCTCACTTTGATAGGCAATCACATTTCCCCCATCCGGGACCGTTCCACCTGCGAAATTACAGCTTTGTCCAGTAGCCCCTTTTTGCCCCCCGCTCGTTTCGGCCACAAAACTGGGGACCAACTGCTGAATGGCTGTCTCCGTAGCAACCGACCCTGGGCGGCCTTCTTCTACGAGGCTCCCATGGAGGTGATTGATGGCATCATTGGAGGCCACCAAGCTATTCCCAGTAACGGCTAGAACAGTGTTTTCATTGGCGGAGAAGGAAGAGATCGGTACATCAAAGGAGATACTGCTACCAAGCATGGCAGCACGGGTTGTAGCATTGATATTGATGCCATTGCTGGGGTCCTGGTCTTCATCAAGAGATTGAAGCAGTCGGGCAATGTTGATCACCCGTCGATCGGCGGTGTTGCTAACTCCAGCCAGTTTCACCGGTGTGATCACTGTTCCCCCAGTAACGGTTCCTAGAATGGTATCGCCAATTTGAAAGGTTACTTGATCACCACTGCGGTATTCAAAACGTCCGTTGGAGGAAGTGAGGCCGGAAAGATTGGAAGTGCTTTGGTAGCTGACACCAGAGACCGCACTATCGATTAGAGTACCTGTCAGAATAGGACTACTATTGCTTGCGCTACCATCATTGTTGGTGCTGCTGGAACTACCGCCAGAAGAACCAGAGCCACCGTCATCACTACTTAGTCCACCAGCGGCCAATGCCACAACAGCCGCTCCTCCAGCTGCAATCCCTGCAACTGTTCCAGTTTCAAACCCACCCTCTGTCTCGGTAGTGCATTGTTCTTCGTCTGGTGTGCAGTCGACAGGTACTGGTTCCCCACAACTAGCCACCAGCATTAGCAGGGTGAAGTAGATAATCAGTCTACGGAGGATACTTGAGAACATAGCGTCTCAATCTGACAAACGTTGCAGCATCTGCTTAGCCTGTGCGTTTCCTTTTGAAGCGGCTTCTCGATACAACTCTAACGCCTTGGTCTCATTCTTCGGTACTCCATAGCCCTTGCGGTAGAGGCTGCCCAAATTGAAGAGGGCTGTCGGCTCTCCCTGCTCCGAAGCACGTCGGTACCAGTTCACGGCTAGCTTGTCATCCGTTCCTGTGCCGATTCCATTGCGATAGAGAAAGCCGAGCATCGTCTGCGACTTTGCATGATTGCGATTGGCTGCTTCCTTGTACCAAGTGAAGGCGGTTTTTGGGTTAGCCTCCACTCCCAATCCTTTACGATAGACCTGAGCCAACTCATACTGCACTGCTCCAGGTTGCTTGGAAAAGTACTCAACCAACTCCATGCGCTTATTCTGGTTCACATACTTGCTGAGTAGGGCACCTGCCTTGGCTCTTTGTCCGTCAATCAGGTAGCGAGCAATCTCACGTAACTCAGGATTAGCCACCTTGAGCCGTTCCTTGGCTTCCTGAACCTGCTGTTCCAGTTCCAACTCAGTCTGCCTCAAGAAATCCGACTGCACCGCAAACACGAAATCACCTTGATCGAGATTGCGATCCGGAATTTTACCGTACTGAGGTGTCTGATAGCCCTTTGTATAATTATTTACTGTCGTTTGTAGAAACTGACCTAACTCTGTACCGGTAATATAACCATCGTTGTCTGTATCAGCATCTCCACCCAAACCATTGATGAATTGCTCACGAAAGATGCTTTGGTCTGGGACAGTCTCCCCAGCTGAACCGGAGGTAATGTATTGACGGACAGGTTTGCTCGTGCTCAGGCTGATTTCTTTAGGAATAGCTCGATCTGGTGAAAACAATTCACCACTGAAGCAGGAATCGAAGAGAAAGAGGGCGTGCTTGGATTGGATTTTTCTGGAGTAGACCTCGATCATTCCAAGGGTCATCGCTTTATCCAGAAAACCATTGGGATTGTCATTGGGATCAGGAGCATCAGAAGGCACAAGATAGCCCATCGTAGCCCCGTAGGTCTGCACCTGCGAATGTCCATGACCGGCAAAGTAGATCAAGAGACGATTATCCGGATCACGACCATAGAGGCTAATGAACAAGTCGAAGACTTTGCGCAATTGTTGGCTATCAGGGTCTTCAACAACGGTGACCTCAAAGCCATTCTCTTCTAGAGCCGCCTGCACAAGTGCCATATCGGTACGTACGCCAGGCAAGTCTGGCCAACCAGCACGATAGTCACTGACTCCAACTAGCAGAGCATGACTCTGTTGGTAGAGTTGGGCTTGCTGGCCGTTTGGTTTGGAGAGAAAGACTGGACGTATTGCACGATCTTCTTCTGCGAAAATATTTTTTGAGAATAGAACTACGAACAAAATCAAATTAATTCTGCTTAATCCCATACTTAATCCCTTACACAAATGACAGACCTTAACCCAATCTTTGAAGATTGATAGAATATTCCTCTGGAATTGTCTAAAAAGTAAGCTGTGTCATTGTTTGAACTAACTGACGTAGATGTCCAGAAAGAATCATATGTTGATGTTTCGAAAAAGGCTCCGCTAAGTACAGGTAGATGACTTGTTGAACTCACTGAGAAGATTTCTTTCACATTTGGTAATCTCCAATTGCTAAATCCTTCTAAATTTAATGATTCACAGTAATTAATAGCACCAACCCAGTCATAATTATCATTCGATTTGTTTCTTGTCCAAAATAAATTATAAGTGTCGTCAAAAACCAAGTTGTTGGAAATTTTGGATAACGATCTTGTTTGTTCGTAACCACTTACACAAATCACAGGTCTCTTGCTATCGGGTGTCCCACCATTGATCCCACTAGTAGTTTTATAGCTTGCTATATGATAGGTGTCTTGCCCATCTTGTTTTGAATTTCCTGGTGAGTTAGACCAATAATCATTTCTGCTCCCATAACTAGCTAGAAAGGGAGGGTACAAAGAATCTGTGTTTCCGAAATCCATAATAAAAATCAATTCGTAGATATTTGGCACTCTCCAGTTTGATAGTAGAACTCCACCAATGTTTCTGCTTTTTCCGGAACAATGTAATGAAGCTTCATCTTGATACATCAAACCAAATCCTCCTAGCTGTTTTCTCTCCCAGTAAAGTCCAGTAGCATTATCGTAAAAAATCTCTTCGCTTAAGGCTGTGTGTTCAAATATATTTGTTAGATAATCATTATCCTCACCAAAAACCTCTGTGAATGACGTTGTTTGACCAGTTTCAGGAACTTGATCAAATGGATTGGTATCGATAGAACATGAGCTTTCAGGAAAGTTACCACTTAAGCTACCATTAATGCACATTCGGATTTCTGATGAGCACTCTGATCCGTAGGGTACAGAACTAGATGAATATGCATAAGTATATTCACCATGCTGGACAACTCCTCCATCAAATACGCAATTTCCAGGCTCTGAAACTACACAAACAGAATTGAAATAAGTTCCACTCAATACTCCGTTTGAACATATTCTTAATTCTGAGGAGCATTCAGCCCCATAGCTCACTGACTCTGTCAAGTAAGCTGTTACACTTGATCCATGGGTCACCGTCTGGCTGTTAAAGCTGCAAGAATCGGCTTCCTCCACCACACAACTCGAGTTGCTGTAGCTTCCACTGAGTGCCCCGTTGCTGCAGGTCTTTACCTCTGATTGGCACTCACTGCCGTATTCAACAGATGATTCTTCATAGGCAGTCACCACTCCATCATGGGCAATGGTTTGTCCATTGAAGCTGCAGGTTGCGGCTGGTGACACGGAGCAACTGCCGAAGCTGTAGCTGCCACTGAGGCTTCCGTTCGTACAGGTGCGGCTTTGCGAAGAGCAGGTGTTACCGAAAGGGACTGTTGAGGACTGATAGGCCGTTACGGAAAAACCACTTTGGATCGTGTTCCCATTGAAGGTACAACTCGAGGCTCCTTCCACCACACAACTAGGGTTTGTGTAGCTTCCCGTCAAAAGGCCATTGGAACAGGTTCTCTGCTGTGAAACGCAGCTACTCCCAAAAGAGACGGATTCATCCTTGTAGGCCGTGACGTTCATACCATGAGCGACAGTTTGGCCATCAAAGCTGCAGGTAGCTGCTGCTGCTACCGTACAGGTTCCATATTCATAACTACCGGTAAGGATCCCATTGCTGCAGGTTCGTTCCTGAACTCGGCAACTCACCCCAAAATTCACTTCATCTTCTTCGTAGGCCGTGACATTTGTTCCATGAGCCACATTTTGCCCGCTGAAGCTGCAGGATGCGGCAGCACTTGGTTGACAAGAGGAGTAGGCATAGCTCCCGGTTAGGTTGCCATTGGAACAGGTTCTCTGCTCTGAAACACAGGTGCTTCCATAATCCACGGAGGCAGTCTTGTAGGCCGTCACGTTCGTACCGTGAGCCACGTTGCTACTATTGAATGAGCAGGAGAGTGCATCGGCCACATTACAGACACTAGCTGTGTAGCTGCCACTGAGAATGCCATCGTTGCAGGTCCTTAGTTGTGCCGTGCATGTGGAACCATAGGGCACACTGCTTGAGGAGTAGGCGGTGACAATCGAACCATGATTAATCAGCTTTCCATCAAAAGTACAACTGCTCTTGGCTTCCTCATTTTCCACCACACAACTGCCAAAGGCATAACTACCACTGAGCACCCCATTCTCACAACTTCTCAATTCTGCCAGACAGTTTCCTCCAGCAGCCACATTACTTGCTGAAAAGGCAGTGACACTTGTACCGTGCTCGACCGTCTCACCTGCAAGGCTGCAAGTTACCGCACTGGCAACCCGACAAGTGCTGGCTGTATAGGAACCTGATAGCGTACCATTACGGCAGGTGCGCACCTGGCTACTGCAAGTGTCACCGAAGTCAACTGTCTCACTGCTGTAGGCGGTGATATCGGCTCCATGAGCAACTGGTTGACCGTTTAGGCTACAATCACTGGCTGTCCGAACCTTACAACTGCTGGCAGAGTAAGAACCGCTAAGTGTGCCATTGTTACAGGTGCGGGTCTGTGAAGCACAGCTTTGTCCGAAGGCTACGCTCTCACTTTGATAAGCGATCACACTCTGACCGCTACTCAACAAAATATCGTTGAACTGGCAGAGTTCGGGGTTGGCACTGATTGCATCGGCGAGGGTGGAGTCTGGAACAAACTCTGGAGCCACGTCACGGATCTCTTCGGTCTCTGCGACTTTATCCACCAATCCACGATTGCCAAGGGTGCCATGAAGATGATTGATCGCTTGGGATGCAGAAACTAAGGAGCGGCCTGTTGCTGATTGAACAGCCACACTGGCACTGATGGCGAAGGTTGAAACAGGCAGGTTGAAGTTGAGGCTGCGACCCTCTAAGGCAGTGCGAGCAGAGCTTGAGATGCTGAGGCCATTTTCAGGATCACCATCTGAATCAAGGCTCTGTAGAAAACGAGAGAGGTTGATCACTCGGCGGTCGGCAGTGTCATTAGCTCCAGCAAGTTCCACTGGAGTGAGCACGGCTGCACCATCGACTTGACCAAGCTCAACCCCACCGAGAGTGAATGTGATTTTGTCACCGTCATTGTAGGAGAACTCGCCACTCTGATTTGTGGTACCAGAAGCTCCACTGGTCGTGTTGTAGCTGACTCCTTCGACCACACTATCGAGGAGGACGCCTACCTTTGCTGTATGAGAGGAACTCGAGCCAGAACCCGTGTTTGAACTGCCACTCGAAGAAGATCCACCGGATCCGCCACCACTGTCTTCTTCCCCACCGAGACTAGCTCCACCCACCAAAGCGATGACGGCAGCACCTCCAGCAGCTACTCCGGCAACTGTACCCGTTTCAAAACCACCTTCAGTTTCCGTGGTGCATTGTTCCTCATCTGGCGTACAGTCGACGGGGACTGGTTCCCCACAATTCAGCAGAAGCAGTAGACACAAGCTCAGCAACAGCCAACGACGTATCATTCTCCACTCCAGAATTTGATCAGTACTTTTGTGGACAACTCCAGAAATTAAGGATCTTGTCGTGTGAAGTCAATCAGAATTACAAGTCTGCTGAGAGGGAGGTGTCGTAACAGCTAGATTTCAGATTTTTCCGCGAACTCAAGCGCGCCAAAAAGCGCGCTTTCCCACCTAGTCTCTACCCCCGCACGAATCGGGTGACACTTACTGCCCCTTAATGACGCTTAGATGACGCTTGTATTCTAACCCCCGACACACTCAAACCCCTGATTATATTATTTAATTTTAGCGGGTGACGCTAGTGACGTTTATTTTCAAGTTTTCCCCCTATACGTGCGTATCATATTAACCCCTTTTTCTTAACCCCCTATACACGAAAAAAGTTGTAAATAAGTGTCATTAGTGTCATTGAAGAGTTTTTATTGAATAATTTTATATACTTACGTATGACGGATAGGTGCATTTTAAGCGTCATCAAAGCGTCACACGACCCCCGTAAGCGTCACCCGTCTCTACTACTTAGTAGACTAAGACTATCTAAGGGTAGTCTTAGTCTACTCTTAGATAGTCAATTTGATATCTCATCAAACCTGTGAGCGATAAAGGGAATGATAACTCAGCAAAACACACTACTGAATGAAATCAGCAGGGAACCCGGAGTCAAATTAGTCCTTCAGAAATATTGAATCGTTTGAGATTCCTCATTAATAAAAGACGCTCAATTCTAGGAATCGGTATGCAACAGCATAACTCAACTCAATTGAAATGAGTGTGTATGGAAAAGAATAGCGGGCTCCTTGAACAGAAAATGGGCTGAATCGTCAAAGTAAAGCCTGCTAAAGTACGATGAGAATAGTGTGAAATGTATTGGCGTCATATACTTCAACTCACAGTATTTAAAATCTCCTCATAATTCACATCTATCCTCTCCTTACCAACAAGCTTCACCTTCAACTCCAAAGCACGCAGTACATAGGACCAATTTCCTAGTGAGGCATTAAGCCACATAAACTGATTGAGTAACTCCTCGAGATTGTCTGGATTCTTCTCGAGTTCTTCCAACAAGGGTACCGCATGATAATGCTCGAAGATTTTCAAGTGTTTGACTAGCTGATTCAACGCTCTTAAGGATGTATTGCAGTCTGAAGCATTAAAAGCCTTATCTTTAAGTTTTTTATACTGATTTATAATCTGACCTACCCTTATCTTTAAATCCTTACTACGAGCGTTTTGAGCACTCTGAAGGCTATGTTTGATTTTTGGGTGTCTGAGAAGTCCATAAGCCATTTCCGCCGGATAGTTTGTCTTGTAGCCTGCCCGAAGAACAGCTTGTGACCCATTACCGTCGACCTGGTATTCTTCAACGAATCTTTGCTGCTTGAAGGTCAGATTTGGAGATGCATTCATCAGAATTCTCCTTGGTAGGAAATTGGGCTCGGATAGAAATCGATTAGGGGAGGTAAAAAATTGAGGGTGGGTATGTCGTGGTCGGCCCCCCTCATTAGTTGGCTAAAGAATTTTGGTGGTTATCTATCAAAGGAATGTAGTTAATTCAGTAATTTGAAGCCTAAATTATACCACAATTTGGATGGAAGCTGAAGACAAATGGAAGAGCAATGTTGAAGCTAAATTATATTTTCAGAAGATAGATCAAACAGGCTGCAGGGAAATCGAGGAATGATTAGAACCGACGAGCAGAAAGGGGGGAATTTGATCTCACAAAAAAGTAAGCGGGATGTTCGGAATCAGAATGAGTTACAATTACATGCAAAATATGCTTGAAAATTCTGAAGTGCTGAGAGAACTTTAGAGCAGAAAAGCCCAATATTGTTCAAATACTTTAGCTCGGTCAGCTGGAAATGAGTACACAATTTATACTTGGAAGAGAAAACTCAAGACCCTCCAGACAAGTTATTATTCTTATCATGATCGTAATGATAACAAGTTGCGCAACTGTAAGAAAACCTCAGATTATCGATATCAAAACAGAACCACTAAAACCAATTGTACAAAGTCAAAAGAAAGTTCAGAAAACAATAAAACGTCGAGTAGCAATTGCTAGATTCACTAATGAATCATCTTATGGTGGAGGAAGATTCTCTACAAATATTAAAAAAGAAATGAATAAGCAAGCAGTCGATATATTATCCAAAAAGCTCCTTGAAACAGAAAAGTTTATTTTGCTGGAGAGGGCTGATGCAGATAAACTTAATGAAGAAATAGCAAATTCAAATGATTTACTCAAAAGTAATAGAGTTAGCGCAGACTATTTACTCGTTGGATCAATTACTGAATTTGGAAGAAAAGATCAAGGGGAAGTAGGTTTTTTTAGTAGGACAAAAAGACAAATAGCCTATGCAAAAGTTTTTATAAGATTAATAGATGTTGAAACTGGTGAAATTTTATTCTCTGAAGAAGGTGTTGGTGAATCTACTACTGAATCAGGTTCTGTTTTTGGTGTAGGTGAAAGGGCCGGTTATGATTCGACAATAAATGATCAAGCGATAGACACTGCTATAAGTAGCTTAACTAATAATATTATTGATAAATTAACTGAAAAAGAATGGAAGGGATTTGTTATCGGCGTTGATAATGGAGAGGTTTTACTAACTGGTGGACCAAGTCAAAATATTAATAAGGGTGATATATTTGATGTTTTCTTGAAAGGTAATGAAGTTTTCAATCCACAGTCAGGAAAGAAAATTTCTCTTCCAGGTAAACAGATTGGAAGCATCAAAGTTTTAAGACAAGTTGGTCAAAACTACTCAAATGAAATAAGTATTTGTGAAGTTCTGGAAGGTGAATTGGAAATATTCCGAAAGGAAAGAAAAGCAATGTATGTTGTTTATCATGGAAGGTAATACAAATGAAAAAAATAATAATTTTAATATTTCCTTTTTTTATTTATGGTTGTGGATTAGTAGAATATAATCGAATCCCCAATCAAGAAGGATTTTTATATTTTTCTGGTGAGAAGAAGGATGTTAAGATTATGCTAAATGATTCCGAACCTTTTGATATATATGATCATTTTTCAAACCAAGAACAGAAAGGGCAGAAGCCAAATAATGATAAATACTATCGAGTAAAGCCCGGAAAATATAAAATTGTTCTTCTACGGAAAGAAGAGTTAATTTTGGAAAAAAACGTTATTGTCTTTGATCAGCAAGTCATTGAAGTAAAGATACCATGAAAAAATTTAAAGATTTCATATTGATAGCAATGTTTTCTGCCCTTTTAATGAGTTGTGCTCAAAAAAATGATATCGGATATGAATTTCATGATTACAGTCAGTCTCTTTATAGCTACGAAAAAAACTTAGATGAAGAATCAAAAAACACACATATAGAAACATTAAATAAAATTGTTAATTCATCAGATCCATCTACTATCCCGCCTGGTTTGAGAATTGAATTGGCATTACGTTTAGATGGTAATTCTGATGATAATAGCACTTTTGATAAGCTGCTTGATGAGGAATTAAATCAGTACCCTGAATCCAAAAAAATTATAAATATCCTTAGGAAAAGATTATGAAATTCACTAAGTTATTTATTGTCTTCGGAATTTCTATATTAAGTTCTTGCTCAAGTAAAACCACAAAAGTTGATGCTTTTCCAGAGCTCTATAACAGAAAAATCACAAGTATATTAATTTTACCACCGATTAATGAAACCACATCTTCAGTTGCAAAAGAGTATTATTCCACAACAATTTTTGAACCATTAACAAATAAAGGTTACTACGTCGCACCCTTTTCACTGACCGAAAAATTTTTTAAAGAAGAAGGAATATATGATACTGAAATTTTAGATGTAATAGCGATTCAAGAGATTGGTTCTTTCTTCGGGGTTGATGCTGTCTTCCAGACTAAAATCATAGATTGGGATACAACTTATACCGTCATTCATGCTAGTCTGACAGTCAATTTTGAAGCTCAACTAATAGCGACTTCTGATGGATCAATTTTGTGGGAATATCGTGGTAAGATATTTCAGAATTTAACTGAAGGCGGCTATGATCCACTTGTAAATCTTTTGGTAACAGCAATTAATGCAGCAGCCAGTGATTATGTGCCTTATGCTACTTTAGCGAACGAACAGATATTAGCCCCATTACCTTATGGAAAATATCACCCTAAACACTATGAAGATCAGAATGAGCAGTTTTCCCAACTTGAGGACAGTTCAAAACAATGAGATGTAATTCCCAATTGATCCACCTTGGAATATTCTTTAGTTCAGTAGGAATTCCTTTCGTATCTACTCTCAAGGCCTTTGGGCGCTCCGGGGAACTGCTCACCACGGAGTTACTCTCCGCACTACCATTCACAAAATTGTGATTACTTCTAGAATCTGTGATTTCCCTTTCCATCGAAAACTCTCCTATTGATTAGTCTAGTTTGTTTACTGAATCCGTTTCGTGAAATGCCTTATTCAGTTTTTTGATTTTCTTTGTCCACCTTCTTTTCATCTGCGACTCCTCTTTTGTTGCTTACTTAACTCATGAGAGCACTGATTGCGGTGAAATAAGCTTTGGCCGATCTCGGTGCAACCAAGGCTCTAGAGGTAAGGAGACCTGCTGCTCGAGGTCTCGAATCGAATAACGGTAGTAACAGCCGACTCGAACCCGTCTGAGCCTGCCTTCCTGTCCCCACCGATGAATCGTTCCACGGCTGACGGCGATTCGACGGGCTGCCTGGCCGGCGGTGAGAAAGTCTGAGGGATTAAATGTAGTCATCGTCTGCTCGCCATTTAGTTGTGGGTAGAGTTCCAGTTTCTTAATTGTCATTTTAACATATTGATACAAAACGTGCAAGACGTCTCCCCTGTTTGATGCGTCTGATGGCTACTTTCTGCCCTTCAACCCAGATCTAGACTGACTTAGTGGGTTTTCATACCCTTCCGAGAAAGTCGCATTAGCATGACGCTAAAGCTGAATTAGCGTCATTTTAGCACGCTAAAGCACATGCTTCGTTGGTTGATTTGCTCAACTTCACTTACCCCGTATGCTCAGTTTGCCTGAAGTGCTCTGCTGAGCAGTTCCTCCACTTCTCTACGAGAGATAAAGGTCTTTCGACCGACCTTAACCCGCTTGAGGCGTCCCTGGCTTAGCCAGTTCTGCAGAGTATTCGGGCTCAACCTTAGCAGTGCAGAGGCCTCTGATACGGTGAGCAGAATTGGATGATCTTGAAGAGTCATGGATTTAACCTTGTGTTGACAATTTACTGAATGAGATTTAATTAACCTATAATTACCTGATTGAGGCTATACTGCCTTTATGAAGATTTCAAACACTTTTCCGGATTCAGAAACCTATGGGCCGACCACGTATCAATCCTGCCCCTGACTTATTACCGGAAACTCAACGTTTCTCAGATTTGATCGATGAGCTTGGCTTCTCACGTCGAGAGTTTGCTCTGCGTTTGGGAATGTCACCCAGTGGACTGGGTACTCTCTTTCAAAGGGGGGCACCTCTCTCCGTAGTGCTGGCAAAAGCAGTGGAGTGCGAGTTTGGAGTTCGTCACCAGTGGCTACTGACTGGTCAAGAGCCCAAGTGGCGCAACGCCCAAGCTGGCCTGAGACCCAGTGAGCAATGGCTGTTGCAGATGCTTGGCCGGGTTAGCCGACTCTCAAGGGTTACTCAAGTTGAGTTACCGCTCAATTTAGCGGTCAGCTTCTTTCAACAGGAGTTACTCAAATTTCAGCAGGACTTGGTGGCTTATCAGTTAGGCCGGCATGCGGTGATGAGGGAACTCTTTGACTGGCAGCAGAATATTGCTCTTTGGCTCAGAGGAGACTGGCAAGATCTTCAGCAGGAAGTGGGCTACCAGAGCAATCTGGAGATGGAAGCAGACATTGCTGCCTCCGGCCTAGAGAGACGAAGTCTTCAGAGGCAATGGCAGACAGCACGCTACTACTTCATGGACATCACGGTGATGGAGGAAACTCAGAGGCCTTCCTTAGAGGCAGTAGAGTTGGGAATTGAAATAGACATGGCCTGGGTCGATGAGCGGCGTCAACAGCTGCACTCGCGGTGGTACACACTGCGAGATCTTGTTCAGCAGTGTCTTCAAGATGACGAATCCGGTTGGCTGAGTGTTGAGTAAGCTGCTAACCCGATTCATTTGATCAACACAATCAATGTAAGAGGGATTATGGGACTAGAGATAGAGTGTCCAAAGTGTGGTCATTGGAATTCGGAGAGTACAAATACCTGTAAGGGACGTTTTCGGCGGGGGCCCAATAAAGGGAACCCCTGTGGCTTTGCACGACTGAAAAAAGAGCCAAATAGAAATTACCGTATCGAATATCGGCAGGGTGGCAAGAAGGTGAGAGAGTCAATTGGGCCATCAAAGGCAGCTGCTATGGCCCGTCTGCTTGAAGTGAAGAAGGCTCAGGTTGAAGACAGGCATATTGAACGTGATAAAAATTCGATGGTAACGCTTGATCAGTTGTTTGATTGGTTCCTTGCCTTACGGGAAGTTCAGAAACTGGACAGTTATTCTAGAATGAAGGTGCAACTCAAAGCGTTGCGGCGACTGCTCACTCCAAAGCAGTTGATCAGGGATGTGACGATTGCACAGCTAGAAAATTTTGTGCATAGACGGCTACAGGAACTTTCTCCAAACAGAATTGGTAAAACCATCGCGCCGAAGACAGTAAAAGAAGAAATTAGCCTGCTACGCAACATTCTCAATCGGGCATTGAGGCATGAGATCATTAGCAAGATTCCCGTGGCTGATTATCCTTCGGTCAAAGTTGATAATGTTCGCAAGCGAATTTTTACTGATGATGAATATCAGCGACTGCTAGAGGCCTCCCCCTTGTGGCTGCGTCGCATAGTGATCATGGCGTACTGGACGGGAATGCGTCAGAAAGAAATTATCCAATTGGAGTGGAACGCCGTTGATTTAAAGACAGGATTCGTACGCCTGAAGGCAGCACAAACTAAGACTGATGAGGCTCGCTCTGTTCGGCTTTCACCCCAGGTCATTCAAATGATGAAAGAAATCCCTAAAACACTGCATACTAGAAATGTCTTTCTATCGGTCACCCAAAAACCAATTTGTCGTTGGGGATCCTACCAAAAAAAAGTCTGGAATGAGTCTCTGAAGAAGGCAGGAATTGAGGACGCTGTTTTTCATGATATGAGACATGACTTCGTCACCAAGGCGATGCGCAGAGGGAATCCAGCATATTTGGTGATGAAGCAAGTAGGACATAAGTCTGATGCGATGCTGCGAAGGTATCAACTCATTGACGAGCGTGATTTGTTCGAATTTAGGTTCTCATCAGAGTCCCAAAAACTCAGTGGAACAAGTTGATTTTTACGTGGGCGTATACGTGGGCAACAGCCGATTTGGAGAGGGTAAATCGAGGTAAGAAACAGTAAGGGAGAAAGAGAAGCAACTCACCTTTAGGCTAGATAAATTCAAGGCTTGAGGGTAGTAGAAGTAAGTTGAGGGAATTGTAAGTAAAGTTGCGATGTGGTGGAGGCAAGGAGGATCGAACTCCTGACCTCAACGCTGCCAGCGTTGCGCTCTCCCAGCTGAGCTATGCCCCCACGTAGAGTTTGGTCGGAACCTAATGAGCAGGTCATTTTTGGAAGTGGCGTCCCCAAGGGGATTCGAACCCCTGTTACCGCCGTGAAAGGGCGATGTCCTAGGCCTCTAGACGATGGGGACCTGCTGAAGGCTCAGCGAAAGCCCTTAAATATAAATTCCTCCCCAAAAGCTGTCAACTCTCTTTTTGTGAAGCTGCGTACTTTTTCATTAAGAAGGAATCACACTCCTTGAAAAAACGGACGATTTCTTCTGCCAAAACCGGAGAAATTCCGGACACTTGCCGCAACTCCTCCACACTCGCCTCTCGCACCCGTTTCAAGCTGCCAAAGTGTTTGAGCAGAGCTCGCTTGCGTCGATTTCCCACTCCAGGGATTTCATCTAGCAGAGATTTTAGATTGTCTTGCCGCTTGAGCTTGCGCTGAAACTCAATGGCAAAGCGGTGCGCTTCATCACGGATATTCTGTAGGAAGTAGAGTACCGAAGAGTGGCGCTGAAGTCTGATCTCATTCTTTTGATTGGGTTTGACAACATATTCGTAGTCTTCATCATTGCCGCGAGTCACTCCTCGCCTGCGTTCCGAACGTCCCTTGGCCAGACCAATGATGTCTTGTTGATGCCAGTCAATTCCTAATTTTTCCAGAACAGCCAGAGCCGCATTAAGCTGTCCCTTCCCACCGTCAATGATGATCAGATCGGGCAGAGGTTGTTGGCCGCTCAACGCACGCTGGTAGCGACGAGTTAGTACTTCCTCCATACTTGCAAAATCATCCGGGCTATGAATCGTCCGTAGCTTGTACTTGCGGTAGTTCTCTTTGGCAGGCTTGTTTCCTTCCCAGCAAACCATCGAAGCAACGGTCATTTCACCGCTGAAGTGTGAAATATCAAAGCACTCCACCCGATCTGGAAGTTTTTTTAGATGAAGAAAATTCTGAACTTGCCGGAGAATCTCGCTGTCTTTAACGACTCGCCTTCTCTGTTCCTCCAGATTTGCTCGAGCGTTTTGAAAAGCTAGGCTCACCAATTCTTTTTTATGACCACGCTTGGGAACCATTAACTGAACCCTGTGACCAGCTTGCTCAGACAAAGCATCTCCCAATATTTCTTCTTCAGGATACTCAAAGGGCAGCAATACCTGGCGAGGGATACCGGTCATTTCACTGGTGTAGAGCCGATTGATGGCCTGTCCAAGTAAATTTGCATCCGAGGCTTGTTCACTCGTATCAAAGAAGAAAAAGTCTGAGCCCAACAAGCGTCCATTGCGAATGAAGAGTACCTGAACACCAGCAGTTCCAGCTTCTCGGTAGAGATTGAAGACATCTCGATCCTCTCCATCTGGTGACATCACCGTCTGTCGAGCAAAGATGCGTTGCAATGATTGAATTTGGTCACGAAGTTGGGCGGCTCGTTCAAATTCCAGCGTTTCTGAAGCGATTTGCATTCGCCTTTCGAGATCCTGCAATAGTTCCTGATCACGGCCCCTCAGGAACAATCGAACCTGGCGCACCAATTTTCCATATTCATCAATGGCCACATTTCCACGACAGGGAGCTAGGCAGCGTTTCAATTGGTAGTTGAGACAAGGACGTAAGACCTTGCTTCCATCCAGTTCCATTTTGCTGGTTCTCAACGGGAAATAGCGCAGCGCTACTCGCATCATGTGACGGGCATCCTGGGCTGAAGGATACGGTCCAAAGTATTCTGCTTTACGCTCATGACGCTCCCTCACAAGGCTCAGGCGAGGGTAGTGCTCCTGGACGCTTAGCTTGAGGTAGGGATAAGATTTGTCATCCTTGAGGGCCACGTTATAGCGTGGCTTGTGAAGTTTGATCAGTTGTTCTTCAAGCAGAAGGGCTTCTGCTTCGGTATCCGTCAGAATCCAAGTCACATCAGCAACCAACGAAACCATGATCTGAATTCGCAGGTTATGTGCGGTAGATTTTTGAAAGTAGGAGCGAATTCGATTTCGTAAAACCTTGGCCTTACCAATGTAGAGCAAATCACCAGACGCATTGCGAAACTGATAGACTCCTGGTGCTTCGGGTAGATGTTTCAGTTTCTGCCAAACTGGAGCTTTTTCTGGAGCGCGTTTCATCGAAGCAAAGCGCATTGCGATAATCCTCTGGTGATCTTCATTTTCTACCGAGTCTCTTCTTGAGCTTGCTGGCTGGATGACATAGCGTAGCGAATTCTTACGCTTTGCCAACCTTCTTTAAAATGCTGATGTTACCCAAACAACTTGCGGAACATGAACTTCAGGCCCTGCTAGCGCTGGATCATCATGAACCAAGATCTGTACTGGGATTTCATAGTGAGATCACAGAAACAGGGGTGACTTGGCTGATCCGAGTCTGGGAGCCTGATGCTGTTTCCTGTCTACTGAGATGGCCAGAAGAATTTGGATTACCTGATCTCAAGTTGGAGCAAGAACACCCTGCAAGCTTATTTGTAGGAACTTGTGAAGGGAAGACTGCTAGTGTCCCATATACGCTCCATTTCAAGTATGCCAATGGTCAAGAGCACAGTCGACTAGATCCTTATTATTTTCAGCTTTCAATCAGTAGTTACGATCAATATCTGTTTGGGCAGGGGAAACACCGCTTCCTCCATGAAAAACTCGGAGCGCATGTCGAGCAACGTGAAGGGATTGCCGGGGTACGCTTTGCAGTATGGGCACCGAACGCTAGACGAGTCAGTGTAGTTGGAGACTTCAATGGTTGGGATGGAAGAAGACACCTGCTCCACGTCTTAGGTGGTTCTGGAATCTGGGAACTCTTTGTGCCTGGAGCTCAATCCGGGCAGTGTTATAAGTTTGAACTTCTCACCCAGTCATATCAGTTACTTCTAAAGAGTGATCCTTTCGCTTTTGCCACCGAGGTTCGGCCATCAACCGCATCACGTATTCAAGAGTTTTCCGGATTTACCTGGGAAGATGAAGGCTGGCTCGAAAAACGGGAACAAACGGACTGGCTCTCTCAACCTCTGAACATCTACGAAGTACACCTCGGTTCCTGGAAGCGCGTACCCGAAGAGGAAAATCGATTCCTGAACTATCGGGAACTAGCCGAAGACCTGATCCCTTACGTCAAGCGAATGGGCTATACTCACTTGGAATTGTTGCCCATAGCAGAACACCCCTTTGATGGCTCATGGGGCTACCAGGTGACTGGATACTTTGCGCCAACATCCCGCTTTGGCCCTCCAGAAGATCTGATGTATTTCATCAATCGATGTCACCGAGAAGGATTGGGAGTTATTATCGATTGGGTGCCTGGTCATTTTCCCAAAGATGCTCACGGACTGGCCCAATTCGACGGAACAACGCTCTATGAACACGAGGATCCACGGAAGGGAGAGCACAAGGAATGGGGCACGTTGATCTTCAACTATGGTCGTCACGAAGTACGAAATTTTCTGATCAGTAATGCTCTATTTTGGTTTGAAAAATACCATATC
>JACLAD010007031.1_pt1 | contig 40184 bp, 18 predicted proteins | sample 8027901 | NCBI WGS metagenome assembly JACLAD01 (sample SAMN15725071, study PRJNA655200) | protist metagenome | isolation source: fluorescence activated cell sorting (FACS) single amplified genomes of... | place: Spain: Blaines Bay Microbial Observatory, Mediterranean Sea | collected 2016-07-05 | reverse complement strand
ATGCTCGTGAATCTCTCTATCCAAAAGTCCAATAGTTAACGAACAACACCACTCTGCCAACAACACAATTTCCAACTCGTTCACATTCACAGCACTTTGACTGTGGGTAGACGCAGATTGTTTATCTGTATTATCTGATGATGGAGAATCCTCATCACCTTCATTGTTCCCGTTATCTTCTGTATTCCCTTGTTTGTCTTGAGAAGCCAATAATTCGTTTTGACGTTCGTCAAGGAGCTGTAACAGCGCTTCAATGAGAGATTGGTAAGAAGCACTTCGATTGCGATGCTTGTGTACATTATTGTCGTCATGGTAGGAGGGCTGAACCAGCATCAGGCTCACGCTTTGATTGCGATACCTTGGCTCTATGAGCAACGAGTCTGCTTGCGAATAGATCAATGTCGCTCGCAACAATTCTCTCCTGTAAAATAACCCACGATGGCCTCCATGCTTACCGCGACAATAACTGTTGGCATCCAATTTATAGGCATGCAAAGCTACTTCTCCCGCATCTTCCATTTGTATGCCACCTCTTTCTCCTGATTTAATGGGAGTATTATTGACACTGTTATTATTGCTACTGCTACTAGCATTCGTTGCAGTCATTGAGAGTGTGAACTTGACCCACTTCTGAGGGTACTGATACATATGGACGATATTTTGGAAGATTTCACAACTACAACTAGCGCTATCATATGCATCAGTTGTCTTGCGAGTCTTCTTGGTTTGGTCCTGTTCCAAGATCGCATCCTCTGCCTCATTAGTCAATGTCACTGATCCAAAGAGAATGCCCGTGACGGCTCCCCATAAACCCACTTCTTCTTCGTGCCCTTGAATATATCTGCCTTCTTGTGTGCGTCGTAGTCCTCTAGCTGTGGCATGACAAGAGATGGCGAATGCAGAAGGAGTATGCGAACGAATGGAAATATCCTGCATAGTACTCATAGGAGATAGTGTAGATCCAGCAGACATCATGGTATTCAGGGATGATAGCTTCAAAATTTGCGATTCAGCTACACGGACATCATAGGGCATGCCTCTCCAAAAATCAACATTGTCATAAATATAAGCCAAAGAAGGACTGAGACTACCCTGTGATCGTATCCACAAGAAGACTTGCAAGACAGCTGACCAAGCAGTAGTACTGATGCAGTCTCTGTGATTGTGACAAATACACAACAAAGCACGTAGTAATAGTTCGCCTTTCACGAAACGCGCTCCAAACCAACGTTGCGATGCATCGTTACTGACAGTACTTGTGCCTATGTCCATATTCGTATTGTTACTATCACCAGTATGGGACCTTCTGGAGAAACTCGACTGTAACATGACCTCAAAACCTGGTCCCAATAGATAGATCAAGGCTGTCTCGATATTCTCATCTCCGTATTGCCTGGCTAACGTTGCTATATGCGCCTTGGATTGCAACAATGCACGAGCGCGAGAAGTCATTTGTTCAATGAGATTGGTGAGCAAATCCTTTAAATCTAGAGACACACAAATGGCTGCAAAGTCCAATGATCCCTCAATAACTTTCCCAATAAGCAAATCTTCATCGGCATTTCCACTTCCAATAGCTCCAACAGCATCTCTGCTGTCTACTGACATTGCTCCTCTATCCTTTGTTGAAGTTAAAGGAGAAGACAAAGATGTAGCATGTGGGTTTGCCCAGATAGAGTCCATAGCGTCCAGTACTGGATTAGCCATTACTAAGAACATGTCTCGATCTTGTAAAGAGGGAGGATAATACATACCAGTATTACTGCCTGGAAGACCACCATGAAGTAATGCTTGTCTCGCCGATACAGTAGGTGTGAAAACAGCTGGTGCTTGATCTGATTCTCCTTTATTAATCAATTTTGTCCAATTATTTGGATCAATCAATTGCAGATTCGTCACACTGCCTGCACCCAACTCGCCACCCGTGATATCTAGATCCAATTGTAGTTCTTGGTCTCTTATTTCATTATATACATTCTCCATGAAACCTGCTGGTAAAGGTTCACCAGCATTGATATCTCTACTATTCCTCATAAATTGTTCCAAGGTCATCCTCCCTTTGGTCATGTTTGGATTATGCAAGTCTGTGTTGAGCATAATCGTACTAAAAGATAATAGAAATGCAGCGTCTGCATTCTTGAAAGGATTTCCTTCTCCTAATTTCTCAAAGAGTTTGTTTGCAAAAGATTCCATCAGTCTATCAATACATTGTGATTCACCCGGCATACGGAACGCACCCAAAAAGGTACGTAGACTATCTGTAAAGCCATTGGGACCGACGCTATTAAATTCAAATGTGTCTACATAATGATGCAGCACTTGTGTGTGATAAGGATGGATTTCTGCTGGACCTTTACTAATAAACTCACCAACTTGAGATTTGCCCAATCCAGGGCTATTCTTCAAGAATAATGCGACACTTCTGGGATCAGCAATAGCAAGGTCTTTGTCTGCAGCCCATTCTATACCAAAGGGGGGTGAAGAATTTACACTGTCAGGGCTACCTGTGTTATTTGTAGCAGTCGTAGTCACAGTACTGCTATCCGCTGTTGTTGTAGGGATCATATCCGGATCGGGGACGGTGATAGGCTGTACAAAGCCCATATTCAAGGCATCTCGTAACCACCCTACTTTCATGGGTTTGTTATTAAACTTCTCTGCCACCTGACTCAATTGTTGTTTAAGTAATCGGCGCTGTCTCAATGTCTCGGCTTCTCGTGTATAACTATCGTAGTCATCTTTGTTATTGTTGGGATGATGGTAGGGATACGGATGAGAATACTGAGAAAACATTGGTGAATTCATTATTACTTGCTGATGATTCGAAGGACTCTGCTGCTTCGCGTTGTTGTTGTTGTTGCTAGTCATCTCATTGGGAGGAGTTGTGGGCTCATCTATACACCACTTGTCTACAGCATCTTCGATGGAAACCTCTTCCAGTGTGTTATCACTCAAATCACTGCTGGCTTTGCGCATCGACAATGGGTCCGGAATGAGATGTTGCTGTTGCTGTTGACGTTGTCCATAAGCATCTGTAGTAGTTACAGTAGTATAATGACCACTTGCTGGCTCTTTATGGTTGTTCATCTCATGAAGACTGCTCGTACTGTTACTAGCACTAACATTTCCTTTGCCGATGACACGAATGGCTACAGCATGTAAAACAGCAAAGACGCCATCCAATGCAAGTTTATTCAATACTGCTTCTCTTGCAGTGCTTATGGTATCTACACTCTTTTTGATACTCGAATAAGAAAATGCAATATTCTCTTGTAATCGTTTGCCACTCTTGTCATTACATTCATTCTTGTTGTTAGTCTTCTTCTTGTCACGAATCTTCCTAAATTCTTCATTGATGGCTCTATTGCACAGAGCATCTATAATGGAATGAAAGAGATTCGTGCATTGCACATCACAATCGTAATTATTATACAAATCGCACATCAAGGATGGCTCACGGCAAAACTCTAGTAAAGACTCTAATGCCAATTCTTCCTTGGCCAAATCCAAGTCTACTGCTAATTGCTTGGATACAGATAGACCAGCCGATTGAGAGAGTGTAGCCGCTCCCTGTCGTAACAAACGCAAATGTACAGAAGTCAAAAATACTTCCAATTGCACCTTCATGTGGTCCTTGATTGATACGAACAAATTGAAGACGACTCTCAATGCGAGACTGAAGACTGCCAAATCGTCGCTTTGACTTGCACGAAGTACATGGCGACACATGTCACCTCTCATAATGTCCACTAGAGGGCCCATTCTTCCCAAACTAGGGCCGCCCGCTTCTAAAGCGACATTGACTAGAGATAGTGCAAAGGTCAACTTCTCTGTATCATTGTCATTGGTATGTGTATTCGAATTGCTTATATTGTTCTGTGTGGAACGGAAGTCCATCAGACTGGCAAGACTATTCATTATTTTGCACAAGAACAGCTTGATACCTTCACCTCCATCGAATGGAGTATGTGTAGATAGCATATTCCAGGTATGTGCATCCAAGTCGACATCAGTGTCTGCACGAACAGCATCGATAATGTCATCATCATTCCTGCCCGATCGTGGAGCCAAATTCAAATTGTTGGCCATAGCTGCAGATGAAGGATCTTCTATATTCTGATCCATGTTATTCCCAGTGAAAATTGACGACTTGCTGTCATTCAGTACAGCCGCAGCACCAGGAGCACATGATTGCTGATTCATTTCTTGAGAAGCCAAGACAGCTCTTCCAAATGCAGTCAGTGTCAAATGTCTCAATGTATTCTCCGCCTCACTTTTCAAAATTTTACTTGCTCGATATTGTCCATGAATATTAAGACACGTGCTATAGACTCTCCATGCATCTTGTACACTCAATAAATGAGAAGCATCGCAACTCAATACAAGAGCTGACAATTCCAACATTTTGATAAATATCACTTCATCACTCTCCCAATCTGTTTCTTCAAAGATACATTGGGCAATACATTGCGCCACAAGGGCTATGCCTTCACTAACACGCGGATATTGAGGAGATAAGAAGCCATACAAGGCAAATTTGGATAAGGAGGATAAACAAGCACTCGTCAACGGACCCGAGGTGCCTTTGCTTACTATGACTTGATGGAAGGGAGCAATATACATGAGTACGTCTACTTCTTTCAAGTCGAAAAGACCTTCCAGATACTCGTTCAAACGACGAAAGGATTGTACAAGTAAGGCCTCTTCAGGATTGCTGTGTCGATTGTTCGCCCAGCGAGTGTGCAAACGCATACTCGTCATAATCGAGCTGATCTCGCCTTTGATGCAACTCACACCATTGATATACGTGCTTGAGGACATCGTACTTACGCGCGAATGCTACCAATCGGTCAGAGGGTGGTTTGATTATCGAAAGGCCAAGACTATGATAGATGGGATATCTTTACGATACTTTAAGTACCTTCAAAATAATATTTTAGCTCCCTTAAAAGTCCCCTTCAGCTCATTTACATGCACTGCTTCAATGGTATGAACGTCGTCATAGACCAAAATCGCTCGCCTCCCGACCCGCCCAGTCACTTTCAAAATTTTGTCGAGCACGGTTCGATGTCACTTACGACTTTTGTCGTGCATTTTGAGAGTCTAGATCCTCTTAGACTTAGTGTTTTTCTGCTATAGTTGCCAAAATCTGATCTAAAAGAGTGATGGAGTCGATTTCTGGCGATGCATTCGAGGAAATGCTTATACCATGGATCGCGCTGCTGTGTCACTACCATAAGCTTTTGCTGCTAGTGAACCCATGGCAGATCCGCAAAATCAGCTACAAGGTACAGCGCTTGCTCAATTCGCAAGGGTTGGGGTCAGAAAGCAATACGGGTCCTCCCAAAGAAGGAGACTCGAGTCCTTCTCCTCTTCAGAAAGATGATATGCAGAGTGTACTGTTCACTGTATTGAAAGAGTTGGCAGATTTGAATACTAATACAGAAGTGCCCCTTTCGGTAGAATCGCTTTACCAGTACCTGGTTGGCTTCTTTAAAGATCGTCATGAAGCTGTAGAAATCTTGAAATCAAAAGGATTGGATCGTCCCGTGAGCGATTATATGCGTCGAGATGTACAAATCGCGTTGTCTAATTCTATCATTCGTCAATCTCTAGCTTTACCGATTGTAAAATTCTTGAGTGGCAATAGTGATCTGTTGACATGGGAATATCTACGCTGTTTGGGGCAGGATCGTAACTTGTGTGGACCATTCGTGGGTAATGTTGTGAATCCTGTACCATATGTGTACCAAGTCTATTCAAATAAGGGTCTAAGTATGGAGTTTGTGTTATGGTGGGCGGAGGATGTGGTAGGTTTGGCAATGGAATTGGCATCTCGAGAGTTGGACCAGATTTTCATTTTGGGAGGAGTGAGCAATACAAGGCTATCCTTCACCGCCTTCATCATGTTTGCACTGCGCTGTTTCTATTGTGTGGCCAGAACCACACAGACAGGATTGTCACCTTCGCAAATAATGCAGGTAGCTTCTCGCAATATGCTTAATAAGTTCTCACAGAGACTTAGCAAGTTGCAACAAGCAGTGAGAGTGAAGCTGCTACAGCCATTCATGAAATACAGCCCTATACAGTCACTCTCTACAGTAAATGTAGATGAGGTGGTAGACAACGAGTCTTTGATTCAATCGGTCTTCGCCATCATCGACGGCAAATTCGCAGATGCCATCAATACCCTGCAGCATCGATCCTCCTCTAATAATAGTCGCAATGATAACATCAATGATCGGCCCAATGACAGATCTCCCTCTGGTGGCATTTTGGAAAGGGGTACTCTGGTGAATACAAAATGGTTGGCACCTCCTCGCCCCCCTCTGATGAGTTCCAACACAAGGATGTGGGATATTGCGCGATTATCACAAGCTTTCCATTTCATTGGCCTAGTGGAGCACTTTGGAAACGTATGTAATCTATGGAAATGCTTTGCTAGTTTAAATCTAGGTGTATCTGATGATGCATCGTTAGTTCAAACAGAGATATGGGTCTCAAATGTAAAGCCCACACCATTCATGGTAGATGAAGTGTCCTTCCTGACATTATTGAGTGAGCTGCTACAAGCAGCATGTACAAGAAGTGTAAGCAATGGAACAGCAGCAACAAAAGTTGGGCATTGGAAATCGCAAATATTGAGCACTTTTGTAGCATACGAAGACATGCGCTTGTCTGGCAGCGAAATGGCAATTTCGGGAGGCTCGACGATCGATTACATATCGAAGGCAACAAATAGTAGTGGGAATGAAGTAGTATCGTGTTATCTCTTTGAAGATATTGTGAGATACGGTGGATCAGCGTCCATGAAGAGTTTGATACAGATGGATTCGTGGTTACAGAGTCTTTACACCAAATTGTGTGAGACTGTGCAAGCTGATGCATTGAGTATCAATTTATGTTGCAGACTCCTATCTTGCTATGGCTTATTGTCTTTGGGCATAGTAGCCAAACAAGCAAAACGATCTTTATACAGTCGACTTCGGCTTGTCCTTGTGTCTTCTATGAAAGAAAAAAATAGCCATGATAAAGCAGAAGGACAGAAAAGTAATGTTACACGCGATGAAGATAACGAAGAGTTGGATGGTACGGAAGATGAGAAGGAGATAACGACGATGAATTATGTAGAGTTCGAACACCTGATGCTGCGATGTGCTTACTTGATGTGGTGTACATACGGCTATGTGGGATCTCGAGGAGTTCCAACCACTTATGAAGGAAATGATGACGTTACTGCAGTGACAGATCTCACTAGACGCAATTTGCTGGATCGATACAATTACACCTGTGGCTCCATTGTCAAGAGCAGTACTTCCAATACTCTGTGGGGAACTGACTTTTTGTATCCATATCTGGAAGTCTTGGAATCCATGGTACAGCGCGAAATGGACTATAAATTGGATCTGTGCGCATATCTTAGACTACCAAGAGGTACATTTGATTCCTTCAGGAAGAAGAAAGCCGTTCAGAATTCCAACAACAGTGGTAATAATGATAGCAAAGTGAGCTCGCGGAGCAGCACCCCCATCAAGCAGCAAACAAACTTTAGCGAGAGTCAGTCCTTTGATTATTACTACTCCTACAAGCAGAACCCCCTGCAGTTGTCTCGCAATCAGAATAATGCACCTCCCATACTGAGTGACCAGACATTTATGCAGGAGAACGATCTTAACGACTTGAAGACTACTGACGAAGTCATCAGTCGAAGCAGTGAACTGATTGAAGGTATTCTCAATAGTCGAACGGATAGCCCTTTACAGGCCAGTTACAATGTTCCAGGAGTTGCACCAGGACGCGCTATTGCAATGGGGCGCGTGAGGGGAAGTAATAGTAATCCAGACCTACAGAAAGTGTTCAACAATGAAAGTAGTAATGGCAACAGCAATGGTCGACCCGTGCTTGGAAGTGACGATGAAATAATGTCTATTGCTGCTAGAGAGGATTCTAGGGGTATATTGCAATCTCCATTATTGGGAGGTTTGAATAGCAGAGACGCCTCTCCGAAACAAGAGGATAGGGGCAATGGCATTTCTTCCATGCAAATGTTTGATAAGATACAGAAGGGAGCGAAGAAGAGTAATGGTAATCCATCTCTATCTGGAAGTAAATCCAATAGCAACATAGTCATGATCACGCATGAGGGTGACAATGATAATATAAACAGCATTAGCGATGTCAATCGAGCGGCGGCAAAAATGATCCATCAAGATTCCAATATTCCTAGAAGTCCTTCCAATAATAGTGTTTTGTCAGACACCTTTTATATCGGTGGTAGTAGAGACACGACACCTCCTCGAAATGGATATGGTAGTGACAGCTCTGATGGTGCTGTGGTATTTGATCCCGCTGGAGCACAGATACGCTATTCCCCTCTGTTGGAATCACCAACACGCGCACTGCTAGAAGGCACAAAAGAGGCTTTATGGCCCATGTATGGCACATACTGCAGTTGTGGTGACAGCAACGACCCAGGCAAATTGTCCGGACCGAACCTCTTTGCTTTATTGAGTAAATTAGGTGTATTGACCAATAACACAGTGATCTCCGATATTGGCATTTTATTGCATCAAATCAGTGCACATACACAGTCTAGTTCTGTGAGTGTGGCCATTACTGCAGCTGCGGATGCATTTGAGTCACCTTCTTTGTCCTTTGAAGAGTTTCTAGTGTTTCTTTCTGCATTTGCACAACTGAGATTCGATGGGGTCGTATCGGCTCCAATATTAAGCAATAGCAAACTCGTTCAAGAGAAGCTGGCAGTAGATCGCAGTGGAGACAATAATCTAACGAATACTGAAGTATGGTTCAAGAATTGGAAGACCTTCTTAGGTTCTTCGCAAGCCTTTCGACGTCTGATGGAAGAGAATGTGTTGCCTACATTGAAGAAGTACCCTTTATTGGCTTTTCCAGAAGATGCTCGCCATCGTGATAGATATGCTGCCGTCTTCTCTTTGGAGGTCTTATTGGCCATTGAAACGTGTGAAGATGTCTTGATGAATGTGTTTGAAGGAGATATGTCCAATGCCTCGAGCAAACAGAACAAGAGGAATGGAACTATAGACACAGACTCTATTCTGAATGCTCTCCAGCGGATAGAATTGGTGCCTGCAGTAGTAAATGAAGCGGAGGTGCGGCAATTGATCAAGGATGTGACTCCTTCTTTCCGTTATCACAAGAGTAAGAAGAATGGTGCAAATCACGAGGGACAAATTAGTGCTCCCATTACATCTCCTGAAAGAGGGGAGAAGGACAAGATGATCTTTCCGCAATGGGAATGGGTCATCTGTTTGGTAGCTTTCCAAGCTGTGGAGAAGGAAATGCACTTATCAGAAAAAGCAGTAGATGCATCACTCATTCCTGGATGGTTAGCAGAGATTATCACCAGCATCGCCAAGAATATATAGAATGAGAATGATAAGAATGATGAGAGATTTGATATTTATTATTAGTTAAAATGATTATATTAAATATATATGTAATGCAGAATGAATATAATATGGATAAATATGATTAATTAAGCATCAACATAAAGAGTCTACCCCTTTTGGTTTGATGTCAATCACCATCCTGAAGTCACTGACATAACTTCTAATAATTTGATCACCTCTCTCCCCCCCCCTCCGCCTATTTCCTATCTAATTCAGTGATAATAGGTCTCGATGAGAAGGTAGTACAAACTGTATAGCAAGACTACACTAAAGAACCACGCTAGTACCTCTACAAAGCTTTTAAAAGTCCAAACACTCTCACCAGGTTTGTCTCGCACATCGTTTTCATCCGTAGTTATACTTACGTCTTTAAACTCTGGTGCATCATCCGAATCCGAAGCTTGCGAACGTGTCATTTCTGTACGACTAGGATAAGACCACTTTCGACGGAACTGCTTTCTTAAAGACTCTCCACCAGGTGAATGCGTACGACTTGGATGAGAATCGTCGGTATCAAGTTGTACTGCTTTGAAGATACTAGAGGATATATTGTCAGCTTGTTCAAATAGATCCACCAATAATGCCGCGTCGATTCTAATCGTATTAATCAATTCCGACGCCTGAATACATTCCTCTTGCAGTAATTCTAGTCGACTCCCAAAGCTTCTGGGGTCTTGAGTGAACCAGATATTGGCAGGTTCTCCTAATCTGACTCGCAAATCTTCCCTTGTCTGTTGAAAATCATCTGCTGCAATTCCTCCATAGTGTCTAGCCTGCTTTTGCAGAGAATCTTTAGCTTGTTGCCGGAATACATGTGCAGCCTGTTCTCTCAATGCTGGCATCGCAGAATAGATATTGCTCTCTTTTTCTATATTTTGATTATCCGCACAACTTTGTTTTGTTTGGCCAATTGTAGAATGAATATGATTCTCTTTTACTAAAGCTGCACCACTGTTGACATCTTCATTTGTATTACTTGGACCCGTTCTACCAATAATAGAAGGTGCATCTGATGAAAACATATCCACGCCACCAAGGTACTTTCCTTGCAATGCTTTGACACCTTCTCTGTTCTCCAACTGTTTATAATTATAATCATAATAATGTGTTGGTGTTGGTGTATACAAGATATTCTCTTCGCTGGCAGTAGGGGGAGGACTCAAAGTATGATCGTGATCCATATCAATACGAGAGGTGACAGCCGCAGGGCCATCTCCAACCCAAGCACCACCAACGGCTTCAGTAGCCAAGTCGTGCTCATCAGAAGCATTTCTCTCAGTTGTTAAAATATCTGATGTATCTGTGATGAGACTATTGCCGTGCAATGCTTTCACTACTTCCCCACTCCGTATGTGTGGTACGGCGCCAAGATCTTGAGAAGCTGTTTTGGATTCTAATCCAGATGAATGAGAAACGTTGTGATCACCACCAGCGGATACACTTTTCTCCCTGTCTCTTTCCTCCAAAGATGAATACAACATATCAGTACCATCACCCGTCCAATTTCCTGGCGCTAAATCCTTAGAAAGAGATCCGGGAGTTGAAATGCTTTTCTCCGCCAACGTCCTTTCATTTTCTTCCATCACTGCAGGAGAGGAGGCACTCATAATAGCTAAAAGTGGCCTGCAAAAAAAAAAATTTGGCCAGCTCCCTGGAAGAGACATCGCCGGGTGGACGGTCCAACAAAAAAATCGGAAGGGGATGATGATGATGCTCCTGGCATCTTCAATTCAGTGATTTGGATCAGATTTAGCGAGATAATATGTCTGATTTTCTTTTCAGGCACAATTTTAGTGCTGTTGTGCTGATTCTGCTGTGTATAGGTGGTATTACGCTGGTCTTAGGAGATGGTCAAAAAGAGCAAGCACAGGAACAGACTCGCGATGAGACGCTGGAGGTGATCATCTTCCAGGCGCTGATGGCTGTCGTGGGCGGCCTGTCGTACTGGGGCGTGCAGGTGAGGAAGGCCAACAACTTGTCTCTTTTCGATCGACGGAAGCGGGAGAGCGCATCGGTGCGATTGGTCACTTAAAACGGCTGCGGCAAGCATTGGATTTGCTTTTAGTGGATACAAAAGCTAGTGTATTGTATAGGATGTGAACGAAAGGACATGGGGATGCATGGTTTGTTTTGCGGTACATTTCAGACGCAGTATTGGGGAGACATTCTTACAGGATGAGAGAGCAATGCCCTCCGGTCTCAAAGCTAACGAGGCAAAGTGAAAATTAAGGCGATTAATGCTTCTCGGAGGCCATCAATATTGCAGAGTTGAGCTGTTTTTGTGACATGTCCTCACGTGCTGGCGTAGTGTGGTTGTTGATATGAACTATCTGATGAATGTTTTATAGTGTAAAATACTGTGATGTTGAAGTAACCGCTTTCCTCGACCAGGACCCCAACGCTGATCTTAGCATATCAAACCGAGGGAACCCCACAAACCTCTCTGCAGGGGGTGCCCACCTTCTGAGACGGAAGCGATTGTATGAATGTACCAGGTCGGCCTACCTTTTTTTTGTGTTTCGGATCAAATAGTCATCTACATCCGGTTGTGTTTGATATGTGCGTAACTTAAAATTTCTTTTCATTTATAATTGCGATGTCAAACCACATCAAACCTCTATCCTTGTCGCAGCGCAATTTGATTCGTGGTCCTTCTATCATCTCTAGTTACCACAGCATTGTGGAGGAGATTGTGTTGAACTCTCTGGACGCCTTTTCTACCTCGATTCAGATTCGATTGTATCCTTCATCGTTTTCTATTGAGATTTGTGATAATGGTTGTGGGATGAATAAGCTTATGTTGCGAAATCACTTTGGTAATTGGCATCACACCAACAAGAGTTTCGAGCATGACACGTATTATGGATTCCGAGGAGAGGCAGTGGCGGCTATCTGTAGCATTGCAGATGTACTAGTATATAGCAAAACGAATGATGATGAGAATATCTATACGAAGCAGATCCCAAGAAGTTTTATGGTGGTGAATGAAAACAATGATGATGAGCATATGAACAACAGTAAGACAGGCTTCAATCGATTGAGTGACAAATCCTTGTCCTTGCCGTTGATATGGGACGCTTCTACATCGTCTTCTTCTTCCAGCAAGGAGTCCGAGACAGGAACCATCATTCGCATATCAAACATCTTCGGTGGTTTGGCTGTGCGTCAGAAGGCAACAAATATGAACGTGGAAATGACAAAGATTCGTGAGTTTATTCGCTCCATGTCGATTCTGCACCATCGAATATCCTTTCGTTTGGCTGTTTGTGAATCTCAAAATACACGAAGAGATGGAAGATCTGGTGTGAAAGAGAAAGCAGATGGTAGCAATATCGATGAGAGTAAGAGTGATAATGAACTATTCGTTCATCGCAATGTATTAGATATTCCCAACCACCAATCTGTCATTGCACGTGCTGTGAGTCTTCATCCCCATCATTCCTTATTATTGCATCAAATGCAGTCTATCGATTTCACATATGAGACTCCTGTCAGTGGCTACAGCAAACAGCAATTCCAGTACAGAGTAGTAGGACTTCTGTCGCCTCCTTTATTTGAATGCTGCCATTGGAATAAGGAGTTCCAATATGCCTATGTAGACAAGAGATACATGAAAAGTCTAGACATCGTCACCACACATATTAATAATGTGTACCGTCGACTGTTTCAGATTCTACAACAACAGAAGGGTCCTAATGCAAAACATGCGAATTTGAGTGGTAGAGGTAAGCAACAGAACATGTATCCGTGTTTCATTCTGCAATTGAGATGTTATGTGAAGAAGTCTGAGAGTGTCGATAATGATAACAATACATGTATGGCCCAGCATTCATCTGCGCAGATATATGATTTGCTGTGTGAACCTGACAAGACAGTGGCTGTGTTTCGCAATCCATTACATCCATTGTTAGCTATCAAGGGGGGCATTGCACTAGTTTTGGAACAATATCAACCTCATCTATTCTCTACAGAGACAGGGGGAAGTTTCGATGGTGAAGGTAATCAAAGTGATGAACAAGGTGAAAGGATGGGAATTTCAGATAATGATGTAGGGAGAAAGAGAAAAGCGAGTACACAAGAGACTAGCAATGACAAGGACACTGTGTTGCGTATCAATGTTGATACCTTTCTAGATGAAATGTTGAATATCCACGCATTGTTACCCTATCATCGGTCATCTACCATCGCCCAGAACCATCAGCGACAGGGGTGTAGTACTAAAAGCAATAACCAGGTACTTTCAGAGAGTATCATAGATGGACATGATGATTCAGATGCTGAGAGTTTGCTCCCAGCAAATCAGTTCTTGAGATACGAGTTTGGAAATGAGAACGCCGACTTCTTCATTGACTCGCCATCAGACACAATTGTGTTGGAATCAGAGGCCATCAGTGAAACTTCTAGTGATGCACGGGTCTATCAAGCCGATACGCAAGACAAGCACCTTAATCATGGCGTATGGAGCCCGCCTCTCTCAGAAAGCTCGTCTGATACCAAGGGGTGGGATGTGAACAGCCACATTGACTCGCGCAGGGGATTGAAATACCGCAAGAATTCTTCTTTCGACAAAGCATTCTCGCTTGGCAAGACACCTTCACAGCAAAGTGATAGTTTATCTGGTGTAAAGCACTCAGGGGATGCCTCGTGTTATGGTGTGTCAGTTGATAATGATGAAACCTTAGGGCAGAATGATTTCGATGTAGTCGTATATCGCAAACCAATGTATCAGTCCTCGGAAGATGGAGATCGAGATGAGACTGATTGCAGAACACAAGACAAGCACGATGATGTTTCATGTACTCTCAGTACTATCAGTGCGTTGAGCCAAGAAACTACTACCACCATCTCTTCACAGGGCAATCGCCATTATTGGGGCACTGCTTCTGTCGGATCAGATACAGTTAGCGGGTCGGGGCAGGGGAGCATGCCTTTTGCTAGTTCCGATGATGGAGTGATGCTTGAACATGTGTCTCTACTTGCAAGTGATACGCAGCAAAGGTTAACCCAGCCTGTTGCTCAGTTCACCAACGTCTCGACGCAGGAACATGTCCCTGCAACTGCAAGAGCATCCTCAAATCTGTCCATGCTTCGTCCTTTGAAGTTGACATGTGATTCTCTAAAAATGGCAGATGTAGTAGGCCAAGTAGACAATAAGTATATCTTACTCTACTATGATGGTTTCTTGCTCGCTGCAGACCAACATGCCTTGGACGAGAGAGTGTTACTGGAGAAGATTCAAAAGGAAGTGATGAGTTGTCTAGAACAGCAGGACCAAAAAGATAGCAATGATAATGGGATTGGCTTGTCTGCACGTGAAGTTGATGAGACACTGCTCCTTACTACAGATCTGAGCAACGCATTGCTGTCTCGTCGCACAGCAGTGGAGAGATGGAGGTTCAAAGTGTATCCTCCCAGATTTGTATCTACTGGTAATGATGCCAATAGTAGTGCCTATACGCTGGTACAAGTACCCTGCATTGCCACTGAACAACTCACTGTAGATGATTTGCTGGAGTTCCTTCATCACATTGCATCGAACTTAGATCTGCCAGATAAGCTCTTACAACCACCAGCGTATCATCGCATCGTGTGCTCTTTGTCCTGCAGAAGGGCCATCAAATTCGGAGATTTTTTAAGTAACCCTGTGTGTAAGAATCTTGTACACGATGTGCTTAAAACCAACCATCCTTTTCAATGCGCACATGGCAGAATTAGCATGGTACCACTGTTCAGCTTGACTGACGCCGGAGTTCATGCACAACTGGATAAAGAAGAAGGCAAGAAACCAAGATTCGATTCTTTGTTTCAACGATAAAAAGAAATGCCAAGAGTGGGGAATAAATGAAATTTGTATGACTTTGATAATGGAAATGTAAATATTGTTGACTTAGTAGTAATCATGATTTAAAGTACCGTTAGTCGTTCCGTTCGTCCCCCCACCCAAGAGGCCCTCCACATTTCACGCGAGCTTTCAAATCTACTTGGCCGCTTTCTCGATCCAGGCGTAATCAAAATCCCTCCTTCTTGCGATGCGATTCATTTTACTTTGGCTCCTGTGCCTCTTCGCGAGTAGCACTAGCTTCCATCACTTCAATCGCTACCTTGTTCGCAGCAGACTTGCAGTTTCTACCGATGAGCCGAAATTGAAAACAAGTGACGATTTCAACAAGTCTTCGGAGTCGAATTTATATATTGACGACGAGGACTTATTCACCTATGGTGTAGACTTAGCCCTCGCAGAAGAGAACCTTTTGTTGCGCAATTTCGAGCAAGCGAAGTTGATTGCTAAGGAAGCAATAAAAATTGCATCGAAGAAAAGCTCTCATGCTGTTGAAAGCGGTGCAAACGTGTATATGGCCTTTGCTGAAGGAATTCTAGCAGAAGGTCTATATGATCAAGGACTGTATCAAGAGAGTGCAAAAGTGTTCAAGAAGGCTCTTGAGAGATATGAGTATGCTTATCAGAGGTCACATGTTTATTCCCCCGAGGCAATAGAGATGGTAGGAGCTACGAACATGATTGCCAGTACTATTCTGAATAACGAAAGGGACTACGAAATTGCAGTTGAGACCGCTCAATTGGCCTTAGGTTTTAGTGAAAAGATATTGCATCCGAACAATACCGAAATCAGTCGAGCATTGATTACTCTAGGCAAAGCTTACCTTTTCAGTAACGATACTAGTGAAAGTCCAGAGGCATTATTCGAACGAGCCATCAACATTCTTGAGGAGAAGAATGACGTGTACAATCTCTTTAAAGACTCCATGTTTGACAACGCTGCGATTGAGGAGTATTATTCTGGTAGTGACAAGACTGTGGATAATAAGGAGGAGGACCTGGAGTTAGATGAAGGCGAGATATCTTGGGATGATGAGAATTCGTTCGTAGTAGAACAGGCCAAGAGTAAAGCTCCTTTTGTGTATTATAGTGAAGAGTCGGTAACGGACATGCTTTTCGACAAGGAATGCATTCCTCAATCAAACGATGATGAGAGTGGCACTACAGCTAGTAGTACAATTACAAAAAGACCAGACAACCAGGCATCGCAGAAGGATATTGAGAAAGCAGAGAAGGTGAGCGAAGAGTTATGCGAAGCATATTACCATCTTGGGTGCCTGTATGCTAGCCGCGAAGACTACGATAATGCTATTACTGCTTGGCATAAAGCGTGTACAATGGAACTAGCGAGTGAGAAGTTAGACACTACCATCCCAAAGGGTGCCTTCCTCGAACCGATCTACCGCCTCTATGCACGTGAAAGACTAGCATGGTACTTCTACAATGAATTGCACGATTTCAAGACCAGTGAGCGCCTGTGCTCTATTGCTCTCTTCCAGTGGTATGAAAGAAATCCTGATGAACAAGATGCAGCCTCAATGGAGTTCTTGGAACAATTATTACGGACCATTCGCGTAGAGACAGGTAGACAACCTCCCCCTCCTAAGAAGTAACGGAAAACATTGGTACGAAGTACATACTTCATCCCTAAACAGAAAGAACCTCCCTGAAGTGGATGATGGGAGTTGAGTTGAATTAATCATTATTCAATTATTAGCATTAGGTCAGACACAGAGATGCGGCCACATATATCCACATCTGCTTCTTAGTAATCATATATAACAGTAGCATTATCAATATCTACAATATCTATCAAGATAATAATCATTGCTTCACTTTATCTCTCTCACAGTAGTAACCCGAAGGCTACTCGGAAGCTCATGCTTCCCTTAGATGGCAAACAGCTGATCAGTTCTTCCTCTGTGACTTGTAGGTACTCAAGATCTTCTCCGGAGATGTCTCTATTGAGCGCTAGATACAAGCTTACTTCGAATCGACAGGATTCATTCAGGAGATCCATGAAGTCACTCTCACTATTGGGTTTCGCTTTCGACACACTTCCTCCACTATTACCACTCTTGTCCATTGCAATATCAGTACGCTGTAAGTCTAAGCCGAGGTCTACTTGTCGACTCAGAGGGCATTTGCTGATCTCCACCAATAGTAGTAGGTTGGTATATAATGCGCGTGCGATGGTCTTGCCATCATTGCCCTTGCCAACCAGAGATGCAATGGAGTACAGCTCCATGAGAGCCGATCGCAGAGACTCTCCCGCATCGTAGTCATTGTAATTCGATTCGCCATTGCCATCTCTCTTGGTTGGAGCTTTCCACGTCAGTAGATATGTGTCGATGATGGACTGTAGCTGCGACAACTCACTTGCAGTGCATTGAGGAAAGACTTCTGGCAGTGTCAAATGGCCGAACTCGTATGGTTGTCCCTGTAACATGCGATCTACGCGCGTATGCAACACATCCTTGTTCCAACCGACAATCATGGCAGCTCCTTCTGTTATACGATAGGTTGAGGCGTAATTGTTCTCTTCATCATCATTAGATAGATCGAAGGTGGACAATGCACTCAACAAATACTCAGGAAGTTGGTCACGGCGGTCACTGAGAAGGATCTCCAGTTCTCGAGCCACTCTTGGGTTACATATCGATTTAGATACTTTGTCAATACTTTTGATACTTCGATAGATATTCGTTAAACCAGTTGGAATCTGCATGCGATGGCTGTAGTATATGCTATTCCAGTATACTTCTGGACTGCATTCACTGATAATTGTCTCGTCCAATACCAGAGCTCCGTATCTTTGCACCAACTGCTCCTTCTTGAACATCACACCGAAACTACTGAGAAAGGGTACTCTAGCATGCCATAACAGTTCCTTGTCCTTGCTCTCTCCATCTACGTGGACCATGTAGCACTCTACTGATAGACGTGGAGTGAATTGCTTTGCACAAAGAAAACACACAATCTTATGTGCTGCATCAATGTCTTGGCTATTCTCGTGCACATTAAGGCGGTTCCTGCCCAGTCCCATCCAGTGGCTCATCACTTCTTCCTCGCGCAAGACGTTTCCACAACTGCAACTACACTGTGCGTGCATCAGAATCAATTCAGTGCTTTCAAGAGAATCTATCTCATGACTTTCTTTTGTTTCCACTGGTGTGCTTGAGCTCTCCTTCACATCACTCGCCTCGTCTTTATGTCCATTACCATCTTCATCACCACCCTCAGTGGCATCTTCATCACCACCCTCAGTGGCATCTTCATCACCACCCTCAGTGGTACCTTCATTGGCATCTCCATTATTATCAGTAACCTCTGTATCTACTGGAGTTGACATTTCTACTTCGCTAGTCATATCAATGCTATGAGCACCACAATCTTTGGCAATACTCTGCTTCTGTTTAACTAACAATTTCTGCCGCACATTGAGTAATTGCTCCTGAAGGATTCGCAAGGACGCCAAATCGAGGTTTACAATGGACTCACAGGATGCACTTTCATTCCCTGAATCAGTATCATCGGTCTCACGAGGGCTCTCAGAGCCTAGTATTCCTGTGTCCTGCGGATGAGTAGTAGGACTGGACAGCTCGCTGCCCTCTCCATCACCAGCCCTACTATTATTGATGTCAAGGTCCTCAACATCATTACCCTCCTTCGCGAGACTCTTGGTACTGGTGTCTTCTTGCTCGTCTTCCTCAGACTCATCGTCAGTAAAGTATTCCTCCGTGGCTTTCTCCTTCAACACGAGTCTCATGCTACCGCGAAGCTTATGGGGCGCTTGTCTCACTGTATTCTCATCACCACTTACATCCGCAGGTGCAGCGGCCAAATCTGTATCTACAGACTGTAAAGAGAGAGTCGCATCGCCATTGCTTGTTCGACTATCTTCCTTAGTAACCGCAAACGCTGTGCTATTGTCTCTACTCAAGAACTGCCCATCTTCGTCATCTTCACCTTCATCGGCATCCAAGATGGCACTACTATCATCGCTCTTGTTGCCGATCTTGAAGAAGTTGTTAAATCTCTCCGTGATGGTAGCACGTTTGGTAACACCAGTGCTGCCTACACTAGTAATGCTACTACTACTCTCCGCGCGGTCTCTTACTGCGCGAACACCAATATCATCATTGCCTGTGTGACTATCTGAACTTCCCGACCGACTTCTATTGTTAATAGTCTTCATACCAGGACTTAGTGCACGAGCCATGCGATCCATCATACTCATATTACTAGTATTATCATTGCTACCTGACCTCTCAGTAGAAGTGTTGCGACTTCCGTTGTTGTTGCCCGCTCCCTGAGATCCCATTCCAGCAGTCTCTGCGCGAAGCGTTTGATTATCCAAACGAACATCCAATGGATCAGTGTATACTGCTGCATATCGCGCATGTCTCATTCCTCCCTTTTTGGCCTGGTCTCCCAGAGAAGCGCCCACTATTGTTGCTTGTTGCTCAATAGCATTACTGATATCTGTATATGTATTGCTCAATATCGATCTGGCAGCAGTCATTATTGGTAAAGAAGAAGCGGACAGAGATGTCACGCTACTCTGCCATTGCATACTTTGTGGGATCGGTAGAGACAATACACCGCTCGTGCCACCCAAGGGCCCTACACTCTCCTTGGGTGGTAGGGGAGGTCTACCAGTACTGTGGGCGATGAGTTGCATATCATCCATGTACATATCCAGAAAGGAGAACAAGTGGAGCTGCGACATGATGATATTCGTGTTGGGCACCTCCTTGTACCTGATGTTGTACAGCAGACTGGCATAGGAGTTAAAGTTTGTCTCTGAGTGATCTAGTAACAATGACCCTTCACGCATCATGTCCGATGAGAAGCTTTGCGAACGTGAGTAAGAAGTGGCACTCACGGGAGAAATCGGAGGACTAGCTAAAGAAATCGAGCGAGAAGGTATCTTGCCACCTTCCGCAATATCATCCAAAGTATTTATGGAAATAGCCTCGCTATCGGGCAGCCCATCTGACACCACTCTATTCACTTGCAAAGGTACTCCGATCTCTTTCACTTTTTCTAAGAACCAGTTCAAGCCAAGCACTTCCAAGTACAGCGAACCATCCACATCTCTACCTGAATCTGAATCTGTATCTGTATCCAAAGAACCTTTCCACGAGGTAGCGCTCATGGCCATCATGTAGGCACTATAAGTGAGCGCATCAGATGGCCCGAGCACCTCGTTCACACACTGGTACAGGATATGTGCAGCATATCTGAACACTGTTCCTCCACACTTGCCACAAGAGTAGATGACCATTCTCCAGATAGACTCATCAATACTCCACAATAAACCTTTGTATTCCCATTGAGCGAATAGACCCAAGGTGGTAAATAGCAAAGAGGTACTCTTGGACTCACTATCCTTCCAGGTGGACATGCGTAAGCAGTAGTTCCACACGCTATTATAGAATATATCCACGGATAGAGAGATTGTCAGCACAGCCTCGTCCTCAAAATACTCCGAGAGTAATGTCGGATTAGACTGTTGATCACTGTTGGCGACAACATCTGTACCACCATTGGTGCCATAGACAGTACTAAGACCATTACTGAGCCCATTGTGATGGTGTTGATGGTCTCTCTGTGTGAAATGAGAGTGGTGTTCATTGTGCTTGTGACCATGCACCAAGTGTCTATGCTTAGAGTACAACTGTAGTGAGGAAGCGAGAGTGCCTGTATAACAAAATGCTAAACGCTTCTGGGGAGGGCGAATAAAGTAGGCCATCAATTGATGCGGTTCCTCCCCCATAAGACCTCCTATGCCTCCTTTGATGCACTGCTTCGAGTCTCGAAATGCGTTGGTTGGCAATAAGACACTTCTTTCCATCTTAAGACGTTGCACTTGTGAGTGCACATGGCTCTTCGCAGATTCAAAGAAACTGTCTTGCAATAAAGGCCAATCCTGATAGGTATATGAGGGCACGTCACTCAAGGATTCCCTACCATAGCTTTGTTTGGTTTCATCAGGAATAACAGGCCCGGGGATGGTGAGAGGCCCGTAGGTTGCATCTTGTAACTGGAGACTCTCACTACTGTATGAAGCATTACTCAGGGAAATTACATCTTGAGTGGCAGCGTCCACACTACCCGTGCTGGCACGACTAGAAGCGATAGACTTGCTGCTCTCTCCGTCCTCTAGAACAGTGTTACCAATATTATCACTTGTACTTAGAGACTTGTCTAGCTCGTATCTACGAGAAATATATGCATCTGGGTCATCAAAGTTATCTCCCTGCAGCACAAACTCCACTTGGTCCACTTGATAGACAATGTACAACACTACATCAAGCGTAATGATGGATCGATAAGAAAGAAGATTCGTACCAAGGTTGATGTCGATGAAGGATATGTAGTTTTTGTTGTTATTATTGAATGCATCACCATCCGAATCGGTGCTTGTGGTTAACATGCTCGTATTTGCATTGCCATTGTTATCAATATTATCGTGTGCCACTGATCGTTGACTGCCTCCAGCAGCGAGATAATCTGCATAGGCCGTATTGTAGATTCCTAAGGTGCGCTCGTCTACATAGTAGTTGAATGGCGCTCCCATATTACTTGCCGAATTCTGACTTTGATTCTGTTGTACATTGCTGGGATTATTATTATTATTATTGATACCAAAGGCAGTACTCAGTCTTCTTGTCGCACTTGTGGCTGCAGAAGTGGGACTGGTGGATTGGCTATACTTGCCCGCAGGAGATATGGTACCAAAAGATGCCCTACTCAGAATATCCTGAATATTCAAAATGGATTCTGCGCTCATATTAGAGAGTCTCTCGTAGGCATTGATCATCTTGTACACGGGCACAGGTAAGTTCAATTGGAATTTACTGTCCAGCACTTGTCGTTCTTGTTCTGCCAATTGCTCCTGATGCGCCATGAGTGCAGCCGCTACTCGACCACTACCTTTTAGATCAATTCCATTACTACTGGTATCGATAGTGGCTCGATTGCTACGATTGGTATAACATAAATTCATTTTCAGAGTGGTCAACAAGTGACCTGCCTTTTCGAAGAAGGCGATACCATCCACAGAGTTATTCACATTCTCTTGACGCTCCTGCAACAAGAAATTGAACATTTGCGTCGTCACGAGTTCATGCAATATGATTGCCCGCGAGTTGATACGCGTGTTGGCCTCCTCTAGATATAGATCCACTGCAAATGATTCCTTGAATGTGCGAAACATATCATCTTTGGGGTGCAATACCGATGGATATGCTAAAGGTAAGATGTAGTTGTAATAATCACCAATTACTTCACACATGAGAACCATGAATGCATCGCGTATCTCTGTGGTAGGGAATTGTTTGGAATTCAGCATGAAACCTGCAGTACTTCCGGGAGGAGTCGCCCCCACTCCCGCACTTTGATTACTGTCCAATCCACCATTGACATTATTAGGACGATGAATATCGAAAGCACTATCGTAATCTTCAAGCTTTTCATCGGCTGGTCCCAATTTGAACCTATCACAGACGATGTTCAAATAATTCAGCAGACGTTTCCGTGGACCCAATGGCAATTTCTCCAATATACCATTGACTTCCCCAAGAGTCAATTGTTTAGTCATAGCACTGATACTGTCACCTTTTGCCGCTACAGAGCGTCGACTGGTACTTCGCCGACCTATTCTATTGTTCCCATTATCGTCGTCATCATCATCATCATTGGATTCGAATCTGAACACAGCGTTATTAGTTAGATCCACGATGTAGGTACCATTCACTAGCGCATCCAGCCAGACATGAAAAGAAGGCGGCAAATTTTTCTGCTGGGACGCTTTGGGCGATGATGATAAAGAGAAAGGAGATGCTGACTCTGTTGATGACGTTCCACCACGTTTATTAAATCCTTTCGTATCCGCTTTTGCTGCCTTATTGTTATACTTGTCAGTACTATTAGCGTAATAATCTTCTAGGTGTAATCCTACCATACAGCCTCCTGGTGCTTGCAAGAGCCCCTTGAGAGCTAACGGCAATCTAGAAATGAAAGCACTAGTCCATCTCAACGGAAACAGAAGTGATCTGAATGCTTCCATAGTCTCTGTGAGAATAGTACCGCTGTTGCACACGAAAGCAATTTTGTGCTCTGTCAAGAGCAGTGTAAAAACGGTCAGCATGTTTTCTACGGAAAGACATGTAAGAGGTCCACTGAAATCCATATCTAGGAAAGGAAAATTCCCTCCCGCTGAACCAATGGCGGGTAGTCTGAAATGGATAGGTGGCAATGCTCTCGATGTCTCACTGATCAATGCAGCATCCAATGATACATGAAAAGGTCTGCCTCCCTCAATGGGTATACTGACTTGATTCACTAACGAATATATAAAGTACTCCAATGGATATCGATTACTGCCAACAGACAAAGAATACAATTGTTTCAGAAAGCGACGCAAGCCTCTGTAGAAAGGCTTGGATGAAATGACACAAATGACCTTAGGAGAGTACAGATGTGTGCCATCACTCAATGTGATCACTTTATCATCCCCATAGATACCCTCAAACAACTCACTCACATCTGCATGGCTCACACGCTCATAAAATCGCAAACAAGCAGCATACAAGTTTCCTCCATCACTATTGTTGAACACGAAGGAAAAAAATTTTGGCAATGGGTACTTGTTCGATGATGTGATTTCCAGTTTCATAATCATGGGAAAGGCAAAAGACGGCAACTCTTTCTCTGGTAATGGCAAATTTGGATAATCAATACGAGGATATCGATCCAAACATGCAGTTTCGTAATGGATATCACAGAGACCAATGCCACTTCGTAGATGGAAGGCAATGCCAATGCCCGGGTCGTTGTATTCATCTTTATTCTTCTTTTTACCAAAACCAGTAACTGCTGAAAATTGAGCAGCAAAGGATTTCTCTTCACGATAATACTTGTCAGCACTATGATACATGTAAGGAATGTCCTCTTCATCACTATACAAAACCAAGGTCACATCATCAATAAAGCTTTGACCAATCATGTACGCCATGGCACTTTCTGAAGCACGCGCAATAGCCATATAACCCAGACCGGAAATATACGCACTATGCTTTGTACTTAGGGATTCCACAATCAATTCCATATTCTTAGGTATCGTTTGTCCTGGTAAAATGAATTTGATATCTGTAATATGATCTACGCGGCCACTGTGCTGGCGGCGTTGAATGGCTAAATAGGGAGCGCTTAAAGGAACGCCTTCCGCACTGTGTTTGATAATAGTCCATTTCGATAACTCTTCATCTTCCAATTCTAGTTCTTCATCATCCAATACAATCGTAATGTCCGTAATCGCACTTAGCCACAAATCACGAGGATGGGAAATGAACTCACCAGAACCTTCCTCTTCTTCCATTAGTTTGCATTGGAAGGGGCCTGGTGAACGACCCAATAGGGCAAAGTATTCGACAGCATTGATCGAAGTAGAGGCCATGGTTCGATGCACCAGTTACGACCGCGAGAACGGCAGAAATAAAGATCTAGAAGGCAATGAGAACTGTCAGAGCAAATGTTGCAATTCAGCCAGCACAGATTCTGAAAACTGGTAGAGTACGCTTCGTCACGCAGCGGGCTTTGGTCTGCAAATAAATGGGAGTGTCAAAAGAGGAAGGTCGGCCTGCGTGACTTTTTCACATTTGTTGCAGCTGGAGGAGGGAGTAATACTGAGAGAGGTAGGGTCACTTGGCCCCTGAAATCGCATCACTACGATCACATCACAACTACCGTAGAAGTTCTAGCGTGTTATTGTATAGAGAATCTCGCATTGACTGAGCCTTGGCTTTCTCGTTTTGACTTGAAATGAGTGGAAAGCATGCTGAGAAGCAAGACCCAGACGCTCTCAATCTACCTGTAGCACCAAACTTCCAGCAACTAGGCAGAAGCGTCTCTCAGAGTGCTCCTGTCTCCTTTGGATCCAACAAGCAGAAGATGACCAAGGATACGATGGGAATGGACATGGCGATGAATGTGGACAACGCCGATGCAAATAGTGGTGCAAGTGAAAGTACGAGTGGGACAAGCTGCAATAAGATACAAGCATCTGTAGAAGGAGGAGGTGGAGTTTTTTCTCATAACAAGAAATCAAAGACTGCCGAACCAGAAGAAGATGAGATGGATTTAAGTAATCTGTTGTATGGTGATGTGGAGGAAATGACTATGGATACCAACTTAAAGAAACTCATTAAGGCGTACGAGAAGCTAAAGAAGAAGTACAAAAAGTTACAAGAGGAGAAAGATGAATGTGAATTCCAAATTGTGGAACTGGTGAAGGACAACCAGACCATAGAGAAGAACATGGGCGATATGTTTTACACATGCCTGAACGAATTGGAGAGAAAGGACAAGATGATTGCAGAATTAAGAAAGGAAATTTCCAATGCTAAGGCATGATGTAGAGTGAGAGGCATATGCGAAGAAGATCGTCGTCGGATCATCAATGTCCGCATCGGTTAGACAATCGTATAACTGCTGTGCTTTGTTATCAATGGTCAAAATCACAACGTCGGAACACTTTTATTTGAAGTTTTTTTGTAGAACAACAAAAAACAATCTTATATCAAAAGTGCGCAGCACGATCATTTACACGAATTCCTATTACTATTCTTCCACCCCGCTTCGCAATTCTGCAGCTGAATCACATGTAATGGTCACAGGGCCATCATTATCAATATTTACTGTCATCATTGCACCGAATCGACCAGACTGCGTTCTGCCATCAGGGGCTCGCTCTTCAATCTTTGCCACTAATTGCTCATAGACGGCTCTAGCAGGTTCAGGAGGACAAGCATTGTGGAAATCCAAACGCCCTTTCTTGATTATTTCGGCATACAGGGTGAAATTTGAGATCAACAATACAGCTTTTTCTGCAGTTGTTACTGTACTCTTCCAGGGTTTACCATCATCATCAGGCCAAAGTCGAAGATCTAGAATTTTCTTGCATGCCCACTCTAAAGCCTCCTCGCCATCGTCGGGTCCGATCCCAACCATGACACAAACACCAGAGTTAATCGAACCAAAAATTTCATTATTGTCCTGGTCAACAACCTCCGCTTTACTTACCCTTTGAATGACCAATCTCATCCCCCTTTTGATGACAATGTGGGGTTTGTCCTCTAGTTAACAAGTAAACTTTGGGATATAACCTTTATTAACTGTACTTACAGAGTTATAACTATAACTAGATCAGTTTGTTGGGTAGTATCACCCTTCTTAAATTTTTGCAAGACAGAAGTGACTCGGGTGGACGGGTCCGCACTTCTTGCGTTCGTACACCGCTGAAAAAAAACCTCCAGGTTTTGCCACGAGGCTACTATCAGCATGGTGTCAAAAGTTATTATCCTGCTTGTTTTGCTGGTTGCATCGAGCTATGCGTTCCGGCTAGCCCCAACTCGCGTGTCTTCGCCTGTGGCGCTAGGTTCAAGGTCATTCCACTTCAAAACATCAATGCACCGTTTGGAGATGCAAGCGGCTTCAAGCGATGCTCTAAGTGGTCCCGCTAGCAACCCTCAAGATAACAGTAAAGTTGTGTCTGTGTTAGCTCAATCAGATTGTAATCCCTTGGCCCCTGAGAAGAAAATTTTTGGATTACCCAAAGTGTTTGTGAAGAAAATTTTACCTCAAGCCTTTATGTTTTTCTGTATTTTGTTCAATTATACGATTTTGAGAGATACAAAAGATGTCTTGGTTGTGACTGCCCCAAATAGTGGAGCTGAGATCATTCCCTTCTTGAAAACATATGTGCAATTACCTGCATCCATTGCTTTTACAGTCTTTTATGCAAAATTATCTAATAAATATAGTCAAAAGAATGTATTTCGTGGAGTAGTAGCAACCTTTTTGACCTTTTTTGCGTGTTTTGCTACTATTATTTATCCTAACCAAGCGTTATTGCATCCTGTGGGCATTGCAGATATGATTGCTACATGGTTACCAAAAGCATTATTACCTTTATTAGCTATTTTCAGAAATTGGACTTATGCCATGTTTTACATGTTTGCAGAGTTATGGGGAAGTATCGTTGTCTCTTTATTGTTTTGGGGTTTTGCTAATGAGATCAACACTGTAGATGAAGCTAAGAAGTATTACCCTTTATTTGGTTTGATTGCTAATGTAGCTTTGATTTTCAGCGGACAATATGTACGATGGGTTTCTAAAATCCGTGCTAATTTACCTGTAGGATCTGATTTGTGGGGATATTCGTTGAAATTATTGATGGCTGCTATCGCAGTAGGTGGTAGTAGTGTATTAGGTATTTATGAATTCATTAATCGTGCTGTTATTCCTGATCCAGATTGTGTATCTCCAGTCAAGGGCGACAAACCAGGTTCCAAGAAGAAGAAGACCAAATTGACTTTAGGAGAAAGCGCCAAGTTCTTGGCGTCTTCTACTTACATTAGAAACATGGCTTTGTTAGTCATTGGATATGGAATGAGTATCAATATTGTAGAAGTGACTTGGAAATCAAAGTTGAAAGCCGCTTTCCCAGACCCTAATGCATACTCTGCTTTTATGGGCAATTTCAGTAGTGCGACTGGAATTGTCACTTTGATAATGATGCTTGGCGGAAGAACTATTTTCAACAAATTTGGATGGAAGACTGCAGCTATGATTCCTCCCATCACCTTATTGACAACAGGTGCAGCTTTCTTTTCTTTAATTTTGTTCCCATCTGTATTTACTGGTGTAACTGCTGCGTTGGGTACTACGCCTCTCATGTTGGCGGTATTTATTGGAGCCGCACAAAACATTTTGTCCAAGGGAAGTAAATATTCTCTTTTTGACCCTTGTAAAGAAATGGCCTACATTCCTCTAGATACTGAATCTAAGACCAAAGGTAAGGCTGCTGTAGATGTCATCGGCAACCCTCTAGGTAAGAGTGGTGGTTCGTTTGTACAACAGATCCTTATTGGTATTACTGGAAGCTTGACTGCTTCTACCCCTTATTTGGGTGGTATTCTAATGGGTGTCATAGCCATGTGGTTGAATGCTGCGAACAATCTGAGCAAAGAGTTCGCTGTTAAATCGGCAGCAACAGATGGTGGCTGTGAAGTCGCTGCTGAACCTGCTACTGATGCTACTGCAGGTGCTGCGGCATAGAAAATTAAGGTTAACAATAGATATAATAGATAGAGAACTCCTTTTCAACGAGATAACTTCTAAACCAGCTCAAAGCCATATCGGAAGTACGCATTGCCGTCAAGCGAATAAGACATTACACATTTTCTCATAATATTATTGACTTCTTTTGTTTAAAATCCTTAGTTAAGCAAATCTATCTTTTACATTAGTCTACAGACAAATTACAACAAGATACTCTCATTATACATAACAGTGATTAGAAATCTGGATGTGGAAAGATCCTTTGCGCAATAGAAGGATTCTTTTCCTTGAATCCGATGCCCCGAAATCTCCGCTCCTCTCTCCACCAGCCCAGTATATGGTGACCTACATAGGACAATAGACAAAGTAGAAACAGGTACGGTATAGCTGCTTTATCCAAGTGCAGACGGACCCTTTGATAACCACTTTTGGCAATTCTACCTAGAAAGATTAGTGATAACAATGTAATATTACCACCTTCTTGCGGACTTGCGAAATTTAGATGGCTACTAGATACCTTAGAGACACGTTTCGAGGAGTGCTTGGACAGAGTTTTTAGCGAGTTGACGATTTTGATAGAAAGGCCATTGAAACCAGTAAGCACGAGCATGGTAACCAAGACCACCACCAGACTTCCGCAGAATGCTCCCAAAATATCACCCGATTTGGTACCTACGATAGTCAACATGGAACCTTTCCCAAAGCTTTCGGAGGAAGAAGAGCTATTCTGTGCCATTGTCGAGCTTCTTGAAGACACAGCTGTACAATTTCTTGTCATAGCAGAAGCTGTATCGCTATTGAGGACAGCTACAGCTTCCCGCATCATCCGTGAGTCGTATGCTATACCTCCTCGAGACGATCTGCGGTGCTTTCTATTTGCTGCCTGTATTTGCTGCTTTATTTGCTCTGAATCCACTTCAAATGTGTCTGCATCGGGTCTATACACCAACGAATCAACCGATACGTCTGCAAACTGATTCATTGCACCCACTTGCAGTGGATCTGTATCAGTAATATCTATACTACCCCCTGCATTCAGTATATCCGTCAATTCATCCATCTCCATCTCTACCTGCAACACTCGTTTGCCGTCTCTCATTTGCAAATCATCGAAGGACAGATCCAATTTATCCAAAAACGAATCATCCACCAACAATCTTTGTGCAATATCATTCTCATTATTTCCAGTAGACATTGAAGAATCTGATGTATTATCTCTAGAGGGTTCAACACTTCCAGAAAATTCTGCCTTTCTTCGTATAGCCTTTTCCAGATCCTTCTTGCTGATCTTGAATGCGAATGTATCCACAATTTCCATGATTTCTTCCTCATCTTCTCCTTCTTCCTTTGCTTCCAAAAAATCGTTTCCATTTTGACTATCTTCGCGAATCCTTCTCATTTCACTGGGGAAGGACCGCTCCAGTCCTTCAGGCAAATCCACAAGATCGTGAAAGATGTTGTTGAATTCGTCTATATCTAAAGTGGCATCGAGCTGCTTACGATCTTTCGTAGACGAATCGTACTCTTTGGGCAACGATATACTGTTGAATAACTCTGAGCGAGTCTTGATGACAGGGTTGTAAATTGGCTCGGGTACGACTTCTTCATCTTCATCTCCGTCACTTTTTGAATTTAAGCGGAAACATCCCCTTGGGACCTCAAATGCATACCTCTTTGTACGACTACGACGAAGCTTCGTGTAAGCACCAGCCAAAATGAACGACATCAAACTTCACTCCCAAATCAAATGAATCCAAAGATCACGCGGCTACCCACACAGATAATGGATAGAGTACATATATACCTCAGCGATACTATGTCGTCGGCGATAATTGTGGCGAATAAGGTGGCGATACTGTCTAGTCGAGTATACGGTGGAGAATCCAAAACTGCTTTTGAAGATTTGAGAACTATAATGTAGTATCCCGGCATCAAGAGAAATCCCGGAATCTCCGAGAAATCCCGGAATCTTGTCAATCCTCCATTTTCGGGAAAACTAAGTTGGAAGAACATGTAGGTCAAATGGTTACATATTTACAGGACTGTAGCAATATACATACATTATACATGATAAGGCCATGTATGAGGCGCACTTTTAATCATCTTTTGCCTTTTTGATTATATCTGCGGCAATACGTGCTATTTTCTCGGTTGCAGTGGCATGCAGGAGCAGCTTGACATCAATCTTTTTCATATAACCGTGATCTACACCCGCAAATCGACTTAAATCTTGTTTCCCGCTTACGATGGAGCTAAGACTGTTCATAAAGGAGTTTAACAGGTTACTTGGCTGCAAAGATTGTTTCACTGTATTGCGAATTCCCAGTAGAATGTAGCTTTCATGATACAAGTTACTAGATACTCGAAACAGATCATGCATTAACCAAGAGTATAGGAGGAAAGACATGATATGTCCATTCAAGAAGTGACTCACTACGTAACCTGAAGCGTAAACACCTATAGCAAAGCAGGTCACCTTGGGAGTCTTGAGCTTCCTTTGAATGTATTTTATAGAACCCACTGTAGCAACTGTACCCGAAAGCGAAGAGATCTTGTTGATTTGATTCGAAATGTTGGCATCAATAGCACCATCATTTTCATAATGATACCATGGGCTGAACAAATTCTCGTCGATGAAGTCACTGATGGTATCCATGATCTCATCAAGCGAGGGCATCTCGCCACTAGCTACTACACTACTGCTATTTCTCTCAGACGCTTCACTGCTCTCGTTCGGCTTGGCAGTAGCACCAGATGGCTTGACATCTGAATCTTTTTGTGTATCATTTCCATTACTAACATTGTCGCTGCCAATCTGCACATTCGCAGAGGCCAGAAACTTGTCGTCATTCAATAATCCCATCAAATCATCACGATACAAGCCAATCCTTTGGCACTCGTCTTTTAGATAAACATAGAAGGAGTCTATATCTCCCCTTGCTTTGTCGTAGTTCGGTTTGTCCTTCTGCACGCGTTTCGAGATTAAGCGGCGAAGAGATTCCTCTTTGCGAGACTGAAAAATGTCCATCCTGCTCAATTCGTCAAGCAATAAACCGAACTGAATAAAATCTAAGGCTGACAAATCGCTTCAAACCAACGAGGAATGCCGACCCTGAAATTCACTTCTCCCTTTTTTTCCTCGCGTGAGTGAAGTTGCATCATTTTGACCATTTACGATGGCTTTTCGCCTTATAACCTTGCTGGTAGTGATTGGTGTGACACTTTTCACTCTATGTCATGCCAAGAGATTCGGTGGCTCTAGATTTCTTTCTGCATCTATACGTCACTCAACCGGCCGTGATGATGAAATGTTTGAAGCTATCTCTGGCTCAAGCTTTACTGCTAGATCTATCACAGGTATAGACTACGAGTCATTATGTACCCTTTCTGGGGGAGCAAAGTCTGGTAAAAAGTCAAAGAAGGGTGGTGGTGGCAAGAAAAGCAGCAAAGATGGTGATGATATGATTGAGACATCAAGTGCTAGTAGTGAGAAATCTGTATATAAAGATGATGGAGAAGAGGAGATTAAGAGTGCGGATGATTTAAAGAAAGTTTTACAAGCTCAAAAGAAGACTTCTCCGAATTCTTTGTTAGTAGAAGATGCCTTGACTGATGATCATAGTAGTATTGCCATCTCAAGTAGCAAAATGGACGAATTAGGACTATTTAGTGGTGATACTGTATTGATTAAAGGCAAAAAGAGAAAAGAGACGGTAGCAGTAGTCAATAGTGACGACAATGTGCCTACCAATGGTATTCGCATGACAAAAGTATTACGATCAAATATTCGTGTTCGTCTCAGTGATAGTGTTACCATCACCGCCTTACCTGATGTGAAATTTGCCAAATCTGTGACTGTATTACCTTTTGAAGATACCATCGAAGGTTTGACTGGAGATTTGTTTGAAGTGTTTGTAAAACCTTATTTTGAAGATAAATATCGACCAGTACATAGTAATGATGCATTCATCGCACGTGGTGGTATGCGACAAGTAGAATTCAAAATTGTATCTATTGATGGTGAAGATGAAGAGGATATTGATTATGCAATTATTGGACCTGATACAGAGATCCATTGTGACATTGAAGATGCTTTACCTCGTAGTGAAGATGATAGGCTAGATGAAGTAGGTTATGATGATATTGGTGGATGTGGTCGTCAATTGGCACAAATTCGAGAATTAGTGGAATTGCCATTAAGACATCCACAATTGTTTAGAACAGTGGGTATTCCACCTCCTCGCGGTGTACTCATGTATGGACCTCCAGGTAGTGGTAAGACGACTATTGCCAAAGCAGTAGCAGCAGAAACGGGAGCGTTCTTCTTCCTACTAAATGGTCCTGAAGTCATGTCCAAACTTGCTGGAGAGAGTGAAAGCAATCTTAGAAAGGCTTTTGAAGAGGCTGAGAGGAATAGTCCTTCTATTATTTTCATCGATGAGATTGATAGTATTGCTCCAAAGCGTGAAAATGCTGGGGGAGAGATGGAGAAGAGAATTGTATCTCAATTATTGACTTTGATGGATGGTATTAAAGCAAGTAGTAATGTTGCTGTCATTGCAGCCACCAATCGACCCAATGTGATTGATCCTGCTCTACGTCGTTTCGGTAGATTTGATAGAGAGTTGGATATTGGTGTACCTGATGATGATGGACGCAGAGAGATTTTGGAGATTAAGACTAAGAATATGAAATTAGCCAGAGAGTGTGACATTGAACAAATCGCAAAAGATACACATGGATATGTAGGAGCAGATATCAGTCAATTATGTATGGAAGCTGCATTCAGCGCTATCAGAGAAAAGATGCATTTGATTGATGTAGATGCAGAGAAAATCGATGCTGAAATTCTAGATAGTTTGGAAATCACCAATGATCATTTTCGTCATGCTCTTGGTGTTACTAATCCTTCCGCTTTGAGAGAGAATGTAGTAGAGGTGCCCAATGTGTCTTGGTCAGATATTGGAGGTCTAGAAGATGTCAAGAGAGAGTTGTATGAGACAGTACAATATCCTGTAGAACATGCAGACAAGTTTGAAAAGTTTGGTATGCAACCTTCAAAAGGTGTTTTATTTTATGGCCCTCCTGGTTGTGGTAAGACGCTGCTTGCAAAGGCTATTGCCAATGAATGTGGTGCTAATTTCATTAGTATCAAGGGTCCCGAGCTATTGACCATGTGGTTTGGTGAATCAGAAGCCAATATCCGAGACTTGTTCGATAAAGCCAGAGCAGCAGCTCCATGTATTCTCTTCTTCGATGAGATGGACTCTATTGCCAAACAGAGAGGCGGCAGCGGGGGAGGGTCTAGTGAAGCAGGAGATAGAGTCATCAATCAGATATTGACAGAAATCGATGGTGTAGGCCAAAGAAAGAGTGTCTTTGTCATTGGTGCTACCAATAGACCAGATATCTTGGATAATGCTGTGACTAGACCAGGACGTCTTGATCAACTTATCTACATTCCATTACCAGATTATGAGAGCAGATTATCCATCTTTGGTGCCAATCTTAGAAAATCACCTGTAGCTCCAGATGTAGATTTGCAAATGATGGCCAAATCCACAGAAGGATTTAGTGGTGCTGATATCACTGAGATTTGCCAACGTGCGGCCAAAAATGCCATTCGTGAATCTGTATCCTATGGTGTGGAGAGAGCTCGTGCTGTCGCCGCAGGAGAAGTAGATGAGAATGAAGAATACATTGATCCTGTACCTTATATCCGTAGAGACCATTTTGAAGAAGCTATGAGTCGCGCCAGAAGATCTGTGTCTGATAAAGATATTCGACAATATGAGTCCTATATGGCCCAACAAAAGGCAGATGCTAGCGCTGCAGGTGCAGGGGGATTTACTTTCGATGATAATGAGGATAGCACTGCCGCCGATCTAGGGGTCGACGAGACTGACATGTACGAGGAGTAGTTATAATGATAATAATTCGAATACAATCATATTTGTTAATACAAAATGTAAATTCACGCCAATGTAATTAGATTTAGTTCACATAATAATAATAGACCAAAATTTATGCATGCTCTTTTTAAATACAAAAATATCAAAAAATAAAGGAATTACTATATAGATGACTGCGACAGACTAATTTAAAACAAAAATGGAGTTTGCTGTACAACAGGAAGTCCACTAGCAGCCTCAGAGAAGGCAAAACCAGTGATAGCCAACATAGCTAGACGTCCATTCTTGATCTCCATGGTTTGCATCACCTTTTCATCACCTCTAATTTTGTATAAGTTCAAGGGGTCGAATTTCAAATTGCCAGGCACATATCCTTCAGGCTTGTCGTTACCCCAGAAAACAGCTCCATCATTCATAGCTTTTCCTTCCAAAAGACCTGCTACCAAGATGGAAGTAACAAGAATACCAGAGACAAAAGGTGAAGAAAGACCACCATTTAGAAGACTAGGTGCTTTGTCACCATTAGCCAAGATGGATGGGAAACCAAAGGTTTGAGCAATCTCTTTGTGCCATAACTCACTTAAAGGCCAACCAGCAGCCGCAAGCATAGCCAAACGAGCGTGCTTGACCTCAGCTTCACGCATCCAGTATAGTGTCTTCTTAGATTTGGAAATTCCAAAAGGATCAAAACCAACATCACCAGCTAAACTTCCGTCCAACTGTTTATCATACATTCAAGAGAAAGACACGGGGAATTAGAGAAATAGAAAAGGAGGAATGACGATAGGTGTTAGAACTGACTCATGAATGTGACAGGATAAGATGACAAAAGCAAGAAAGGAACATATCATGTACCATTTTAGGAGCCATCATGTTGCCCACAGGCAACCACTTGGCCTTCAATCGTGGTTTAGGAGCAGGAGGAGCAGGTACGGCTACACTCTCCTCTTCTACGGCTTCCATAGTAGGCGCGATTTCCAAGTCAGTCTCTGACATCGAAACACGCGTAGAGAAGCGAGAATATCCATTCAGAGTAAATCCACAACTCACTGTTAGGATGGCCAGGCACAGGAAAAATCTCAGAAACATTTCTTGATAATAATATAACGCGATATCGGTAATAAAACTCAAAAGTGTGGAATGACTCACTCTAGCCTCCACCCACCAACACCTCCCGTCCACTCCCTGTGCCATGGTCGAATTTGTATGTGCCATTTCGTTATAGCTAGTAGACTTTATGACGGCTTATGACGCTAATTCGAACAAATCTCACCTCTAAGTCCATCGACTGATCAGATATTCTCTCTGATGAGGCTTCTTTTGTTTTACTTATCCTCATTATGCCTCACGCATACTCTGAAGTTATCTACACGCTCCCAAGCGTTCAATCAGCTCCAAGAGGCATCAATTGAGAGGCAGATGAAGTTATTGCGTCTGGAAGGCTACACAAAACTGTTTAGTATCTCTTCAGTGGATACGGTCAAGAAACAAAGTGTGACAGATCTGTACTTGACAAGTCGTATAGATTTCCCTGAAGAGCGCGATTTCTTGAAAGAGATTATTATTGCACCCATCAAATCGTCTACAAATTTGAACAATGGGTACTTGGGCAATAATGGCTTCTTCGCTTTCATTTCAATCTTCAGTGTATTGCTTCAATCTATTGTATTGCCTTCGAATCCATTCTATAAAATGCAAGTGGATAGCTCTGTACAGAACGTAATAGGGTTATTTCTGCTATCACTGCCCTTCCTCTTGCTAATTTTGTCGCAAACAGGAGACGTAGGTACCAAATTCATTGTCAAGTTGCAACAACAATTCTATTTCCGTGCAATAGAACCCATTCTCAGTGTCTTTCCAGGACATCGCAAACACGAAAGATCAATTTCTAGCTCTGGAGAGAAGAGGGGGATGGATATGGATAGTAGGTATCGCATTGCGTATCACGAAGCGGGACACTTGTTGATAGGATATTTAGTGGGATTAGTGGTTCGCAGCTATGATTTGAATCTCGATGGTGATTTTGATGGAGGAAGTAATTGCATTGAATTATTCATTGATGAAAGTGATAGAAACGATATTAATGAAAATAGAGAGAGATCTACGTGGAGAGGTAGTGGTGGCAGTACCATCAAGGATATGCGAGAAGGTAGTCGGGGTAATATCGGAAAACTGGGGTCTTTGCTCTGCATGTCCATGGCTGGACCTGTGAGTGAATGTCTATACATCAAAAATACTGGATTCAATGCCGCTACTTCCAATATCATGAGAGGTGGTAATCAAGATCTTATCGCTGCTAACGCCTTACTTGATTTGTACGGCATCGATTCAGAGGACAGGGATGGGTACCTACGCTGGTGCTGCGCTAAGTGTCTCTCCCTACTCAGACTGTACGGGGAACAGGTAGATTTGGTGGCGAACATGATGATAGAGTCTCGAGAAATCAAGGACATATTTTTGGCTATTGAAGAAAGTTACAGTACGGAGGTGAGAGAGGAGTGACTCAAGTTGTGAAGTGTCCAGGTGTCCATCATGAATTCTTTGTAGGTTAATTGGTGTAGTGATAATAATGTATAAAATCTTCAATTTCACGTACATATTTACACAATATGGATACAATATTAGCTACTTCTCTCTCTCCTCTAAAAATATAATGACTACCAGTCCCTCCTTGTAGTCGTGGTGATGGTTTCGTACAAAATATGGGATCGACCAGCTTTCATCTGGAAACACTTCGATTTCTTGATTCGGCGAGGGATGGGAGGTGGAGGCGGAAGCATCAAATCCTCATCATTGTTGTTGATAGCATCGCCAGCATCAGCATCAGCTGCTCTTCTCTCCATAACTTCATTTTCTTCTCCTTGTACCGTCACTTTATTCTGTTGAGGCGTTGGCATTGCTTCCTTCTCATCCTTCTCCGTCAGCATACCCCAGATAACCTTCTTGTATGTGGTCAACAACTGGAGCTTGGTTTCCAGATCAGCCGAGGTCAAATTAGTGACTCTAAAGACAGTGGCGGCTTGTATATCGAATTGCAGACACCAACTGCTATTGACAGAATTAGGTTCCTTCTCTCGAATAGCCATGAGAATCTTGACGGGTTCCGCTAGTGATGATTCAGGTACAATACCCACATCAATCGTCTCGTCATCAGCATCCACATAACTTGGAAGCAACAAGGTACCAGACAAGTGAGAATGGGTGATAAACGCCGATTCCGTACGACCCGCAGCACGTAAAACTTTGATACACAGTGACTTCAGCGATTCGTCTTTCATCAGTGCACTGTATACACCTTCCTCCCCCGCTTCTTTCCCCTCTTCATTTTCTGGAAGTGCTACTTTGTGAATAATACAAAGATCACTAATGCCTCGAATCAATGTAGATATGACATCAGTCAAGACAAAACTACTTCCATCCAAGCGCAAGGTCTTGATTTCGTTTCTCTCTACCGTCTGCACGCGAGCTCCAGTACTACTCGTATTGCTATTCTGGTTTTCATTTAGATAGTACTTACCAAGCACTCCACTTGTTGGTACTGTTGTGCGTGGGTAAGAAATACCCATAATTATTCTATCCCTTTTGTAATCTTTCTCCAACTGCGCAATGGAGCTATCCGTGCTTGATTCTTCCTCGTTACTGGTAGAAGCATCAATATCCAGAGTGACTCGAAAGGGTAAGGCATTGCCTAAAACGGGTAATGTAACCGGCTTGTTGCCTAAAATTCCCGCCTCTTCAGCGAAGGGATACGCCGTCAACGTTTTCATAGCCATGCTTAACGAACCATACTTCATTCCTGTCGTTTTTGTGTCATTCGAAGTATTCCTGGACCTTTCGTTGTACTCTACAAATGCCAACAACTCTCTACGAATCACTTCATCGTCCCAACAATCTTGATTAAGACAAATTGCTCTCAACCATTCATCAAGAGCATCCATACGTTCTTGATATAATAAGAACTCACTACTATTCTTCTCACTTTTGTTATTATAGTATTTTGATGAATCAGCGGACATATTATTGAAATTCTGGAAGAATTCGTTGATAGCATTGCCCACACGATTCATTTCCGCACCAATGCCATTCCAATTGGGAAGTACAGCGACAGGGAATGGCTTTTGTATGACATATTTCGTTGTTCCTAGAGGTAATTTGTTCTTGAACTCCAGAAATTGACTATATCTCTTCTTGATATGGTACTCTTGTCCTGATTTCAAAATCACGTGGACATTAAAGAAACAGACGTCTTTGTCTTGTGCAGCCATAGATTCTGAATGCACGGCCACCAATTCAAATTGTTTGATGCTACAATACACGGGACACTTCAAAAGACCTCTTTCTAATGCTCTAGTAGGCAAGTTCTTACGATCTGATACCCCATCTTCGAAATCCCCAGAGATCTCTGTCCTCCACATTGACGCATCTTTTTCCAACGCTTTGCCAGAATTATTCTGTATCAAACCGAAGTAAGATTCCTCTTCACCACTAGTGGCTTCTTGATGCAGACTCTTCTGAAGGTAAACGATGGCACCATTGTAGTCGCCTTGGGTCAATTGCAGCGCTTTCTTCGATGCCTCGCGATCATAACCTAATGAGACCAGGCGATCCACATCGGTAGCGATTAGCTGCTTGGACTCATTCATCATATTTTTTGACTGTCTTGTTGATAAATAGTGGCGACCTGCAACTTGCAGCTGACAAACTTATTGTGAGAGATACCAGACAGATTTCAACTATCTGTCTGCGACGTATCAAGTGCTCTGCTGAACAACTATCTGTCTGCGACGTATCAAGTGCTCTGCTGAAATCACACAAAAGATTCACTATAAAAGATACTGCGGAAGTGACATCCCCAGCTGTGTGTGGTAGTCATTTTGGACTTTGTCGGCCATGTCTCATTGACTTTTGCATCATACATCTCCAAATGAACAAAGCGCGCCGTGTGATATCTTTGTTGCCTAGTGCTACTGAGACGCTATGTTTGCTTGGCAGTGAGGCTAGTTCTCTCTTGGTTGGTCGTTCACATGAATGTAATTATCCTTCTGAAATCACGCACTTGCCCATCTTGACTGGTCAGAAGACGAGTACGGAATGGAGCAGTGCCGCTGAGATCGACAAACAAGTCAGCAGTATGATCTCAGAAGGTCAGTCTCTGTACACCATTAATGAAACCTTGATTCGTGAATTGCAACCCAATATCATATTGACACAAGACATATGCGAAGTGTGTGCGATTGATCTACAAACAGTCGAGCGTATTGCCCACAAGATCAATCGAGAGAATAGAGAGAGCGATGGCAATGATAAAGATGACATCGAAGTGATCAGTCTTAACCCTTTAGGGCTGTATGATGTGCTTGATGATGTCAAACGAGTATCTACGGCTCTAAATATGGAGGCTGAGGGACAAGTAGTGAAGAAGGATACCTGCCAAAGAACATTGCCTTCATCGAATGGCCAGACCCGTTGTATGTCGGTGGACATTGGACACCGTATCTCATTTTTTTAGCTGGCGGCACTCATCCTTTGAATAATGTTTTGGAAGGTAAGGATGGAGCGGGCAAGTCTTTTCCTGTCTCTAAAGAAGCGTTTGTATCTAGTGAGCCGGATATCATTGTGATAAGTCCATGTGGTTTGAAGTTGAAAGAAGCAGAGGCTGAGGCGAAGTTGTTACTAGAGCAGGAATGGTTCACTGAATTGAAGGCTGTAAAAGATAAAGAAGTTTATATCGTAGATGGTGATGCACATTTCAATCGACCAGGACCACGGCTTGTACAGGCTCTTGAATGGCTCTGTTATATTGTACACCGTGATAGCATCAATACTGATGGGATGGAGATTCAAGACTTTCCCTACATTAAACTGAAATGAT
>JACLAD010013608.1_pt1 | contig 40261 bp, 37 predicted proteins | sample 8027901 | NCBI WGS metagenome assembly JACLAD01 (sample SAMN15725071, study PRJNA655200) | protist metagenome | isolation source: fluorescence activated cell sorting (FACS) single amplified genomes of... | place: Spain: Blaines Bay Microbial Observatory, Mediterranean Sea | collected 2016-07-05 | reverse complement strand
TTCTTGCAATTGGCTGATTGCTGCCATTCGACGATTATCGAGTAACAAAATAGTTCCATGTACACCATGTTGAATGCCATCAATCAAAATTTGTGGGTTCATCATAAAGGAACCATCTCCTGTCAAAGCTATACCGTAACGACCTTCATCTGCCAGAGCTTGGGAAAGCAATGCAGAAACAGCGAAGCCCATATAGGATGATCCTGAGTCAGTGAACGTTTCTTCAGGAGAATTATCTTCTACAATTTGGAATCCATTTGCTTGAACGTCACCTGCATCAAAAAACTTTATAGCCTCATGAAGTCGTGCAAAGTCATCGGCAATTTTAATTACCTGAGGCTGAGTTAGCAGAGGAATTTTCCAAATGTCATCTTCAATAGTAGCTGCATCAAATCGATCTTTCTTAAAAGTTTGCCATTCTTGCTTTTTAGCTAAGCACTTTGACAACCATTCACTTGTAGTTTTCTGTTTGTCTAAGCATCGAGTCAGTTGCTTCAGAACTGTAGCTGCATCCCCGTGCAATGCTAAGGTATTGTTGTAGTGAAGCACATCGTCAAAATCTGTATTGATGTTGATCACATATTTTGCCTTGGGCCAACCCATACCCGAACAGTCACTTTGACAAACTCCTCGGCTACCGACAAAAATAACTAGCTCAGCTTCCTGCATAGCGTAATTACCACTGATGGTACCCTTTGATCCGCCGACATGCATGTTTTGTGGATGATCATCTGGTAAAACCCCTGTAGAGCCAGGGCTTAAAACGACTACGGCCCCAGAGGTTTCTGCAAAACAGAGTAATGCTTCTGCAGCTTTGCGAGACCCACCTCCCACTTTGATTGCAACCTGAGAAGCTTGGGAAATCAATGCTGCCGCTTTTTTGATCAAGGCATCGCTGAGGAGGTAAGGTACAAATGGCTGAGGACGCTCTGGCAAGCTATCTAATCGCAAGGTGACTTTTGCAGGCTGTGTATTGATGGGTAGGTTCAGAAAGAAGGGGCCTGCCTTTGAAGGATGGAAAACCCTTGTGGCTCCCCTTCGAAGTGCTTCACGAAAGGCCTGAGGAGTGTGGAGTGTATATGATGATCCCATAACAGCTGTGATTTGCCCGAACATGCCTTGCTCTCGTTTCGGTACCTGCTGCATGTTGTATCCCTCACCATGTGTAGTTTCATCACCATAAATGTGATAAACTCCAATGCCATTCGAAGAAGAAACAATGGATGCTGCCACGGCTTGCAGAGCGCCAGGCCCAATAGATGTAACCACGGCACATGGTTCATCATACACCCAACGTAATGCCGTAGCGGTGTGGGCCATTTCAACTTCGTTTCGAAACTGAAACCCCCTCACCAAACCTGCAGATTCATAAACTCGAAGAGTTTCTCCAAATTCAGTGGAACCATGTCCCAAGATCATTAGAAATTTGGTAACTCCTTGCCTGATCAGCCCTAGCACCAGTACCTCAGTCAGGCCCATGGAAACTGTATTTAATAATAAGCCTGCCTCAACAACTGCATTCACTCCACCATGACTTTTGAACCACAGTGCTCTTTTAGCTTGGGTTTCTGGGAAATCATGTGATGAGTTCATACCAGTTCCTTCCGCAATCTAATGGATTGCCCTTTTTGGGCTGATTCTTCTGCTGCCAAGGCAAATTTTAATACCTGTCTTCCCTGCCTGGCTGTCAAAATGGGCTCTCCTCCATCTTTTAGCACATTGAGAAAATGGCGAGTTGACTGAATAAAACTCTGCTCCCACCCCATAGCGATATCCCGATATTCAGTGATCTTATCCTTGGAATAGAGCACTAGTGGAGGAGTTTCACCGATTCGACCATGCCCTCCGTTGATCCAAATGATCCCATGCGTTCCTGTTATTTCCACACGGTCATCCTGCGCATAGTAGTAACCAGAAATTTCAAGTTCGGGAGAATAGACAACCTCCAAGTTTCCAATTTTCCCGTTCTGGAAACGAAATGAAATCAATGATGGGGCATCCAAAAAGCCACCGTCTTTTCGTTGCGTATGATTAATGTAAGAGTGCACTTCTTCTGGATTCCCCATGAAGTACCATGCCAGTGCAAATTTGTGATGACCATCATCAAACACGAGCGGACCACCTCCAGAGGTCTCTTTATCTTGTCGCCATGCATCAGCACTGCTTGGTATCTCCCAAGCTGTTTTCCCCTTGCCAGAGTTTGACTTAATCCGGATTGATAGTGGTTCACCAATCGCTCCCTTATCTATCAAAGATTTGGCCTTCATCACTGGTGGATGAAAAATTAAATTTTCAAATACTTTAAAGGGGTATGGACTCGCTTCAGCGGCAGCTACCAATTGATCTGCTTCATCTAGATTGATGCACATTGGCTTTTGCAGTGAAATGATTTTCTGTGCTTCAATCGCTTTCAAGGCTATCGGCAGGTGCGTATTGTGCGGCAGCAGCAATTCAACCAAGTCCACGTCATCTCGCGCCAATAAGTCTTCATAATTATTTGTAACAGCAGCATCAGGACATCCCCATTTTTCTGCTCGAGCTTTTGCCAGGTCGAGATCTTGATCACAGAGCGCTGAGATCTGACTGAAGGGGTTTTGTATGTACTCGATAGCATGAAGGTCAGAGATTCGACCTGTGCCGATAATGCCCACACGAATTGCCTGCCTTTTCATGTTACCTATGAAAAATTAAGTTTATTCGCCACATTCTTCAGGATTGTCCCAAATGTCATAAGGTGCTCATGCTGGATACGTACAGAAGGCCCTGAAATTCCAATAGCTGCGATCATACCGCCTCGACCATCAAACAACGGATATGCAGCGCATCGAATTCCCTCTGAAAATTCCTCATTATCAATTGCGAAACCAACACTGCGGGTTTGCAAAAGTTCCCGATGTAGATGAGGTAAATTGACGATTGTTTTATGAGTATAAATCTGCAATTCACTAGGGATTTTGGCATTTCCAAAGGCCAAAAAAGCTTTTCCAAGTGCGGTACAGTGAAGCGGCGATAGAGAACCTATCGGGTGGTCTACTTTTAATGGTCTTAGAGAATCCACTTTATCTATATACCACACTCGGTCTTCAACCAAGACCGCAAGATGAGCACATTCTCCAGTTGTCTGAACGATTTCTTCCAGTGCAGGACGACAAATTTCCTTACACGCAATCACTTCAGTCAGAGAATGCTGATTTGTGGAGCATGTTTTCTGTGAAACAGCTGAATAGCGGCGTGATGAATTTTGTGATGCATATCCTGCTGCCACCAATGTCTTTAGGATGTGTGAAGCGTTTGATTTATCAACATCCAGTAGCTCAGCAATATGCGTCAGTCTAAGCGGTGCATCAGCTTCTCTTAAAATATCGAGAGCTTTCAGCCCTCTGGTCAAGGATTGTAATAACCTCAAAATCGTCTATTCCTGATCAAGTTTTGTAAGTTTTGCCATTAATTCCGTTTACTTTTATGAACAGCTATATCTATCAAACTACAAAGAAGTCAAAGCTCAAATTGCAAAAAGGTTTGAAAATGTTGTAAAATTGTTTAACATATGGCAACTATTATAAAATTTTTTTGAACTTTCATTACTTTCGCACACATTTGTTGCCTAGAGCAATAATTTAATTGACAGCACAAAAACTCCCTGCTTAGATAAGCGACGTGTACCGTTTTTGTTTGACAGAAGACACTTTAATTGAGGAGGAGATCTCATGAAATACATCAATCGCCGTACACTTCTGGGAACTTTATTCGCACTACCCTTCATTGGCCTTAGCACACCAGCCTTAGCACAAAGTGAGGTGACAATAAGTCACTACTTTACTGGTGAGTTAGGGCTGAAGGCTTTCGGTGAACAAATGGAAAAGTTCGAGGCAGCAACAAGCTATGAAATGAAAAACAGCCCTGTTGGTCACGAAGATTTCAAAACAGATATTCTGGTAAGAGCATCTGGGAGCAGCCTGCCTGATGTCTTTAGTTACTGGGCAGGTGCAAGAGTTCAGTTTATTGCGGATTCTGAAAGCCTAAAGCCCATCGACCAAATGTGGAACGAAGCTGGATTGGATCAGATTGTTGCCAAAACGGTTGCGGACAGTGCAACTATGTACAATGGCAAAAGGTTTCTGGTACCATTTAACTACCATTACTCAGGAATGTTCTATAACACCAAGGTGATGGCAGATGCAGGAATTACCGAAATGCCTACCGACTGGAATGGATTTCTTGCTCTTTGTAAAGAGTTACAATCGAAAGGAGTCACTCCGATTGCTTTAGGTTCAAAGAATCGGTGGCCAGCTCAGTTTTGGTTTGATTACCTGTTATTACGCAGCGCAGGCCCAGACTATCGAGCTCAATTGATGGCTGGGAAAGCATCCTATGATGATCTTCAAGTCAAACAGGCTATGGGGATGTGGAAGGCGTTGGTCGATGCAGGGTACTTCGTGGAAAATGCGAACGCGAACACATGGACAGATGCCTCAGACCAAGTTGCAAGAGGCGATGCGGCAATGACTTTGATGGGGACATGGATTACAGGTTACTGGAATGGTCTTGGCCTTGTCCCAGGAGCAGATTATGACTTCTTCCCATTCCCTAGCATCATGGCTGGGGTTCCTTCAGCATCAGTGGGCCCTGTAGATGGTTTAGTAATTGGAGCAAACACAACTAATCCGAAGGGTGCAGAGGAATTTTTGAAGTTTATGGTTTCTGATACTGGGGTGCAAGCAGCATGGAGCAAAGCTCAAGGTGCCCTGTCGGCGAATGTCAATGTCGATGCATCAAATTATAATTCTGTAATGTTGAAAGCTTTTGAGACTGTTAAAAACTCAGATGCTTTTGCATTCAACTATGATTTAGCAACACCACCCCCAGTAGCTGAAGTTGGCTTGTCGATGTTTGCCCGATTTATGGATGATCCGTCAGGTGTGGATGAAATCATGAATCAAACAGCACAAGATGCTGCCGGTGCATTCAACGAATGAGAATAAGCTGAATTAACTCCAACATGCGGGGTCTTTCTTGGACTCCGCTAACCAAAGCTAGCATGGAACGCGATAAACGCTTATGGCGAATCGTCCTCCTTACACCCCCACTTCTCGTTTTTACTGTCTTAATCGTTTGGCCTCTCCTAAATTCGTTTTACTATAGTTTTACAAACTGGAACGGCTTCAGTAGTAGCTATCAGTTTGTTGGATTAAGTAATTTTCAAAAGATCTGGACAGATCGTCTATTTTTTCAGGCCACAATAAATACCATCATTTGGATGGTTTCGGCACTACTACTACCAACTTTACTAGGTCTTGTACTAGCTCTTTTACTTGACTCAAAAGTTCGTGGTGGAAAATTCTTTAAAACGATCTTTTACCTACCCATCTGCCTTTCAGCTATTGTCGTGGGACAAATCTGGATATGGATCTATCAACCGAACTGGGGGCTACTTAACACATTAATTGAAGAAATCACTGGTGAGCGTTTCCGGTATGCATGGCTTGCGAAGCCAGATAGTGCTCTATTCTCTGTGATTGTTGCTTGGTCTTGGCAACAGACAGGGTTATCAATGGTCATTTATCTTGCTGGACTCACTGCCATTCCATCTGAAATACTTGAAAGTAGTGCAAGTGAGGGTGCTACGACATGGCAGCGAATATGGTATATAATAATACCTCTACTTGTTCCATCAACTGTTGTTGTCATCGCACTCTCTGTTATTAATTCACTGAAGGGTTTTGATATTTTATACATTATGACTGGTGGGGGACCCTTTAATTCGTCTGATACTTTGGCAATGCATATGTACAATGAAAGTTTTAAAAAATATCTTATTGGATATGGAAGTAGTATCTCAGTAGTTTTATTTGTGATTGCATTGATCATTATCGGAATTTATTTTAGGCAACTTCGGAAGTTTGATCAGATTTATGGTCAGTGAATAATGAAAGTAGTATTTTTTAATTTTGAATCAACAAAAAAACTAAATCTCAATTTGAAAACAAATAAATTTTTCTAATGATTTAAATGTTTGGCTATAAAAAAAATAATGATTCAGGTATTCATTCTTGGCCAGTTGTAATCTTTATTTTTTTATTGATTTTATCAATTCTTTTTTTAGCTCCAACATTTGGGGTTTTATTATCATCAGTTAAAACTACAAGGGATATTGCTCTAGGAGAACTATGGAAGATTCCTAATGAACTTTATTTCGGGAATTATGTAGAAGTTTTAAGCAATCCTGCTGTTGGTCAATATTTTGTAAATACACTTCTAGTGACTGTTCCAGCAACCTTTGCGTCTATCGTACTTGGCAGCTTAGCGGGTTATGTTTTTGCAAAATTGCCCTTTCGTGGGAGTGAAATACTTTTTCTGATTCTTGTTTCGGGAATGTTTTTCCCACCTCAAGTAATATTAATTCCACTGTTTCGATTATTTAACAGTCTTGGTCTGATCGATACACTTTGGCCGATTTTTTTAGTTCATACTGCGTTAGGAATTCCAATATGTAGTTTATTGATGCGCAACTTTTTTTCAACGATACCAGCTGAAGTACGCGAAGCTGCCATACTGGATGGCGCGAATGAATGGCAAATTCTTACAAGAATTGCTTTACCATTAAGTTTGTCAGCTTTGGCTGTTTTAGCCACACTACAATTTACTTGGATTTGGAATGATTTTCTTTGGCCTCTCATCTTTACCCAGTCTGATGAAAAAAGAACAATTATGATTGGAATTGTTAATTTGCGTGGACAGTACACTGTTGCATGGGGAGTCCAAGGAGCTCTCTCATTAATTGCTAGCTTGCCTACGATTCTTATTTTTCTTTTTTTTCAGCGATATTTTATCAAGGGTATGACAATGGGCGCAGTCAAAGGCTAGCAATCAAGATTTTTTTTAATAGAAGGCAATGTTTCCTTAATTGATAGATTTCATTAGAGTAATAGTAATATTATTATATTTAGTAAGCATTTTTTTTGATTATTTGGGTTTTCAATCAGTAACATAATTCTTTGGTAACTTCAATAAATCATTTAAAATTAATTTGTTTTCCTCCATTCAATACTTATTTGCAGTTTTATTCTGGTAAGCGTTCACATTTCGTTTTCAGTCCAGATGATCTACATGGCGAGAGATAATCCTTCTCAACTTCATGCAAAAAATTTGTTGTAACGTACCCTAATAAATTAGATAAAGATCAAATGTATCATCAATAATGTAGAGGTCTGCTCATGTCATCATCAGATATTATCATTGTAGGAGCTGGCATAAATGGTTGTGCGAGTGCCTACCAACTCGCGAGAGAAGGCCATCAAGTCACAGTAATTGAGCGCTTCTCCCCGGCAGCGATGGCCTCAGGCTGGACACTTGCCGGTGTAAGGCAATCTGGTCGTCACCCATCTGAGTTACCCATTGCTATTGAAGCAGTAAAAATGTGGCCTAAATTAAGTGAGGAACTTGGAGCCTTCACCGGCTACAGATAAGATGGAAACCTAAGACTGGCCCGAGACGAAAATGAAGTGGAGACGATCCAAAACCTAGTTAAAACTCAGAGCAAGGCAGGCTTGGATGTAATCTTTTTCAATGGATCAGCAGAGATTCATAAAATTGCCCCTGCGATCTCTCCAAAGGTTCTGGCAGCCTCTTTTTGCAGAACTGGCGGGTGCTGAGCCAAATGCCACGGTCTTGGCTTTCCGGGCAGCAGCTGAGCGTCATGGTGCTAGATTCCTCTTGGGTCAGGCGGCGAGTGAAATCTTGGTTGAACGCGATAAATTTGTAGGTATCCGTATTGGAAAAGAACGTATATGAATTGCTCACTGTTCAAGGAAGTTAAGCGTAAGGTGTTCAATAAATATAATTAGTTCACCCTACTAATTTTCCATCAGGGTTGAAATAAGGGTGAGGACCATCAAAATTTCCCAGATAGCTGAGATGGCTTGTGAGATAGCCCTCAGCATCAACTCGAAAAATACGAATGGCTGGTGGATCCATGCTGAAAGATGATGGACCACTTGGATCAAGATCAAGTGTTGTGGAATGTGAAGCGTTGGGCGCGATGCTTATTCCAACACCATCAATGCATGCTTAAGATGCCCGGTGAACGTGACCACAAGCCACATGTCGTACCTGTCTATGGGATGTAAGCAATTGAATTAATTCTTTTCCATTGATCAAGTTCTGCACATCCATGTGATTGATACCTGTGCAAAATGGTGGATGATGCTGAAATAGTATCGTTGTTTTCTGGGTTTTTTCTGCCAAACAGTTGTCCAACCACAGGAGTCTTTCCTCTGTCAAAAAGCCATAAGGTTTATTTTCAACAGTTGTATCAAAACCTATAAGTCTTACAGGATGATCATCAACAGAATAGTGTATAAAATCAGAACTATTCTTAAGATAATAGCAATCTTTGAACGCTTCTAGAAAATTTTCTCTACTGTCGTGATTGCCTGGAACGACATACCATGGTGGGACTAATTCATTGATGATTTCCCGAAATACGTGAAACGCTTCTAGCTCTCCCCTGTCCGTAATGTCACCAGTGACGATGACAGCCTCTACATTGGGTCTGAAATTATTAATATGGGCAACTGCATTCTCAAGCATTAAGCACGTATCAACGCGACCATAGGCTACCTGTCTTCCTGAGCGGATATGTGTGTCTGTCAGTTGTGCCAGAATCATAAATTTAATGACTTTTCAATTAATTTCTAAAAATCTGTCTCGATGAACACGAATTGATATTTCATCCCCTTCTTCAATCACATCTCGCTGAAATGATTCAATAGTAATGTGCTCAGGTGTACCACAATCGACAATCAAGCGAATCCTGTCTCCCAAGAAAAATGAATTTACAACCTTTCCATTGAATTGGCCGGAAGACTTCTCAACGATTTCGGCATCCTCTGGGCGAAATACCAAATCATGATCTTTTCAAGTGCCTATTCCGTTAATCATTGCAGAAGGTATCCTATTCACTGTTCCAATAAAGTCAGCTACAAAAGAGTTTTTAGGGGTATTGTAAATTTCTCTTGGCGAACCTGTTTGCACAATTTTACCTTTGGACATTACTACAATACGATCACCCAGAGCCATTGCTTCGGCTTGATCATGTGTCACATAGATAGAGGTAATCGCAAGACTTCGCAAAAGACTATCAATTTCAACCCTCAGACGTTCCCTCAGGAGTGCATCGAGAGCTGTAAGCGGTTCATCCAGAAGCAGAACCCTTGGTCTCACAGCAATTGCTCGAGCGAGCGCAACCCTTTGACGTTGACCACCTGAAAGTTGATCGATATTCCGGTTTGAGAGTTCAGTGATACGCATCATCTTCAGCATTTCTAGAACTCTAGCTTCTATTTCAGGCTTTGACATTCTCCGTACTCGAAGCCCATAAGCCACATTTTCTGCAACTGTCATATTTGGGAACAACGCATAGGATTGAAATACCATCCCGACGTTTCGCTTTTCGATAGGTAACCCAGTCACATCATCATTGTTGAACCAGACCTCTCCGGATTTGTCTGGATTTTCAAGTCCTGCCACAATTCGCAATAATGTCGTTTTACCACAACCTGAAGGCCCAAGAAGAACCACAGTTTCCCCACCTTCGACTGCTAAATCCACGGGATCCAAGGCCCGTGTCCCATCTTCGAAAGTTTTCGCACATTTATGAAGTGTCACTGCGGTTGCATTTGAACTCATAGGCTATCTCTTCATAATCAATGATTCATTCAATGGGCATCCTCGTCTTGAATGAGTTTTTTTGGGTGGCGCTGGCTTTTAGCTAGCAATTGCATGGCAATCAATAGTGGTACAATCATTACGAAAAAGACCAAGGTGTATGCGCTAGCAACCTCTAGGCGCATTGATGCATAACTATCTGCCAAGCCAACAGGTAATGTCTTTGTCATTGGTGTATGTAGCATCCAAGTAAGATTGAATTCTCCAACAGACAGAGTAATTACCATCAATGAGCCAGCCAGTATCCCTGGCTTGGCATTGGGCAATACAACATTGATAAAACGATGCCAGAAAGGCGCTCCCAGGCTTGCAGCCCCCTCCTCAAGTATTTTAAAGTTGGTACTTGTCAAGACCGCTAGGACAGAGCGAACCATAAATGGAAGTGTGTAGAGCACATGTCCAACTAAAATAAATGACCAACTAGTTCTAAAATCACGAAAACCTCCATACATAATAATTAACGCAAGAGCGATTGCCAGCCCAGGTATAGCAACTGGCAACACAATCATTTCCTCAACAATTCGAGCGGTTCTCCCACCAATTCTAGCTAACGAGTATGCTGCTGGAACCCCTATAAAAAGATTAATTATTAGACAAAATATAGCAATTAGCAGCGAGAGATATATTGTTTCAGAATAAAGTTCCCAAACTTCTATAATCCAACGAAAAGTAAAACCACTTTTCAAACCTACGAAAAAATTTTCTGTTACCCCAGCTAATGCAGATAAAATAGCAGGTACAATCAGAAATGCACATACAACAAGAGTGAAAAACAATTGCCCATAAAAGATTTTGGGGCGGCGCATATTTACTTTTTATCCGGAGGCGGCAACTGTTGAACCTGAGAGGCTTCTCGCTAACAATAGTGCAACCCAGGTAATTATTCCCAATATGATTGACAAGCTTGCAGCACCCGCAATATTAGCGTTCAAAGTAAACTCAGTATAAATCGTCATTGGAAGCACATCTATGTTTGTTGCTAGCGTGAAAGCAGTACCAAATGCACCCATTGAGGTAGCAAAGCAGATAGCTCCAGAAGCAATCAACCCGGGCTTGAGGGCTGGCAAAATAACGTCAACTATCACTTCCCAAGATGATGCACCAAGAGAACGAGCAGCTTCTTCTAGAGCTGGGTCAAGCTTCTCAGCAGAAGCCATAATAGTTAAAATAACCCTAGGTATCGAAAAATATAAATATCCAAGAAAAAGTCCCCACATCGAATAAGCCAAAACAACTTTATAACCAATCAAATAATTACTGATGCCACCAATTAAACCTTGCCTTCCAGCTAAGAGAATAATCATGAACCCAATGACTACTCCGGGAAATGCAAGTGGGAATGTCAGTAGTGAGACTAATGTCTCACTACCACGGAATCGATTACGAACAAGAAATAATCCAGCAATCGTGGAAATTATGAGAGCAAAGGCGGTTACTCCGATTGAGAGCAAAACCGTCGCTACCATGCTCTCAAAATGACGAGGGGTTTGGATAATACTGAGGTAACTAGCTGCCCCCTCGTCACCAGTGGCGCCAACAACTGCTAGTCTTGTCATTGGCACAAAGAAGAAGGAAGTGAAGATAAGCGCTGCAGGCAAAATGAGCAGAAAGTATCTAGGATATTCTCGACGGATCATAGTGACAATTTGTGTTCATTTGAGAATTAGTTTGAACAGCAAATTTTTCGGTCTTATCTGACCTCGTTGAGATAACGCTCCTTAAATGAGTTTTGGACTGCAGCCATTTTTGCGTAATCAAGAGGAGTGGAGCGGGAATAATCAGAGGCTGGAAGGAACTTTGCTGCTGCTTCCTTTGACATCGCTGATGCACGAATAGGTCTCAGAAATGCGTTAGCCCAAACTTTTTGTCCTTCATCGGACATTATGAAATCAAGTATTTTTCGACCCTTTTCTGGATGAGGTGAGTTTTTCACCAAACTCATTACGTAAGGAACTACTACAGTGCCTTCCTCCGGAATTACAAAAGCAACGTTAGCTTTGTCTTTGTATTTTGCACGGTAGGCGTTGAAATCATAATCAAATAAAATTGGGATTTCGCCTGAGAGAACCCTTGCATATGAAGTTTGTTTCGGAACGATCGGGTCGTTTGCTGCCAAGTCCTTGAAAAACTTAATTCCGGGATCAAAATTTTCAAGTGTACCACCAAAGGCTCGATTTACAGCTACCGCTCCGGCATAACCTACAAATGCTGATGAGGGGTCAAGATATCCAATCATTCCTCGGTAGTCAGGGCTCAGCAGATCTTTCCATGATTTCGGGATCGGCTTGCCACCCAATGCATCAATATTCACGAAAAGCCCAAGTGTACCGGAATGGATGGTAAACCACTTGCCATCTTTATCCTTCAAACCTTCTGGGATCTAATCGAAGTGCATCGGCTTGTATGCTTCAACTACTCCTTTTTCAGCAGCTTGAATACCGAAAGAGACACCGTAGTAGGCAACATCAGCGACTGGGCTACTTTGCTCAGCTAAAAGTTGTGAAAGCGTTTGACCCGAATTCTTGTTATCATGGGGCATGTCATACCCAAGGTTTTGCTTGATACTCTTCAATTGCGAAGCCCAATCCGCCCACTGTGGGGGGCAGTTATAGCAAATCGCGTCAGCTGCTACTGCTTTGGTTGCAACAAAACTCATAACGAGTAGAATTCCAAAACCAATCAAATTCCTTGTCTTGCGTATCATAACTTTCTCCTTTTGAACAGCCTCCCGCATCTTTCGAACGATCAGCTATGAAATCTCCATTTGGAGATTAATATTTTTGTGAAAATATCGATTGTAGCAGCCTGGTCTAAAATAGAACTCGTCACGATATCAGAATTCTATTGCGATAAGAACTTCGCCTGATCTTATCTTTCTCTAAGCTGGAAGAGCATTGAGCTCACCCACACCACACAACCTCTCGACATTCCGTTATGTCTGATACTAAATGTATCAGAGAACCTTAATCTAAAGATAGAAGCTTGTACTGTCAAATTTGATGTTCTCTGAATTGGGCACTGAAAGTGAGTAAGTCTGAGTTTGAAGTCTTCCTAAACCTCTCCTGAAACTTAAATTTCTTGACAGCCTCAGCTACTGGATTCAATCCTTCGTGGTAGGCTTAATTTTTCTGTTGGAATATGAATGTCATGGGAAGCAAATGAGTCAGTTTGATTCCTCTGGGCTTGGGGCATTGGGAGCAAGGCCAGCAGGCCACCAAGCTCTGTTACAAGGATGACATGGAACACAATAGTTCCAAAGTAGCCCCGGACATACTGGTATCCTAGATCTCCACCATGTCTTTGCATCCTGCTTTGGCTAATTTTTTCGGAATCGGTAAGTATCCTGCCTCCAGCATTCCTCGTAGACTTCGTGTACCAGTATTCTTTAAAACTAAAATGTCCTCGGCTTCCACATTCAGATCGGGTGAATCGATTTGGACTGCGAGGTCTTGCAGGGAGAAAAAAATAACTTCTCTGGCTCTATGTCTCATTTGATAAGGAGAACAACCCAAGTAGGTAAACTTTACTGAAAGTTGCGCATGAAAGACACTTTGCAAGGAGAAGCCGGCCTCCAGTGTTCATTCAGGATTCTGAGAAAAACAGCGGGGATGCAAAATTGAAGACCTGCTGTCGCACTATCAGTCCATACTGACCACCCTGCACTTCAAATCTGCGGTAGAAGATAGGAGACCCGCTGTACCTAGTTCAGCAAAGCGGCTCTCGAAGAATTCGGTTGCCCATCAAGCTGAACTTATAAGGCACCTGCAAGCGGATCAAATTGGTACTGAATTCAATCTGGCAATAATTTGATTTTCACAACTTTAAGGCCTAGTTGGAGGTGTATTGTCTCCAAAATGGCTTCGACTCAATCTGTTGCCTCGTTTTAGAACTGATAGATTGAGTAAATTTCTCGGGCTTTAAGCTTGGTAACTATTAAATTTCTTGTGGTGTCTTGCAAGTTGAGTCAGATAGTTTGCGAGGGTTGCTCTTGCACACCTTCTCTCCCTGCCTTTAGCATCTTTCCAGAAAAAAGCTCTGTCTTTTTCATCACTTATGTCTATATTGGCATCCCATTGAAGCAGGATCTGTTCTTCATTGTCGTATTTACGCTGATGAAGCTTCTCTTTTCCAAGCTCACTTCGAATCACTACCCAAAATGCTTCAACTCGCTTCCTCTTGTGCCATTTTTTATCGTTGACGATTCTAAATAGCAGATCCCTCAGAGGCTTGTAGGTTTCTCCAAATATTGCCTCTTGTTTTTGTTCAGGATTTCCAAGTTGGCATTGATCAATTGATTCGGTTACTGGCTCTGTTTTCTTCCTGAGAGTTTTACCAGATCTCAACGATTCCATTAGCCATTCTTCATCAGCCAGCTTGATCACGAGAGATTAAACGCCAACTTTAAATTGACAAAATGGGAACCAATTAATGATCTTCGCCGTATCTGACTCCTGGCTATCAAGCGCACCCACATGAGAAATTTTGATTAACTTTTTGCTCCTTATCTCAAGTTGATGAAGGGGAAGCAGACTGAACAAAACGGTCTGCTTGATCTTCAATAGAGCAGACTTCAGCGTGCCTCTGCCAACCGGAGATTTCTCCAATCTCTTCAAATTCTCTAATCTTCCCCTCTCCCAAGGCAGGCACCGGGAGTTGGGGGAGTTTAATAGCTTCAGTGCTCAAGCTCTATGGAGAAATTGCCCTCATCGGTAGAAACCTGTAACGATTTCTCAACCCCAGCTCTCTATAAACCCTTCCAAATATTTCATCTTCACTGCCAGAAGCGGGAGCCTTCAGCTCACGATCCAATTGCTCCTGCAGAGCTTGCGCAGGAACCCATACCGCTAAATCCGCAGAGTGTGCTTACCGAAGTATGGTTGCGATTGGTTTACCCAGCTCATCGGCGACATCTTGCAGTTTTACAACTGACATTTTTTTGTTCGCTTAAGTAAGTGCTTCAAAAAAACTTTTCAAAAAGAACCGAGCCCTCTCGATCGCATCAGGAGCCGTTACCGGCCAGCTGGTCAATTTTTCTGTTGAACCAAGTCTAGCTGATCCGCCCACCATTGAATCAGCTCTCGCCTCTCCTGAATATGCTCTGCTCGGTTGTAGGCAGCGCGGACCTTGTTTTTTTGGACATGAGCCAACTGGCGCTCGATCGCATCACTGCTCCACAGTCCAGATTCGTTGGCGGCCGTACTGAATGTGCTGCGGAAGCCATGAGGTACCATCTTGTCCAACCACCCCATCCGCTTAATTGCGCGGTTAAAGGTCATGTTGGAGATACCTCTCTTGCCGGGCTGTTCATTTGGCAGCAACAACCCTGTGGGCCCACTGAGTTGCCTGAGCTGGCTCAGCAACTCCAGTGCCTGAGAGGAGAGCGGGACCAAGTGATCCCGGCGCATCTTCATTCGCTCTGCAGGGATCAGCCACTCCCTCCTATCCAGATCAAAGTCCCCCCAGCGCGCCTCGAAGAGCTCCTTGCTGCGACAAACAAAGAGTATCAGCAGTTTAAGCCCGAGCCTGGTCAGGCGTCCTCGCTTTCCACCATAATTGTCCAGCGCTCTCAAGAAGGGACCGAGCGCCTCCAGCCTTAAGAATCTGTGGTGATCACCAACATGCGGAGTAAACACCTGCGTGTGTTTGAGGTTGAGCGCGGGGTTGTGGTCGCAGAGCTCCAACGCTTGGGCGTAGGCAAAGATCTTCTCACAACGACCCTGGACCCTGCGGAGCATATCCAGAGATCCTCGATCTTCAATGCGCTGCAGGGCTTTGACCAGCATGCGCATTGAGATCTGATCGACTTGGTGATGCCCAATCTCTGGAAAAATATCGGCCTTCAGCGAATTTAAGGTTCTTCTGTACTGACCTGTGCTCAGCCGTGGAGACTGTTTCTCGAGCCACTCCAGCGCTACGGTGTCAAAGCGTCCTTGACGGGCTAGCTCCACTTGCTCCTGCTCACGCTGGATGAGCAGGTCTGCTTTCTTATTCTCCCGGAGGGCCTGCTTTTTCTTCTGAGCCGCGCTTATTTGCAGCTGAGACGGGTCATCCCCTGCCTGCAGGGCAACTCTTGCCTCCTCGTGCATTTGACGCGCTTCGGCGAGCTTGACCTGAGGGAACATCCCCAGCGAGAGTTTCTTTTGTCTACCCTTCCAGCGGTAGACATATCTCCAGCGCTTGGAGCCATTCGGGAAGACATCCAGGAAGAGCCCAAAACCATCACCAAGGCTGAATAGTTTTTCAGCTGCTTTTGCGCTCTCACACCCCTTGTTGCTCAGCTTTCTCTTCCCCGCAAACCCAGACTGCATTTGAATCTCCTGAATTTTTGTTGCCCTTTTCTATATTAGAATCTAATTTCTGAAAAAAGGCAACAGAAAGGGCAACAATCTTCAATGGATTTGAGCGGAATAAAGCGGACGAAGATGGATTGGGAAAAGGCCAGAATTAGGCTTGAGTACTGTATCTGCTAGCTATTTTTTGATTTTGACGGAGGAGTATGGAAGCAAGATGGTGGCCAGAGCGGGAATCGAACCTGCGACACACGGATTTTCAGTCAACCATCCTGAACTGAACCATCTGATCACCCATCGACTTCTTCTGAAATTCCTTATGATTTCAGGCTTTAAGGGAATTCTCAATAGTTTCTAATCTTGCCTATCTCCACACAATTTGGATTTTGAGTGCGCCTAAATTGCGCCTGAAAATCTCACCTCATTTCTTTCAATTTGCGCCTAAATTGCGCCTAAGAGCATCCGTTGTAATGCTTACCCCCCACGGTTCTTGAAGGAACGCTGGGTCGACATTCGGATTACTGTTCCGAGGATCTAACAATGGATTGTTCTTTAAAAGTCAGAGTGGCCTCTGAGAAAGAAAGTCATTGGAGATGATATGGCTACTGTCACAGAACGTTATCGTAGAAACGGTAAGAAGGTATTCAGGGTTGAAATCCGAATCAAAGGAAATCCGACTTTGAGCAAAAGCTTCTATAGAAGATCAGAAGCAAAAGAGTGGGCAATGCAACAGGAGGTCAAGATCAAAGAGGGTTGTATTGTCACACTTGATGCAGATAGACAAAACATCCGCGCAATCATTGAGGTATTTCGTGAGGAGATTGTAGCCAGGATGAAGAACTCTACTCGGGTCAATTATGAAAATCAATTGGAGTGGTTTGATAAACACATTGGTAACCTTTCACTGCGCCAATTGACACCATCGCTGATTATTCAGCTTAGAAAACAATTGCAAAGTGAAGAATCCAGACGTGGTAAAAGATCTTTCTCCACATGCAATCGATACCTCGCCGCACTAAGTTCTTGCTGTTCCTATGCAGTTGAACTGCAGGTTCTTGAAGAGAACCCTTGCCGAAAAGTAAAAAAGCTTACTGAACCAAGAGGTCGGACACGTTTTCTAGATGATCTAGAACGAGAAAAATTAATAGCAGCCTGCAAAGACAACTCACCTCAACTTCATCTTGCTGTCGTACTCGCATTGGCCACAGGTGCACGGAGGGATGAAATATGGTCACTCCGTTGGGAGAATGTTGACCTTGTGAAGGGATACCTGACTTTTAAGCACACAAAGAATGGAGATATTCGCTCTATCCCCGTTATCGGGCAGGCATTAGATCTATTACGAGAGTATCATCGCACCCAACGTCTGCTACATACTTCACTGTTGTTTCCCTCTTCAACAAACCCACAGAAACCATTAGAGTTTAGGAAACGCTGGGAATCGGTACTTCGTCAGGCTGAGATAACAGATTTTCGCTATCACGATTTACGGCATTCTGCAGCTAGTTATATGGTCCAAAATGGGATGGATTTGAGACTGGTGGCAGAAATATTGGGTCACAGGACACTGCAAATGACGATGCGCTACAGTCATCTTCAGAAAGAGCATCTTAGGGAGGCCATGCTAAAAGCGTTGGGGACAGGATGAGTTTTTAATAAATGTGTTAAATATTCTTCCTCAGAAAATAAAAAAGACACCACTAACCTGATAGGGTGGGCAAATCGATAAATTTCAAGAATGCATTCAATCAAATAACTCGGTGAGATTCTTTGCACTGAATAGTCGATTGTAGTTTGTGTATCGAATATTTTGTGGTGCTGAGTCACCAACCTCATATCGTACAGGGTCAATCTCTCGACACCTCTAGACCTGTTCCTGTCCAGTTCATCTTATTTAGGATCTTACACCGATCGGGGTTCCCATCGGGAACAAAGAGTTTGATAGTGTAGGGTTTATCCATTGCGCCTCTAACTACTTAGTGTGATCGGGTGCTAAGAATAGGATTAATTATTAGATGTTCTAAAGAAAACTTAACAAGCACAGCTAGGTTGTGCCTCAGAAACTATGTAAAGAACAAGAGTTCTCGGCGATTTTGATTGGTTGTTCAGATAGAAAATCTGAAAGGTTGTAAGATAGTTGGTGGGAAAAACCTGTTGAAGCAGAGAATCTTCAAAGGCCTAAGGGTTTTCTTCCAACCTTCAAAAAGTTGGATTTTGGAGAAGGGGGAGGGGGGACCAAAGGCCCCCTACCCTTTCTTTATTACCTCCCCTAATCGATTTTTTGTGGGCTTTAAATCTCGTCTTGGTTAATCAACAAATTTTGTTTTGAGATTTATTTTTCCATACCGCTTCTTTACTGGTCTGCAGAGGATAATTTTTTTGACTCAGGTCTTAATTGTAGGTTTGAGATGATGATTCTGGGGAGGGTCTGAATGGGTAGGTTTGATTCTCCAAGCTGCCCTAAACTGATCTTTAGGTAGGCTAAACTGACTAGTAGGTAACTGAAGGGGGTGGGGTTTTTCCCCTTTCTAGTAGGGGTGTGGTGAATCCAAGTGACCAGTATTTATATAGCTAAGTATTTGTTTTAAAACAATATTTTATAAATCCTAATACTCTTGGTCAATGGTGGTCATCAATGGTCATTGGGAAAAATTAGATAAGTTATTGATATTACTATATATTCTTTATGGTCACTAGGTCACGCAGTAAAATAAATATTTGAGAAAATAATAATGTTACTTATAGGTGATATTACTCTTCTATCCCTCCTATATATTTTACAAAACTTTGTTTACCCACTGACCACAGTGACCACTCGAATTGCTTAATGAAATCAACACTATAAGGGAAAAAACGCCAGTGACCATCAATGACCACCAGTGACCACTGAAATTATTAGACTCATAAAAGTCTACTTTAATCGCAATCTTGTAACGTCATAAGTCTCACTTAAAGTTAAGGGACATTGCCTTGAGGAAAACCTAAGAAAGCACAAACCTTCTTATAAAGTTGAGGAACTACAAAAAAATTTCTGCATAGTGAAAGAAACGAAAGCCTAGAAAGCAAAGGATTTAGTACGCAGAAAAGATGGCAGAAGATTTTCAGTGTATGATAGATGTTGGTTTTCCTACCCCCTAGAGTCAGCTTACCCATCTCGATTAATGATCCACCCCATATTCTTCAGGCAGTTCCTTTTCGACTAGATTGAAAAATCATCAATTATAGTAGCTATTTACTTTATACCTACCCTTAGGGTAGATGCAGTTTGCAACTATGCAACGAAATATGTAATTACATGCAAACTATCAATTTATGTAGGGCATCCTGATGATCATCAAACCACTATCCACCTTCTCCGGAAGCCTAAGGTTGTGTCAATGATTGAAGTCGTAGCCGCCGTCATAGTCTTTGAGAATCGCCTACTCGCCTTTCAAAGGGGGGACTCGAAGTTCAGTTATGTCGCAAACAAATTCGAATTCCCAGGTGGGAAGATCAAGGAGAATGAACCGCAGGCAGACAGTCTGATCCGAGAACTTAAGGAAGAGTTGGATCTGGATGTCAAGATAGGCGAATGGATAACCACTGTAGAACATGAATACGAAGACTTTTCCATCAGAATGCACTGCTATCTAGTCCATCTGGAAAGCTTCACAGGACTATTGAAGGAGCATATCAGTTATTTTCATGGATCCCTTGATGATGCTAGGCAATTGGACTGGATAGAGGCAGACAAACCGATTTTGGACATCCTCGAGAAGAACTACCGACATGTATTCTCCTGATGAAGTCATCGAAGGTGTGTATTCTGGGCTGATAGAGCATAACCCGGATGCATCCACCTACTTTCTACCACAACTGGTGCTGAATGATAGTAATCGGGGTCGGAAGATTCTGGAGTTCATTTTAGAGAATCTCGAAGAATGCAGCTTCTTTCGTTGTGCCGTAGCTTTTATTACCAGAAGTGGTGTTGCCTGTATTCATCAGACACTTAAAGACTACGTCGAGCGGGGTGGCAGTGGGGAAGTCCTCGTATCAAAGTATCTCAACTTTTCTGATCCTGAGGCGATCCGAACTTTAGCAAGCTTTCAAAACATAAGAGTCCGCTTCATCAACGATATTAACTTTCACGGCAAGACCTATCTTTTCGAATACGATCAATACGCCAAAGTACTGATCGGAAGCTCAAATCTCACGCAGGAAGGTCTGGGAAAGAATACGGAGATCAATCTAACAGTTGCCCTGAATAAGACTTCCAGCCTGTACCAAGAAATTGATCTCAATTTTGGCTACTGGGTCAGCAAGAGTGAACTCGTCAATGATGATAATCTCCGGATGTATGCTGAGAGCCGGGGAACCCATTTCGATCGTGTGGAACAGCAAGGGGGTGCTCAAGATCAGCCAATAATCCCCAACAGCATGCAAGAGGCTGCACTGAAGAGGTTGGGGCTATTAAGAAGCCGGGGACAGAGTCGATCCCTCCTGATCTCTGCTACTGGAACAGGGAAGACGGTTCTGGCTGCACTGGATGTCAAACAGAACAACTCAAAAAGGCTGCTGTTTGTTGTTCACCGACTGAATATAGCGAGAAAGGCTCTAGTAGAGTTCAGAAAGGTTTTTGGAGAGTCTGTAAAGATGGGGGTCTACAGTTCTGGGGACACTCTGGATACGAGTGCAGATTTCATATTTTCAACCATCCAGACCATCAACAAGAATGCACACCTAGAGAAGTTCAGGCCTGATCACTTTGATTACGTGATTATTGATGAGACTCACCGGGCTGGGGCTGCTACCTACCGAAAAATCATCGACTACTTCAAGCCAAGATTCCTGCTGGGTATGACAGCCACTCCAGAACGAACAGACGGCTTTGATATCTTTTCCCTGTTCAACCATTCGATTGCTTACGAAATCAGACTGCAGAAAGCTTTGGAGGCTGATCTTCTTGTTCCTTTTCACTACTTTGGCATCTCAGAGTTGAGTGTTGATGGCCGAACACTCAGTGATAAGTCGGATTTCAATAGTCTGGTCCGTAGTCAGAGAATTGATCATATCATCAGCAAACTACTTGAATACGGAACCGATTCTGGGGAACCACGAGGACTGATCTTTTGTTCGAGGGTTGACGAGGCCCGAACCCTGAGTAAGGAATTCAATGATCGAGGATTCAAGACCCGATCAATCAGTGGTGCAGACCCAGAGGAGTATCGAGAAGAGTCGATCCAATTGATTCAATCAGAATCTGATGACAAGTTGGATTACTTGTTTACTGTCGATGTATTCAACGAAGGGGTGGACATCCCGGCTATTAACCAGGTGGTCTTGTTGAGGCCCACTGCTTCTTCGATCATCTTCATTCAGCAGATAGGCAGAGGCCTACGGAAGTTCACGAACAAAGAATATCTGACGATCATTGATTTCATCGGCAACTACGAAAACAACTATCTAATCCCTTTAGCGCTTTTCGGGGACTCTTCCTACAACAAAGATAAGCTAAGAAGATTGATTAGTGCTGGGAGCAGCCTCATACCTGGAGCCAGTTCAATCAGCTTCGAGAGTGTGGCTAAAGAACGCATCTTCAAATCGATTGATTCTGCAAAAACCAACACCAAGAAATCTTTGACTGAAGCCTACGAACTACTACGTTTCAGGCTGGGCTCCAGACCAAAGATGTTGGACTTTATCCTAAACGAAACCAGGGATCCTTATCACTACGTCGAGTACTCAGGGTCCTTGCTGGCTTTCAGCAAAACTATCGATGATCTTCCGAATATTTCAGACCAATCACTCAGACTTCTGGAATACCTAGGAAAGCACATCTGTGACGGGATTCGACTGGAGGAGGCTGTCCTAATCGATCTACTGTTGAAAGAGGAAGTGGTCTCAATAAATTCTTTCACAGATCAAATTAATAAGCTTGCTGGGTATTACCCCGATCCAACTGTGGTGATGTCCGCCTACCACAACCTGAACTTAAAGTTTATTACTGAACGCTTCCAGAAAGAGAATCTTCGTGTAGGCGATATCCACAACTATGAGTTGGTTCGGGCTGTTGGGGACAATTTCATCAGGGGTAAGTCACTCGTTGAGGTGATGCATGACCCTTTTGCCGTTGAATATTTTGTCGACCTAGCACAAAGCTCGATTCAGAAATTTCTCGATAACTATTCGGCAAGTGACTTTATCAATGGGTTTAAGCGTTATTCGAAGTATACGCGGAAGGATGTCTTTCGAGTTCTTAATTGGGACAAGGTCCCCAATGCTCAGAATGTGGGAGGTTATATCGTCAGTCCAGAAGGAAGACAATGTCCGATCTTTATGACCTACCATAAGCACGAAGACATCTCAGAAAGTACGAAATACGAGGATCGATTCCTCAATCCAAACCATCTGATCTACATGTCCAAAAACAAGAGGACCCTGAATAGTCCGGATGTATCTGCGATGATGAATCAACAGTCTTCAGGACTGCAGATGCCGTTTTTCCTCAAGAAGAGTAATGATGAAGGCATCGGCTTTTATTATCTGGGCAATCTGAGTTCTCTCCCGGATCGATTCATCAATACCCGAATGAACAACGATTCAGGAGAATCTGTCAATGTAGTACGGATGGAGTTCATGCTGGATAAGCCTGTTGAACCCCGTCTGTATAAGTACCTGCAAGCAGCTTCGTGATAGAAAGGTTACTCTTTAATTTTAGGTTTTGTTTGTTCCTACTCTGATAACTCACCGATCGTTCTTCAATAGTCTCCCAATAAATAGGCGCACTTTCAGATACAAAACTAGCGCTGCACACATTTTCATTCTTTGCATTTTGAAACAGGTACTGGTAAATAGACGGAAAAATTTAAAACACACCAATAGGCTTTGATGATCCTTAAGCATTCCATCTTCTTTGTTTTGCTGCTGTTGTTGTGCGTACCAACTACCTGGGCCCAGGAGAGGGCAATTCGTCCCGTAGAAACAAACATCCGCCAAGCACTGGTCATCGGAAATTCAAACTATGCCCATGCGGGTATCCTCCGCAATCCCATCAACGATGCCAGGGCCATTGGCTCTACTCTACAACAACTCGGCTTCCAGGTAGAAACCCTGATGAATGCTACTCAGCCCGAAATGGATCAAGCCATCCGTAAATTTGGTAGGCAACTGCGGGGCAATAATGGTGTGGGTTTGTTCTACTATGCAGGCCACGGGATGCAGATTAATGGTGAGAATTACTTGCTCCCAGTCGAAATCAATCCGAGTACTGAAGCCGATGTACGCTATCGTGGAGTCCCTGTAGGTCAACTCCTTGGGCAAATGGAAGCTGCGGACAATGGGATGAACATCGTGATTTTGGATGCCTGCCGCAACAATCCTTTTGCTCGGAGTTTCCGCAGTAGCAGCCGGGGATTGGCGCAGATGACTGCACCAGCTGGAACGTTCATTTCCTATGCAACAGCCCCTGGAAAGGAGGCGGCTGATGGGGCAGGAGACAATGGGCTGTTCACGGCAAAGCTGCTGGAACATATGAAGACTCCGGGTCTGAAACTGGAGGAGGTCTTCAAGCTAGTACGCTCAGATGTTCAGCGGGAGAGCAACGACAAGCAGGTTCCCTGGGATTCTTCTTCAGTAACTGGAGAATTTTTCTTCTTAGAACCAAAAAATAAAGAGGAGGAGATTTTACGAAAACGAGAAGAGGAGGTCCTTAGAAGAGAGGAGGAGATTTTACGAAAACGAGAAGAGGAGGTCCTTAGAAGAGAGGAGGAGATTTTACGAAAACGAGAAGAGGAGGTCCTTAGAAGAGAGGAGGAGATTTTACGAAAACGGGAAGAGATTAATCAGGGTGCTAATCAAGAAAAAGATATTGATCTAAAACCAACTGGAGTCGGGAATGAAAAATTTGTTATTCCTGAAAGTCAATCTCATCAAGATACTCTTAATGGAGATTCAAATAAGTTTAAATTGATGGGTGGGTATTTTACTGGAGGTCTTGATCTAGAAACAGACTTCCCTAGTAGTTACAACGAAGATGTGGATGCAACTGGATTATTTTTTTCAGCTAGATATTTTTTTGGTCAAAATATTGGTATCGATTTTTTGACAGGCTCTGGGAATATTAATAAATTTACGGTCCCCGAAGATTCTGCGAACTATCAGGATAAAGTTACTGGTAATTTCAATAGTACTGTCCTAGGTATAATTTATAGCTGGGGTGGTTACGAAAACAGTATTTTTGGAAAATGGTGGACAATCTTAGTGGGAGTCGGGGTGGGTTCTTCGACAGCAATATATACTATAGGAGATGCAAATGAGGAAGTAACCGCTACTACTCAAGGAGTAACGACTATAGTAGGTTTTGACTACAGGACTGAGAACAATTGGTTGCTAGGACTCACGTTCTACGGGTTAGGTGGTAATGCCACTGGTTCTCGAGTTGAGCAGCTAGAGAATGAAGGAGGCAATGTTACTGCAGGATCTAACTTAGTTACTATTATGACTGGATACCAATTTGATTAGAATATTTAATGAAAATGTATTTATGAAAAAGATGATATTTTTTAATATTTGATTTTCTCTGTTTAACCTTTTCAATTAACTCGTTAAAAGAGGTTCCGATGTTTAAAAAACGTTTAATTAATTGGGCATTAGCATTTACATCCATTCTTCTAATCAGCTCCTGCGGTACTACAGAAGAGGAAGCGAAAGAGGAACTCAACGAAAATAAAGTAGGATTAGATCCTGCGCCAGGGACATATGAATCAGGCGTGGCTGTGCGTTTTTTCAAACATGATAACAGTGTAGGATCTGGACTGGTATCCTTCGAAAATGACTCTACAAGTAATTGCTCATATGCTAATCCAGATTATAATTCTGATGGAAGCGATGCTTGCTATATGGTGAATAAAACAACCACAATTACTTATTATTTGTGGAATTTTGCAGCGAGTTCCGATAGAAGAACAGCTACTTTCACAATTAACCCCAAACAAGTAAATGTGTTTGTCAATGACATTGAACTAGCAGAATCTAAGACCCTTTGCAGGGTCAGCAGTGAAGGTACTGGTTACAAATTGGAAGGTAGAGCCACGCTTAATAATCCATCTGACAGTAGTAAAAATATTTACTTGTTCTTCAGTGTAAATGATACGTCTAAAATTGGTGAGAATTTGATTATTTCAGATAGCTACAAATCAGGAGTTGAGGTTACGGGAACAGGTGACTCAATACCAAGCTCAGCGTATGATTTTAGAACAAATGGCTCAAATACTTGCTCCGTTTCACTAAATAATTTTAAGCTGGGCCAGTCTGCAAGCGGTACTATATCTTGCAACATTAGTAGGTCTAGTTCGATTGATCCATTTGGTTCATCGATTTCAATTACATCAGCTAGTTGGCAATGTGACGAATGGGGAACTCTTTAGTGAAGCACTGGATCGATGAAGACAAGGATTGTCAGAATGCCCGTCATGAGGTGCTGATTGCTGAGTCCTCTACACCAGTGGGATTTAAGACTTCAAAGGGATGCAAAGTGGTCTCTGGAAGCTGGAATGATCCCTACAGTGGCAAATCCATCACCGATGCTAGCAAACTCGACATCGATCACCTGGTCCCACTCAAGGAAGCCCATGAATCTGGTGGTCATGCCTGGGATGCTGATAGACGTCGAGACTATGCCAATGATCTGAGTGACCCCAACACTTTGATTGCAGTAGATCGGGGTCTCAACAGGCAGAAGGGTGCTGGTGATCCTGCAGAGTGGTTGCCACCGAATCAGGCTTTCCAGGTGAAATATGCAGAAGCTTGGGTTGTTGTGAAGGTGAAGTGGGGATTGACTGCAGATCCAGCAGAGATTTCAGCACTACAGAAGATTCTGGGGCCAGCAGTAGAGATGCCGATGCTGGCAGAGGAATGTGCAGGGACGATGGTTAATCCAGAATCAGTGAGTAGTGTGCCTGCCCAAGTGGACTGCCAAGCAAAACGCTACTGCACCCAGATGAAGACCTGTGCAGAAGCACGGGCCTACCTGACCCAGTGCAACATTCAGAGTCTGGACAGGGGTGGGGATGGAGTGCCTTGCAAGGCGTTGTGTGATTGAGTGGCGTCAGACTATCTCAAATTATAGATCAGGATCTCACCCAATTCATCTCCACAAAGTAAGAAGATATCAAAAAAATCAATGTAGTCATTGGTGGTAATGACCCTGATATCATAACTTTCATTGCACTCAATCCCACCGAATGTACGACTACTGTTGGGGCGGATGGTATCATTTTTCAACCAGTCAGAGCCCCAACCAAATGAACTGGTCTAGGATATGTAAACAGCCACAACAGTGTAAGAACTTTTGTTATAAACAATGATTGAATTCTTAGAGGTATCACTCCCTCCAGACGGAGCACAGCTAGCTACTAGAAATACGACTAAATAGATGAAGTACTTTTCTGGGATCTGTAACACACTAAATCTGGTATCAATATTTCAACCCCCCAATTTCATCGTCTGCAAAACCAGTGGAGGTTGGATCAAGTGTGCCGGTTATGGTCTGACTCCCATTATACGCTGTGTAGGTGGAGGGAGTACTGGATCCAGAGAAAGTCATAGTGCCTGCCCAATTTTCGATACGAAAATTTATTGAGCCTGAGGCATAGTAAGTACCACCACTCTGGGTGACATTTTTGAACTCAAACTTTTCAAGTGATACTCCAGTGACTGTTTTAAGGTCATTATTGTAGTAGTAGACCCACTTGTAGCGATATTCACAGTTGTTAAAAACAGATGTATAGCTACAATGAATTGCTGGGTTTGATGCTGATGAAGCGAGGAAGTTCACGTAATATTTGTTATTGTTATTCCAAATCTTTTCTCTGAAATATTGTGTTAAAAACGTCCCACTTGTTGAGGATGGATTATTGTTTATCGTGTATTCTGAAAGGTTAGTTTTCTCACCATTAATGGTCTCACTGTAGTAAGAGCGAATTTCACTAGTCATTTCAGATTTTGTTATGTTTGCATCTGAACTGCAATTTTTCATATCATGCTGAAATTCATAACGATAATAATCACCACTAGGACTTATGGTCCCATAAAGATCTTCAAGATCATTGATGCATTCTGATCGTGCACTAATACCACCTGAAGATGGTTTGTCTCTATAAAAGACTGATTCATCATTAATTCTCTCTCGGATTTGCTGTTCAGTTAATTCATATGTTGAGACTACATTAAAGTCATCAATCGATACGGATTCAGCCAACAGTCCAGAACTTGAGGAACTACCACCACCACTGCCACCACCCCCACATCCTGCCAAGACGAACAGAAGAATTATTGCAAAATACGGCATAGAAAACCCATTACTTTAATTTCAGTTTCTCGTGAATGAGTTTAAACCAAAGTAGGTTGGATAAGCATTATTCTTGACTTCAAATAGCAATTGATTACCTGAGACTTGAAAGACTGCGAAGGCTTTTTGATCCGTTGTGTAACGAATATCAGATGTGTTGTAAGGCTCAAAAGAATGACACTGAGTAACTGATGTGGCTTGGTCTAGTTTCCAATCCTCATACTTACAATCTCTCAGAGGAATATCTACATAGTAGCCATCCTTTAATTGTGCAACAGCATCAGAAGTTTTTGGAGTAATAGAGACATCCAATTGGTAAAGTCCTGCACGTTGTGCAGATACTTTTGCTAAATCAAAAACTTCTGCTTCTTTAACTGGATATACTTCTACATCATCTCCAAGCAAATACTTACCAGTCACAATCACAGTCCCAATCTCTGTACTACAGTTAGCATCAGTAAAGCCTGTTGTGGCACTTGTAAGAGTTTCGGACGTGATAACCACCTCTTGTTTTCCATAAATTTTGACAGGCCAACCCCACTCTCCATACTCTTCATCATAGTTCGCTGGGTAACAACTTCTTTCCCAAGTCCCAGTCAAAGATGAAGATGGTGCTGAAGTAGATGATGAGGAATCACTCGTAGGCGAGCAAGCCACCAGTGTTACAATTGCTGCCAAGACAGAGGAGAGAATTGCTAGTAGTGCAAAGCCTGTGTTTTTCATCAGAAACCTCGCTATTGTCTAGGTTAAAGATCCGACTGCACAGATGTCATTGATATGTCAGATCCTAATAATACTTAGATTACCTTTTACAGATGCTTTGAACTCCTCATCAATGATTTCATCACCCTTCATGAGTCTGGATAGAGCCCTCAGATTTTCACCATCTCCTAGAATTAATTCTTCATTCAACTCGCTATACCTTGCTATCAGGAATAACCGGATGTTGCCGCCTTCAGCAGACTCCAAACTTCCCACAGCATCTTTTCTTTCCTCAGGTATGAGCTTAGCAAAGTATCGGTCTTCATATTTTCTAACACTTCCAGCAGCTAGATCAGTGGTAGAGCCAATCACACCCCCAATAAGGATATTTCCCCAAAACCATGGGTCAACCTCAGTTGTCATATCTCGGGTTGCTAATTGGTATCCTTCCTTGGAGAAAGTCAGGACAGGAGCATTCATTCTTTGTACAGTTGCCTCAAATGGGGTTTCTCCCAATTCGACACCGTTCATCTTTACAAGTGCTCCTTGAGGGTCTGAATCAAAAAAAACCTTTTGTTTTGCGCCAGTTATTACAGTGGAGCATCCGACAAGGCAGAACATCAGCAGTCCATACACAAACTTTCTCATTTGAATCCTTTAAGAGAAGAGTTGTCAGAACGAAAGAAAACGATCTAAATTTTTTTGGAATTAATTTAGATTTGCACTTCTTCTCATTATGTATGCTGATTGTCAACAATAATAAATTATTTCCGAAAAGTGCAGACTGTTGCTGCTGGAAATGCATTGGATGTTTCTGATACTCTCCCGCTATCAACCTCCAGACCTACCGAGTTTCAAAAAGCTTATTACAGGAATGAATCTACATCTCATCAGACACCTCACGATTCTCTGTATCGCCTTCGTCCCCTCTCTTCTATACGCTCTCGAACCGAGCGACCTCCCAAGAAAACATCTTCTGTTCAGTGAAGATACTCATCACAGAAGTAGTCTGCAGATTCAGTGTGATTCAGGGCATGAGCAGATGGGTGACTATCTTGAAGGGGAGAAACTTCGTTGTAGTTTGCTTGAAACGATTGTCGAAAGGGATTCTCAGGACGTAATCAGTGACAAACTGACCAGGCTCTTTGAGATGATCAATGAGATCAAAGAAGATCAGTTTGAGATGTCTTCCTACAAGGAAATCTGTGATCGTCGTGCCACACCACCGCAGGACACTCCAGAACCTACGAGGGAAAGCCTAATCGATCGCTTTTGTGTTCAGAAGGATAGCAATCTGGAGAGAGCCGTAGTTCATTTCCTGATGGATCTGACCTACCTAGACCACGACACATGCAGGGTATCCAGTGAAGTATTCGAACTGGATTTTCATTATCAGCTGTTAGAAGACAACTGGAAGGCTACCCGAAGATTTCCAATCTGTGGGGTCTATTCTGTTTTCTTGCTAGCCCCTGATTCCCGGCACAAAGGATTGTGGACCTTCAGTAGAACGACAACAGTAGACCGCAAAGCTGATCAGGATCCCATTTGTCTGTCTTTTGATGCTGAAAACATCCTCTTTTCGGAAACAGCACTGAGAAAGATTGAGATGGGCTGCAAGGTTGTTCAATTCAGTGAATGACTCTTCTTTTTTCAAGCCATCTTGATCCTCCAAATTGATAGCCAAAACTTGGTTTCCAGCTATCAAAAATACCTAGAAAAAACCTAGTGAAAGCCTTCCAATTTCCACCATTTTATGCTATAATTTATTCTATTCAATTATCTGAAATTGTTTGGGAATTATTAGTTAATATTCAAAACTTTAGATGGTTGGATTGCTAGTAGATTTTCCTACCAGATTCTGATTGGTTGAATGTCAGTGTAGGCTGAGTTGATCGGTATTAAATGGACAGGAAGGAGAGAAGATGGAACCACATTGGACAGAGACACCATCCGGCAAGAAGTTGTCAAGCCTCTTGCAGAGTCAACTGACGCAGGAGGATTTCGACAAGTACTCCCTAGCACACAGGAACAGCCTAGCATCAGCGATGGTCGGACTTACGAAGACCAAGACACCAGAGGAGATAACACCGGAAGTCGTCAGGGGGACGATCCAGATGGAGGAACAGATGCACGGAGTGGCAGTACACTGGCCCGAAGTCTTTTAACCATCCGTTCAAAATAATCCCACACACCGAGTAGCAATATGGAACAGACCCAAGCACCTACTATGACAACTTCTTCAGAAATGTCGGACTCGGAATACGAGGCCCACTTGAAGGCAGCGATGGATATACTACAAGATCTTCCTCTGAGAGACAAGAACGAGATGATCAGAGTACTCGAGATGTACGTCAACGACCTCAAGGAGAATAAGACACACAACGATCCGCAACAGACCAAGAGACTCGTTCAGAAGTATCTGGAACGACAGGAGAAGGGACTGACACCCCTGCTGATCTGAAGTTTTCTACTTAAGGAACACTTAAGACTAACCAAAAACTTCCTAACTGCTTACCGGGGTGGGATACCGAAGACCCCACCTCTTCATTCATTACCTCCCCTGATTGATTTCCATCCACACCCAATTTCTTCCTAAGGAGTAGTCTGATGAATGCATCTCCAAATCTGACCCTCAAACAGCAACGATTCATTGACGAATATCAGGTGGACGGTAATGGAACACAGGCTGTCCTCAGGGCAGGCTACAAGACCAGCTATCCCTCCGAAATGGCTTATGGACTACTCAGAAATCTTAAGGTCAGACATAGCCTTCAGGATGCTCAGAACGCCCGTAGAGAGCGTTTACAAATGCGGGTAGATTCAACTGTGAAAGAGTATATTGAACTGAAGGAGAAAGCCCTAGAAGCTTGTGACTATCAAACGGCACTTCGGACTCTGAATCAGCTAGCCAAACACCTGAAAATCTTCGAGCACTATCATGCGACACCTCTGTTGGAAGCCATTGAAAAAGACCCGGACAACTTAGAGGAATTGGTCGATCAGTTTCTTTGGATCAATACTTCACTCGGCAACTGGTCGTATGTACTGAGAGCTTTGGAATTGAAGGTGAAGCTTGCTGGGAAAGAGAAGGGAGATTGGGACTACGAGGAGATGCTTGGGTCTTTGGAGTTAGCTGCTTGAATCTAGATCTTCATCTAGCCGAGTTGTGCCTAACCAATCATACCAGTCAATCCCACCCTGTGATCCTAAATAGAAATGACTACATGTATCTACAGGGTTGCAAAGATTATCAAAACAGGAATCAGGTGGAGCAAGCCTATTAAAGGTTGATTAATCGGCTAATTGTCTTTGCTAAGAGAGAAATTGAATCTGGATGTTTTGATTGATTGGTGTGTGTAGATTTAAGGAAGAGACTGGACTTAGAAAGTAACTGATTAGGAGGTGCTGATTTATCAATAGGGGTGGGGTGCGCATGTTAATCCAACTCTCTGTCCACGAAAAATTATTCCTCAGCAGGGAAAGTTTTTCCCAAATCCACAACTAGATATGTTAATTTTATGAGTTGGTCGATATCTTGGTCCCTAACCAATTTCTGAGCTTTTGGAGGTACCGACCAAGAAGCAAAACTTCATTGTGGAAGTGGGCAGAGCAGTTGATGCTGAGTGCGCCTGGATTGCGCCTGAAACTAGTTTGGAATAGGGATCGAGGGCAAGTCAAAAACCAGTAAGTATCTGATTTATTGATATCATTTACTGGTGGCCAGAGCGGGAATCGAACCTGCGACACACGGATTTTCAGTCCGTTGCTCTACCAACTGAGCTATCTGGCCGTTAGGAGGAATTTGATATAAACTTTACAAGATATTGGAGATTTTCCCGAAAAGCAAGTGATTTCTAGTTTCTCAAACGATAAACCTGGTGAAGTACTAATCCCATCAACATCAAGAAGGCAGTTTGCACTTCCCCATCCCGAAAGTTATTTTCAAAGACGCCAGCGACCATGAAGCCGGAAACACCAGCGAGAGCACCCAAGAAAATCGCACCTTCCCAACTTGAGGAAGCAACTTTTCTCAATGAAAGGATACAGGTTAATAAGAAGCCAAAGATGATTCCTAAGTAAGCGAGAAAGCCGATGATTCCGTAATTTAGCCATGTCTGTAGGTAAATGTTGTGTACTCCTGCACTGGCATTGTTGTTAAATCGATGATTGTTTTTTTCAGCCAACGGTATCCGGTATCGATCCATGACATTTTTGTCATTGCCATAGCCAATACCCCAAAGTAGATGGTCTTGAATTCCCTGAACACCTGAATCCCACATCAATAATCTATCTTTATTTGCAGCCACGTCTACTGCGCTGGTAAGCCGCTGAACCAATGCGTTATCTCTAATTTGCCAATTTTTGGTCTCTCCACTAAGAACCTGTTGAGCAATCCAGCCACCTAATCCCACCCCAATTACTAAGGAAACAATCCCAAGAATTTTTGAAATTCGAAACAACCAAATCCAAAACACAATCAAAATGCCCAGCCAAATGCTGCGTCCCAAAGATGATATTGCTCCAGCAAGCATCACCACGCTGCCAAGTCCATAAAACCATCGCCATTTAGTTGAAAGGTCCTTCACTGTTGTGAAAAGTGAGAAAAGCGGAAAGAGCAATAGTAAATAGCCACCGTATGTTAAGTGATGAGTGAAATTACCTTTTCCATGAAAAAACTGGGTACCATCAGTTGCCGTGAAATAAAGGGTAGTCAGTCTTCTTTCCGGTGAGCGAAGCCAGTCTGCTCCAGTGAAGTACTGAATGATTCCATAGAGCGAGACCAATAAGAGGGGAACAAATAGAAATCGTATGAGTTTCTGTTGATCTATTTCTAAAATTGCAATGGCCAATACAAAAGGCAGGAGTAGACGCCAGTTTGTCTGAGCGGAGAAAAGATGATCAATCCCAGGGTATCCGTTGAAATAACCGCTCAACACAGTCAAATTCATGTAAATGATTACGGGCCAGATGAGCCAATGCTTGTAGCCCAACCCTTTTTTTCGAATAAATCGCCAAAGGCTGATCAGGTAGATGAAGAAGATGGAGGCTTCAGATCCAGCAATACTAAAGGTGCTGAATACGAAGAGAGCATAGATGAAGAATCCAAGATAAGTGGAAGAATCAGTGAGAGACCAATTAGCCCAAAATTTGGCAGCCATCAAGTACGTGCCTCATAGATTGCTTTGTAAAGCTGATGAGTCCTAAAAACACGTTTCACGTAATTTCTAGTTTCAATGTAGGGAATGCTTTCAACAAATTCGTCGAGGTCTCGGTCAGGGAATCTCTTCAACCATTCTTTCATGCGACCAGGTCCTGCATTATAGCTTCCTGCGATCTGAATCACCTCTCCAAACCTTTTAGAAATCTGTCCAAGATAGGAAGTTCCAAGTTGAATATTAATCTTTGGATCGAACAAATCTTTCTCATCTTTTAGTTGCAACCCAATGATCTTAGCAACTCTTTTTCCAGTGTATGGCATCAACTGCATCAGCCCCCGAGCGGAGGCTGGAGAAACAACATCTGCCTGATAAAGGCTCTCTTCGCGCATAATTGCCAATGCCAGATATGGATCAATCCCAGCATTTTTAGAGAAGTTTTGCACATCCATCCAATAGGGCCTTGGATAAGCGAAAGTCCAAACTTGTTGATCCTGAATTGGAATACGCTTCAAATCACCAAGGTAGTGGTTTACAACAATTGTCTGCAATGAGCGATATTCCCCATATTCGTCAAGGACCAGACTACTTTTCCAGATCAATTCCTTGGGTGATTTTAAGTCGACTAAATTACGAATGTGCTTAGCCCCAATGTTCCCATCTCCGGCAGCCATCACGAACTCTGCAAATTCCAACTCTGTCCTTTCCTCGTTTGCTTTTAATTCAGGAGGGTTGTCATGCCAATAATCTTTCTCTTTGTAGGGTATTTTTTTTGGAACTAGACTGCTCATTGTGCGCAATGCCAGCATTCCATAAAATGTGTTCGGGTACCAACTGAGCAGGTTATTAAAAATTCTTTGAGCTCGTTCTTGCTTCTTTTCTAAGACAGCCAGCTTACCTTGCCAATAAACAAATTTTGCGGCTACTTCAGGATTATTGATGCCATTCCTCAGGCCATCATTTATGTACTTTAGGGAAGTTTCCCAATTATTTTGTTGGTAGTGATACCAAGCCAACTCCCAAGCTGCGATTTCCCCTGAACGCCTTTTGGGGAAATTTTTCAGAAGTTTTTTCCACCAAATCTCAGCAACTTCATCCTTGTTGTTTCCCTTGTAAGCCCTTGAAATCTCTAGCAAGATATCTTCGTGTGCATCGGAGGAGGGATATTTTTTGCTGATTTGTTTAACAACTTTTGCCATGGGGTGTTCATCATTCTTCTTTCTCCACATGCGGGCCTGCCAATACAGTTGTCGATCCTCAGGCATTGAAAAATTTTCTGTAAAATACCCCTGTTTCATCAATTTTAGAGTCTTTGTGTAGAAGCGTTCCCGATGCATAGCTGCTGCGTAAATTTCGCCTAATTTCGCACGCTCAGATTTGGAAAGACCATTCAATCGAGTGGGCAAGTGTTTGATGAGATACATATCCAGCCTAAGCCGGCTGATCGTCTTCATTCTATTGACTACCATTGCTCCAGATGGTTTTTGCTGCTCTCCTTTGATTCTTTGATCTGAAGCTTCAGCGTCCTTCAGAGTATCCGGATTCATCCAAAGATTAGCTGTCACCTCAAAAGGGACAGCGACCTTTTTCCTTTCAGCTACTTTGATAAATTTCTCAGCAAGATCATATTCCTCAAAAAACCAATCTGGCTGATCAAGCGTCTTCTCCAGAAAGCTATAAAGTAGATTCAACTCACTGGTGCTGTTGAAATGATTCTTCAGCATGAGACGAAGAGTGGGCAAATACAGTGATCGTCTCGGAGACTCTAGGATTTTTTCAATCGCGCTGAGTGCTTTGTCGTGTTTTTTCCATGTCAAATAAAGCCTTACCTGCTGCAGAGCCCAATAATCTCTGTGTTTTGGATCTGTTCGAAATCCCTTTAGGAAAACTTTCTCCGCCTCTGCATACTCCCCAGTCGCTGATAAGCTTTTTCCTAAAATGATTTGGGCGAGTGGAGATTGATCAAGAAGTCCTTTTTTGATGTTCTCTTTGAGGTCTTGAATCAATTGTGCATGGCTTCCTTGCTGCATGAAATCTAGCCAACGCTTTGCTTCCTGTGAGTCATTGGCGTACACAAAGGTAGAAGAGCAAATGATAAAACCAAGCAGCAGACCCAAAGAGCTGTTTGGCCTTAAAGCCAAATGCTCAATTTTAGAAGAAATCATTGGTCAGTAATTGGTAATTGTTATTGGTTTAAATCTCTTCCACAAAATGTAAGGGGCTGTACTTCATGTGGAAACGAGAATTTGACTAGAAAATATAACTCGATTGCTAGGTAAAATTTAATGGAAGAACAGGATACAAACCGTGTTCCATTGATTGTTCGGCAGAGGCCACGCAACCTTGGTGCTTCGCGCAAGCCAGTCCCTTATCAACCGCCGGCAGACACCTACGACCTCTTCAGTAATCCTAAAAGTCCCTTTCTGCAACGCTTGGTCACTGCTCCAACTGAGCAAACGAAGCTTAGCTCGGAAAAGCTTCGGAGTCTTTTTGAAAAAATGCAGGAGAAAGGTGGTTCCTATCGTCTCGCTTATCCCTCTGCAAAAGGTGCGCACGAAAAACGACGTATCGCTCCAGGAACTTTGCCAGGCAAATCCCCGACCTATGGGCATCACTCAGAATCCTATGAAGCCCCTCAACGCCTACAACATTTTGTTAAACTGTTCATGGAGCAGGTTCTCTCTGATCTCAAAGAAGACCCGTTTAGCCTGACAAAATTAGTTCAAGATTTAGCCACACTCTTTGAAGAGCAAGAAATTCGAATACGCGTGTATGATGCGTATCGAACATTCAAAAGTTTTGATCAGCTATTAGATACCCTCACCAGAATCAGTGAAGATACGGAGATTGAAAATTTTGAACTCTTCTGCAGCGCAATCGTGGGATTCTACAGCCAACTCAAACAGTAAGACAGCAATTTCTCCTTATAAATCCTTCCACGAAAATTTTGAAAATTTTCCTGATCCTTCCAGGCCTGCTTGGATTGAAGTAAATTTTGCGGCCTTGGCACACAACCTCTCAGAAATTCGAAACCGGGTTGCACCAGCTAAGGTGATGGCCGTCGTCAAAGCAAATGCCTATGGACACGGTTTGGTTCCAGTAGCACGCTTTTATCAACAATCTGCTGTTGATATGTTAGGGGTAGCGTTGCTGGAGGAAGCACTTCTTTTGAGAGAGAACGGAATAGCTTGCCCGATCCTTGTCTTTGGGGGGTTACTAGAGAGTCAAGTTCCTCATTTTCTGCTCCATCACATTGATATTACCGTTTCTTCACTCTCTAAATTGGAGCAGGTGGAGAGATGGGCTCTGCACTTGGGTTGCAAAGCAAGAATTCACATAAAATTAGATACTGGGATGGGTCGAATTGGAACTCGTGCTAGTTCAGCTCAGCCAATGATCGAAGCAGCACTACTGAGTAAAAATTGTCAATTAATTGGAATTTTTTCGCATTTTGCTTGTGCAGATGATCCGCATGACAAGATGACTGCTCTTCAACTAGAGCGATTTGAAGAGGGCATCGGGTACTTTGAAAAGCTGAATGCGCCAATACCGATGCGGCATCTAGCGAATTCTGGAGCCATTCTCCATCACCCAAAAAGTTTTTTCGATATGGTGAGACCAGGCATTCTTCTCTATGGAATCCAACCAGATTCCAAAAGCCAGGTAGAGTTAGAACTCAAACGCAGTTTAACCCTCAAAGCAAAAACCGTCTTTCAAAAGGGAATGTTGAAGGGACAAACTGTTAGCTACGGTGCAACTTGGAAGGCTTCAAAGAACACGTGGATTAGTACTCTCCCAATCGGATATGGTGATGGTTTTATGAGAGCTTTGTCCAACAAAGCTGAGGTGCTTTATGAAGGGAAGCGATTTCAAGTGGTTGGTAAAATCTGTATGGATCAGATGATGATTGAAAGTCCTGAGATATGTATTCCAAATGATGCCGAGATGACTGTGATTGGGGGTAGTGGAGAGGAGATGATCACTGTGGAGCATCTAGCTGAGCAAGCCCAAACTATTCCATATGAGATTCTAACAAATTTGAATTCCCGCCTGCCAAGATACTACTTGTAGACTTTGCTTCACGCTTCAACACTTTGTGCTGAGCCGATTCGTCGCAAATTCGAGGAGAGTCTTTGTCAGGTAAACAGCAATTGCAACTCCAACAATCGCTGCACTGGTATTTGTATCTCCGTAGTAAGAGATGATCAGTCCAATCAAGCACATGGCAAAACATAGAAGTGTTGACCCCATCATCAATTGCTGCAGTGAGTATGCATTCTTTTCTAGCATGCTCGGTGGAATTGTTAAAAGTGCCAACACCAAAATGATACCAACCAAGCGAATAAGAATTACGACTCCACAAGCGAGCAGCACCAACACCAATGGATAAAACCATTTAACTGGTACCTTGGTCAATTCTGCATATTCGTGATCATAGGAAACAGCCAACAAAGGCTTATACCCTCCAAGAACGAGCAACAGAATAAAGCAGTCAATACCTGCCATCCAGAACAAATCTGATGTGGGAATTGCTAGAATACTTCCAAAAAGATAGCTCCCCAAATCCACCTGATAGCCTGGGGTCAGATCCATCATCAATACTCCAAAAGCCATCCCTGCAGCCCAGAGCAGACTCACAATCCGGTCTGAATTCTCTCGGTTTTGTTGGGTCCATTTCGCCAAGATGAGGGCTCCTCCAACTGTAAACGCCAGGGTGGTGGGAAGAAGCGGCCAACCAAGAAAAACGCCGAGACCTACACCCCCATATGCAAAGTGAGAAATTCCTCCTGCAAGGAAAGTCATCCTGTTAACAACTACGATTGAACCGAGAAGACCACATGCAATACTCCCCAATACTATGGCAAGCAAGGCATGTTGCATAAAATCATATTGGAGGGCTTCCCACACAAGCTGCTGCGTATTAAGTTGAACTAGGAGGCAGCTGCAAGAGTGGTCATTTCTGGCAGGGGACAATGGTGGTCTACGTCAGAACCACACATCACGTGGAGTGCGAGATCTGTGATCTCAGGTTTGGGATGGTAGTGAAGGAAGTGATTCACAGTCGCCACAGACTTGGCAATGTGTGGCACCAAGCCAAGGTCGTGAGTACTGACTAAAACAGTAGTGTTTTCGTTAACTCGATGTAGGAGATCATAAAGTTTTGTCTTAGATTGAAGGTCCAAATTAGCTGAGGGTTCATCCAACAGCAGAAGCCTTGGTTTAGACATCATTGCACGGGCAATCAAGACCCGCTGGCGCTCCCCGCCTGATAAAGCCTGCCAACTCCTATTCTTGAAATCAGAAAGACCTACTTCCTCCAAAACCTGATTGGACCTCTCCTTAACGTCTTTTGAGAAACCCCAGCCCCAGCTCCGGCTTTCATCACTGCCTAGGGCAACAACATCGCCTACCTTAATGGGAAAATGATGGTTTGATTTCGAATTCTGAGGAACATACCCAACAAGATCTGTACGTAGCTGGTGATGTTGTCCGCTAATCAGCACCTTACCTTGCAAAGGCTTCAGGAGTCCTAAAATCAGACGGAACAGCGTTGATTTTCCACCACCATTGGGCCCTATCACTGCAACAAGATCCCTTTCGGGGATTTGTAAGTTGATATTTTCTAGAACAATTTTCTCTGGTTCATAGGCAAATATTAAATTTAAAACTTCAACTTCACTCATATATTTTTCGTTTAGTTTTCAACAATTCGATTGGTGGCTTTTTTTAGAGAGTCATGCCAGTTTGCAGCAAGAGGGTCCAGTTCAAATATTTTTCCTCCAAGACTATCTGCCACTGTTTTTGCCATTCGAGAAGATCGTTGTGGTTGCACCCAAATATTTCGAATCCCCATATTTTGTGCTTCTTTCAATTCTTTTATCAATTCCGCTGGACTAGGCTCTTTACCCTCTAACTCTATAGAAAATTGCTGCAATCCATATTCTTTGGCAAAATACCCCCAGGCAGGGTGAAACACTAAGAACCCTTTTGGATTTCGAGACTTTGCTAGTTTTTCTTTGATTTCTTGATCTAATTCTTTAACCTCTGAGGAAAACTTTAGAAAGTTAGACCTGAGACTCTCACTATTGTTTGGCATTATTTCTAATAAATGGTTTAGGACCTGTTCTCCCATTTTTTGAACATTTGATGGTGCTAGCCAGATATGAGGATCCAGAGAAGTTCCTAATTGGCCTTCCTCATCGTGATGACCCTCCTCATCGTGATGACCTTCTTCATCGTGATGACCTTCTTCATCGTGATGACCTTCTTCATCGTGATGACCCTCCTCATCGTGATGGCCTTCCTCATCGTGATGGTGGTGAGCTTCCATTTCTATCCGCTCAATTCCCCTTGAGATTGTCATGACCTTCATCGAAGGGTTCAAATTCACTAACCTATCCAACCAAATTTCCTCAGCTGCAATTCCACCAAGTTTAAAATAAACATTTACGTCCAACATTTCACGCATTTTAGACGGCTTCGGTGCAAAGGTATGGAGGTCCTGTCCTGCAGGCACAAGATGCACAACTTCAACTAAATCACCACCTATTGAACTCACAAAATTTTCAATCGGTGGTATTGTCACCGCAACTCGTATTTTCTGATCAGCAAATAAGTTTGGACTGTTTGCGATCAAAGCAAGATAAGTCATCAAAACAAAAAATCGATTCATGTCAGCTCTCAATAGTTTTTGAAAGTTAGTTGCAAAAAAAATAATATTATGCCAATTTTTAATGAGATTTGCAATTCAGTTGCGTTTGTTATCGTCAACATGAAAGTTTTACAACTATGAAGTATTGTTTTGCTTACATATTTATTTTTTTCACATTCTTGATTGAATGCTACGCACAAAGTTCGTTAGAGGCCCACATTCATGGGGAAGCCAAGTTAAACATTGTTTTTGAGGGTCCTGAATTACTTATTGAGTTGAAGAGCCCTTCTTACAATTTGGTAGGCTTTGAACACGCCCCGAAAACGAACAATCAACTTGAATTGGTGGAAAATACCATTTCATTGCTTAAAAATTTTAAAAATGTTGCTGATACTTCTTCCGAGGCAAA
>JACLAD010010836.1_pt1 | contig 40303 bp, 48 predicted proteins | sample 8027901 | NCBI WGS metagenome assembly JACLAD01 (sample SAMN15725071, study PRJNA655200) | protist metagenome | isolation source: fluorescence activated cell sorting (FACS) single amplified genomes of... | place: Spain: Blaines Bay Microbial Observatory, Mediterranean Sea | collected 2016-07-05 | reverse complement strand
CTTTTTTTCATTTTTTTTCAATTTTTTTTCACATTTTTTTTGATCTGCAGTGGCCGTATTATATGTTTTTCGGGCATTCCCCAGATGGGATGAACCACCCCTTCACCGAATTCAACAAAACCGAGTTCCAAAAAGGAAACAAAAACGTAAAAATTTAAGCATGGAGGTACATTTTTAGCCAATTTCGATACAAAATCACGTTTTTCAAATTTTAGTTTTGCATTTTTTTGTGTTTTTTGATTTTTCAGAAAAATCGTATTTTCGATTTTACGAATTTACAAAAAATTAAAATCACAAAATACAATTCTTGCAAAAACAAGAATAACAATTAAAAATTGAGAATATTTTCTTCAAATCACCAGAAAATGCATGAAAAAATTCATTTTTGAATGTTTCAGGTTTGTTCCTTGCAGTAAGTATTTTTTCCAAGAGCCGAACAAGTATAAACACGGAACCATTACCGCTACCAACTATACTGGATTCGCGAGGGATGTTGTCTTTCCTCGTACTTTTTTTTATTCATAGAGAAAAAACATGGATTTTGCTTTGATTTTACTCATTTTTACACATTTGTTTTTGAAAAAAATTAAATTTTGAAATTTTTTCAAATTGACAAAAATCATAGAAATTCAAAAAGTCAATTTTTGGAAAAATAAAAAAACATCAAACTCTTAATCTTTTTTGAGAAAACAACATGCAATTTGATTGAAATGTACTCATTTTTTTGATTTTTTTGTATTTCAGCACCGAAGCCCGGGCTGAACACCAACAAAAAGTGGAATCCATATCTGACTAGCATGCGGGCGGAGCACACCGACAAGGGGGTTGTGTCGCAGGAGAGAAAGGTAGCTTTTCAGCATGTATTCCTCGATTCGTGAAATAGAAATTGGCTGCTCATTTCGCCAGAAAGACATATATTTTTACCCATTGAAGCAGTCGATTTCTGAAACGAAATAATTATTTCATTTCACTTTTCTTCCGTTTTTTTGTTCATTTCTTCCCATTTTTATGCATTTTATTTTGTTTTTGAGGCGCGTATGAATGGAATGTTTACGCTGTCGCAAGTTAGTAACATGCAATTGTTGAAGCCCGACCGCGCGAAGTAGATGGGATAAAAGGGGAGGTTTTGTCACTTCACGATATGTTTTTAATTTCATTCTAGTTTTTTAATACCATAATTTTGGAGAGATCATTTTTATTTTCATACATTTTATTTTTCAACAATCTCTCTCTTCCAACTCATCCTTGTGGCTTGGGTCGTTGTTTGATGTAGAACGTAGATAATAGTTACGTAGATTCATCCACATACATGCATTTTTGGATTGGTTTTTAATTTAATTTGCGTTCGTTGTTTTAATTCGGTCCATAATTTTCATTTTGGTAATTTTAAAAAGGCGTTTCTTCATATTATTTACTTTCCGGTGGTTAAAAATGGATCCTCATCCCGCGGTGCAGAACCTGATCGATTCAGGCTTGGCAGGTAGTTTTTGGGTTGCAGTTGCTTTCCCCCCTCGTTTGCATGAGCATTTCGCTCGATCGCTATGTCCAAGGAAGGGTCGCTATCACTTCTGTGATTAATTTTTCCTGCTTGAGAGCGTGAAAGCGCAAATTTTGACACCCTTCTTTCGAATGCCGCGATAAAAAATTATGATCGCTAGATCAGATTTTTACATTTTTGATGATTTGATTTTTTTGATTTTGCAGCTACCCAAAAATGCTAACAATCGATTTTTCAAAAAATGGAAATTTTGCAATATTTTTTATGAAATTTCATTGATTTCATTCATTTTTTGTTTCCAAAATCCCTTTCTTTTATGAACTTTTTTTGGTTTTTAGGCATTCAAAATTCTGTCGAGGTCGTCAACATCATCTTCAAAGAGCCGGGGCGCTTTGTGATTGAGGTCACGAATGGGAAGCAGCAGCTGCGGATGGTGAGTGTGTTAAGTAATAGGTTTTATACCGACGAAGGGAGGTTAGAATCGAATGGTATCCATTTCGTCCAAATGTTTAAGGGGGATAGATTTCCGGCCCAGTTACAGTCAAGACAGAACGTCATTTCGAATGTAGTGAGTGCAAACAATCACCTTGCCCACCGTTTTGATGCGTTGGATCAGCGTGTGGAAGATTTGGAGATGAGCAGGAAGAGCAAAAAGACAAAGGTGTCGTTGAACGAGTTAGAGTCCGCTGCTAAGCCCAGCGAAGCATCCAGCGACGAACAACCCAAGCCTGCAAAGCAGCCGGCGCCAAAAACTGTTTATTTTGATGAAGATGTTTTGGGAAATGCTGTCAGCCATGAAGGTTTTGAGTTCGAATTGTCCATCCACAATTTTCAGTTAAATGGTTGTACGGATAAGATTGGAGGGGTGAAACAATTGAAAAAGGGGGTCAGGGTGACGTACCAGAAACAATATGATCCACGAGCCGCCACGTCCATTATGTATTTTAAGAGCATGCAATCGGCTTTAGAATGGCGTGCGAAATATCAGGCGATGAGAGATGAGTCCAGGAACAGTACAAAAAAGAGACGCGCGCCGGATGCGGATGCAGACGAAGACATCGTTTCGCAGAACAAACATATCAAGGTGGAGAAAAATGAAATGGAGCACCATGAAATGACCCCCAGCACACGATGCTCTACACCAGCCCATTCCCATTTTGATTTCTACTAATTATTCACTATATTGATTTTTTAAAAACAAACTGGTTCAAGAATAACAAAAAAATTACCATAAATAATTTTTGTCACATTCGTTATTGTTTTTTTGTGTGTCGTGAATTTGACGATCAAAATTGTATTTCAATTAGTTTGGTATGGTCATTTGAAAATGCGTTTGGCTCCCCCTCCTCTTTATGTACATACATTAGTAAAATCAACAATTACTATAACAATTTTAACACCCCTATAATTTCAAAGAAACATTATGAAGAGTTTTATTCTGCTGGCAATCCTCGGTGTCGTTTCAATCTGGTTGGAAGGATGCAAGGACAGTGGTAAGTCCGGTGGTAAAGGCGATACGGCGCTCGCGATGAACACCGAATACATCCTTGCAGTGCAGGTAAGCGTTTTTCTAGATATCACACTGTGCATTTATCGGACAATATCATCAAATCTCGTTTTTGGTTTTAGACCGGCTGGACTACAATTCACAATCTGAAGAGCACTGGGTTGCATGGTTTATGGATGAACACGCGGTCAAATCATACCGTGAATAATTATGTAAACCAGCAGGCGAATGGTTGTAAATTCCATCAGTTTTCAAGCGAGCAGAAGCGGCGTATCAGTATGAGGGGCATGTGTGCAAATATCAATCATGATAAGGGACACGGCGTCAAGCTCTACCAGCATGAGTGGGCAACCCACGGCCAGTGTTTCGAGAGGCTCATGGGCTACGACGAATCTGGGTATTTTAGAACCGCATGCTCCCTTGCCTATCAAGCGATGGACAAAGCCGGATGCAGTTCAATGAAATTTGGCACAGCACCTCAGGGAAACAATTCTAATTTACCAAACCAGTGTCAGACAGCAACCTTGATCTCACAACAAATGAAAAGAGCTGGTATGGCGGTGCATTACACTAGCCAAAAAACTGGGGAAATCCAAATTAAGATGTGGTATCGCAAAGTAAATGGTAAATACCGATTTGTCTGGAGGCCTTAGCATCTGTGCAATTTGATGGTTTTTTTTCATACATTTTGACGTATATCTGTTGTGTTGTTTGTATTGAAATATTATATATATGCGTATTCTCTTCTCTGTTTTTATTGCGGTCTACCATTTGTTGCAGAATCTGTTGTATCGTTTTAAATTCAACAAATACAATTATGGCTGACGCCGAGATTTCTAGTAAAACAGTTTGGCGGGGGTTGGAGCCACCGGATCTCGAAGTAGGGGAGGTAGCTAGTGTGCGGAAGAAAAGAAGTTTTTGGAACCGTGTTAGAAAAGTTGCTCGGCGTTTCTCGAGGATTGACATGCACCAATTTCTGTACAGCATCGCAGGGGTTTTAGCAGTTCTGTTCATGCTCTACGAGTTCTTGAGGTTTGGCGGGATTGATTTGCTTGATGTGATTTCAAGCGAGGAGCAAATTGCAGCGAGGCTACGGATGCAAGAGCAAATCGAGGAAGCGGAACAGGTGAAGTTACAAGAGTTCACAGAGTATCGGAGGACGCATCCATGCCGTGGTGACGGATGCAGAAGCCCTCCATTGACGGAATACCAAAAGGGAATTGCAGAATTAGTCGTCTACTTTTTTATTTCTGATTATCTGTTTAAATCACCGGAGCGAATGCAGTGGGAAAGCGAAAGCTCCGCGCAGCGGGAGGCGCGGGGAGAGGAATCCGAGAGCGGTTTGAGTGATGTGGTTGATTACATTTGCGATATGTTCAATGAAATAATATTGACAAATCCGTTGATTTGGATTGGTAAGCGAGCTGCCGGTATGATGTTATTCTTCTCCGGAAGGGTTACATTTTGTTACGTGCTTGCATCCGTTGAACATTTGATACCGACGCCGGAGAAGCATCCGCCCGCTTTTTTTATGCGGATGCGACGGTTTCTAAATTAGGCTTTTGTACCATCGGCCGTAGTTTGGATTGTTGAGCGTGTTGTCAAGAGTTGTATGCATCTCATATCTCGTATCTTTAAACGTTTTACATGCAGATTCTGTCACCAATTTCTAAAATTTGATTATATACCATGGTTGAAACATTGCTGCCGATTGAACGGCATTTCGTGGAGGACCTAGAGGCGGGGAGAGCAAGACCATCGAGTCAAGATGAGGAGGAACAGCAAAAAGATAGGGGTGTAGTTGAACGAGTTAGAGTCCGTTTGGCTAGTATCAAGGGTGAAGATGCTATGCTGGCATTCATTATTATATCTGTATCATTGGCATTTCTGTATGGGGTGGTGAATGCCATGCAGAATTTGATCGATTGGTGGAGCGCCCCTACCAATTTTAGTGATTACTTTTTCAGCCATCACTACACAAATCATACAGCGGTTGCGCGATATATCGAGCAGTGGAAGGAGGAGAGGGAGAAGGAGTTGATTGAAGCGCCGTATGGCCGGATGGAAGGAACACCGCTAACCAAAGAGGAGAGGGATACTATTTTGATGATCATGCAATTGTGTGTCTGTTTTTTGATCGCTGATCGCTGTTTCATGTCTGATGAACGCCGGCGCCGCATGGCGGAGCGCCGCCATGAGAATTTGAGCGAAAGTGAAGCAGAGAGCAGAGCTTGCAATGATATGATGGATGAGATGAGCAAGGAGGGTCCTTGTTGGGTTGGTGTCAGAGCTGCTGCAATGTTTTTTTATTGGTCGTATAGAATGCTCATTCATTGGCTCAGTGAATTTTCGATTCATTGCACCGGAGTTGGTTTTTGGGATGTTTTCACTCGATTAGTCTGCGTGTTTGTATCGAGCTGCTTTGATTTGGTTGCAAATGTGAATTTGATATCATCGAAACAAGAATATTGGGAAGCGCTGACGGGATATTATGATGGTCTCGCGTATGATGATATCAATTCAAACACGATGACGGTTCTCCGGGGCTTTGTGGGACTTGCTAACGCGATACCAATTCTTTTCATATTTACATTTGTCCTCCCGCGGAAGTTTGGATTACATACTGCCCATGCCTAATAAATTATTTCATCTTGTAAATATTGTGTGTATTTGGATCGATGGTGATATTACATGTTATTTTTGTTCAATGTGCAGAGGATATTTCCACTAATTATGATACTTATATTTCTGATTTTTGTGTCGCAAATTTTAGCGCAAAGAGAATTGTTCCCGGATTATGATTGCCGCCATGTGAAAAGCGAAATCCTCGATTACAACGCGTGGCGCATGCAGCTTGCCACGACTACCGACGGACTCATCGAAAAATCAGCGGAAACTCTCTACACCATTGAAAATTACCGCGCTGCAGCTGAAAATGAATGCCCGCTTGCCGTTTTCACGGCGGATGCCATGCGAGTCATCGTCTGCTGGATCCAGCACCGTGAGCAGGGCTGTTACGGTGATTTCGCCGCGCGCCTACAAACCCACTTCAAAACTACCAAGCTAGAAGTCCTAATCGGCACGGAATGGCCTATCCTTGCGATACTAAACAATAACATCTGGCTTGCAGACGACGCGCCAACCCTATACCATTACAACTGCATCGGCGTGCCAGAATTTACAAATTTCCTATCGATATTCGAACAAGCGAGTGAACGGTTTGGATATTTCCACTCAGAGGACGGGGATTGGTTTAATCAGGCGGTTGCATTTTCATTTGGTGAGATTGAGAGTAACTGGCAGCAGGCAAATGTAATATGCCCGCTTGGGTTTCTCGCTGCTAACATCGTAAAGATGTGCATGTGCGCATGGACCGAGTCAATCTGCTTTGCCAATCACGCTTGGTACGTAATCCAGCATCTATCCCAACATCGCATCCACACCCTTGCAGGGAGTAAATGGCCGATAATATCTATCCTCCACTTCAGCCAGCAGCATGTCAAACGGCATAATTTCCATCTTGACTTCAACATACGAGAGCTGACCGGCATGCCCGATTTTCATAATTTATCAGAGAGCTATCAAGCAGTAGCCAGCACAGCGTTAATATTAAACAAGGTAAAACATGAAGATTTGAATGTAAAGTTTACAATTGCAACGGTTGTCCATGGAGAGGAATTTAGCAAGTATTTGCCTCGATTTGTACGACGGGCGTTAAGCGTCGGGGTGAAAAGTTTATTCATATTTACCTTGGATAGACTTTCGTATGAGAAGTGTCGAACGCTGAAGGATTATTACAGTGATGGTTTAGCATGCGTTCCAGGTCATAAGAGTATAATGAACAAATTTCTTCTACCATTAGTCCTACTCCAATTCGATTACGACGTCCTCTGGCTAGATTTCGATACATTTCTATTCCAAGACCCAACACCGTACATCCTCTCGCAAGCTTATCACGATGATTATGATCTGTTGGTTGGTGGTGCCTTCGCGGCGGAATGTGTATGCAGTGGGATTATGTATTACAAAGCAAAAAAGGTTGTGAAGGATTGGTTGATTGAATTGGTGAGCTGGATGTACAACCATCCATATGAGCACGACCAGAAGTTAGTCTCCGCGTTTTTATTTGCCGGCGAGCGGGTGGCCTTCCCACATGAGTTACCAGTAGGGGATGAGGAGTGTAAGAGAAAAGTGCCAAGGTGGGGGTATCTGGATGCGGGGAATATGTTTATCGGTGCGCGGCATGTGGACGTCGCGGGTTGGACGGGTCGGTTTGAAGATATTGTTGTGTTTCACTTTTTCCATGGGAGAAGTGAGACTAGTGAAGCGGGTTATCTGCAGAATTACACCAGAGAAGAGAGTGATTGGCTGCCATTGATGGATATGTTTTACGGGCATGCTGATGAGAAGCTCTTCGCGTCCCAAGCCAGGATGCCGTGGGAATATGATGATTTGCAATCAGCATTATTGAAGTCACGGTGGGAAGCACGACCGCCAGACCCCCTTCCAAAATGTAGTGAGACAATTCCACTGACATTGTAACATATCATATTTCGGGCGTGGTAATTGTCGTGATTGAATAAAATGAATGAATCGTGTGCGTATAAATCATTTCTCTAATCACATTTCACAGAATCTGTTCTCGTTTCAAAAAAAGAAGTTTTTTTACTACCATGACAATCGATAGCCGGCCGTTGCTGTCTGAAAATGGTCATTCCGATGAAGCACCACCGCGGTATGGTATTATGACTGTTTTGATTCTTGCGAGTTTGATCGGCTGTTTTTTGTATGCTGATTTCTTCATGGGTTCAACCTTGGATACTCTTCCAGATGATGATTTTAGAGAATTGCAGCCGTGGCCGCAGAGGTTGTTGTTGATCCGGCACGGGCAGGCAGAGTCGAATCTTGCCTCGACCGTCCGGCCCGGCGATAATGGTAAACGCGGGAAGGAGTGGTTACGCTTGCATAACATACGCGACCCATTGCTTACACACACCGGCATCGACCAAGCCAAGCATTTACACACCGTCACTCATACGTTCCTTCCACCTGAGATAATAATTGTGAGTCCCCTGGCGCGCACAATTGAAACGGCCTACTACGGAATATCAAAAGCTTGGAACAGCACGCTTTTGGTTTTAATGAGCGATGTGAGAGAGGTACAGTCAACATATTCGAGGAAGCAGAATTTATTTTTGAAGTCCACCTGGGGTCATCCGACCTCGCAATGGAATGAATCGCTACCACATGACGTATTCGAATGGATAAGCCAAAAACCATTTCACGGCTTTCAATCTGCAGAAGCTGAGAGCCAATGGAATGAAAGCGAATCCAATTTCACCCTTGCATCAATACAAACAGTCTACACTCTGCAAAAGGTTAACAAATTCTGGAACTGGCTGCTATCCCTTAATTCAAGCAGAATCGCAATTATCACACATAAGCATTACATCCATGGGTTTCTTGACGCAAGGTAATTCTATAAATGATATCAATTATCGTACACAATATACTTATCGTTTTTTTTTTGATGAAGGCATAATGCGGCATCGGAATGGGAAGGCAATGGTGGGTACTTGTTTTATCCGCTGAAATAATGATTACTTATTGTTCTTTAAATGTGTAATTCGTGTTTGAAAACGTTCGACGTAACACTAAAAGGATGGGTTGAATATAAAAAGATATATTACCCCAGATGATTACTGTTGTTTGGTACACATATTTCATTTGATTTGTTTTGTTGCTTTTTGATTTGTTATCTCGATTGATTAAGTATGCATAATTCAGATTTTATGATACAATGACATAATTACTGCAGTAGCAAGTAATTGGTGATTTTAATTTAAATAAATTTTTAAAGTCATGTTGCCAAAGCCGATAATTGTGGGGGTAACCGTCTTTGGTATGCTTTTTGGTGGTGTGGGGACAACGATATGGATCAAGTATCTATATAGTACCAAGGCGGAGGGGTCCGATTTGTCTATGGGGGAGCATCTGTTTCAGAAGCCATTCTTTACCGTGTTCAGCATGTTTATATATTACATCCCAAATCTTTTGATTCATTACTTGTCGTTACGATCAGAGCCAGTTCTCCCTGCACCATCAGCGAGACCGAGTCCAGAGAATACGCCACCTCTGAGCTATAAGGATTTGAGCGTGATTGGGCTGTGTAAGCGGTGCGCTGTGCTTGCGTTTTGTGATTTTTGGATCGTTTTTGAGAGGATTGGACTGACATTGACAAGTGCCAGCGTGTACCAGATGATGAAGGGGGCGGAGGTGTTATTTACGGCGATATTTTCTGTCTTTTACTTGAAGAAGCCGTTGCCTTTGAGCAAGCGTTTTGGCGTCGGATGCGTCATGTACATTATATTTTTGAAATTGTTTGACATGGTGAGGTTTTAAAGGTTTGTTTATTTTTTGAGGCTTGCGTTGATGGTGATTGTCTTTTCGACGATGCTCAAGTCACCGGAAAAAGCGGATGGCGAGCACTATCGACATAGCACGCTTGCAGCTGCGTAATTTTATTTTTGATTGAACTTTTTTCAAATTCATTACATTTCCATATTTTTTCTAGGTTTATTTTGCTCTCCGCCGTTTCGCAAGCATGCTCGAATGTATACCAAGAGGAATCGATGAAGATCATCCAAATTCCGCCAATGTTGTTGCTCGGCTTAGAAGGAGTAATTGCGACGTTTGCAATGCTTTTCTTTGTATTACCAATTATCGCACATCTCCCCGGGACTGACGCATTTCACAGTCTGGAAAATACGCATGACAGTATAACAATGCTTGTGAATAGTAAGCAACTGAGGTGGGCGTGGGTGAGTTTACTTTGTTTTGGATGGTTATGGAATGCAAGCTGTTTTATATGCGTGCGAGTGTTGAGTAGTATGCATAGAACGTTAATCGCAAATGGAGGGAGACCACTTGCGTTATGGTTGACAGATTTGGCATTGTTTTATGTGATTGACCGAGGCAGGAGTGGTGAGCCGTGGTTGGGGCTTGCAAGTTTTGTGCAGTTGTTTGGGTTTATATTATATTTTTACGGGCTCTTAATTTACGCCGGACAAATTTTACCACCCAGTAGGATAATCAAGAATGAGCAGTTGTCCGAACCGCTAATAAAAGATGATAGCACGATCAATTTCCACCCCAGCATCTCGAATCATTCCTTTCAGCTCAATGTGAATGATTCAAGTGAACTAAGCATGCGCAGCAGCGAGGCTGATGAGGACCGGCGGGAGAGCAAGAAGAGTATTTAACATCCTTGATTTTTTGACATGATAAGCTTGTTTGTGTTGTGCTGACGATCAGCTTTGTTGATTTGAAATTTGATCATGTACAATTATTATGACTCCGGTTCAAATACACAGTGACATTCAAACAATCCAAGTAGGTCTACACATTCATTTCGCCGAATATAACAAGATGGGTATGTCTAAGCAAGAAGTTATCGAGAAGATGCGCACCGCCGCGTGGGACGGCACGTACAAGGAATTGTGCGCGGATGGCGCCTATTTCATCCATGGCGGAAGTTGCATGCCAATCGATGCTTTTCTCGGCTGGTGCTCTGCTGTGGGATCAGCCAAGGCCTTCCCCGACTGGAAGTGGACGAACACTTTTGTGGAAGAGCAGAAAGATGGCAGCCTGAAGATCGGCTCCCAACAAACCACTGGCAAGTAAGTCATTTGATTTTTTTCTTTCAATTTTCACAAATGACAATGATTTTCCCTTTGATTAGGATGGTGGCCGACATCCCAGCCATCGGGCCGTTCCCGGCGGTCCCTCTGGACGGCGTTCCAGCAGACAGTCTCCTCCTCACGGATGATGGTTGCAAGCTGTGTGTTGAGGTCGGCAAATTTTCAAAATAGAAAATGTCAAATTTTGCAAAACTAAAATCTGAAAAACGTGAGTCGGTATCCAAATTGGTCAAATTTCGACGAATGTCCTTGATTTTTTTTCATTTCTTTTTTTTGTCGTTGTGCGTTGAGGTCGGCGTGTATCATTTTGATAAGGACAATAAGATCTATTGCATCGAGTACAACGGTGAGCTTCAGGGCGAAGAGGACTCGAATTGCATGGACAAGAAGCCTCCCGTCGGTCCTCCTCTTCTCTACGCTGAAGGCGGCCAGCCGCTCAAAGGCCCCCCGCCACCAACCGCCTTCGACGTGATGAACCGCCTCAAGGAAACCGCATGGAACGGAAAATGGGTACATTTCACAACTACCATTTTGATTGTTGCACCGATTACTCTTTGTGTTTTGATTTCAGGAGGAGGATTGCGATGCAGAGGGAGAGTTCGTCCATGGAGAGCAGAAGATGAAAATTGCTGATTTTTGGGGCTGGGCCACCGGTACGTGTTCAAGCAGACTCCCCCAATCGCATTTTTGTTTTTGTGGGTTTTGGGAATTGGCCGTCCCCAAAGCCTTCGTTTTGCGCTTGCAGGCATCCGAATTGAGGATCAGTTTTTGATGCATATTTGTGTGATGTTTTCCTCCCTGCGTCCGTTGGCCGCCGTTTTTCTTTGGCTGTGTTTCTTTTTTTTCTTTTTAGTGGGTTAACTTGGCAGAAACGGAATGGAATTGAGTTTGAATTGAATGTAATTATTAAATATCTGAGGTATGGGCAATGCCAAAGCCTTTCCCCATTGGGTCTGGAAAAACCATTTCATGAAGTGGAACCCGGACAGTAAGACCATGACTATCGGAACCCAGCAGAACACCGGAAAGTATTTTTTCTATTAATTATTGCGTTTGATTAATTTCATTCCATGTGTATTGTTGTATATTTGCAGGCTCGAGAAAGATGTCCCCCCTATGGGACCCTGGCCTGAGATCAAGCTGGAGGAAGTCCCGGCGGACAGCCTCCTCCTCACGGAAACCGGCGGCAAATTCCCTGTGGAAATTGGCATGTACACGTTCAACGACAAGAATAAAGTTATCAAGATTGAATACACCGGCGAACTTGGCGATGATTCCATGTATTTTCAAGGGATATCTTTGCACATTAGTTTTTTTATGAAAGAAAATTTTGTTGTGAGGTCCAACACGGCGCATCTTGGCACCCCCGGCCCGCAGCTGCTCTACGCCATGGCTGGCAAGAGTTTGGCCCCACCTTCCGCTTAAGACGGCATTTTATCTATTCATCTGCTAATTACTGAAGCAAATCATCATCATCATCATTTTAAGAAAATATATTATTAGTCGGTACATTTTTTGTCCATCGATGGAGACCATTTCCAAAGATTCTCAACCTGCCAGCATAATTATCAATAATTAATCAATACATATCCTGAAAATTTTGATAGGATATCTGAAGGCGATTTCCAATATTCAGGAATTATACATTGTTGTGTTGTATGTGTAAGTCGATGATGATTTTGTAAGATTGAAAGTATTGTTTCATGTTGTACACAGACAGAAAAAATAATAACAATCACACCAGAAAATGGGACTAGTCGATAGGCTACGGAGATTCGGACCATGGTGCCAGCGCAACAAGAAAAACATATGTCCAAGAAAGGGATATTTTATTTTTCGAAAAAAACAAAAGAATTAAAAAAAGTCAAGCACGGAGGTCGAATTTTTTGTGATTTTCAATACAAAATCACCGTATCACGTTTTTCAAATTTTGATTTTTTTAATCATATTTTTATTTTTGTAGGTATCATGGGATGCTTCGTCCCGCTCGCTTTTGCTGGGGCATATGCTCAGAAGATCGTACCAGGAGGGCACGTTGTCCTAAAGGAAGATATATTCGGCAGGGTCGGCAATGATATATACGCAGATAATCAATTAGTACTAAAGATCCCATTCTACCAAAAGGGTGTAACCATCCGTACCCAACCAGTAAAAAAGCGCTTCATTAAAGAATACATCACCCAAGACGGTCGAAACGTAGAAGTCCGTGTGTTAACCCGATTACAACCAAAGATTCATTGGATCCCTGAGATTTATCGTAACTTTGGAAAGGATTACGGCAGGGGATTTCTAGAGAAGGAGGCGACACATGATGTGAGTATGGTATGTAAAGATTATGCATATGATTCACTACTGAATAACGACGTTCTGGCAGAGAAAGCAGCAGTACATTTCATTCTGTTTTGGTATGTTTTGCTTGTTCTTCATTGTTTTTTTACATTTTTGTTGTTTGAGGAAGATATTTTGGAGAGGATATACGACGCAAGTTGCTATCATAAGATCAAGATGGATCGAGACGGCACCGTCATCACATTTGTGGATCCAGAGGTATTTTTTTAAAAAAAAGTTCGAAATCGAATCAAATTTGGCGATTTGTGTTTAAATTTTGCATTGTTTTGGTAGGTTGACGATTAACTTCTGGTGCATTCGAATAATTTGATTTGAAGAATGTGTACAGCTGCACTGAGAATATGTATGCATTCACATTTTCTAGTTGGCATGTAGTAGTCAGTTATTGTATCTTAGTCGACTTGTTTGGATCACACGTTTCACATTTTTTTCTGCACGATCTTCGGGCTCCACATTTAACATTTTTTTATCATCGAGATCAACAGAATTAATTTAATTAATAAATTATTACGTAAGAATTAATAAAATATGGGGATTTTCTCGTGCCTTGGACACCGAAAAAACCACAAGCGACCAAGCGCAGCAGAAGAAAGAACACCGGACGAGGAAGCAATGGTTTCACTGACCGATCTTCCGATAGATGTACTGCGTTCAATCGTGGATTCCCTGGATGCGCGTTCGGCCATTATGCTATTGAAAACGTGCAGGACCTGCAGAGGAATTGTAGGCGCCCCAGCAACGTTGCGAGATCGGGTTAAGAGAGCAGACCAGGATGACTTGGTTCCCAGCACCCCATGTGATGGTTGGTTGAAAGTGGCATGTCACGAGGAATTAGAACAGCTTAATGTCTATTCAGCGGGTTGGTGCCAGTTTAACAAGGACCTTGAAGGTATTTGGTTAGATTGTACTCGTTTGCATAGAGAAATTCCTTTCTCGTCAGAAGCCGAGCAGTTGATGGAAATTGTACGGGAGTGGCGTGGGGAATTTGAGCGGACGGCATTGTTTTTTTGTTTACCCCAACGGAATCACATGTTAAGTCCGATACAGTTTTATCGCCGACTCCGAAACCAAAATATCTGCGCGAAATCTGCTGCACTCTCACCTAAAATGAGTGAGTGCGCAGCAGATTTCGCTACCCAGATTCGTTTTCTTATAGATCACATTGACAGGCACAATTTCGACCTGGACGCGTTGCAAAGATGTGGCTTATGGTGTTCGTGTGGGATTTACAAATATATTATTAGAGGCGGAGCTTTAACAATGAAACAAATTGGGAAAAGAGATAGTTCCAGACGCCGATTCTGCGGTGTTGAGGTGTAAGATTCTGCGGTTTCTTGGTTTAGCTGAATTAATGGAATTAATTGATAGAATTAAAGAGTTGTGGACATTACGGCAGTTGCTTTCAGCACTAGCCACACACTGACCAATTTTGAATACACCATTATTGACGTTGATGTCAGTTGTCGGAAGTAATTAATTTAGAATTAGCACACGAACACGTCGATTTCTGTCAATAACAATTAATAACACGTTTCACATTGATTTATATAATTACGTTTGTTTTTGGTGGTCCAGCAAAAATTAGTACATCAACAACGTTTTCTTCAATAATTAATATTTTACTTCTTTCTTTAATTAACAATTTCTTGAATTAACTACTCTGTAGTCCACACTAATTAATCCTTATAATTATACATAAGAACATCAACACAATTTCTACTTCTTCTTTTTTGCAGAGGTTTAAAAATATGGGTATTATTCAAATTGTGAAAAGATTATTTAGCAGGAAGCTGCCGGAGCCGGTGGATACGAAGAAAAAATTGCTGAAGGAGAAGATTCGTAGAATGGAGACGAGGCAGAATACATCATTAAGTGATGGGTTTTACACTCCAAATAATTTCCTTGAGGGGTTACCAAGTGATGTGCTGCCTAACATCATTGAATTCTTGCCAGTGAGGGATGCCCTCACATTACGCGCAACGTCAAAGGACAATGCGAAGATTATTGAAAGTCCAGAGATGTGGAGGAAGCGCGTGCAGAGGGCGACACGTGCAAGTGGCGGTAGTGCAGCACACTACAGTTGTGATAAGCATGTGATGCAATCCCTCGCACTGGTTGCCTACGTCGAGGAATTCAAACGATTGGAACATCTCTCCTCCATGTACGATACGCGAGTCCAAGCAAGGGATATTTTTTTCTCAAATTAATTTTGCACTTTTTTGTTTTTTCTCTAAATTTCGTTCTTGTATCGTTTTTTTAGGTGCGTGCACTCGCGGAGATATCAATCCGTATGCGGAAGTTGGATGATATCGTTCAGAGCAAACGCACGGCCGTCATGGCAGCATGCTTGAAATTGGCGAGGCAGGAGGATGAGATATCATACACCAGGATTCAAAAGTGTGCGAATTACACCTTCTGGGCGCTCCGCACCCGTTGCGAACAAAAGGAAAGCACCGATGGCCTTTTCAACCCCGCTATTGTATTGAAATTCTACCATGCATTACTCCATATCAGGAGAGAATGTTTTGGAAGTTGGGATGCGTACAGGCGGGTGTTCCTCCATAATTTGCAGCATATCATTAGTCATTACGATCCGATGACCCAGACGTTAGCTGGAAAGTTGGCGTATGAATATAGGGACGTTCTGGATTTCGATAAATTGAAGGCATTGGGGTTGTGGCATGACGCCGAGCAGCGTGATTCCTCCTTCTTCCCTAAGAACTGTCACGTCGAAATCAACATTGAACGTGCCGCTAACCTCCGCTCTTCTGTCTGGCTCTACCCGCCACCGAAAATCGAGGAAAAACCAAGGAACATCCGCCGCTGTGGATATGGTTTCCGCTAATTAATCAAACACGCAAACATATGTATGAATAGGTATCCGAATTAATTAATAATTACATTTACTTAACCATTTGAATTAATCGGCGATTTGACATTGCCATAATCGTATTCTACGATTGAAGTTTTATCCTTCAATTATCAACTTAATTAATATCCAACATTTATGTATTTGCATGCGTTTGTATTGTCTGATTGATGATTTTAGATTATTGAATAATTACCATCATATATTTGTTCATTCATGGCTCACCCCAGATTCAACTTTTTTTTCACTGCAATCAAATATGACGCAGGAAGATTATAACAAGGGTTTTGATGAATTAGAAAAGTGCATTCGCGCACGGGACTGGTTTATTCGAGACGGTTGGGAGTTACGACGAGAGGATCCACCAGGTGATGATTTTAAAAAGGAAAAATTGAAGGGATCAAATGATTCAAAACAAAACAAGAACATTTCATTTCATTACATTGTTTCTTTTTGATTTTCAAAGGTGCATATCTGCATGTTAGTTTGCCGCATTGGCATGATGAAAATCTCAACGGGTTGCATTTTGAAACCTACGTCATGGCCGGACAGATTTCATCGGGGTACGCCCCAGTTTATCTACACTGCGAGAAGGATTTTCCGAACGGCCAGAAATTTTTTGAGCTCTTCAAGGAGCATGCTAGTGGTCTAGTCAAGGAAATGGGTTACACAATGGGCACCGGTTGTTCAGCATGCGAAACTCAGGTCAAGCTAGGCGAAACAGTTGAGGAAACCATCGAAAATTTAGCGAATGAGATCGATCGAATGCATGCGTTGGAGCCGATAATTGAGAGAATCGTCGCGGACTGCAAAGCGCAGGATTAATAATGTTTGATGAACATTGTTATTGTTTGACAGTGTTGGATGTAGTATTTAGTTTAGTAGTTTGTAGATTTGTAGCTTTTGATTCATTTGTAATTTCAAATTTGTGTATTTATTCACGTTTCGGTATCACGTACCCCAAGATCAACGTTTTAATAATTTGTAAAGATGATTTTGAATAATATCAATAAAGATAGAGCGGTTAAAGGACGAGCGTCCCCACCAGCGAGGAAAGGTACGGGAATGTTTGGCAACCGCATGCCGAGTTCATCACCGCCAGCAAGCCCTGCAGGTCGGTTCATCCCCATGAGCCCAGCTATGGATGCAAAAATGCCAAGTGCGTTCAGCGCGGGTCAGAGACCAAGTACTAGTCCGGTGCTTGCAGCGATCAGTGGTACCAGCTGGGAGACGGTGATGAAAAAGGGGAGCAATGGTGATAATAATCATTTATCCGCACCGAACAAAGCAATGCCAAGCCCAAGTGCGAGTGGGATTATATGTCCAAGCCCTGCATTAGTAGCATTAAATCACCTTGATAAGGGGAATAGCGGCTTTGGTGGTGGGGTGGTTGTTGGTTTAGCCAGTGTACCGACTAGTGTGCTTTGCTGCCCAGCGGATAAGAGGCGATGGAGTAGTCTAACCATTTCATTACAAAGTTATGGGAAGGATGACAGTGAGCAGTGTTTTAGCCCGAGTGATTCAGAGGATGAATTCCGCGCGCCGGGTATGGTGCGAAGTGAAAGTTTCGATTCAGCTGATGTGGATCTAGTCTGGTCACCAAGCGGTCGTGTGTGCTCATCACTTGAATCAGACCAACCCTTCCCATTAAACATGGCATATTCCTTCTATTTTGACGCCGGCCGAAAAGGCAAAAGTAAGAAGGTGAAGGACGCCGCGGAGTATGCGCAATCATTGGTTGAGATGGTTGATGTTACCACTGTACAAGGCTTCTGGCAGTTTTGGAATGCGGTCGATGTGGATAACATGCCAAAAGGCAGTGATTTTTCCATCTTCAAGAAGGGCGTCGCACCATGCTGGGAATCGCCAGATAATGAAAACGGTGGACGGTGGATTATTACCGGTTTTCAAGATGTGGACGCTGCAAAGCATTTATTAAACGTCGTGTTAACATTTATTGGCTTGCAATTCGGTGATTTTCAACAGCAGATGAACGGCGTTGTGCTCTCCACCCGCAAGCAGGGAACGAGGATTAGTTTATGGAATAGCTACGTCTGTTATGAAGCGTTTGAACCGGTTGATTGTGCGTTGCGTATGCTGGTCGAGGATCTGGACGTCCAGGTGGAGTATAGATCGCATAACCAAGCGATTGTACAAAACATGCAGGCGCGAAAACAGCAGGTCGAAGGCGAGAAGGAAGAAGCCACCCGATGGGGAGAGAAGGAGTTGGAATGGCGTCAAAAGCAGAGCAACCTCACCGCGCAGGAATTCAATAATTGGCGAGAACAAAACGCTTTGTATGGTGGTGAAGGGTTAAGCAATGCTTACCAAGGTTATTATTAATGCAATTTTATTATGAATAAATGACGTTGATATGATTTGAGATAATAACTTTTTGTGGTCAATCAACAATTTTTTAATTTTTCTTCAAGTACAGAAATTATTTCACGTATATTAAAATCATATTGTTGATCTTGTTTCGTTGTAAATGTTTGAAATTTTGTGTTTAATCCAACAGTCAGTTCAATTAATTTTAAAGTAGTATTCAATTATGATGAGAATACCCCCTCTCTATTTCCTCCTCATCCAACAGACCGTGTCAGTCGACACGTGTAATGACATCTGGCCGCCGGAAAACGGCGCGTGTAAATTAAATTGCGGTGCTACAGTGTTGAACGCCAAAGCGGCGAGCACTGCAACAGCGAAGGATGGGGAATGTCAAGTGGCATTTGCGAGCATCGATGATCTTGCTGATTATGGAAACGGCACGCAATTACAAGGGGTTGATCATATTGTAACGGACAGCCTCTACCATGCTCCCTTCATGGGCAGAAGGGGAAAGTACCATTTCTTTGATCATAACTCTGCGGTCGTCCTCCCCGATCTAGATCAAGTGCTCGAGCAGAAAACAAATCTCATCAGCGTCCTCCTCCCAAAGAAATATGACGATTTTTCAAAGATCACCGACCCGCTCGAGCAACAAATCATCGCGCAAGCATTGCAAGTACTCGGCCCAGACCACGTGTATGTAGACCACGGTGACATCACCAACTATATCAATGCGATGGGTTCATACCGCTTTACATTAATATTCGAGGAGAGTTTTGGCAAAATCAACCCGGCCGTCAATCATGCATTTTTATTACATACAACGCCCATCATGGCGGGGTTTAATATGATGAGCACATATTTTTACAACGCTGTCATCCCATTTGAAAAATGGGCTGGGAGGGAGTTTGATGAGAATGTAACAATCTGGAATAAGAATGAAAAGAGGAATGTAACCGTGCTGAAAACAAAGGTTGAGCGGGAAAACACAACATTCTACGACATCCACCACCATGTCCAAACCCTAAACGCGCAGACAGGCATCCTTTGGAACAACCAGCGCATTCTGCAAGACATCATACACTACCGATACGCTCACCCTTGGCCATACCGCTTTTACAACGAGGTACCAAATTTGAAAAAATTGAGAAATGATTGCAAAAAGATCGAATTGAATTGAAATGTAATCAAAATGAAATATTTTTTTGAGGCATGCCAAATTTGTCATTCCGCGCCGCCAAAGCATTACCGAACGCCCGAACCAGACGACGCATTTCTCGGTATTTTCATTAGTTTTAGCGTAGAGAACAAGCATATGTGTATTATTTGTCACTCATTTCAGTTTCTTACAGAATATTTTTTTCGATCAGGGATTTATAGCGCAAGGATGAATTTGGATAAGAGGATGGCGATACGTAATACGTGGTTGAAAGCGGTGACAGCACGGAATATCAAGTACAAGTTTTTCTTAGGCAAGAATGGCATCGATATTGAGGACGACAGCCGGCTTGTGCGAGAAGAAATCCGGAAGTCCAAGAAAAGAATATTTTTCTTTTTTTTTCTTAATTTTATTTGAAAAACGTATTTTTTGTCGAAATTTCTTGTTTCCTCAGGTATGAAGACGTGGTGTTGCTGGATATTCCAGAGGGGTATCGATTTAACAGCAGGAAGGGGATTGTCTTTCTCAATTGGATCAGTGAGAATGTGCAAGCTAAATTTCTGGTGAAGATCGATGACGATGTGTACTGGCGCCCTGGCCCGTTGATTGACGGATTAAAGCAGAAAACGCTGGTCGGGTATGTATGGGGATACATGGATTATATCAGCCCTGTCCCGCGTGAGGAGGACAATCATTTTTACAACCCAGAGGATGTGTACCCGTTTAACGTTTTCCCACCGTACCCGAGGGGGGTGTTGCGCGTGACCAGTATGGATGTGGTACGAAGGTTGAGTCAATTGGACAGTGAGGGTAAGTTGAATCTGATTTTTGGAGATGATCCATGTATGGGGGTTCATTTACGGCATATGGTGATGGACCCGGAACAACCGATGTCTTTGCAATTGGATGATAGGGATAGTTATCGAGTGTTCGGTATGGAGCCGAGTTGTAATGCAAGTCTTTGGTCGAAAATCAAGAATAGTACGTTTTTCAATTCGAGTTGCGCGATGCTGATTTATGCGCGACCGTCTCAAGGGCGCGCGGTGGGCACAGAAAAGCAGCCTTGCGTCAACGCATTTTGACAAAATGATGTGCGAAATCTATTCGCGCTGTTGCCAATCTCGTCGACTTAGCTCAAGTTCTACGCAATTTGCGCCCTCAAGTCGGCACATTTAGAAAACCTTGACGCTTCCAGCGAGGCTCTTCCGCTCCTAAATTTTTTATTTCGCTTTCCCAGTCAGTCACGCATTTCAGGAAATGAATTTTTTTCTCTTTTCAGATTTGGTTCAAACCAATTTTATTGAATGTTTCTGAGCCACTTGGATTGTGCATCACATAAATCAAACCGTGATGAAATGCATGTGGGACAGTGATTTTGAAGAAGGGTATTACACATATGATAAGAAGCAAAAACCAAATTACATGGTTGGCAAAGCCGATCCAATCAAGGAGAATCATCCAACATTACAAGCCTTCCCAACGAATTCGATGTGTAACTGCGTAGCAGGCATGATGCAGGAAGGCATGAAAACGAAGAAGATAACGCCGTCCGGGCCACTTGATGTGGAAGTTCCTGGAAGTCATTTTTGAAGCGTGTAATGATAGGACCAATCATAATGCAATTATACAAAATTGGAATAATGATTCATAGAACATCGTCTTTAATCGTCGTGAAATTTAATTTAATTATCGTCAAATCATATTCTCTCTCTTCCGTTTATAAAAAGAAAAAATTGATTCTGTTGTAGCTCAAAAAAAAATTCACCACCATGACGGTGCTCTCAAAATTGCTCTCGGGGCAGTTTAGTAACATCGTGTCAAGTTTAATCAGCGATTCCCATACAAAGGTTAGCGTAAAAAGGGAGAGTACTAATGCGAAATTAAAGCGGGAGGCAAGCGCTGGGAAGGCAAAGCGAGAGCCGTCTCAACCTGTGAAACCAAAAAGGAACAGTAAGAAGAAGAAAGCAGCTGTTCAGTTACCATCACTCAAATGTGTCATTGAGAGTACCATTACCCTCCTCGCTGCTTCCTCCATTCCACTCGCCTGGAACATGACCATCCTCCCCGCCGATTCCCTCTGGCGTAGCTACTTCGTTAGCACATGGCCGTTGGTGCAATTAGCTGTTGGTGTGCTGTTCATGGTGTTATTGCACGGGTGTAATATTAAAAAAGATAGCGAAGGGAATGTGAGAGATAAAAATGAGGTGGAGGTGGATAAGTTGCTGTTGTTGATGGCTGCGCTCACTGGATTTAGCGCATTTGAAATGTTTGGATTAGACGTGCAGAGTAAACGGTATTCCGCATTTCATTCCTTTCGCATGATGTTCGGATGCGAGCCGGCGCACGTGCATGAGCATGGTCTGCTGCTGGAAACTGGTATTGACCATTATTGTCCTCTTGATCAAGATTTCATCGCATGGGTACCATTTTCATTTTCATTTCAATCATATTTTTTGAAAAAATATTGAAATTATTTGTTGTGAGGCGCATGTGTTTGCTTGGTCTGGGGCGTGTGATGTGGTCTTGAATAGTGGTATGAATTTGAAGAGTAAAGAGCTCGCCGCGTTAACCCTCGGCATGAAAATGTTGGTGTATAACATCGTATTGATTTTACTACCAGCGTTCTATTACAAGCATTATATGGCTGGGCTAGTCACGGGATGTATGAGTCTGTTTGTAGCTTGCAGGGCAATCGGCTATGTGATGAACCACAAGAAATTAAATGAGCAGCGTTATTACTTAAGCACGTTTGTATTCGGGGGAATGATGCAGTTTATCTTGATCAGTCTACCCTTAGTTTTTCCATACATCTTTGATGACAAATGGAAAGTCTGTTTACCCTTATTTCTCACTGGAGGATTGCCAGTGTTAAGCGTTATTGTAAGTCAGAGCAAGTGGCATGGTGGGTTAAGTAGATTGATGCTGTACTGTGCTGGAGGTTTGTTTATCCATCAATTTTATAGAGAGGAGGTCAAGGTGCTTGTTAACGACATCGCGGCGAGGCTTGATATTTGGTGGAACGGCTTTGTGATCCAGGTGTTATTCTTGCATGGGCTGGCCAAAGATTGGATGCGGGAAAAGTTGAGTGGGTTTCAAATTCACTTGTAAGAGAGAGTAAATTTATTATTATGTTTTGGTGGATTCATATATATTTTGTTTGTTGATGTTGTATTAAATATGGTGGTTGATTGCGCGTTTTCAAATGATCCGTCATTCTTTTAGTTAGAATTAATTGGTTTTAAAGATCGTTTCAAAAAGAACAAGATGAGTAGTAGCAGCGAGGATTCTAGCAGTGACAGCAGCACGTCAACGCCGGTTTTAAACCCGCAGGTAGTCTTGAAAAATCTTGAATTTGGAAATAAAATCCTGAAATTTTGAAATAATCATGAAAATTTTAGGAAAATCAATCAAAAAATTCAAAAAATAAAAACTGAATTTTGTGAAAGTGTAATAAATTCACATCATACGATTTTTGCATCTTTTCTTTTTCTTTCGCCGTTTTCATCATCATTTCCAAATTCTGGCACATTTTTTATTCAATTTTGTTGTTTTTGCAACCCGCAGCAGAAGCCTCAATTGCGACAGGTTGGATATGTCGCTCCCCCTCCTCCTTGTCCGAGCGGCTTGATCGCACATCAAAGTCCCGTGTAATTTTGCACATTTTTCAGTTTTCATGTTGAAATGATTCATGAATATAATATTTTTGAAATGGAGGGCTATGTATGGGAGTAATCATGCAGATCAGACGGCGTTTAAGTTCAATGTATACGTACGTGATGGTGAAGCCGGTAAAATCATAGGAAAGAATGCATGTGGTTTGAAGGACCTGCAGAGACGCTTTGGCTGCCGCGTGACCGTTCAGAGTAGAGACGGATCGGAAGATCAGACGCATCTCCGCCTGTGTACTATTACAGGGCCGACCTTGGAGAGTGTTGGTTTATGTAGGAATGCGGTGTGTGATTTTGTTGATTTCGCTAAATGCGGCGATACCAATGTAATTTTGAAGAATAACGTCATGCCTCCATCCCCGATGGATCAGGGGGTCTTGATTGCTACACCAGCTAACCATGGAGTGTTTCAAACGCAGCAGCAAGCTATGAATTCAGCATTCGATAGGGTTTTTGAACAATTTTTCTTTCAAATTTGATTTTATTTTTGTTTTTTTCACATCAGGCATTTATTGCACCTGTACAGAATCCAAACGCTGAGTATATCCAAGCAGGCAAGGGTGCATATGCAGATAATCACCCAGTCCCGCCGGCTTTTCAGTATTGTTGTGTGTTGACAATCCCTGGTCATGAGATGGGTGGGATTATAGGAAAAAAAGGGTATATGATCCAAAGGATTCAAAGTGAGAGTAATACGCATATTGAAGCGGATAAGAGCAAGAATATGGAGCGGTGGATCAAGATCTCCGGTCCGGACCCGCCTTCAGTGGAAGCGGCGAAACGTATTGTTTTTTTTTTTTGATAAAGACGGTGTTTAAATTTCCGCGCGCGGCATATCTCCCGCTTTCAACCAAAATGTAAAAGCTCTACGAAAGTTGATGATCAATCCAACTGGGACGCGAACTTGGATACCTCTGCCGCGGTACATCGATGTTTAAACGGTGGTGCAGCAGAGGGTGTGCGCTTTTTCATCTTTGAGTTTTTCCAATTTTATTTTTGATTTTATTGAATTTGTAATTTTGGCTCCCCAGCGCTCCTTTCGCAGGTTCTTCGCGAGTTTCTGTTGTTTTTTCTTTTCGGGGTGATTACATAGACGGAAATGAAATTTCGATCGACGTCAGGCGAACAAGTCCAAGCTGGCTGGATTACGCGAGATGCTACTCGCCACGGGTGTCGCTTCCCCTGCAATTTTGCCGCTTCGCCCAGCGCTCCTTTCGCAGGTTGTTCGCGAGTTTGTTTTGTTTTTTCTTACGGGGTGATTACACAGACGGAAATAAAAAATTTTTCATCAATTGGTAGGCGCGCGGATTAGTCTAACATGATCCGTGACTCATTTTTTTGATTGTGTGTTTCTTTCTGCCATATGATGCCATCTACATATTCTTTGTACCTACCCCAGCGCCCCCTTCGCAGGTTCTCCGCGAGTTTGTTTTCACTTTCTTTTTTGTATTTAGTGTTCAAACAGACGGAAATGGAATTTATTTTTTGAATTGATGATTGGTTTTGGCTCTCATCCCGTGCCACAGCTGCGGGAAAGCAGTTGGATATGTCTGCTTGTGCAAAGTGCGACAAGGTCGGCTTAAATGTTTCATGGCGGCGACAAATCATGGTACCACACCCTAAGAGAAGTAAAGGAAACACTTCTTGGGCGCCCCTTTCGCAGGATTTTTGTGAGTTTGTCTAGCTTTTTCTTTTCTGGGTGATTACACAGACGGAATGAAGTTGTTTTCAGCGCATGATATATTTGCGGGCGCGTGGATTAGGCAAAAGTGGCCCGTGGTTCAGATTTTCTGCTTGTTTCTGCCGTATCATTTTTCTTACCAAAGTCATTTGGCACTCAGCCCCAGCGCCCCCTTCGCAGGTTCTCCGCGAGTTTGTTTTCACTTTCTTTTTTGTATTTGGTAATCAAACACACGGAAATGAAATTGTTTTTTGGATTTCAATTCTGGAACCCTTGGAGGCGATAGGTTGGCGCGCGCGCAAAAAGAATTGGAAGAGAAGGATTTGGCTCCATGGCCAGGCCCGTCACATGAAGCTTTCGGGAGACATCGTGAAGCAGTGCAAGGACCACACCCGACATGCCCCCCCAGCGCCCCCTTCGCAGGTGGTTTGCGAGTTTATTTTTGCTTTTTTTGTTGCATGTGGTCAAACAGACGGAAATGAAATTCAAAAAGTTTGTTTTTTGAATTGGTTTGAATTGATTTTGATTTGCGCACGGATCTATGAGAAATGGTCGTAGATTTGGTGTCCGCCGCGAAATGCGACGGCATCATCATCAAAGAAGGAGGTACCGCTAATTTGTTTTTGCAAAAAATTGTGAAAATGAGCGAAATTCAATGGTTTTTCATTATGTTTCCCAAAAAAATTGAATTTTTTTTACGTTTTTTCAATTTTTCAAAAATCATATTTTTTTGTTTTTACGCATTCACAAAAATTCGAGGTACCGCGCTTGGTCCGAAGCCAGTCCGTCTACCATCCCCTATCAGGTAAAATGTTATTTTCCAATCTATTTTATGCATTTTGCATGTAAATTGTTTCAATTTTCCAGGCCCACACAAAAAGCGGCGCTTCCACCAACTGCTAATAAATTGAATTTCCAACCACCACTCCCGAGCTACCAGCCCCCAGACAATTTGAAAGCAAGCGCATACGTTCAATAAAGAGATTTTTTTTCGACTTTTTTCTGTAGCAAAGAATGAATTTTCTGTCGAAAAAGTGATTCATCTTTATCAGTTTCAAGTTTTTAAAAAGGTTCAACATTTTGAAAAAAATGTTTTATAAATTTTTACCCCAATCAAAACGAATGAAAACGTCAAAAATCAATGAAAAAACGTAAATTTGATCACAAAATATTGTTTTCTCATTTTTTTGTAGGTGAATTGGAGGCCGCCAGCACCAGATTCTCCTCGTCCGAACAAATCAAAGCGCAAGAAGGACCGCAAAAAGGATATGAAGCGCCGCAGGCATTTTTTCATTTTGGAAAAATTGAAAAAAGTGAAAAAATATACGATTTTGATGAAAATGACAGTTGTTTGATGGCGTTTGATGTGTTTTTTTGTGATGATAACAATTTTTGTGCATTTTAAATTTATTAATTTTTTGTTGAATTCAAAAAATCGAAAGATATGAAAATTATTCTTAACAACGCCAAACATCATCATATCACTTAAAATTTCACCAAAATCATATGTGTTTCCTAAAAAATATTTATAGGCGATCCAGAACACCGAAGCGTGAGTCGTCGAGCAGTAGCGACGATCAGGATTACATCCAGGCTCAATTAGCAGAAGAGTGGCGACGCTTGTAGAAAAAGAATAATTGAAAAATTCGATCACGGAGATTGAATTTTGGCCAATTTCGACACAAATTCACGACATTTTTTGATTTTTCCAAAAATCATATTTTTTGCATTTTATGATTTTTTGTAAAATTCATAAAATGCAAAAAATATGATTTTTGGAAAAATTAAAAAATGTCAAAATTTATTTTTTTCATCAAAAAACACAATATTTCATTTGAATTCAATTATTTTCAAACTTTTTTTCTTCTTTTTTCTTTCAGGCAAAAAACGCAGCCGATAATTAAATCTTTGAAGGATAGGAATTATAGCACGCAGGGAATTGATATGAATGATTTGTAGAGTACAAATCACATTTTAGAGCATGATCATTAAATTAGATTCTATTCAATAATAGAGCATCATTTATTTTCCAAACAATATCATCTTTTACATCCAACTGCTTGTGATGTACTCATGTTGTCAATGTTTGTAAAAATCAAAAAAACTTCGAAATTTGCAAAACCGAAATTTGCAAAACACGAATTCACACCAAAATTGGCAAAATTTCATTCTTCGTGCTTGATTTTCGCGTTTAATGGTTTCAAAATTGGTGGTGCGAAATTCAGTCTACAAATTACGATGATAATGGCATGTCTGTGGTCGACGGAGCGCTTCCAGGGCAGGTAGTGATCGGAATCCCAGTTGAAGAAGGTAATAAATGTTTTCGATTTTGAAAAAATATTGCACAGTTTTGATGTAGTTTGGTACTTTTGGATGAAAAAAATTGAAATTATGACGTTTTTTAATTTTTACAAAAATTGTAGATTTAATTTTTCAATTTCATTTTGTGTCAAGACAATGTTTTTTTTTTGTTTTTTGAGAGCCGCAGCCGATTCCTTTGATCGCGCAGGATGCTAATGAAGTTGTCGGCAAACGAATTACAGCATGGTTATTTTGGATCAGCGCTGTTTTGGTAGTGTTGTCTGCAGCCGGTGGCATTGCGCAAGCAATCGCTAATTGGAGGTACACATACGCTTATTTTGAAAAATGTATTTTTCGGAAAACATATTGATCAAATTGTTTTTGATTTGAGTTATGGGGATGCTTTTTTGATATTTGGATTGCCGGGTTGTATTGTTGGAGTGTTTGGTATGAATCTGGCATGGCTGGCTCGCAGAGGCTATGTGAATAGATGTTGGGTGGTCATATTTTCAAGGTTGATATGCGTCCTTTATGTATTTGCCAGGGTTTGTATGGAAAAAGATTGTTTCTTGGATTTCGAAAAAAAATTCACACCAAAATTAGCAATATATTTACAAAAATTTCTCGGCATTCGTAAAAATTAGATCACCAAAAGTATTTTTTGAAATTGAGGTTCCGATAATATTCTATTGGTCTTTATTTGTGGTGAGTGATATCAAGCACTACAAAATCGGTTGATTTGGATCACGAACATTCATTTTTTTGGCAAAGATATTCAAAAAATGCTGTCGATTTTCAAAAATCGAAATCAATGTTTCGATTTTCTTCAATATTTCGAAATTCTGGATTTCATCATTTTGAATTGTGGTAGAATTTTTTGATGTTGTCAGTATGTTTTCATGAATTTTGATTTAGATGTTTGTAGCATAAAATATAAATTGTTTTCACTACTAAATATAATCATAATTGTGTGTGTACTCCCTTCCATACTATAAAAAACATTATTATTTCCAATCCCATCATCAAACATTTTTTCCTTAGGCATTGTAGTGTCACACCATAGAGTAATCAAACAAAAAATTATATTATTCTTTTTCTTAAAGTATTATTATAAAACAGAATTAAATTAGAGTAAGGTACGTTATTTTTCTAAAAAGAGAAAGAGAGTAAAATAAAAGCAGCAAACAACCATGACAGTCGGGTTAGAGAATAATCAGGTGTCATTCGGCAAGCATGATAAACCCGGCCAGGAAATGATAATGTCGGCTGAGCAGGTCGTAGCGGAAAGATCGTTAGGAAATTATGGGTTGTACAAACGTGTCGATCCCGCAGGTGAGGCCGCAGCGGTTCCCCCGGAAGTTAGGGACACGCGCTTCCGTGTGCACGGCGTTAATGATGTAGCTCTGAGCACATTCAACCAGCGAGATAAAAAGTTTATCTATCCGCTGACGGGGTATGATCAAAGGGGAGTGTACCCCTATGATCGATTACCAAGCTTGCAGCCCTCCAAGTCACATCCCATTCTTGACCTATCCTGCCGACCAGTACATTTCCATTCATTTAAAACATAGGACAACATTTTAAAAAACATTTTTTGTTGTGTATTGAAAAAATGTTTGAATTTGTAGGTAAAAGGAGGAAGGGTGACAGATTTTTATAATAATTATCTGCAAAAAGAAAACGAACGAAAGTTTGGATGCCTCCAGCGGTCAGCAAGCCACGGAGCTGCCTTAACGATAAAGGATCAATATAGATACTACCACGGCCAGCACAATAATCACTACGGTGATGCTTGGTAATTATTCTTTTGAAAAATCTGAAAAAACGACGAATATGTGTGAAATTGAATCGTTTTTTTGAAATTTAAATTTTTAATTTTGATTTTTTTTGTTGATTGCAGTGGAACGCATAATCAAAGGCAATATCACAGAGAGTATAATCTTAGAATTCCAGACGACGCCCGCTACGCCCAAGAAATCCGCTATAGTGACGCCGGCGCAACTCGAACGTACATTTTGCAATTTACAATGGAAAACTAGTAATTTGTTTTGAAAAACATTTTTTTGATTAGGTATCGAATGCAGGGACCAGATGCGATTAGTTTTGCACGCCCAGGGAGAGCGCGATACGAGCATGACATTAAACAGTTCGGCGAAAGCAAACTAACCAAGCCCGGGCATAATAGAACACGCAAGCAGATCGACTGGAAGTTGATCTGCAATGACTTACGGGTTAGTAGTAATGGCCCGTAGAGATGTTATGGTATATGTATGTTTTTTAGGGTCCAATCGCGAATGTATGAGCGATGGATCATTATATTTAGAGTGTAATGTTTTGATTTTATTTCCTGTATATTATTATATGTATTTAATTCCAAATGTAATTCTCATCAGTCATTAGTATTTTGTCTGTCGGTTCAGTTTCCAGTAATTCAATGTCCAAAAAGTGTTTCTATTTAATTGATTTCATTGTTTTCACAAATCATTGCTTATTTAATCGCTATTCAAAAGTATGACGAGAAGCCCCAGTATACCGGTTGACCAGCGGCCGAAGTCTGCTTCCATCCCGAAATTGCCAGTCCCTCCTGTGCAATTTTTGGCGTAATGATTATAATTTTTTTTTTTGGAGTGAAAAGTGATGTAAATTAAATTATTTTTTGCAAATTGTAGGCAAAATCCACCGCCAGTAATTACGGGGGGAAGGATGGATATGTTGTCGATATCGCGGGAGCCTGTTGCGGGAGCGAGAGGCGGTCATTACGATCCAGCCACCCAGCAGTATTACTATGATGTGGCTTTGCCGACCGGTCCGCTGCCCACCGCTGCCGCGCCGAAGACAGTGCCGCTGCCGACGTTGATGGACCCCCTTGCGCAAGTGCCACAGGGCTCGCCGATTTCGTAATCTTTTTTTTGAAAAGTGCGTACAAATGCTTGTCGGCTGATGGCTATCCCCAATGCGTCGCCAAGGTTCTCAATGAAGGTGACACCGCTGAGTTTCATCTCGCCCGGTCTAGATGGAACTGTGCATTTTCCGGGCCCCGATGCATCGCGCAGCGCCACATAAGCTTTTCCCCAAATCATATGGTGTGAACTTGGAGTAGCGGTTTCAGAGTAGATACCGCTTGGAAATGAATTTGTTTTGCATTTTTGTGTTTAGCTTTTAACGCGCCGCAGTTATTTTTTTTGCTGCCATGTGCTCTGCGAAGTTCAGATTGGTTCCAAATTTGCGCCCATTGGCGAAAGCGATTGCGCCCGCGATTAATCAGCTTTGATTTCAGGACAACCTGGCGCTCCGCAACAATTCCCATCTCGATCGCATGTCTCATTCTGGGAATTCGCAACGTCAGCGAGGCCCCCCCTCGCCGGCCACACCGCACCCACAAGATTCAAAAAGTATACATGTCCTGAAAGGAAATGGCGTTAAATCACATATTTTTTGTCTTCCAAGAAACATACCAAAGGTTCCCGTCTCTTCGCGGCTTATAATTTCCGCCTCCCCCGAGGACCATTCAAAAAAAGAAACGCCCCGTAGGCACGAAAGGCCAATGTCTCCTCATCGTGAAGATAGTTTTGACCCCTTAGTAGTGCGATACCAATATCTTCAGGAGGAGGGTAAAGGTGACTGCAGTGAAGCGCGCGAACTTGTCGGAGTGTACAACATCAAATGATCATTTTTCAATCTTTCGAAGCATTCAATCAAATCGTTTCAAAAATAGGTTGGGAGAGGTGGCAGAAGCAAATCAATTGTTGGAACGAGCCGCCTCGAACATCATCGCCAAACCAGTCACAAAAATCCGCCCACCGCGGCCCACCTACGCAGACCTCCATGGTCCAAGAAAGGATTTATTTTATTCATATATTGGCGTACGAAAACTTCAAAATATGGTTGAAATCTGATATTCAAGACAGAAAATGGAATCGTTGTTGATACATTTTTGAGATTTCAAGTTTTGGATTTTTGGATGTCCAAAAATCATGTTTTTAAAATATGTTTTTTTTAATTTTTCTTTGTGATATTTTCGTTTTTTGCATTGTTTTTCATTTGAAATTCATTTTTAGGGGTGCAAAACATTGCAAATCAATCCCACATGAAACAGCAGTTTCATCTGCGAACTTTTGATGAAGCCATGCATGGAGACATTCGCCACGAATTGCCATATCTCGGTATTTTGGACAAAAGATGAAAAATTGAATTACAAAGTTGAAATATAACACAAAATTGAATCATTTTGAATGCACCTGGGACCAGAAAATGTTTTTTTGAATTCGTTTTGTCCTAATCGAGAATACTGAATCCTGATAGTTATTTTGTACGCAATGGATGTCCAAAACATGAAAAAACCAACACAAAATTTATTTTTTGAGCAAATCGTATCAAAAGTTATGTTTTTTTGCAATCCCTTTCGTTTTTTGATTCAGGTCGCGAACATACAATCGACTATGGCGCGGGCGCGCACACCGCAGATGTTATTGCGGCCAGTGTGGGTCAAATCGTATAACACTCGATTCATGTAATGATGAAACAACATTTTGAAGAGTGAGTTTGTAGTTTTAGGATTTTAGTATGTAGGTTCATTTATTACAGACAGATTTATGATGTATGGTATTTTTGGTTCACGTTTATTATATCAATTCAATTAAAAAACAAACAGGGAAGGCAGGAAGGAGAAGAAAATTTTGTACTCGCCAGTACATCATTTTTTAAACACTTTTCCCATAGCCACTAGTAGGTTCTTTTTAATATATTTTACACAATAATACACAATTATTTTGGTGGAGATTGAATCGCAGCAGTAAGTAATAATATTTTTGGAGAGTGCAGCTACAAGGAAAGATATAGATATAAAACAACATGGTGTCTGTTGTAAACAGCAAGGCCGATGTTTGCAAAAAGGATTTTGAAAAAAACATTTTTTTTGTTTTGAAATTTGTGAAACAGTCGATCTTTCAGAGAAAAAATCAGTATTTTTTCCCGAAAACATGTTTTTGAAATGTAGGTTCTGAAGAATGTCGCAGCCTTGAACGTCAATTGCAATGCAGCGGTAGGTTTAAGTGAGGTCATGAAGACCAACCTCGGACCCCGCGGAACATTGAAAATGTTGGTCGGTGGTGCCGGTCAGATCAAAATCACCAAGGACGGATGCGTTTTGCTTCACGAGATGCAGATCCAGCACCCAACCGCGTCCATGATCGCCCGCGCCGCAACCGCACAGGACGATATCACTGGTGATGGTACAACTACCACCGTGTTGTTCATTGGTGAGATTATGAAGCAGGCGGAACGTTATTTGAACGAGGGCGTGCATCCCCGTATTTTAGCTGAAGGTTTTGATAAAGCACGTGATGAGACGCTGAAGTGCTTAGAGGGTTTTAAACAGGAAGTCGATGTAACCGATCGAGAATTATTGTTGAGCGTCTCGCGCACGTCTCTCCGCACGAAGCTCATCCCAAAGCTTGCGGATACAATGGCGGACATCTGCGTCGACGCCGTCCGAGCCATCAAGCGTGAAGGTGTGCCGCTTGATCTTCACATGGTTGAGATCTTGAACATGAAACACAAGACCGCTATGGACACCACCCTCGTCAAGGGTCTTGTCTGCGATCACGGCTCCCGCCACGTCGACATGCCCAAGAAGTTGGAAAATTGCTACATCTTGACCATGAACGTCTCCCTCGAGTATGAAAAGACCGAAGTCAATTCGACCTTCATGTACTCCAACAGTGAGGAGCGCGCAAAGCTCCTTGCCAGTGAACGCAAGGTCACTGATGACAAATGCCGTAAGATCATTGAGTTCAAGCGCCGTGTCTGCACTGAAGAGAATGGAAAAACATTCGTCGTGATCAACCAGAAGGGTATCGATCAGCCGTGCCTCGATATGATGGCCAAAGAAGGCATCATCGGTCTTCGCCGCTGCAAGCGCCGCAATCTTGAACGCCTTGTTTTGGCGTGCGGTGGTGTCGCCGTGAACACCGTTGACGATCTTGATGTCGATGACCTCGGTCAAAGAAAGGGATATTAAATTTTAAAATCATTTTCATGGACAATTTTTCTTGTCTGGGCGCGTAAAAAAGCAAAAATCTGGTCGAAATCGGGGAAGGCTGAACTCAAAATGAAGATCCGATTTTAGCATTTTCTAGCTATTCAAAAAATGCTAAAATCGGATTTTCAAAAAATGCAAATGTTACAAATGTTTCTTCCGTTTTCACTGATTTTTCAACTTTTTTTCATATTTTTTGTCCGAATTTGTTTCTTTCATCAACATTTTGAATTTTGTTTTTTAGGTCAAGCTGGAACCGTCTACGAAAAGGTGCTCGGTGAAGATAAGTACACCTTCGTCGAGGATGTCGCCAACCCCCATTCCGTCACGGTCCAAGAAAGGGATATGAATATCTTTTTTGTGACATGTTTTTCCTGCTTGAACGTGTAAAAACGCGAAATTTTGATCAAAATCGGGTTAGGGTGAACTCGAAAATGGAAAATTGACACATCCAGAAAATCATGATTTTTTCAAAAAACTTGAAAATCATATTTTCAAAAGATGCAAAAAAATATTTTTTTCTGCCAAATTTCATCATTTTTGTTTGTTTTTTTTCATATTTTTTCTTCCAATCCCTTTCTTTTATCAAAATTTTATTTTTGTTTTATAGGTCATGATCCGCGGTCCCAACGATCACACCATCTACCAGATTAAGGACGCGCTCAGAGATGGCCTCCGCGCGGTTCAAGAAAGGAAAAAAAATCAGAAAAAGTATGAAAATAAGCATCATTTGATGATTTTTCATGGTTTTTTCCAAAAAATAACAACTTGACGTTATTTTGGTTTTTTCAAAAATTGCAATTTTTGCTTTTATGAATTTACAAAAATCATAAAATCAAAAAATACAACCCGGCGCCAAAAAATTCACAGAACTACCCGTCAAAGAACTGCATCGCATCATTTTCTCATGGTTTTATCCAAATGTTTTGTGTTTTTTAGGTTACCAACACCATCGATGACGGACACGTCATCCCCGGTGGTGGTGCGTTTGAGCTTGCGGCCTACGCTCATTTGCAGGATTACATGAAGACCGTCACCGGTAAGACCAAGCTCGGTGTTGAGGTTTTTGCCAACGCACTTTTGATCATCCCCAAGACCCTCGCCGCTAACTCCGGTCCGACAAACAAAAATAAAACATCTTTTTGAAAATTCATGTAGATTTATTGTCATTTTATTGTTTTTCATGCGCAGTAATTATATCAGTTATTGACATATTTTTTGTTTTTGAGGTTTTGATGTGCAGGACACCGTCTTGGCCTTGTTGGATGAATTCAAGACGACCAAGGCTGCCGTCGGCTTAGACATTGTAAACGGCGACGCTATGGTACTTTTTCAAATTATTGAAATTTTCAAAACAAAATGACGAAAACATTTGAAATTTAATTATATTTTCAATATTTTAAATTTTTTCGATATTTTTTCAGTAGAGTGTTTTGGAAATTTGTCATTTTATTGTAAAAATATTATTTTGCACGTGATCGTGTTACGCAAGATTACAGCACCAAACATCGATATTTATACATTTTTGAAACATTTCAATGCAAAAGTTTTTTATATCATTTGAATTTTGTTTTTTGCAGTCGCCATCGATGGATGGAATCTATGATAATTACTGTGTGAAGAAGCAATTGTTCAATTTGGCACCCGTACATCTTTCAGGGTTGTCAAATTTATAAAATCATGATTTTCATACGTAAAAATGTTGATAAAACGAATGTTTGGAGATGATTTGATACGCAATTACAAAAAATATTTTCATTCGAAAAATAATTTTCCGAAATTTATTTTTTGAATCCAAAAACCAATTTCGAAATTCGACATTTTGTTTTCGAAAAGAATGCATTTTTTGTTGTTATTTTACATCTTCCCACCATTAATTTCTATGTTTTAGGTCCTTGCGCAGCAATTGATTTTGGTTGATGAAGTGATTCGCGCCGGACGCCAAATGAAGGGTGGTTAAGATAATCTTTGATGTATGACGCAATAATGATAAACTGTAGCTGAAGAGAATAATATATATTACTGTTGCAATTATATATAAAAGTCCTTAATTTTTGCGTAGTGTTTAACACCCTTTGTAGGTAACCAACCCATATTAACCACTAACTCACATACACGAATTCTTTTAATGATAATCGCCTGTGATTATCATTTGTAGAGTAGTCAAATTTTCATCTCTATCCTTAACTTGGGGTAGTTATAAATAATCAAATAAATCCACATCTGTTTTTATACCAATTTTATGTTGGTAACGATTCCACATTTTTTACTCTATTAATTATTTTTTATTTGACATTCATTTATGTTTGATGCTGTAGTCTGTTTTGAATTGTCTGTAATTGTAAATATCGTTTTGAATTTGTAGTAATGAAGATTTATAATATTCGTTTTTCTCTTTTGTGTCAATCAAGTTATTCACTAGTCAATCAAAAAGGACTATTGATAACCAATATGAGGGTTTTGTTTTCACTTTTGGTTGGCGCGCAGGCGCTTTCCATATCTACACAGGAGGAATACAATGAAGAATTTAATCTGGCCGAGCATGAGGAAGAGCTTGCCAGTTTTTTGCAGGTGACGGCAGAAGACGAGGAGGATGACGCGAATGCAGTCATTACGGCGGAAGACGCTGCTCAAACGATCAATGATGAAGAGATTATGGAAAACGGCGGCGACGCATCGGCATTCTTTCAAACAGAAGATTGGTACACGAACGCAACGGACAGTGCCCTCCTTCAAGAACCTATCTCCTGGTCAGACCGCTCTTTCGGCGCCTGGTCCGTCACCAGCGTACCACCCTCCGCCGAGTGCAAACCATCATGCTCTTTCTACATTAACCAAAACGGTGCGCACCGCCAATACGGCCGGGTGATCCAAGTCCAAGAAGATTTTTTTTTTTCACATTTTTGGAGATTCGATTTTTTTTTGGCCTGTCCAAAAATGCTCAAAATACCATTTTTAAAAAATGCAAAATTTTCATTGCTTTCCAAAATTCATCAATTGATTTGCTCACTTTCCATCTTTTTTGACTCCAAATCCGTTTCTTTTATCAAAGTTTTAATTTTGATTTTTAGGTCGGCGGCGCGCCCACGGAGAGAACACGGGTGTATTGGGTATTTGACAAACCTGTCGGCACCCGCGTGCAGAAGTTTCTAATGGATAAGAGGGTGAAGGCGGTCATCATTAACATCTGGACAGTTACCGATGTGAGTGGCGACCACCATGTTGCGAATAGAGATTTCGGAGCCAAAGAAAGAAACTTGCGCATTGCGTTGCGCAGCGGATTGAATCGCAACAAGCCAAATGATGGATCAACCGATTATGCACATCCTCGAAGGGAAGGTAATTTTGTTTCATGATCATTTCGACTAGAGCCAAAGTCATTTTGGCATGATTTCTGACTACCATAATTTCTTCAACTATTTTTGTAGATTATGCTGGTCCTCACAATATCGGAAACTCCCTTCCTTTTTCGACCGTCATGGCGCGAATTGAAAGTAATTATGTAATTGGCGGCTGGAGACAATCCCGCCCAAGAACCATGATTGGGCACTCTAACGGTATGTTTTCAAATCATTTTTCTTTGTTTATCCGCATTTTACTATATTTTTGCACATTGAGGTGGTTTTCTTGCGATGTATATCTCCGCGAAATATCCGGCTTATCTTTCTGAAATTGTCGTTATGGACCCCGGCATTGGCATGGCAAGTATTGAGTACTGGGGCGGGTCAAACAATCATATTGATCAAATCGTGAGAAATCTTGTCAATAAGATGAGGGCTACTCAATCGCAAAATCCGAGGATGAAACGCTGGATCTATGGCAAATCTATGGGCACGGTCGCACAAGATACTGCTAAATCTCTTCGTGTCAAACAGGGCTTGTTGTACATGGAGGAACTGGCCGAACCGTTAGGCCTGATGGAGACGCTCTACATTATCAAACCTCCTACAGGTACCATTTTTGTTGATTTATATATTTTTCGATTGAATTTGACTGAAATTACGATCCAATTTTTGAAATATTTTTTTTTCATTTGTTCAAAAAATTGTTTGTAAAACATAAAATTAAAAAAGTTCAAATTCGCAAAATTAGAATTTGAAAAACTTGATTTTGCATCAAAATCAAGCGACATTCGACATCCGTGTTCGATTTTTCTGTTTTTTTAAATTTACAATTAAATTTGTTTCGTAGATGATGCAGCGCGACGTGAAGCTTGGAGAAAAGATCCGCACACGGAAATGCAGGTGCAGGCTTTGGCAAATTGGTGGAAACGCAGTGGTAAGAGTGTCAGATAAAAGCTGCGAGCGGGTTTTCTCTACCTTTCTTATGTCTTTCAAGTTTTTTTCGTTTTTCATTTTCATGATATTTTATCTAGCAAATTCATCCATCATTACATCAAATTAAAGTTCATACCGATATAATTTCATAATTCATTCATACCATCATTTCAATTCAGACAAGTAATTCCATTATCCAAATTTTGCGCACCACATCATGGTATGTGTTGATATTTTGGTGTGTTGTATTTATCGAGTAGTAATTTGTTGTATAGCTAGAGAGCTGTTAGGAACACAATCAAATGTATGATCTATATTATTTGGAAATATGTTTGTCATCAATCCTCAATTTTAGTTACAAAGAGCAGTGATCTATTGTTTTAATCAAGATTAGTTATCAAATATGAAAAAGGTTTTGTTTTCATTGTTTGTTGGTGCGAATGCACTTCGCATCGCCAGCTCGGGTGCCGCCGAGACGGAGCCCACGCAAATTTCTTCTGAAGGTATGTGTTTTCGCATCGAGACGAAACCATGCAAAATATATTTCAAATTGCATTTTTTGATTTCGAATTCATTTATATGTTGCAATCTTTTTTTAAGAAACGGTGACGGCTGTCACTCTGTCCGAGCAGCCTGCCGAGGCTGACAAAACGTACTCGCTAGAGGAAAACAAAGTTGAAATGATTTTATTGGTTTTTGAATGATTTTAAACATCGTAAAAATGATTTAGACATCCAGCATTTTGCAAACCTGATTGGTCATTGGATGATTTTTGGATTTGTTTGTTTTGAGGGCCACCACCAGCAGTGAGGAAGAATATTCAAGAATTCCCGGACAATCTTACAATCCATATGGAAACTCAGGGCAATACGGCAGGGGTACAGGTGGAATGGGACAAGGCGGCAACCTCAGCCCTGGATTGTACTCCTAATGTCTGGATACAGAAAAAAGGAACGAGACGTGTAGTCAATCCAGGCCACTGACTTCGAGAGAGGAATTCATGCACATATATTTATTTCACTTCGAGAACGCATTTCGCTTGTGTGCGTTCTCGATACCACATTATGCATGCAATTTTAGAAGTTTCTTATATAGTTGTGTTTCAAATACATTTTCAATTTTCTCATATTTAGAATTTTCATTCTGCTTACCTGTGTAGATATCTACATTTACATAGGTGTTTTGTAAGAGCACCATTGCGAGTTTCAAAAATTGTAGTTTCAATTACGTGTCAATCTTTCAACGAATCCTAATTTTAGTCGTAAATTAATCATCTAATCACAATTATCTTAACATGACATGTAATTTCATTATCCAAATTTTGCGCCATCCATCGTGGTATGTGCTGATAATTTGTTGTGTTGTATGTATTGTGTGGTAGCTTAGGTAGATGTTTTTCTAGGAACGCAATCAAATTTATGATCTATGTTATTCGGAAATATGTTTGTCATCAATCCTCAATTTTAGTTACAAAGAGCAGTGATCTATTGTTTCAATCAAATTTAATTATCAAATAATTATGAAGAAGGTTTTGTTTTCATTTTTTGTTGGTGCGAATGCCCTTCGCATCGCCAACTCGGATGCCGCCAAGACAAAAGGAGAAATTCATGGTCAAGAGCTCATGCAAACTCCTTCTGAAGGTACGATTTTAAACGCGTATCGAGATGAAACGATGCAAACTATATTTTTTTATTTCCAATTCATGTTATGTTTTAATGTTTTTTTAAGAAACTCTGATGGCTGTGACTGGGCGCGCGCAGCTTGCCGAGCCTGACAACATGTATTCGTTGGAGGAAAACAAGGTCGAGATGCCTTCTTTTTTGTTGACCCCAAAACGTAAGACCGCAAAAAGTAAAAAGAAAAAGGCCGATTCTCAAATTGCGGCCGATGGGGACAGCAGCGAGCAACCAATGTTTAGTGAAAGTTCCATTGCTTTGGCGGGCAGTTTGGCGAGCGAGAGTGAGCCTAACAATTATTCGAATGAGGAACTTCAAGTGAACCCACCCGACAGCAGCAGTTATGATGCTGATCTTGCTGCGGAGCAGAGCAACGCATATGAAAGCGGCCAAAACATGTATTCTGCCGAGGAATTCCAACTTCCATCAAACCAACAAGAACCAAAACATCCATCTGCAGGTGATCCTTACGATGTTTGAGAAAGGAATATAAATTTGTATTTTTTTCATCCAAATTTCGTCATTTTCGTTCATTTTTCATTATTTTTCACGTTTTTTGTATTCACAATCCCTTTCTTTGATCAAAATTTTAATTTTGGTTTTTAGGTTTACGAATACGTCTCATCACAAGGCGCTCTTGACGAAATGAACGGCCTTGACGGTGATGGCGGGGCGTATAATTTGTCTGAATCGGACGAGGTCCAAGCTCCAGGCAATCTCGGCGCGCATCAAGGCGAAAGCAAAAGACAACCATCGGATGATAGCTCTTCTGAGGATAGCATATTTCAAGCAGAGAGTCTTGCCAGTGAAGGAGGAGAAAATATGTACTCAGCGGAGGAGTAAAAGACCAATCTCAATCTTAATATAACAGACAATCTACATCAAGAAGAAAAAGGACGATCATTTCTATTCATTTGCTTTACATATCACTAATCTATGCACAATTTACATTCATTTTTGCGTCCTATCCAACATCATTTTGAATTTGTTGTCTTGCAAGTGAGATATAGTATGCGGAAATGTTGTATGGTAGATTTGTTACTGTTGGAGTTTATAATTGTTATCTATTACATGATATTTGTTTATATATGAAATAATGTTTTGTTATTGATTACATAATTGTTTTTGTTTACATGCAAATCATGTGTTTGATTTTTTGTTTTCTTATCATCATCATATTTATGTATACACCTTTATCTTTTGTCTGTCATTCAAATCAAATCAATTTATGTAATTAGAAGAAAAACAATTTT
>JACLAD010011387.1_pt1 | contig 40320 bp, 34 predicted proteins | sample 8027901 | NCBI WGS metagenome assembly JACLAD01 (sample SAMN15725071, study PRJNA655200) | protist metagenome | isolation source: fluorescence activated cell sorting (FACS) single amplified genomes of... | place: Spain: Blaines Bay Microbial Observatory, Mediterranean Sea | collected 2016-07-05 | reverse complement strand
TGCGCCGTGGCGAGGTCATGGCGCTAGTCGGCGACAACGGTGCCGGCAAGTCGACCCTGATCAAGACTCTGGCCGGCGCGCACATGCCCGACGAAGGGGTGATGGAAATCGACGGCGCACCGGTGCGCTTCACCTCTCCGCAAGACGCCTGGAACAGAGGCGTGGCGACGATCTTTCAAGAGCTTGCCCTAGCGGGAAAGATGACCATCGCCGACAACATCTTTCTTGGGCGCGAAATCGTCCGCAAGGTGGCCGGCATCCCGTTCCTCGATCGTCGCGAGATGCACCGCCGCAGCAAGGAGCTGCTGGAGCGGCTCGACGTCGTCGTGCCCGACATCCACACATGGGTCGAATACCTGTCCGGAGGCCAGCGCCAAGGCGTGGCAATTGCCCGGGCGCTCAACATCGACGCCGAAGTGATCGTCATGGACGAGCCGACCGCCGCGCTGGCGGTGGCCGAGGTGCGCAAGGTGCTCGAGTTCATCAAAGCGCTGCGCCGGCAGGGCAAGTCGGTCGTACTGATCTCGCACAACGTGCAGGACGTCATGGAGGTGTCCGACCGCATCACCGTGCTGCGGCGCGGCCGACGGATCGGGCTTCTGGAAACCGCGAACACCACCCCCGAAGAGGTGGTCGGTTACATCACCGGCGCGGCGCTCGCGCAGAAGCAGCAGCTTGAGCAGGCATGAAAACCGATACCAATCAGGGAGTTTACCGGATGTCTCATCGCAACACATTGCTCGGCGCGGTCGCGCTAGGCTTTGCCAGCCTGCCTGCCTTGGCGCAGGACGACACGACCCGCATCGCCTTCATTCCGCAGATCGCGGGCATTCCCTATTACGTCGCGATGGAAGAGGGCGGCCAGCGCGCGGCCGAGGAGCTGGGCGTCGAATACGTCCAAGAAGGCCCGACCAGCACCAACGCCGCCGACCAGTTGCGGATTTTCGAAAGCTTCGTCAATCAGGACTTCGATGTTATCGCGATCTCGCCTCTGGATGAGGAGACGCTGAAGCCCGCGATTTCGCGCGCCATCGAGCAGGGCATCGTCGTTCTGACCTCGGACGCCGATGCGCCGGGCAGCGATCGGCAGTTCTTCGTGGCGCAGGCGCTTGACCGCGATCTCGGCTACACGCTGCTCGACGAGGCGGTGGCGCGGATCGGTGAAAGTGGCAAGATCGCCATCGTATCGGACTCGCCCTCGATCCAATCGATGCAGAACTGGATCGCCGCGATCCAGGAGCGCGCCGAGAGCACCTATCCCGAGATCGAGATCGTCTCAGTCGACCACACCGACGGCACGGCGCAACGCGCCTATCAGTTCGCGACCGACGCGATGACCCGCAATCCCGACCTCAAAGCGCTGCTCGGCATGGCCTCGACCACCTGCCCAGGCATTGCCCAGGCGGTCGAGGCGGCGGGCGCCACCGGCGAGGTTCTGTCGGCGGGCTACTGCTCGCCCAACACCGCGCGCGACTACATCAAGTCGGGCGCCATGCCCTACTCGGTGCTGTGGAACCCAGCCGATCTCGGCTACCTGACGGTCTGGGTCGGCGACCATCTCGCCAATGGCGGTGAGATCACGGGCTCCTTCGAAGTCGAAGGTCTGGAGCGCACCATCGAGTACCTGCCGGAGGACCAGGTGATCCTGCTCGGCCAGCCGGCAGTCTTCACCGAAGAGAATGTGGACGATTTTGACTTCTAAGGTCCAGAAGGCCCTGTGGCCGCGTGGTGCGTCTTCCCGACCGTTTCACATCGGTCGGGAGGCGCTGCTGCTGATCGCGTTGGCCGTGCTCTGCGCGGTCTTCGCGAGCCAGTCCGAGTTTTTCCTGAGCGAGCGCAACCTGACGACCGTGCTACGCAACTCAGTGGATCTCTCGGTGGTCTGCGCTGGGATGACCATCGTCATCATCCTCGGCGGCATCGATGTCAGCGTCGGCGGCGTCCTCGCGGTCTCGGCTGTGCTGATTGGGCGGGCCTACCAGCTGGGCATGCCCGATTGGGTGGTGGTGCCGATAGGCCTCGCCGCCGGCGCCGCTCTCGGGGCACTGAATGGCACGATCATCGCCCGCACCCGCGTGCCGCCGATCGTGGCGACGCTGGGCACCATGTATATTTTCATCGCTGTGCTGTTCCTCGTGATCGGCGGGGTCTGGATCAGCGGCCTGCCGGCTAGTCTGTCCTTTCTCGTGCTGGGCGAGTTCCTGGGCCTGCCGGCGGGGCTTTATGTGATCGGAGTGATCTACGCGCTGTCGTGGTATCTGCTGCGCCGCACGCCATGGGGCCAACACGTCGTGGCGATCGGCTGCGATGAAGGCGCGGCGCGGCTGGTAGGCATCCGGGTCGACCGCACCAAGATCCAGGCCTACGCGCTGCTCGGCCTCTTCGCCGGTCTCGCGGCGGTGCTCTATGTGGCGCGGCTGCGTAACGTGGAGGTCAATATCGGCACCAACATCGCGCTCGAGGCGATCGCCGCGACGATCCTCGGCGGAGCCAACATACGCGGCGGCACCGGCAGCCTGCTCGGCGCGTTGATGGGGGTTCTGTTCATCAAGATCACGCAGAACGGTCTTGTACTGATCGGCGTGTCGTCGCTTTGGGAGACCGTAGTGATCGGCGGGCTGCTGATCGTCGTGCTTGTGCTCGACGCGTTCGAAACACGGAGAGTGTCATGAACGATCCGCTGAGCCAGCGCCTGTGGTTCCTGTTCGGCCTGCTGCTGGCGGCGGGCCTAGCGGGGGCGCTGTTGTCGCCGCACTTCCTGCAAACCTCGACGGTGGGATACCTGCTGCAATACGTGCCAGTGCTGGGCGTGCTGGGCATGGCGCAGACGCTGGTCATGCTGTCGGGTGGGCCCGGGATCGACCTGTCGATCGGCGCGACCATGTCGCTAGTGGGTCTAGCCATCGCGGCGATGTTCGGGCTCGGCGTGCCGCTGCTTCTGGCCTGCGCGCTGGGGCTGGGGATCGGCGGGCTCTTGGGCGCGGTGAACGCGGTGCTGGTCTGCGTGCTGCGGATCCCGTCGCTGATGGCGACGCTGGCCACCTTCTTCACCTATTCGGGCCTGGCGCTGGCACTGACCGGCGGCTCTGCGCTCGGTGGGTTTCCCGACTGGTTCGGCGTGCTGGCGCAGGGCCGGTTTCTAGGCGTGCCGATCCACATGTGGACCGTCTTCGTGCCGCTGGCGATCGTACTGCACGTTCTGCTGTCGCGGACCCGGATCGGCTCGCACATCTACGCCGCCGGCAATGACGAGCGGGCGGCCTTTCTGTCGGGGGTCAAGGTCTGGCGGCTGCGTTTCGCGCTCTACTGCCTGAGCGGCGTCATTGCCGGTCTAGCGGCGATCATGACGCTGTCTTGGTTCCAGGCGGCGCGGCCGGATGCGGGCGAAGGGATGGAGCTTCTGTCGGTGACTATCGCCGTGCTAGGCGGCGCGCATATCTTCGGCGGCATCGGCCGGATCTCGGGGACGGTGCTAGCGGTGCTGATCGTCACCACCATGCAGGTGGCGCTGCAGCTGGCTAACATCTCGCAGGCTTGGCAACTGGCGGCGATCGGTCTCTTGCTGGTGGGCAGCGTCGTGGCCGACAACGCGGTGGGTGACCGGCTGCGCGCTCGCCTGCGCCGAGCCTCCTGAGGCTCAGTCAGAGCTCCAGCCGAACCAGTCGCTCTGGACCTCCGCCGCGCCCGAGCCACCCGCCGGCTCGGTCACGTCAAGGCCCCGTGCCTCGGCCACAGCCAGGCACAGCGCCTGCGCGGCGAGGCCCGCGCGCATCGCGGCTGCCAAGCCGTCGGTTCCGTCCTCCAGCGCAGCCGCACTGACCGAGCAACCCAGCCGCTCCAGCCCGCCGCGCAGCATGGCTGTGCGCGCGTCGCCCGGTCCGCCGCTGCCGCACAGCACGACATGGTCTCCGGTGCGCAGCATGAACTGCGCACCATGCGCGAAGTTTTCACTTTCGAAAGACCATGCGGGCAGGCCGCCCGCCTCATGCATCTTCGCCGCGCCGTAATGAGCCGAGCCGAGCGCCGCGCCCGAGCCGAGGAAGAAGAACCGTCCATTGGACGGCATCGCTGCGGCGATGCCGCGGGCCTCGTCCAGCAACGCCGGCGTGGCGTCCTTGAGCATCCGGCCGAGCGCCGGGCCGTCGATCTCGCCCGCCAGTGCGCCAAGCGCGAGCAGCGTCATCTGGTAGTCGAGTCCGTGCGGGATGGCGCGGCTGATCGGGGAATAGGGCAAGCGCAGAGCCGCGTTGGCCGCAGCGGCGAGCGCGCTGTCGGGGTTCAGCGTGACAGCGATGGTATGTGCGCCGGCGGCCCGGGCGCGGCGGACCGCCTCGACGCTGCGCAGGGTCGAGCCGGAGATCGAGACCGCGACGAAGGCATCGTCGGCCCCGAAGGCGGTCTCCCATAGCGCCTCGGCAGCACTCAGAGGCCGCAGCGTCCGTTCGTTCAGCCGGAAATGCCGGGTCAGGGCCTGCGCGGCGAAGAGGCTGTCGCCGCAGCCGCCTGCGAAAAGCGGCATCCCCCGCGCGAGGCCGAACCCCATCGCGTGGGCGCTTAGCCGCTCCGCCGCCTCGGCGAGGATCCGGGGCTGCTCCTCCAGTTCACGGCGCATCAGCGCGTGGCTTTCCGATGGGGTCATGGGGTGTCCCTCGCGGTTCGGGGTCAGGTGGCGCGGTGGCGCAGGGCCACCGCCAGATCGGTCGGTGCGACCGGGCCGATCTCTGTCAAAATGGCGGTGACGAGGTCCGGCGGTACGACCTCCAGCTCGGGCGCCGCGGTCGAGGCGGTCTCGCCCTCGCGCAGCAGGAAGTCGTAGTCCCGCGGGGCAGGGGGCGGCAGCTCCCCGACCCGGCGCTCGCCGACCTTGAACAGGTCGGCCGCGCCGTAAACCGGCAGGCCGTGGGCCCGTGCGGCGCGGGCGGCGGGGACCGAGCCGATCGTGTTGCTGACGCCCCCATCCAGTGTAACGCTCTCGGCGCCTAGAAGCAGGGCGTCCGACAACCCGGCCGCGTGTTCGAGCGCGGCGTCAGGAAGGAACAGCAGGGGCACGTCGAGATCGCGCAGCGCCGTCATGTAGCGCCGGCCGCCATCAATGGCGCGGCTCTCGGGGATGACGATCCGTTCGAGTCCCGAGGCTTGAGCCAAGGCGCGGACGATGTCGGCCACGGTGCTGGAGTAGTCGTAGATCAGCGGCGTGCGGCAACTCTGCAAGGTCTCGACCGACCGTTCGACCAGCGCGTGGCGGCGCGTGGCAGCGGCGCGGTCCCACTCCGTGGCGCGCTCGGCCAGCAAGCGGGCGGCCTCCTCGGGAGGCAGGTCCTCCGCGCCGCGGCTTTGCCAGGCCAGCGCGTTAGCGACGATCGGCGCGGCGAGGCCACGGGTGCCGGCAATGAAACGCGACAGAACCAGTGCCTCGTGCAGTGCGGTGGGACGGTCGAGCCAAGCGATGCGGGCCACCAGCGGCAGGGCGAGTGCCACGTGGTTCGAGGCGCCCAGCACCCCTTCGTCGACGATGTCGTGCAAACCCTGCATGGTCTCGGCGTCGGGCTCGGGCAGGCCCTCGCGGCGCAAGGTATCCAGCAGTTCGAACCGGCGTTCAGGCATGCGTTCTCCGATCGGATATGTGATGCATCAGCGCCTCGACCTCTTCAAGGCGGGCCAACCCGGCCTGCGCGCCGTAGGCCCGCGTCGACAGCGCGGCAGCCGCGTTGGCGAAGCGCAGAGCGATTAGGTCATCCCGGCCCTGCAACCAGGTATGTAGAAAGGCGGCGGCGAAGGCGTCGCCGGCGCCGGAAGTGTCAACCACCTCGACCTCGTGCCCCGGAACCTCGTGGCAGGTCCCACCCCGCTCCAGCCGTGCGCCACGGGCGCTTAGCGTGGTCGCGATGGCCTGATCGTCGCGCGTAGCGAGGGAACCGAAGCGCCGCTCTGCCTCGGCCCGGCTGTGCTCGCTGACGAAGAGCAGGTCGATGTCCTTCAGCAGCGCGCCGATCCCGGCGCCCGGCGGCGGCAGGTCGGCCGCTTCCAAGTCGAGCGAGACTGTCGCGCCGACCGCGCGGGCACGGGCCACAGTGGCAGCGACGAGTTCCGGCCGGGTGAAGGTGAGGTGCACATGTGTAGCGCCCTCGAAGGCCGCCGGGGTGAGATCGGTAACCCGCGGCAAATAGGCTTCGCTGATCGCCTTTACCAAGGACTTCTCGCCAGCGCGGTCCACCATGATCACGCAAAAGAAGGTCGGCGTGTTCGCGCGGGTCACGACATGATCGAGATCCAGCCCCTCGGTCGTCAGCGCAGCCAGCGCCTCGCGCCCCATCGCGTCGTCGCCGACGGCGCCCAGCATCCGCACCGGGGTGCCGAGCCGCCGCGCGCCGACTGCCACGTTCGCGGCCATGCCGCCCGGGGTCTGGGCAACGCGCTCACCATCCACCTTCTGATCGCGGCCGGGCGGCTCCGGCACCCGGATGATGATGTCCATATCGATGTCGCCGACGCAGAGCAGGAGCGGCGGTCGGGAGACGGGCGGCATGTCAGGCCTCCGCCGCGGTCTGGGCGGGGCCGTCGATCTCCGCGAGCTTCGGCAGCCGCCCTTGTGCCCCGATAGCGGTGACCGAGAGCGCCGCGCCATGCACTGCGTGCTGCAGGGCGGTCTCGGCCTCGCCCGTAGCGAGCCAACTCGCGAGGAACAGGCCGGCGAAGGCGTCGCCCGCACCGGTGGCGTCGCGCATCTCAACCTTTGGCGAGGGGCAGGCCATAGGCGGATGATCGGGGCGCAGCAGTACCGCACCTTCGCTGCCGTGCGTCAACAGCACCGCCCGGCAGCGCGGCTCGGGCGAGAGCGCAAAGATCTTACCCGGGTCCTCGTCGAGGTCCGGGGCGTGCTCAGCGATGCGCGCGAAGGTAGCACGGTCGAGGAACAGCACATCGAAGATCTCGAGCAGCCGGCGCGGCTCCAGCGCCGATTGCGGCGCACGCTCCAGCCCGGCGGAGTGTAGCGACATCAGGTATCCTGCTTGCTGTAGCTCGTGCCGGGCCCGCTCGGCCACCTCGCGATGAAAGCCGTCGAAATGGATGCAGACGGGCTGGGTGGGCGAGGCCGGGCCTGCCAGATGCCGTACGAGGAGATCGACCGGAACCTGGAAGGGTTCGTTGATGATGGTGCGCTGGCCGTCGGCCCCGACGAGCACGATGCAGCGCGACAGCCTGTCGCCCGGCTGCTGCAGGATGCCGCTGGCGTCGATGCCACGCTGCGCCAGCTCTTCGAGCGCCCAGTGGCTGTCGGCGTCCTGGCCCATGCGGGACACCATCTCCACCCGGATATCGGACGGGGGCCTGAGCCCGGCCGCGAAAGCCGCGACGTTCGCGGCCGGGCCACCGAGCATTTTCTCGATCGACTGCGAGGTGACGCGGGCGCCGGTGAGTGGCACATCGTCGATCTGCACCATGTGATCGATCGAGATGTAGCCGACGCAGATCAGCCGGGCCCGAGCGGTCTCGTGGCCGCCGCCTTCTCGGGGTCTGTGCGCGATCAGCGAGCGGGCGAGGCTGTTCGGCCGGTAATCAAGGTCCGCGACAGCGCGCATTACGGCATCTCGAGCCGCCTCGGAAACGGTCTTGCTGTCATTGAGCACATGCGAAACCGTTCCCACAGAGACGCCAGCTTGGGCGGCCACGTCGCGCACCGTTGGACGTCGCTTGGTCATCGTGTGCTTTACCGCAGCCATAAACCTGTCAGACCAATTTGTTTTCTTGCCGATCGCTCTGCTTGAGAGACCTATTGAAACGTTTCACTATCTTCTTTGGCTGTCAACTGAGAGCGTGACTAAGTGGGTCGGTGGTTGCCGATGAGAACCCAGATCTGCTTCGGTGCGATATCGAGCGGGTCGTGGACGCCATTATGGACGCGATCTTGGAGACGACTCTCTCACATACCCGCCTCAGCGGAATCTTGGAATCGATGCTGAAGGCGACGATGCGCCATGAACAGCCTGTTCAAAACCGCAACTTCGCCGATACATCCGGGGTGGTCAGCTAACTGGAGACTCGAGGCTGCAGGTCGCCAGCCACGGCCTGCTTGCAGTATGATTTTGGCCCATGCAAGGCCGGACCATCTTATCATCAGCTATGACAAGATCCCGATGCTGCCCAGTTCGGTCACGACCATGCTCGTCGCCCTCGCGCAGGCTCCCGATCCAAGGGCGCATGCCGCGGAACTGAAACAGATCGGCCGCGCGCTTCTGGAAAGGCCGGACAACGCGGCCGCGCTGCTGGCCCAGATGGCCGGCAGCACGACGACCGGGCATGACGAAAAGCACATGAGCAAGCTGCTCAGCACGGTGCTCGATGAGGCCCGAATGGCGCGTGAGAACGGCCAGCGGCGCGGCGGCCATATATGTAGTCCACGATTCATTTGGTCTGAGAAGGGCGGCTTCAGCATTTTGATGCAGACGCGCTCAGGTTTACTGTCGCCTAGAGCCTGTATCGGAGAAGCGAGAGGTAAACCATCAGGCCATGGCGCAAGCCTTCGCCAATATCGACGTTGGGCGGGCCGGCGCTTTGCTTGAACATATGCCACAGGCAAAAGATAGGCGGCCGAGCATCCGCTTCCGGGGTCATTCAGCGGGTGCGCATGAGACAGTTATAGAACGACTTCCTGTACTCGCAGTCCTGCCAACTTCTTCGCGGCCCTGAAATCGGCTGCGGAGGTCGAGCTGCTCTCTCCCCGTTACTCCTGAGTTAGGAAACACGGATCCGGCAAGGCGAAACAAATTTGCAGAGAGCGGCAGCTCATCTGTTTTGTTTCCCTTCTCTGGTTTCCCATTTCTCGAAGCCAAGGTTCTGCGTCCCAGCCGTACTTCGCCCTCGTGGAAACTTACCGGATCTAAAGCGGGGTCTGGGAAGGCCTCCCGGTAGGGGGAAGTGAAGGGTGAAGCCTCTCGCCCCTCAACAATCCACAGGTGTTTCCCTAAGATCACATACTTGTGATTATCCGGCTCCGGGGCGGATGTGCTACCAAGGTATTACCGATCTACTGACCATCGCAACACTACAGGATTACGACATGGCGCCCCTGAAGAAGACCAGCATCACTATCGCCCCGGCCCTCGAAAAATTCCTCGCTCGATACAACACGTCCTCGCGGGAGTCCAACGTCACCGCCAGCGGACTGATCGGAAACATGGCCGAACGCTACATGCGCCTTCTGGCGGACGGAAAGCGGTCACGACCGAAATTCTCCGAGAAGGAAATGGAGTACCTCTATGTCATGGTCATCCATGGTGAGGTCGATCCGGACAGTCCCGTGCGACTGGCGGCCCAACTCGAATTCTGGATCCCACAAGACCTTGAAGCGCAAGACATGGACGAGTTCAGTTCTTCCCAAGTGCCGGATACTTGGAAGGACATGCTCAAGCGCCTCAACACGCTTTCACTCGCTCAAGAGCTGTCCCTGATCGAAGAATTCGAAGCCAAGGTGTCAAAGAACCGAGACAACTAATCCCTACTCCAGGGTTCTCCTTCCTCCTCCCGACATTCGACGCTGACACTGACCTTCGCGCTTACTGCGTGAAGGAACGGGGAGGACATGTCTGCGCCTCGCGCCAAGACAAGGCCACAAGCTGGTCACTTCCCCGAACAAACCTTCAGGCCCGGCTCGCGACACCGCCAACCGGGCAACAACGACAATATCGAACACAATGAGGCAAACATGAATGGAGTGATCATCTCGAGCAAAGCCGAGACGTACTGCCAAGACACCGCCCGGCGCCAACTCGACGCGGCTATTGCGCAAGCCAGCCGCGCGACAGGGGCCTTGCCGCTCCCGCTGACCGGCGACAACCTCATCGCGGTGACGCGTGTGGCTGAAATGCAGCTTCTCGGTCGAGGCGTGCAGCTATCGAACCTAGCCGGCACCGTCGTGACCTACGTCCCGGAAGTGCCGAAAGAGGTCGGAGCATCCGGCTGCGCAGTGCTGCAACTCGTTCTGCGGCGCACGGTGGATGAATGGCGCCTGTCTTCGATCACCCCTGTTCATCGTCGCGGCGGCACGCCGATGCAGAGCGATATCTCGCTTACGAAGGCAGCCCAAGCCGACCAGCAGCGTCGGGTGGCATAAGCGGCCGGAACAACAACCACGACCTGAAGTGACCCGGGGGCGGACACCCGTTCCGCTCCCACTACCCCTCTCCTCCATTCGCGTCCCCCCTGACGGACCCGCGCGGCCTCGCGCGGCGGGATGAATGTCGCCTGTCCGATTGATCCGAAACCTCGGCTTAAACGTCACCACACACCTCGGTGGCGCAATTCCAACCTCCCTGATCAGCGGCTCACAGCCGACCAGGGTCCTGACGAGGATCACGTCATGAGTGCTATCGTACCGGGCGCATTTCGGAACGCGACACCTGCCACCAACACGCTTCGAGAGGCTGACCGAGCAGTGCTGCCGTCGCTGACGTTGTTTCGCTCAGATGGCGGCCCCTTGGCCAAGGAGGTTCGGCTCGAGAATGGTCAGCTACACAAGACAGCGCTGGCCGCGCTGAGCCGAGGCACGGCCGAGACGATCCCGGTCGAGACTGCTGCGGAACTGGCCCGCCTGCTCGATGGGCTCGGGCCGCATCAGGCGATCTCGACCGGGATCTTGCGGGACAGGTCCTGTGCCCGGATTGGTACCCGCAGTTGCTTGCGCGAAGGCGAGGTCAGCCGTTCGCTCGAGCATTTTCACCTCCCGGCGGGGCCTGGCTGGCTGCTTTGGGACTATGACGCCAAGTCGATGCCAGATGCTGTCGCGACCCGCATGCGCGAACTTGGCGGGCCGGTTGAGGCCCTCTGCCATCTCTGGCCCGAGGTCCGCGAGGCGGCCCGGGTGATCAGGCCGTCGTCATCGGACGGGCTACGCGCTCCAGGTCTTGCTCCGGTCGAAGGCGGATTGCACGGCTACATCCTGGTGCAGAATGTGTCTCGTTCGCGCGACATACTCGACATCCTGCATCAGCGAGCCTGGGCCGAGGGCCTTGGCTGGATGAGTTTGAGCACGAGCGGCGCCGCTCTCGAGCGCTCGATCATCGACGTGACCGTCGGCTCGCCGGAACGGCTGATCTTCGAGGCACCTCCGGTCCTGCAGCCTCCCGTCACACGCATCCCCCGTCCGACGCTCACCCAAGAAGGTTGCGCACTTTCGGCACCGCTGCTGCCCGAGGAGACCAGAGAGAGAGCAAGGGCTGCCCAAGCCAGCGCGCGGCAGGAGATCCGGCCCACAGCCGAGGCCCGGCGCGCCTCCTATGCCGAGATGCGGGTCGCCGACCAGGCCCGGCGTCTCGGCATCAGTGCCAAGGCGTCACGTCAGCACGTGACGCGACTGCTGCAGACCCGGATCCTGGCCGACGATGTCCTGCTCGACATGCCGGACGGCAGCACAGCCCGGGTCGGCGACATTCTCGATGCGCCTGCTCAATATGATCGCATGGCGCTGCCTGACCCGGTCGAAGAGCTTGGCTATGGGGCCGACAAGGCCACCCTGCTCCTGACCCCGCGCCCGGGGCACCCCGGGGATACGCCATGTCTCGTGTCGCATGCGCACGGATACCGGCGGGTCTACCGTTTCGCGCGCCATGAGCTGGCCGTCCTCTCACCTGTACATCCTATACCGCCGCACGGAGCGGAGCGGGCACCCGCCCTTGCCGCCATTCGGGAACGCATCGCGGACTGGGCCGATCTCAGTGACCGCTACGCCCGAGCGCGTCGTTCAGCGGCGGTCGGTGGCGACAGCGACCCGATACCGGCGCTTGGCGATAAGGAGGGCGACAGGCTCGAGGGGACGCCTGAGCAATCATCTGCGGCAGAAGAGGCCGTCGCTGGTGCGCGCCGGGACAGCTCGGCCGAATGCCTCACCGGCGATCCTGCCGCGCCCGTCTGGCTGATCTCCGGCGCCCAAGGTGTCGGCAAGACCGCCGCGCTCGTCGGCCGGGACGGCCAACCAGGCCTTCTGCACGACGGCACCAGTTACGTCTCGATCATGTATTCGATCGACCAGGCAAAGAGCGCCGAGGCGTTCGCGGACTACATTGCCAACCGACCGCGGGATCGACGTACTCCAGGCGCGATCCAGCTGCGGGGCAGGGCGGCCGAGCGGCCAGACGGAAAAGGCGCGATGTGCCGGATCGCGCCGCAAGCAGAAGCGGCCGCCAAGGCCGGGGCGGACATCCGAAAGGATTTGTGCGGTCGCTGCCCTTATGCGGACGAGTGCGCCTATCTTCAACAGGAGCGCGACCTCGCCGCGATGCGCGAAGAGAAGGACGGAGTGATCGTGTTCGCCGTCCACGATCATGCCACCGTCGCCCTCCCCGGCGGGCTGCAGCCGGACCGCGTCGTTTTCGACGAGCGCCCTCGCGACTTCTTCCATACCTCACACGTGGTGCCGCTGAAGGCATGGGAGCAGGACTTGCTCTCACCACTTCTCCGATCCGGCCAACGACCGCATGCCATCGCAGATCGCGTGGCCGAGCTATCGGAGCTGGTACGACCGCTGTGTGATGCGATCCGTTTCGCGGTGGCCGATGATCCGGAACACGGGCTGGCGCGAATCCGGAGTACTGCCGAAGCCCTCCTTGCCGATACCTCGCGTGCCAGACGGCTGGGTTGTGACAGCATGACGGCGGCGGAGATCCTGCGCCGTGCGGCCGGCATCCTGCATCAGTGCCGCGATCGATCTCTTGCGCAGAGGATTGGGCAATTGCTGACGGCCCCTTCGTCGCAGGAAGAAGGCCAACTAGACAAAGCCCTCGCTCAAATGATCCGTGAGAGAGCACCCTGCCACCTCACGTCGATGGCAGGAATTCTCGTGGCCATCGCAACCGAGCTTGAACAGAACCATGGGCCGGCCCTGCGCGCGGTGCACCAACTGAAACTCGACCAGCAGGATTGCCTCGTCGCGGAAGGGATCACGCCGTTGACCATGCCCCGGGACATCCCGGTACTTCACCTCGATGGTACCGGGAATGGCGAACTGGCACAGGCGTGGTTCGGACCCCGGTTGCAGCACTACCACCACCCGATTGAGAGGTTGGGCACAGCTACCTATATAGGCGCTCACAAATTCTCCACGGTCTCGTTGACCGGCGTCTGCCCCGTCACCGGCCATCCGCGGAATGCGGATCGCGCTGAAGATGTCCGCGACCGCTGGCGCCAGGTTTTCGCGCGGTATCCCGGCTGTTACATCGCGATGCCGAAGCAAGCCCTGCAAGTTTTCGGCGATCTTCCTGGCCACGTGGTGGCTTGGTTCGGCGCTTTGCGTGGACGCAACATCGCGGAGCGCTGCAAGACGGCGATCGTGATCGGCCGCCAGCAGCCGACGATAAGAGACATCGAGCGCAAGGCGCGAGCACTGGCTGTGGCGCTCGACCGACCGTTTGCGCCACTGTCGAACTTGCCGGGCAAATCTTACGCCGACTATCCGACCCGGCGCGAAGGGCTGCGCATGCGGGACGGCAATGCGCACGGGATCGAGGTCGCCTATCATCCCGACCCCACCGCGCAATTGGTGCTGCGCCAAGTGCGGGATGCCGAGGCCACGCAGGCGCTCGACCGGATCCGTCCGCATTTCGAGACAAAGCAGCTGATCTTCGCCGGAGCCGCGATCCCAGATGTGACGTTCGATCGCTCTACCGACTGGAGGACGTTCAAAGCGGGCGGGACACCGCTCGAGCGGGCGCTTGAGCGCCGAGTGCTCCCGCTTGCTCCGATAGAGCTCATGCGGGCCCATCCGGACCTCTGGCCAAACCGGCAAGCCGTGCAGCGGGACGCCGGGATCAACGACTTGTTCGAGGCCGTTCAGATGAAGCACTCGGTATTAGAGAGTCCTTACATACGGGATGTTCAAGTTGAACAGCCGGTACAGCTTATCGCCTACTCCCGGCCGCCGACGGGTACAGGTCGGGGCCAGCGGGCCCGGAGCTTTGCGGCGCTGGTCCTGGCTACGGAGGAAGATGTGCCCGCTCTTTTCAAGCAATGGCTCGGCGAGGTCAGCATTAGCGGGATCAAAACGCTGCGCCCGACAGCCCTTCGGAACGCCCCGAACCAAGCCGCTGCACGGGGGCAGCCTGGCCTGACGTGTCGTTGATTCAGTCGGGCCTCCACCCCCTGGCCCCGGCCTCGTGCATGCTCCTGGGCACGCATTGCACCAAGAGGGCCGGGTCGGGATTGAACGCGGTCCGACAGGTCGGCCGCTGCAGCCCCCCGCTGATCTGTCGAAGCTCAAACGTTGAAGTGCTCCGGCTCGCCGGCATCGAACAGCCGTCGTACAAGCTCGGCCAGGACCCGGACGCTGCGGTGGCGCGGGCAGGTCTGTTCCAAGTAGCCGAGGTCGCTCTCTGATAGGCCGTAGAAGCAGGGGTCCAGTCCCAGGCTCAGGGCGTGCTCGGCCACGATAGAGCGCGCGATCGGACGCACATGCTGCTGGTCCGGAATCGGCATCTCAAACACATCGCATCGCGATAGGAGGGGCCCGCTGATCCGGTCCAGGGAATTGACGGTGCCGGCCCAGTTCACGTGAGTGGCATCGATCGCGGAGGCCAGGAAACTTTTGTGATACCGGTCATGCGGCAGGCTCGACGGGCCCTCGTTGGCTGACTGGCTGCCACTGGCTGTGAGAGCTTCCTGACGTCTCGGTAGCAAACGTTAATCCGCTGGAAACCGGGTCACACTACGATCTGCTTCAAGTCGTCCGAAGTGGCGACCGGGCCGGGGCATACGTCCCCGCTCTCGCAACAACGATCCATGAGGCAATCCCATCATGTCGAGTTTCCACGAGCTTTCCCTCATCACCGTACGTGCGTTCAGAAAGCCTCCCTCTCCATCAGCATCATCTCCGCTTTGAGCGTGATCGACGCCAATTTCGGCCTTCACGAGATCACCCCTGCATTTCCGATACCTTATCATTTGATGGACGCATTCCATGAACAGCATTGAACTCTTCGCCGGCGCCGGAGGCCTCACCTTGGGGCTCAAGCAGGCCGGTTTCTCGCCGGAAATCCTGGTCGAACGCGATGCGCACTGCGGTGCCGCCTTGCGGCGCAATGCGCGACTGTTGGGCCTGAAAGGCTCGACGGCCATATTGCAGCGCGACGTGCAGACGGTCGACTTCCGAGACTACCGAGACATTGACCTTCTCGCCGGCGGTCCGCCATGCCAGCCGTTTTCGGCAGCGGGGCGGGGAAGTGGCCAACAAGATCCCCGCGACATGTTTCCACAGATCGTTCGAGCGGTTCGCGAATGCGGTCCCAAAGCGTTCCTGATCGAGAACGCGCCCGGGCTGATGGCTCCGCGTCATCGCGAATACCGCGACTACATTCTCATGCAACTGCGGTATCCGGATGTCATCGCTCACCCGGGTGAAAGCTGGCGGTCGCACCTCGGTCGGCTGGAAGCCTGTCTCGACCACGGCGTTGCTTTACCGGTGCACTACGACATTCACGTGTTGCAACTCAACGCTGCAGACTACGGAGTGGCCCAGACCCGAAAGGGGGTATTCTTGGTCGGCTTCCGTTCGGACCTCGCACCGAGCTGGGTCGCTCCGACCGCGACGCATGAGAATCCTTCGAAACTGGACGGACGGAGGACGGCTGTCGCAGCGACTGGCGCCGCAATGCCAGAGACACGGGATCGACAGCCATGGCTCAGCATACGCGATGTCGTACACGATCTGCCAGCCTTCGGGACACCTGAAGCCGAGGCCTTGGAGCATCTGTCGAGGGCGGGCGCGCGACCTTATCCTGGCCATACCGGCAGCCCCTATGACAGGCCGTCGAAGGCGCTGAAGGCCGGCGTGCATGGGAGCCCGGGCGGCGAGAACATGATCGACTTCGGCGATGGACAGTACCGCTACTTGAGCATTCGCGAAGCGGCCCGGGTGCAAGGCTTTCCCGATGACTACAGCTTCGACGGAGTTTCATGGAGCCGAGCGTTGCGCCTTCTTGGCAATGCGGTACCCGTCAGGCTTGCGAGCAAGGTGGGGATCGCGGTCGCAGCGGCGTTGAGATCCGGCGAGGCCCTGGCGACAGATGACACGCGTCGCCGGGATCAAGCTGCTTGACCGTTCGGATGGACATGGGGCCCGAGAAGAATGGCTTCTCAGGCCCCAAATGCAGTCGAAAAGTTGCCCCACTGCTGCTCCATGCTCACGCGCGTGGCAGGTCCTGCTCCTGCGCATCGAGAAGCTGTCGAACGAGCTCTGCAAGCACACGGACGCTACGGTGGCGGTCGTAGCTATTCTCGAGAAATTCGACATCTTCGGTCGAAAGCCGGACAAATCCGGTGTGCAGCCCGAGATCGCGAGCGTATTCGGCGATGATCGCGCGCACGATCGGCCGGACATGTTCGCGGCTCGGTGTCGGCATTTCGTACACGTCGCACCGCGAGAGAAGCGGCGCGGTGATCCGGTCGAGAGAATTCGCCGTGAAGAGCCAGTTGATATGCGATGCATTCACGGCTGAGGCGAGAAACCGTTCGTGGTAGTGTACCGCCTCAGTCGGTTCGAGAAGTGGGAGCAGGCTTTCTTGCACCGATCCGTTCCGCGATGTGTACGCCTTGTCGAGCTCGTCGAGGATGATCGCGGGGTTGAGCAAGCGGCTCGAGGCGACGGTCGAAGTCATGATCGAAGGCAGAGAGGTCGACCAGCCGGCAGAAACACCGAACACGTTTGAATCCGAGCTGCCGGCGACGCTGATCCGCGTGACGGGCAGCTCGAGCGCCGCCGCGAAATCGCGCAGAAGCGCGGTCTTGCCGGAGCCGGGTCCGCCGACCAGGATCGTCGGCCGTAGCTTCAGTTCTGCGCGGCCGGTCATGAACCCGCGCTCGAGCGGCCGCAGCAGGCCGTCGATGACCGCAATGGCATGTGGAAATTTGCATGCCAGCGTCTCGCGAACTCGGGCGAAGGTCGAGCGATCAGTGCATTCCGCCAGGCCGAGTTTTTGAGTACAGGCCGCCATCAGGTCCGGGCTCTTCCGAACGGAACGACCGTTTTCCGGGAGCCGGTCGATCGCGCTCTTGTCGAGCAGATAGCGTTGCGGTGCAGTCGACTGGCTCGCCGACGTCTTTCGTCCTGCCGCCCGACCCGGCGCAGCACTCAGCTGCTTCCTGACATGGCCGTAAATCCGTTTCTTCTCGGCTTGCACCCTCGCCTCGGCTTCGCGCTTGATCCTGGCCTTGGCCTCGGAAATCCGGCGCTGTACGAGCAGGTCTTGCAGCGCAACGCTCTCCAGCAGGTCGGCAAGCACATCGACGTCGTCCGGCTCTGCACCGGGCTTCGGATCATCGCGCTCGGCGTCGAACGCGAAGCCGAGAAACGTAGCCAGCTCCGCGCGGCGAAACCGATCTTGGCGCGACCACCATCCGCGCACGATGTCATCGCAGATCTGCTCGCCGGTACTGGAAACATCGGGCGCGTAGAACGCGATCACGCGCTTGACCAGTTCATCGAGATCGAAGCCGATCGGACCCCTGCCTGTATCGCTGGAAATAGAGGCCTTGTGGCCTTTTTTGACATCACTGTCTGACATTCACTTACCCGTACCCAAATTGCAGGGCGCTCTCGCGCGTTCTTGCAGATCAAGGCTGGGGTAAGGTGACGGTCATTTTCATGAAGATATGCTACCTGCCATGAAAGGCATCGTCAATGCGACGCGCCAGGGTATGTTTGATCTGGAAGATGAATCGCCAATTGATCAGGTCTGGATGGAGCAAATCATTCGCTCATCTTCAATCAGGTATCTGGGTAATGTCCCTTGGCCGCTGAACATTGACTTGGCCGATCATTATGCCGTCAAATTACATGAGGCAGCGATATATGAGGAAATCATGATAGGCCTTATCAACTCAGCCATTCTTCTGGCTGGCGCCACGAACCGCAGCGAGCGCATTATTATCGACCCCGAGGGGTATCGGGTGGCGGCCGTGACTGGAGAGTTCCTCCAGCGCTGGAAGGAGCGGGCGCTGGCCGCTGAACAGGAGCTCGAGCGGGTCAGCGCCGAATGCGACGAGCTCGCCGCGGACAACATCGATCTGCAAATGATCGTGCAGGCTCTCGAAGCGAAGATTACCGAACTGCACGCGGCCCCGCCGATCTGAACAGCTCGGCCTGTCTCATCGTCCGGCGCGCACTCGTCACTTGCATGCCCTCGCGTAGATCGCCGGTGCGATCAACAAGCGAGGTGTATCATGACGCGTGAAACGACGACTGCAGCTATGAAGAGGCGTCCTGGCGGGGCGCGTCGTTGCTTCGACATAGCCAGCGAGATCCTGAAACTGCTCATCCGCCTCCTGGCACGAATCTTCGGCTGGCCGATCCGTGCCATGAGCTACCTCACCGGAGGCGGCAGCCGAAGCGGGCGTGGTGGCACGCATTCCGCAGATCAAGAGCGCGCGCAGCGACGCGCGGAGATGGAGCATCCGCAACCGACTCCGGGTGATGTGCCAAAGTCTTCAACGCCTGAGCGGCTGGTGCCGATCATGAAAGAGTACCTGCGTACGACCGACTCGAGCAGGCGGGCCTGCCTGGCAAGGCGCCTGGCCGAGGCCAACGTGTTGCCGTATCTCGACCGCCTGACTGATGACGAACGAAGTGCGTTCCTGCTGACCCCGTCGAGCAGCCTGCGCAAGCATTTCAGCGGGCAGCTCTATTCCCGGACTCTCCCGGCCTGGGATCCGCACGAGCAAGTGCTGGTTGAAGAAAAGTTGCCTGACCCGGCTCGGGAGACCATCCCGGTCGGTACCGCGGTTCCTCAGCCGCGAAAGCGGGCGCGCTTTCACGATGTCGGCTTTGAAGAGATATTGCGCCATCGCACCGCGCAACTCATGCGACGGCAGCGAATGACTTCCGAGCCAGGTCGCGGCAAGCATCCCGATATGTAAGATTTCAGCCCCGGCCGCCGGACCCGTCTGGCAGCCGATGCGGCCCGCCTGTGTCTTTCGCATCACAGGAAATCCAAGCCACATGCGGAAGAGGTGTCGGATCGAAAACTCCAACGCACGCACGGGCTTTCAACTCATTCGACCCCATTCAAATCTCAATTATAATTTTACCATTTCTCCTGATGTCTGTGCCATGCCGAAACAATATGTCCTTCGTTGAGATGCCTCAGATTGACCGGCGGCGAGTGAACGATCTAGGAAAGGCAAGTGATCCAGCGTCCGGGTTGTTAGTTCTATATCACCGTCCTTTGCGACCAGCCTTCGACGCTTCAGTAAAATCGACATTTCAGTAAAGAAGCGCCTGCTTCGCAATGCAATGCAATTAAAGAGAGGTCATGCCATGGGCATTGATTTGAGAATTATCCCCGCCGAGCCTTCTTCCGAAGGCACCGTTCTGGTTGGCATCGAGGTCGGCGTCGACTTTCGAACCGACTGCTTGGGCTGCCTCGACGGAGCGGACATCGAAATCCTGAGGTGCGGCTGGAAAAGCGATCCCAGACGGCAGGATCCGAGTTTACGGCCGACGGGTTTCGACCTCTACTTCGTCCAGCGGCGCGACGTCTTCGGTACCGTAGATGACGAAATGGTACGTCGCCTTGCCGAAGAGGTGCGAGAGCAAGTTTTCTGGATCAACGACGCCGATGTCGAGATCAGCGAGGCTGCGATCGAGCTGCAGGAGTTTGTGGACGACATCGCGGCGGAGTGGCGTCATCAAAGGCGCTCGCACGCCGCCTGATCGCGAGGCCTCCGTTCCCGCGATACAGCTCAGCGGTACCGCGGGAACGACGCTGTCACTCACGTCGGGTCGATCGCCTTGGGATACATCAGTTCCATGACCAGCTGCGGGTCGCGTCCATGCAGGGCGGCAAGCCGGTCGGACAGGCAGAATGCCCACCCCGCGGAGCGGATCCGGCCGGGTCGGCCGGTCACCATGCAGCGTCCCTCCGACGCGCTCTCGGCCCACTCCGCCAACGGCTGAAGCTCTGCTCTAGCGGCCCCGTCGCAGCAGACATAAACACGCAGGGAGCCGAACTTTTCCTTGATGTCGTCGATGTAAATGACCTCGTCGATCGCGCCTGCCAGACGGCAGAGATGGTGTGTCAGCACCTCCCCGATCCACACCCAGCCTGTCGGGAGGCACGTGATGTCGTTGGCGCCATCGACGCCCGCCGCTTCAAGACGGCGTTCGAGCGCGGCCAGGATCCCGGGCACGTCGCGCACGGACGGAGCACCGAAGGGCAGGGGCGTAGCAGGTCGATGCCAGCTACGGTGCTCGCGCCACCCAGCGCCGAGCGTTTCGAGAAGCCTGATCTGAAGTTGCGAGTTGCGAGGCGCGCCGGGGCCGAACGCCAACTCGATACACGCGCCGCTCTCGGGGTGCTGTGCACTCCAGGTTTCGGTGGTCCGAATGTCGACTTCGGCCGGATTGAATGAGGTGTTTGACAATGGAGAGTGCCCTGATCTGCCAAGGTAGAGAAAGGCACGGGCAGGTCACACAGTTGGTATGATCCCAGCGTTTACCGTGCCGCGACGACGGTCATGAATTCGTAAGGTCGGCGCGGTATAAGGCAGGGGCATGGGGAACAGGGTACAAATCGTCATCGCAGCGTCAATCCGATAAGCTCCCAGCCGGCGCTTCGTGGAGGTCCTCAGGGAGATGAAGGACCCGCCAGATCCTTGGCGGCCGTCGCTCCGACCGAGAGAACGGATGACATTGCTCCAGGCAAAGCGCGATCGGGGACTGATTGTGGGTATGTGTCCGCCACACACTCTTTCGGGGGGATATCGGCTCGATGATCGTACGCAACAGACGCAGGAATTTCAGCGCCGATAGGTGAAATTGGAGCCGGCACTCCGGCTCCAATCGGCGGCATGGCCATAGCTGCTCAGGAAGGTCGCAGAATAGTCAGTAGCTTCTTCAGATCGTCTCGCGTCGGTTGATGGCCGTTATCGATCATGCGCTCGAGCTCGACCGCAGCGGTGCCCGCCTGCCACATTCCACCGCCTTCAACGATTTCCAGAACTTCGCCTCCGATGTCCTCGATGGCCTCGCCTTCCGAGAATTCCGGCTCGTCCTGTGACATGCTCTTGCGGGTCAGTTCGACGGCGTGCTCTTCATTTCGAGCCCAACCGCCCCAGCCGTAAAGACCTGCCTCGTAGTAGTTGTGTTCCCATTCGATCAGAACGGAATAATAAGTCAGCTGTTCTTTCATAACGCCTCCGAATATAAGTCACGATATGCAGCTTAGAGGGGCGTGATTTCGGGAGGTTTAAAGAACTCCTATCCGCGAAGAGACGGGGCGGGACGAGGAGAGGGCCTTGAGGAGGCCGGCGATCCATGGCCCGGACAGGAGTTCATTAAGCTATGGCAGATTGCCGTGCGCCTGCGTCCAATCCGGAGCAATGCCGTTGGGCGCCACGAGCTCACGCCAAGGCAGGGATCCCCGGCGAGCCATCAGGACGCTCGATTAGCACCTACCTACATTACCGGGGTGACCTTACGAACCGGTCCCCACCGGGGTTGGCAGGGCTGGGCGGTAGACCACCTTGATCGTGACTTTGGCCGACAGAAAATCGGCTCAAAGGCAAGAGTATTTCATCACTTCCATGAAGAAGGTCATCCTTCGGGCCTCTCACCATCCAGTACGCATACGTACAAACGCATCAGAGAGCCTCCCCGAGCGACTAGACAGGGCCTGAAAGGCGTTTTTCATAAATAATGAAGAAATCAAGACGTTGGTCTATTCGCAATAATATTATGTTGTCTGAACGCCATAGAGGGGTCACCCGGGGAGCCGTTGAGTTGATGCATGCGGACCTGCCCCCGATATTCCCCCCACGCAGTAATCAAAAAAGGGCAGTGAAATGAACATCCAATCCGCTGAGCGTCCTGTGGCTGAGCAGGCTGTGGCCACCAACCTGTCGGCACCTGCGCCGCATCGACCGACTTTGGAGGAGGGCTTCTCTCCGAACGACCTCGGCCTCTCGGAATCCGAAGTGAACGCCGTGGTGGACGCGAACTGGTCCCACTGGTTCGATACCTCCGAGCTCGACCGCCATGTCGAATGGAATGTCGAAGACAGTCTGCAAGACGGGCTGGCAGAGAAGTGGAATATCGACGGTCCCGCGCTCGTGGAAAAGCTCAAGGCGTTGACCACCGAGCAACAGGACGCGCTGGTCGCGGAGATCAAGCGGAGGCGAGCCGCAGTGGCCTAAGCCAAGTCCTGCATCTGGTCGGTAAAGGCGCTGCTTGCAGCGCCTTCATCGTATCTCTTGGCTCGGACGGCCCGAAGGCTTCAGATAACATCGGTCCGGAACACCGCGTCTAACCCGGTCGCCATGTCCCGCCTTGTGCAGAGCTAATGATAGGCCGTGAGCGCATCGGGGGTCTCGGCGTTCAGCTCGTTGAGCGCCGCGAACTAGTTGTTCAGCATCTGGAACACCAGCCAGGCATCAAGCTCCGGGTCGTTCACATGGCCGGCCTGCGGCTTTCCGTCCCGGTAGTGCTTGACCAGATGGTGGTAGGGGTTCCGGGGAAAGGCGAGAGGGTTCAGCCAGAGCGTGTCGATCGGCGCCTGCATCAGTCGGGAGAGGCGGGGTCTCAGCGCGGCGAGATGGGGCAGGTCATGCTGCAGGATGTTGTGTCCGATCGGGTGGGCGACATTGTCGAGCGCGGTCTCGAGACAATCCAGCCCCGCTTGCAGCTGTTTCGCCGCGCAGCGGATGGCCGGCCGGTCGTCATGGCGCACAGCTGCGAAGGCGAAGACCTCCGCCGTCCTCGGATTGACCTCGAGATCGATCGAAAGGCACCGATCGAGCAGGGCAGGACGGCTAGGCAAACCCGATGACTGAGGCAGCTGGTTCATTCGGGAACAGCGAATACAACTCCACGCCGCGCCACAATCGAAACATTTTGAGATCCCGAGCACCCTGGATCTGTCCATTGCAGAAAGGCGATGGCGCGAACGGTCGCCTGCTGCAGCGCGCATTGGCCGAGGGGAGGGCCACCAAGAGAGCAGGGCCAGGGGACCTGCACTACTGGTTAGCTGGGGAAGGAGCGTCGCCGGACTTGGATGTGTCTGGGCAGGAGAAACGGCCTGGTCCCGAGGGAGTCGAGCCAGGCCAGCACTCGTTAAAGACTAGGAAGAGCATCAACGATAGACCAAAATCGTTGACGTATGGTCAGCCTCGCCGAGGCAAGAGGGTATGGGAAGCGCCATTCGCCTCACCAAGCGACAAAATCACTCAGGGCATGCCGTGTGATGGCAAGCGATGACAGAGGAAGCATCCTGTAAACGGGTGCCTTTGGCGCGAGCGGGTTCGGAATTCAACCGGTGTCTCGGCTAGGTCAGCGGCGAGGACGGTTCTGACGTCCCAGGTCGGCATCGAGACAGCTATGGAGTGTCATCCGCGCCGGCAAGAGCTGACGACGGCCCATTGCCGGCGCGTCCGTCGGCTCCATGTTGTTTATCGGCTGGACGGGCTTACTCGCTCCTGCCGTGTCCAGCCGGGAGGACCGGAGCGTGGCAGCGCTTCGGTTCTCGCAAAGGGGGGGCGGGTGTTTGCCACGCATCTTGCAGCAGCCCGCTCGGAGGAGCGCCTAAGCGCTGTGAGGCCGGGGACGTTCCAAGACATCGGCGCTGCCCGCGGGCTTTTCAGGGGGCCGGGGAGAGCGCCCTTGTCCGAGCGAGTAAGTAAGAGTGCGACGATGACCTTGCCAATCAGGCAGCGGGTCGGGTCTGGGTCACTTCGGCCTCGGACGCGACCGCCGCGTGATGCTGCCTGATCCCTTCAAAAAGACCGTCCAGCATGACGGCGGCCGCATCGGGCTCCAAACCAAAGCCCGGCGCCATGTCCAGCACCTGCGTTACGCGTGCGGCCCCGTCTGGTACGCAAAGCGCCGTTGCCCGGTGGACACCGTGAGGTATGCAGTTCGGCAGTTTCAGACCCAACGCGGGCGTGAGTTCGACGGCTTGGCCGGTCCAGAACAGGGTGTGACTGCGGGCGGGAGCGGGGGCTCGGCCCAGAAGACTGTCGAAAGCCGCTCGGCGGAAAAGCTCGCGGCGGAGCGCCTCCGGTTCACGCGCCCATTCGGCTGCGGCGTCGAAGACATCGCCATGGCATACTTCGCGGCTCGGAGCCTTGATAAGATCGAGGAGGGTCTGCCCGCTTACCATGGCCCGCGGGGCGCCGCTCTCCTCGCGATCGAAACGCCCTACGAGCAACACCAGCCGGTCCCCGAGGCGTCGCAGCTCAAAACGGGGAACGTCGATGTGGCACAGCTGTGCGAGCCGGAGCCCCATGTATTCCGCCCGAAGGGCGTCATGCGGGTCACGGCTGTTGCCGAACTTCGCGATGCAAGACCGACCCTTGATGTTCACAAGCACCTTGGGGGATGTCCCGCCAATTGCCACAGCATGAACGAGCGGTTCAGCCAGATCCCCCGGCAGGGAGAGCCCCTGTTCGGTGCGGCGGGCAGCTTCGGCCAAGGCTTCCAGTTCTACCCCGGGCGCGATCCGTGTCTCGAAGCTGGTTGCCGACGCTTGAAAGGACAAAGCGCCGATCCCGTCGGTGCCGGCAAGCAACCCGTAGGCGATGTCGCCGATTTCATCCGCGCCCGCATCAGCATCGTGCTGCCCGAGTTGCAAGGCACGCGTGACGCGCCGGCCCCATGCGCCGGGCAGGGCGTCACGCAATGTCCCGGTGAGACCGGGGCCTGGAAGGGACCGCATCCCCTGCGCCAGGGGCAGGTCAGGGCCGAGCGCGATGGCATTCGATCGCTCGAGGTAGTCCGACATGTAGCCGAAATCATGCCGACCATCCGTGCCACGGTGCAACCGTCCAGCAGGTACGGGCTGGGTCTCGCTTGGCAGCCAGACCCAGATGAAAGCCGAGGAGGCTTTGGACAACGCATGGATGCGCGTGGTGGTCACCATAGATCTTCGCAAACAGGCGCAGGGTACGGGTGGTTTCGGCTATACCCCTGTTCAGGCCGGACGGCGACACCCACGACCTTGGCGATACCAGAATGCCGGCGAGGCCCTTCGCGCGGGACTGCGGCTGCTGTAAGCCGAAGGTTGTCAAAGTCCTGCGCAGCAAGCCCAGCTCAGCGCTGGCCTCGAAGGGGCCCTAGCGGGCAAGCGCGCTCCCGGTTCGAAAGAGCTAGCTGTTTGCCGCGCTTTCGCGAAGGCTCGGCAACGGCATGCCAACGGAGGAAAGCCTGGCGGCTGACGCCATGCGCCGAACAGAGCCTGGTCGATACAGTGCTTTGCGTGCTGGAGACGTTCGGGCCGCGTCGGGCTGCTATATACGAGACCGAACTGCTCGACCGATGCGCCGCCCGGCGGACGGGCGAGCCGCCAGCCGTGAATGCTCGAACCTTCTCGGTCGCAAAACGACATCGACCTGTGCTATGCGCGGCCGGGCGAGCATTCTCCGGTGTTCATCGACCTGCCGGACGAACTCGCCATCGTCGATATCCTGCACGCACGCAGTGACCCGCCGGCGCGCAACGCGGTGCTCAAGGCTCGGCTATGAACGACAAGCGGCGCATGTCTACACAAGGCTAAGTTGAAAAATGACCCCTTTTGCTCCGCCGCTTACTTGCTGCCGCTCTGCGCAGAAAGGGGACTACGCAAAGTAGGATGGCAGCGACTGGGCAACCGACGCGACCGACCTTTAGCTGACGTTGGTTCGAAAGAGCCGTGCTGCGGTGCGGCACCGATCGGGCACATCAGGCAACGCTGAATACAAACACGGAGGCCGGATGCCTGACAATCCGTTGCCTGAGGAAGGCTCAGACTCTCTCGTCGCTCTGGCAGCAGTATATTTGGTTGGCAGTTCGCACCCGTGAGTCTACCGTAAGCAACAACTGAGCAACCATGTCCAACACAAAGCAGATCCTTTCCATGCTGCGCAGCCGCGCTGAAGGCGACGAGGACCAATTCCTCGCGATCGCCCTTCAAGTTGCGGCCGCCGAAGCGCGGCAGGGACGGCGAACCAATGCCGAGCTGCTGCGCGCTGCGGTCGAAGACGTGCGTCGGGGCGGTGGCGACAAACCCTCTGTGCGGGTAGCGCTCGCCCAGCCTCGCGGCGATCTCGAGGGTCTTCTAGACCTCCGCGAGCCGAACATTCGTCTGCCTCAGGTCGTGCTCGCCGACTCCGTTCGTGCGAGACTCGATGGCGTCGTTCTTCAGCAAAGCCGTCGCTCTTGGCTCCGCGAGGGCAACCGTGTGCCCTCCCGTCGCCTGCTCTTCGCCGGACCTCCAGGATCGGGCAAGACGATGACGGCGGAGGCGCTCGCAGGCGAGCTGCGCCTGCCCTTCCTCGTCGTCCGTCTCGAGGCCTTAATCACTCGCTTCATGGGCGAAACGTCAGCCAAGCTTCGGCTCGTGTTCGACGAGACGATTCGGCGTCGCGGCGTGTATCTCTTCGACGAGTTCGATGCCGTGGGCGGCAAGCGCGCCGCGACCAACGATGTCGGCGAGATGCGACGCGTTCTGAATAGCTTTCTGCAGTTCATGGAAGAGCCCGCGTCTACCGACAGCATCATCCTCGCGGCGACGAACCATCCCGAACTCCTTGATCCCGCGCTGCAGCGCCGGTTCGACGATGTTCTCCTCTTCGAGATGCCATCGCCCGACGAGATTCGAGAGGTGATCCGCAACCATCTTCGGCCGATGAAGTATCCGAGGATATCTTGGGACCGGGTCGCGGAGGCCGGGCGCGGGCTTAGCCAGGCTGAACTCGCTCGGGCCGCCGATGAAGCGGCGAAAGCCGCCCTCCTCTCGGAGCGGGATACGATCCGCACAGACGACCTGCTCAAGCAGCTGGCAGCGCGGCATCAGATGCGCGACATCTTCAGGGGCGACCAAGAGGCGGCTCGCTGATCTATGGCCGACTACGACCGTCCGCATATCGACATCGCGCCTTTTCTGACGACCAGCTCCTACACGGCGCATCAATCTCCCGGAGGTCGGACGTTCACGCGTAACCGTGACCAACACGGTCCTCGCTTGAGCGCCGGCTTGGTCGCCTCTCTCACGGCCGCCGAGGCACGCCGCCCGGCACCCGACACCCTTCCGCACGGCGTCCAGCCAGGTGAAGGCGCGTTCGTCACTGTCATTCTCGATCCGAATGCCCGCGAGCTCGACCTCGAGAAACCGAAGAAGGGCGTTCGCCAAAGCGCTGCAGGCGAAGCCAACGGGCGCCGGACCATGGTCCTGCACATGGCGGATGAAGATGCACAGGCCTATCTGCGCGAACGGGTCGAGCGCTATCTAACCGGCGAACTCAACGATCGCGAACGCCCGCCTCTCTATTCGGAGATGGAACCCATCGACGGCTTCTCGCCGACGGAGCTTTTAGACCTATGGCGTGAGGACCCCGGGACCCTTCCGACCGATGCCAACGGACCGACATGGTGGGGTCTCTGGTGCTGGGATGACTTCGTCGATGACGTGACGGGCGTGGCGCGCGCCCTCAAGATGCATGTTGCACCGGAAGACCGTTGGAGCACCTTCCCGGACGTCCGTGTTGTCCCTGTTCATGCAACACGCGCTCAAGTTCAGACGATGCTCGACCTTAACCAGTCTGGCCTCGCCGAGATCGGATACGCGACGGACGACCCCGCCATTCTCATCGATCTGACCGGCCAGGAGCAGGACGGCCTGGTCGAGGACCTTGCCGGCCGCATCCAGTGGCCTGGGGCCGACGTTCCCGCGATCTGTCTCTTGGACACAGGTGTGAACCGCGCGCATCCGTTGATTGAGCCGGCGCTTACATCGGACGATGCGCAGGCCGTCGATCCCGATTGGGGATCGGACGATCACCACCGGCCCGGGCACGGCACACCCATGGCTGGACTGGCGCTCCATGGCGACCTGACAGGCCCCCTCGCCGACGCCTCGGCACGGACGCTCGCTCACCGACTTGAGAGCATCAAGATCCTTCCGCCCACGCCGCGCGCCGCCGACGATCCGGCGAACTATGGCGCGATCACGAAAGCGGCGGTGGCTCTGGCAGAGGCTCAGAATCCCGATCGACCGCGGACAATCTGCTCGGCCGTCACGAACGATAGGCGCCGCGGGGACAGGCCGACCCGCTGGAGCGCTGCGATCGATGAGATCGCGTCCGGCGTCGATGCAGCCAAAGGCGAAGAGCCGCCCCGACGCCTCTTCGTACAGGCGATCGGCAATATCAGTCATTCAAATGACTGGTCCACGATTGAGGACCAAAGCCTCCATCCAGGCGAAGATCCCGCGCAGGCGTGGAACGCGCTGACGGTGGGTGGCGTGACCTTCAAGGACGCAATCGAAGCTCGCGACCGTGCGGAATGGTCGGCTTGCGCCAGCGTCGGCGAAGCAAGCCCCTATGGCCGGACGTCGAGCGACTGGCCGGACGGCACGACGCCAGTCAAGCCCGAGATCGTGTTCGAGGCTGGAAATCGCGCGGCCAACGCGCTCGGAGATCAAGTGAGCGATGCGATGCCGTCGCTGTCGCTCATCTCCACCGGAAAGGGCGGCACGGGTGACGCGCTCATGCCTTTCTACGCGACAAGCGCAGCCACCGCGCAGGCCTCGCGCATGGCGGCTCAAATCACGGTGGAGCACCCTCAGTATTGGCCTGAGACCGTCAGGGCGCTCATGGTGCACAGCGCGGACTATACCCCGGCCATGCGCGCCGAGATCGACAGCGCCATCGGAAAGACTGAACGAAGTGCGCTCCGTCGAAGGTTTGGCTATGGCATGCCCGACCTGCTCCGGGCCCTGGCCTCCGCATCGACTGACCTTGCGCTCGTCTCACAAGCCTACATCCAGCCCTTCGACCGACCGGAGATCAGTCGTCGTGATGCGAGGAGGCGGGTAGGACCAGTCACCTTCGGCTCCGCACATTACTACGACTTGCCATGGCCGACCCGCATCCTCGAGACCTTGGAGAACTGTCCGGTCGAATTGAAGGTCACGCTCTCTTACTTCGTGGAGCCATACCCACTGAAAGGCGCCATGTTGGATCCGGCGCGCTACCGCTCGTTCGGGCTGCGCTTCGACCTCAAGCGCCCCAGAGAGACCGACGCGGAGTTCCAGCGCCGCCGCAACGCGGAGATGGGAGTTCGGATTCCCGCGACCGAAGACGATCCAAATTGGGCGTTCGGCCCGAAGGCGATCGCCGCCGGCTCGATTCATTGCGATACTTGGTCAGGCACCGCAGTCGAACTCGCTTCCCGCGATCAGCTCGCGATCTATCCGGTAATGGGTTGGTGGCGCGACCGACCGGGACAAGGGCGCTATCTCGACAAGGCGCGCTACGCGCTTGTCGTTACGCTGACCGCGCCCGAAGCCGGGATAGACTTGCAGGCCGAAGTCGAGATCGCAGCGCGGACCCAAATTGCGGCCCAGGCCGGGGTTGCGATCAACGTACCGACGAGGGGTGAGTGAACCGCTCTCGCTTGTCGAACTGAAAAGTTCGCACTTGCCGCGAAAGTTCGCTTTCCGGCCTTGTGCCCTGTGCCTTCGCGATGCTGCGCCATGCTTAAACCTTGAGGAAGGGCAGGACCTGACTTCTCGCTTTGGCTGACACTCATGTCAGGTCGAGATCGACAACACTATACATTACATAACGTTCATTACACGCATAGATTGAGTGTAGCTGTGGATTCACGTTCGAAGTGCAACTTCTGTATAGAAACAGATGGTTACATGGAGAGCAATCGATGGGCACCTGCTACGCACATCTGGATCTCGAAGAGCGCCAGAAACTCGCGCGGTGGCGCGAGGCAAAATTGCCGATGAAAGAGATCGCACTGCGGCTCGGCCGCGCGCCTTCCACGCTTTACCGGGAGATGCGGCGCAATCGCTTCGTGGATGATGAGATACCCCATCTGAGCGGCTACTACGGCATGACCGCGCAACGAGCTTACGAGAGGCGACGTGCCATCCAACGCAAGCTGGTCCGGCACCCGGCCGTGAAGGCTGCCGTGGTCGACCGTCTCAAGGCCGGCTGGTCGCCCGAGCAGATTGCGGGTCGGATGAAGCTCGAGCGCCACGCCACGTCTGTCAGCCACGAGACCATCTACCGCTACGCCTATTCCGGAGATGGCCGATCCGAGGCGCTCTATCGTCATCTGCCGGAGCACCGCCGCCGTCGCCGGCCGCGCGGCACGCGCCGCCACCATGGTCGCAGATTCAGCAATGAACACGGCATTTCGCTGCGGCCCGTGGAGGTCTCCGAGCGCCAGCAGTTCGGCCATTGGGAGTGCGACCTGGTGATGTTTCGCAAGGAGTTCGGCAAGGCGAACGTGACCTCCCTGGTCGAGCGCGTCAGCCGCTTCACCGTCCTGGCGAAGAACGCCGATCGGACCTCCAAGCCCGTCATGGAGACCCTGATCTCCGGCCTGAAGGCCCTGCCCCAACCAGCGCGCCGCTCCATCACTTTCGACCGGGGCACCGAGTTCACCGCCTGGGCGCATCTCAAGGCCGGTCTCGGCGTGGCTCCCTGGTTCTGCGACCCGCAATCGCCGTGGCAGAAAGGCACGGTCGAAAACACCAACAACCGACTCCGCAAATACCTTCCCCGCAAGACCGACCCCACGGCGATCACAGATCAAGATTTGACTTCGATCTGCGATCGCCTCAACGCCACGCCTCGGAAATGTCTGGGCTACCGGACCCCGGCCGAAGTCTTCCGGGAAAAGCTGATGGAGGCGATGCGGTCAGGCGAATAGGATGGGTTAGCGAAAATTGCGCTTCAGCGTGAACTCACAAGCGGGCACTTTCTAAACTGATGGATTGGATGCCCCTCCTGCCGGTCCAATGTGGAACCGTCCGAGCTGCTCTGGCTCGGAGCAATGCAGGAGGAAGAAATGTCAGAGGTATTCATCGTAGGCGTTGATTTGGCGAAACGCGTCTTCCAGATTCATGCTGCTGACGTTGGCGGCCATGCGATCTACCGCAAGAAGCTAAGCCGGCCTCAGTTCGCCAAATTTCTGGCAGAAACACCGGGCTGCGTCATCGCAATGGAAGCCTGTGCTTCCGCTCACTACTGGGGCCAAGAGGCGAAATCCGCAGGACATGAGGTGCGGCTGGTTCCAGCTGGGTACGTGAAACCGTTCGTCAAACGCCACAAGAGCGACGCTGTCGATGCGGAGGCGATTACTGAAGCGGCGTTGCGACCGTCGATGCGCTTCGTACCTGTGAAGACGCCAGACCAGCAATCCCAAGCGATGCTCTTCCGGACACGCGAGATGTTCGTGCGCCAGAGAACGCAGAGCATCAATGGACTTCGCGCACATCTGGCCGAATTCGGGATTGTGCTTCGGCTCAGGATCCGAAACCCGGACACCTTCAGGCGTGAAGTCGCAGCACGAGCCAGCGAGTTGCCTGACCTGGCAGGATCGTTGGCAGAGTGCCTTCTGGTACAGATCGCTTCAATAAGCGAGCAAATCTCGGCTTTGGATATGAAGATCAAGCTGCGCGCGAGGTCGTCGCGTGACGCGCAGTTGATGCAAACGATGCCGGGCGTCGGCCCTATGTCGGCGATGGCAGTTCAGGCATTCTGCCCGCCCGCAGAGAATTTCCGGACCGGCCGCGATTTCGCCGCGTGGCTCGGCTTGGTTCCCAGGCAGCATTCAACCGGCGGCAAGGAACGGTTGGGGCGTGTCACGAAAATGGGCCAGAAAGACGTCAGACGGCTGCTGATCATAGGAGCTATGTCCGTGCTCAATGCCATCGAACGGCGAAAGCGTTGCGTCGAACCGTGGCTCACCCGTATGCTCGAGACGCGGCCTCGAATGGTCGTGGCGGTTGCTTTGGCCAACCGTATGGCCCGGAGACTTTGGGCAATGTTGGCGACGGGCCAAGACTATCAAGTTCCGAGGTCTGTCGCATAAGGCAAACCTCAGATCCCGGCAGGTGTGTGAGGACGAAAGGATCGAATAAGGAAAGCGGATCGACGAGAATGAACTCGGGAAACCAGTGCAACCCTTCGCGGCTTCGAGCCCGATAAACTGATTTGGACCCAAGTTCGCGTATCTCCATAAGGGCCAGCGGTCACATGCGCCGCACAAACAGGCCGGACACGTGACAGCACCCGATCATGCTATCCAGACTTCGATAATTTGCTCGCATAAACGGGGGCATCCACACGTGGGTTGCGACCAACGCTCTATCCTGTCGCAAACACAGGAGTTTGGAAGATGGCCCACCGCGAGCTGGATCTGCAAGAACGGCGGCTGGTCGAAGACCTACTCCAGGCGAAAATGTCTATCGCCCAGATCGCGGTGCGGCTATCACGGCACCGTTCGACGATCTACCGCGAGATCCGGCGCAACCGGTTCGAAGATAGCGAGCTGCCCCAGCTCAGCAGCTACTACTACGGCATGCTGGCCCAAAAACGTGCCGCCGAGTGTCAGGCGACACGACAAACTGGCCCTGTGGCGACACGAGGAACTGGCCCCTTCGATGAGCCATGAGGGGATACTGGATGAGCATTCCAGCGACTGAGAAGCTCCTGCGGATCGAGGGTCTGCGGAGGGACGTCATGAAAGAGCCGGGCGATGTGTCGGCGATGCTGCGCTTGAAGTCGCTCGGCTGGGGAGCCCGTCGGATTGCCACGGAGCTTGGATGTTCTCGAACGACGGCGCGGCGCTGGTTGAAGGAGGGAGCATGGCACAAGCCATCATCCCCTTCGCGCCCGAAAGCGCTGGACGCCTTGGAGGCGTGGGTTGAGGAACGGTTCCGCCGCCATGCCGGCAATGCCGATGTGGTCCGTCAGGAACTCTGGGCTGAGAAGGGCATCAAGGTGAGCCTGCGCACGGTTGAGCGCGCGGTGGCGCATCTGCGTCAGAGCTGCGTGCGGAGGCTCGGGCGACGGTGCGTTTCGAGACGCAGCCGGGCCAGCAACTTCAGATCGACTTTGGCCAGCGGCGTGTGAAGATTGATGGCCTGCCGCAGCTGGTCTCGTTCTTCGTAGCCACGCTTGGCTATTCCCGCCGTATCCACGTGCGGGCCTTTGCGGGCGAGCGCCAAGAGCACTGGTTCGAGGGGATGGAAAGCGCCTTCGCAGCGTTCGGCGGGGTGCCCGAGGAGGTGTTGCTCGACAATGCCCGCGCACTGATCCTGAGCCATGACGTCGCCAGCCGGGAGATCGTGGTGAACCCCAGGCTCCACGCCTTCGCCCGGCATTGGGGCTTTCAGGTGAAGGCCTGTGCGCCCTACCGGCCGCGCACAAAGGGCAAGGACGAGCGGGGTGTTGGCTACGTGAAGAGCAATGCGATCGCCGGACGCGCCTTCGACAGCTTTGAGGCTTTGGAGGCGCATCTGGAGCAATGGACCCGCGAAGTTGCCGATCAACGGCTCCATGGTACCACCGGCGAGGCGCCGATGCTGCGCTTTGCGCGTGATGAAGCTGGCAAACTGAAGCCACTTCCCCAATGCGGACCGTTCCTGGCGATGCGGGACTTGAGCCGACGCGTCGGGTCTGACTGTGCGGTGGAATTCGATACCAACAGCTACTCGGTCCCATGGCGGCTGATCGGCGAGCGAGTGCGCGTGCTGGTCACCGGCGAGACGGTGCGCGTCACTCATGTCGGTGTGGAGATGGCTTGCCACCGACGCAGTGGCGGTCGGCGCGGCCGTATTATTGATCATGCCCACTTCGCGGGAGTTGCAGGCGCCGCCGGTCGGGTGATCCGGAGGTCTGAACCGGTTGCTGCGACTGCGGAGGACTTGATCTCGGAGTCGACGCTGCTGCGGCCTCTCGCCGAATACGAGGCTGTCGCCGGAGGGGCATGGTAATGGCTGTGGTGACGACAGAGGAGTTGGACCGGATGCTGACGCGGCTGAAGCTGACCGCAATCCGTGATCAACTCGACTCGCTGCTCGACGAAGCTGTGCGGGGGGAAATGACGCTGCGCGATGCCTTGGCATTTCTTTGTCAGCGCGAGATCGCCCGCAAGGACCAGCGGCGCATCGACATGAGCTTCGGATTGGCGAAGTTTCCTTTCGTGCGCGATCTTGGCGGCTTCGATTTCACCGCCCAGCCCTCGCTCGATCGCGGCCAGATCCGCGACCTCGCTACCGGACGCTTCATTGCCAACGGCGACGCGCTCCTGCTGCTCGGCCCCCCGGGGGTTGGGAAAAGCCATCTTGCCGTCGCTCTTGGCCGTGAGGCGATCGTCGCGGGATACACCGTGCTCTTCACTGGAGCCATGGAGCTGGTGGCGAACCTGGCCAAGGCGCAGGCCGATGGACGCCTCGAAGAGCGGCTGACGCACTATACCAAGCCGAAGCTGCTGATCGTTGATGAACTCGGCTATCTGCCCCTCGACCCCGATGCCGCGCATCTGTTCTTCCAACTGGTGAGCCGACGCTATGGGCGGGGTGCCATGCTGGTCACCTCGAACCGCGCCGTCGGTGAATGGGGCAGCGTCTTCGGCGACGCGGTGGTTGCAACTGCGATCCTCGACCGTTTGCTCCACCACAGCCACGTCATCACCATTCGGGGCGATAGCTACCGCCTTCGCGAAAAGCGCCGCAGCGGGCTTTTGCAAAAACCCGCTGCGGCGCACGAAACCACAACCGTATCGACATGAGAGTGGGCCAGTTCCTCATGTCGCTCCCGGGCCAGTTCCGAATGTCGCTGGACAGCCGAGCGACGTCACAGACGTCGCAAGCTGATCCGGATGACGGCGCTGCGCGAGGCCGTCATCGACCGTCTGAAGGGCCGGCTGGTCGCCCAAACAGATCGCGGGGCGGCTGCGCTTCGAAGGCCATCGCAGCACCATCTGCAATGAGACGATCTACGCCTTCGTCTATTCGCAGGACGGTTAGAGCCAGAACTTGGCGCGTCACCTGCCCGAGCGCCGCCTCCGCAGCCAAAACGCCGAGGGCGTCCCCCGAAAGACGGGAGGATCGATCAACTGCACGGCTGATCACCCCACCCGGAAACTGGGGAGTTTTACTTCGGCACTTCTGGGGAAACTTCAGTCGGCGTTGACACCCGTCGGCCCCGAAGCCTCGTCTTCCCATTGGAACGCGCGATCCAGAACCGGCCGGATCACGTCAACGACCGCAGCGGGTTCGGCGACTGGGAGGGTGATTTGATGATCTTCGCAAGGAGTTGGGCAAGGTCAATGTTGCCTCTCTTGTTGAGCGCAAGACCTGCTATGCCGTCCTGTTCCGCAACAACGACCGCAGCTCGAAGCAGCTGATGAACCGCCTGATCATCCTGTTGTCGCCCTTGCCCTTGTCCGCACGGCGCTCGATTGTACCGGCGCTCGATCACCTTCGACCGGGGGTTCGAGTTTAACCGCTGGCGTGATCTGAGAACGGGAATGGGCACCGAGGCGTGGTTTGCGACCCGCAGGCGCCTTGGCCGAAAGGCTCGGTCGAGAACCTAGACAAGCGCGCCCGCCGCTACCTGCCCCGTGATACGGCTATCGCCGCACTGTCAGACCACGCGATGGCGGAGATCAGCGCCCAGCTGAACGCCACACCAAGGCGCTGCCTCGGCTACCGGACACCGGCCGAGGCCTTCGCCGAAGAACTCCGTCAGCTCGACCGGTCCTGAACCCGTGTCGCAACCAGCATTGAATCCACAGCGGTTGATCGGGAGCGTCCTACGTGGACCACGGTCTGCTCGGGACCAAGGTCAGGCGCTCGATCTCTGTGGGCTCAATGTGCGTGACCGGCTGCATCATTGCCGTGAGTGTCTTTCCCATCCATGTTGTGCGCTTGGTCGGAAGCGCTCCCCTCCTTTGGGAGCTCTTCGAGGCGCAGGGTTTCTGCGTGCAGGTAAGAGATAAGGTCCGCCGCATCCTTTTCACCGAGACCGAAACGTGGCATGCGAACCGTGGGATACTCTTGGTCGAGCTTAACCGCGATGGGATCACCCTCAGCCAGCATCCGGTCCGGCGTCCTGATGTAGCGCATGAGCCAATCGTGATCTCGCCTGAGCGTTACGCCTTCGAGATCAGGGCCGACGCGCACCCCGGCACCGATCGAATGGCAGGCGGCGCAGCCCTTGCTGAACAGGCCTTCTCCGACCCGGCTCTTTTCGGCAAAGCTATCGAGCGTGGCGCCGTCGAGAACCTTTGCGGGAGTCCTTGGCGGTTCCCAGTCCGGGTCGAGCGCGAGGATGTCGGCGGTCGCGGCCGCTAGATTTCCCATCAGCGAGGTGCGGCGCCATTCGCCGGTCGTGACATTGCCGATCAGCATGTCGCTGCGGTGGTCGCTCAGCCGCGTGCTGCGTTCGCCGAGCTTGTAGCGCAACTCCTCGACCTCCTCCGGCTCGCCGGTGAGGAAATACCAGCCCTCGCCGGCACCAAAGGCCTCGGCATAGGCGGCCAGTTTCTCGGGCGTGTCGCGCTCGGGGGTGAGGGAGATCGAGATGATGACGATTTCCTCGCCCACGCGCTCGCCGAGCCATTCATACACCTTGGCCATCCGCGCGGTGGCGAGGCCGCAGATATCGGGGCAGTCGAGGTAGAAGAAATTGACCACCGCGATCCTTCCATCGAGCAAGTCATCTACGAAGCGGAGCTCCTGGCCCTCCTGATCCAGTAGCGATGTATTCGGAAAGTAATCCAGACCCCAGCGTCCGGGTAGGGCCGAGGTGGCGGCGAGCGTGGTCGCGAGAGCGATCGCGCCGAAGAGTGAACGCCGACGTATCATCCCCGTCTCCGCGGCTTGTCGTCATCATCATCATCATCATCACCGACCATCGGGTTTCCGGTATACTCCTTCGAGAACGGGTTGCCCTCGGGCAGGATTTCGGGGTCCCGGTAGGTCACGCCGTATTTCGAGGGATCGGGCGTCGGGATCACGCTAACATGCTGTGACGACTGGTTCGGATCATTGGGATCGGTCAAGACGTCATAGCGTGCCAGCATGGCCCAGTCCTCGTGGACCGTGTTGTGACAATGCGTTACGTAGGCCCCGCCATATTCCCCGAAGGTGACCTGGACCCGGACCTGGCCACCTGCTCCGGTGCGCCAGACATCCTTGCGTGCGCCGCGCTCGAGACGTGAGAGCCGGCGTCCGTCGCGGTCGATGGTAACGCCTTCCTCGAAATGAAGGTGAACCGGATGATCCCAACCACCGCTGCTGTTCTCGATGATCCAGTGCTCGGTCACGCCCGGCTCCGGGACAAGCATGCTGACTCGGTTGGCATTGAGAAAATGGTTCGACTCGCCGTTGACCCGGATCGTCCAGCCGAAGCCCTCGATGTTCCGATCGTCGCAGTCGGGGAAGCACTCACCCGTTTCCAAACCTTCCTCTCTATCCGTACCCTTAAATTCGAGATGTCGGACGCGGACCGGATCGACGATCGGGATCTGTTCGGTAAGCTGCGACGGAACCCGGCTGTAATCGGGATCGGAAGCGTAATGCTTCTTGCCGGGACTATCGACCGAATCGACTTCGCCCACCACGCGGAATTCGAGGAAAGTGCCCACGCCGGGGTCGTCGGTGTCCTGATCGATCGCGTCCCGCCGCGACAGGTACTCCTTCGGCTTGCCGCCTTCCTCGTGCTCCGCGACGTTGAGCATCCGGATCCTGCTCCCGACCGGGAACTCGCTGAAATCGACCACCACGTCAAAGCGCTCGGCCGAGCCCATCGGATCGAGCAGGTTCACCGAGACCGGGTTGACCATCAGGTTGCCGTCGGTGGCGATCACCTTCATCGGCACCCAGCGGTTCCTGTCGTTGATCAGCCCGGGCCGGATGAAGCGCGACATGCAGGCATTGAGCAATCGGAAGCGGTATTTGCGCGGCAACACTTCGAAGAAAGGCTTGTAGGCGAAATTGACCAGCAGCAGGTCGCCGAGGAAACCTATGGTTTCGAAGATGTCGAAGAAATACTGTCCGTCCTCGTCCAGCGCCGCGTCCGAAATCATCAGATTGACGTCGAAGTCGATATTGCCCCAGTCGAGTTCGGTCCCACTCGGCAGCCTGTGATTGACCCCGTCATTGAGGGTTTCGTTGCCGCGATCGGGGCCGCTATAGTAATTCAGCGCGCCGAGATGGCCCTTGTAGACGTTCTCGGCGGTGAAGAAGAAGCGATGGTCGTGGAACCATAGCGAGCTTTGCAGCTCGCGGTGATCCCCCTTCACATAGGTCAGACCGCCGTATCCGTCGGGCCCGGAGGCACGCGGATCGCTGGCATCGGTGTTGATCATGTCGGCGCGCGCCAAGGTCGTCGACCAGTGATAATCGTAGAACTGCCCGGGGTAGAAATGGGCATTGGAGGCCCCGTCGCTGGCCGATGCGTTATGAGCGTTATGGTTATGCGTGGCCATGCTGATCGAGCCGAAGCCATTGTTCTTGCGGCGATCCTCGGGCAAGGCGTTGTAATGACGGAATATGACCGGCTCACCGTAACGCACTTTCAGCAGCGGCGGTGGAAGCACGGATTCCTCTTCGCGACCGGTATTGAAGGTCCAGACGCTGTCGCGGTCCTGATCTGGAAAATTGGGGTGGAAGGAATAGCCGTTCTGCAGCCGGCCCAGCGTCATGATGAACGCCTTTTGCGGGAGGTATTCCCGCCATCTCTGATGGGCGAAATACTCGCCCGGCGGCCGCCCCTCCATCGGGCCACCCGAGAACCGCGGATTGCGGTAGTCGTCGCCCCCGGATTCGGTGAACTGGGTGTGGTAGGAAAGCCGTCTTGCCTCCGGCTCGTCCAGATAGCCGGGAAAGGCCAGATCGAGTTCGTAGCCGTTCGGCTTCTCCGTGAGCTTGTGCGGCTCCTCCAGCCGCAGGCGCGGCATCCGATAGGTGAAGGGCATGGCGCCGAAAGTCGGGCTGCGCGGCACGCCGGTCGGCACCGAGGCATAGGCGCTTGTTGCGAACGGGCTGAGGCCGTTGATGTTCGCCAAGGTGCCGAGGCTCGTGAAAATTCCCCACTTGAACAACTCGCGTCGGCTTACATGGCCCTGCGTAAGAGCCTTGACGATTTCGGCACGATTGTTGCGAGCATGTTGCGCTTCTTTGTGACGACGGCGCGAGGCGTGTGGCTTGAGATACATAAATCCCTCCGTTGGCACTCCGCAAAATGCGCAACGCCGTTCGAATATTGCCTCTCCCCATTATTGGTTAACGCGGCGGGATCTGTCCATCAACTGAACGTCTTAAACAGAAATAGGGACTTTTCCCCCAATACATGTGTTAATGGGGCTTGACGATTTGCCGATTTTTCATGATCGGAGCGAATCTCACGCGACGTTGTTGCAAATCTTGGTGAGGGGGATTCACTGAGCGGGTCCTGACGGTTAGCTCCGGCATGCCAAAGCCTTCCACCTCACCCGCCCTGAGACGAGACGGTTCGACAGTAGGAGCCATTGACGGCAACGTGTCCCAAATCATCTGACGACGGACAGGCAACGGCGGGGGCGGTCTCGAAAAGCCTAGCACGCCTCGGCGTGTTGCGGTCATGAGCGGGTCAGGAACTAGCAAAGATGCAGGAAGTAGGGGTTAAAAGAATCGTGCTATATACAACAGCGTCGATCAGAGGCTCGGAGCTCCTTACATTTGATGGCGGATGGAGGACGTGCCTGTCTCTAATCTTCATCGCCGCCGCGTCTCCACTTCAAGCCCATACCGATGGGACACCTCTGGCGCCGCATGCTCTCTGGACGGCGTGGTCTCTGCAACCTACCGTCATTCTGCCGGTCGCGGTCGCCGTGGCCGTATATAGGAGAGGCGTTCATCTGTGAGAACGGCGGTGAGAAAGTCGGCCACGGTAGCGGCAGGATGAGCCTGCTGCGGGCGGCATGAAAGTCGTCCACCTTTACCCTTTCTGGAGGCAGGGAGGGCGGGAGGATTTTCACCGTGGACTTGTATCGCAAGGTTCGACTGGCCTGTGCCGAGGGGATGAGCCAGCGGGAGGCAGCGCGTCATTTCAACATCTCGCGTGACAGCGTCAGCAAGATGTTGGCGTTCTCGATCCCACCCGGATACCGCCGCACGGCGCCTGTGAAGCGGCCGAAGCTGGATGCCTACACGGGGATCATCGACGGCTGGCTGGAGGGGGATCGCGCGGTTCATCGCAAGCAGCGGCACACGGCGAAGCGGGTGTTCGAGCGGCTTCGTAACGAGCATGGTTTCCGCGGCGGCTACACGATCGTGAAGGATTACATGCGGGAGCGCGAGCGGCGCGGCCGCGAGATGTTCGTGCCGCTGGCGCATCCGCCCGGTCACGCCCAGGCCGACTGCGGTGAGGCAGTGGTCGTCATCGGCGGGATCGAACAGAAGGCGCATTTCTTCGTCATGGACTTGCCGCACAGCGATGCCTGCTTCGTGCGGGCTTATCCCGCGGCGACAGCGGAAGCCTGGGTCGACGGCCACGTCCATGCCTTTGCATTCTTCG